>ULVW01112064.1_pt1 | contig 82443 bp, 58 predicted proteins | sample 1959801 | NCBI WGS metagenome assembly ULVW01 (sample SAMEA4835796, study PRJEB28245) | human gut metagenome | biome: gut microbiome; material: fecal sample | place: Denmark | collected 2008
ATGCAAAATTAATCCCCACTAAAAATCTACTGACCCGTTATTCTGTCTATTTATTGCATTTATAAAGGTATAATAAAACAGGCTGCATCCTTTTGTGATAAAGATGCAGCCTATAATTTATCAGGTTTGAAAATGGCGAATAAACGCCAAAGTTATACCATTATTTGTGTATTACTGAATTTTCACCATTACGCGGCGGTTGTATGAGAACGGAGCGATGTTGTCAACGCCACCTTCAGCCTTAACGATGATGTTGTCACGGCTAACGCCCATCTTAACGAGTTCGTTTACAACAGCTTCAGCACGCTTTTCAGAGAGTTTCTTGTTGTATTCTGCAGTACCCGTTTTGCTGTCAGCATAACCCGTTACAACAATCTTGGCATTGTTGCTCTTAGCATATTCAGCCATTTCCTTCACGTTAACCAAATCCTTGCGGCTGGCAATTTTGTCAGAGTTGATGTTGAAGAATACGCTTGATGAAATGCCAACATATTCCTTTTCTGTTTCAGTAGTAGCAGCGGGCTTCTTGTTCTTTTCAGCCTCCAGCATTTCACGCAGACGAGCGTTTTCATCCTGCTGATCTTTGAGCGACTGGTTCAAGGCATCCATCTGTTCGTTGTTCATAGCGATGAGCGCATCAACGTCAGGCGTCTTTTCCCAGTTGCATTTGCCAATGTTATAGGTTACACCCACTTCAAGGCTAAGTTTATTATCCCAATGGCGTCTATTAGATTTTCTGTTAGTAGCCCAGGGATCTTTGAGAGCATTTGAACCGCTGTTCAAGTCAAATCGTCCTTCGTAAGCAGCTAGATTCAAATCAGCAAAGATTTGTACGCGCTTGTTTACTCTGAAGTTGTTCAACAAACCAAAATGGTAAGAAATCTCATCGGTTTTGGTAGTTGTGTTACGAGCCCAACCGATACCTACATAAGGAATGAAATTCCAGACGCGTTTTTCATTGTAGCCACAAATCATGTTCGATAAGTTGAACATCACGTCTTCATGTAGGTTAATCATGTTGTAAATAGGATGAATGTTATCCGTTTCAACATGTTTACCCCATACACCATCAAATTTGGTACGTAAACCAATTCCCGGTGTAAACCATTTACCAATGGCAACGGTAAATCCAAGCGTTCCACGCTTGTCGCTGAACGGATTTCCTTTCACACGGTCATCTTCTTGTGACGTGTAGAAGGCATTTCCGGCAAAGCCGGCACTGATAAACCAGTTTGACCAAAATGAATTGGTTGCAACACTGTGTTTCTTTTGAGGTACTTCAGTTTCCTGAGCAGAAACCGATGCGGACGTAAGTCCTAAGAAGGCAAGTGCGATAAATAACTTTTTCATAAATGATTTAAACTATTAATGGATGATTACATTCAGGATAGGCTATTTAAAAGACAATATTGCTAAAATGAGCTGCGAAGGCTTCTGCCTACATAGTATAACAATACATCTTTTACGTGTAATAATAACGCAAAGGTAATGAAAGAAAGGATATGCCTACAATATTTTCAACAAAAAAATCTGTTTTGCGTGCTAAATAGAACATTCTGTAAAGTTTTGGGCGGGAAGTATAATCAAAATTATACTTTGTTTTTTCTTCTCAACTATGTACGCTTGCTAAATGGCCATAAAAAAGCAGACTGCACCATTATTACTTATGTATGCAGTCTGCTTTTGAAAAATGTGAGATAAATGTGTGAAATAATTGTTTCAACTATACCCCAATTTGCAAGTGGTATAGGATTTTAGGTTCTAATTGCTGTGCTGAGGTGCAGCCTGATTTTGTGGTAAATTAGCAGGCGTAACCTTTGTCAGCCAATTATAATGTACTAAATAATTAGTGAACTTGCCTTGTTACTGTATTTTGACCATTGCGCGTCGGTTGTACGAGAATGGAGCGATGTTGTCGACACCTCCTTCAGCCTTTACAATGATGTTTTCGCGTGCAACGTCCATTTTAACGAGTTCGTTAGCAACAGTTTCAGCACGCTTCTTCGATAGCTGCTTGTTGTATGCTGCCGAGCCCGTTTTGCTGTCAGCATAACCCGTTACAATAATCTTGGCATTGTTATTCTTGGCATATTCTGCCATTTCTTTTACATTTACCAAATCCTTGCGGCTGGCAATTTTGTCAGAGTTAATATTAAAGAATACACTGGCTGATGTACCTACAAATTCCTTCGAAGTTTTCGTCGCAGTTATCTGCTTGTTCTTTTCAGCTTCCAACATTTCGCGCAAGCGGGCATTTTCGTCCTGCTGTTCCTTGAGCGACTGGTTCAAGGCATCCATCTGTTCGTTGTTCATAGCGATGAGCGCATCAACATCGGGTGTCTTTTCCCACTTATATTTACCGATATTATAGGTAACACCCAAGTCGAGCGAAATGCGTTTGTCCCAGTTGCGCGATTCGAAAGTACCCTTTTCTGACCAATGATCGGGACGCATACCGTCAAGTTCGCCATCGTAAGCAGTGATGTTTAAATCGGCAAAGAGTTGCACTCGTTTGCTCACGCGGAAATTGTTGAGCAAACCAAAGTGGTACGAAACATCGTCTTCCTTGGTATTCGTGTTTCGAATCCAACCCACACCCACGTAAGGAATAAAGTTCCAAACGCGCGTTTCGTTGTATCCGCACAGCATGTTCGACAAGTTAAAGAGCACATCCTCGTGTAAGTTTACCGTATTGTATAACGGATGGTTGGTGTTTGTGTTCACCTGTTTCGACCAAACGCCATCGAACTTAGTTCTTAAACCAATGCCCGGCGTAAACCATTTTCCAATGGCAGCCGTAAAGCCCAATGTTCCGCGCTTGTTGCTAAAGGGATTGTTGTCTACATAACTTTCCTGTGATGTAAAGAAAGTATTGCCCGTAAAACCGGCACTTACGAACCAATTTGCCCAAAATGAATTTGTGGCAACGCTGTATTTTTTAGTAGGAACTTCTGTATCCTGAGCATAAGTAGATGCAGAGGTAAGTCCTAAAAAAGCCAATGCAATAAAAAATTTCTTCATATATCAATGTGTTAAACCGCCAGCAAGCAGCGGTTAATTCCTAAAATTAAAGAAGCTGAAGATTGGGGCAAACAATCGGAAACAAGCCTTAATTCACCCATATTTTCAAATATTCTTATTCTATGTTTACAAAGATACATAAATATTGCGTTTGCTTACAAGTATTTCGCATTAAAAATACATTATTTCTATCATTGGGGCGTTTTGATAATAAACCACCATTCTAATACCTAAATTTCAAGTATTTGATTGTTAATTTACGATATTTCTTCAATTCCGTGTAGTTTTATAAAGAAAAAGCAGAAAATGTTTGTAGTATGTGAAAAACATTTTGCATATTTGCTGCATAATGTAAGAACACATTAACGCAGTGTGGCCCTTTTTGATAGACGAATGTTATTGTTTTACTTAATTATCTTTATATTATGAAGAAACTTTTACGCCTTGTTCTTGCTTTTGCAGCTTTATGGCCGGTTTGGGCCTTTTCGCAGTCAACAGTTGTTGCATCCTGGCATACCCTTTCTTTTCCCAGCCTTTCAACGGCAGCCAGTTCGGTTCGCTCATTGAGTCACAAATTGGCAGTCAGCGGTACCGGAGCCATCATTGGAGCCGATCCCATTTATAATCCAGAGGGTACCGACGAAATGTGGATTATGAATGCAACCGAGTACGATGGGCTTACGGGCGAAAGTCCGCAAAAAGGTGAAAAAATGCACATTCGTCGTTCTGCCGACGGAAAAACCATTTGGTTCCGCGACTTGATTCCCCTTTCCAATTACGATGCACTCACCGATCGCTATGCCTGGATTAAAGGTACCGTCGAAGGCAATGACATCACGGTGAAAGCCGGACAGGTGATGTTGCAAACCGACTTTAAAGTGCTTTATCTCGAAACCGTTGAGATGGATGAAATGGGTAATTTTAAGGCTTTCCATCCCGAAATGCATTTTACCATTCAGGGCGACAATATTGTTCAGACCGATAATAAAATCTATGCCGCTGTTTACGAAGATGCACCCGACATTGTCAATGCCGGCTTCTTTGTATTTGCCAATCAAATCACCATGCAGCCCATCAGCGACTTGGTTGAGGTGATTCCGCCCACCGGTGCACAGCTTGAATCATGGGTAATGCGCCACGAGCAGGGTAGCAGTCCGGTGCAAGTGGCACGCAGTGGCGATGACGTGTATGTCAAAGGATTGAGTACCTTGGCACCCAATGACTATGTGAAAGGTACGTTCAAGGATGGCGTAATCAGCATCAAGCCGTTCCAGATTTTGCTTTCGAACAACCGTTATTTTCTCCGTCTAGCCATGGCCAAGGAAGGTGAACCCGATGAGTGGGGCATGACTACCATGGAAGTTATTCCGAGCGACATACAGTTTAAAGTCGAAGCCGACCAAAAGACCTATACATTGGTTAGCGATTGGATTTTGACCTTGAACTACGATTTAACCATGCCTATGGATGGCTTCAAGTCGCCCCACATTTTTGCTTATGCAGGCGATGTGCCCGCAGTTCCGGCTGCACCCACGTTGCAGTTCTTCTCCGAAGCCGACCTCATGCTTCAGTTTAAGGTTCCCTCTGAAGATGCCGAGGGCAATTACATCAATGCCGAACACCTGTCATATCGTTTCTATCTGGATGGCAAACTCTACACTTTCACGCCGGAATTCTATCAGATGCTCACCGAACCGATGACTGATATCCCTTATGCCTTTACCGACAATATGGATATTTACTCTAACGGCGACATCAAGACCGTGTTCCTGCATGTCGGTGAGGCACCGCAAAAAATTGCCGTCGAATCAGTCTATACTGTAGATGGAGTAACGAATACTTCAATGGGTAACTTAACGGCAGTGGGTCAAGTCAGTACGTCGGCCCTCCCGGTTGAGGTCAGCTATGTCGACCTTTCCGGCCGCGTTGTGAAGACTCCGACAGCAGGTTCGTTGGTTATTCAAACTTCGCGTTACGCAGATGGTTCAGTCAAGGTAACCAAGAAATTAGTGAAATAAAGCATTGAGCCTACTTCTTTGAGCATCCGTTTACAGGATGCGTTAAAAAAAATCCTCAGATGCAGCGATTGGTTATAGGAATCGTTGCAATCTGAGGATATCTTGTATCTGTATGTTCCGGAGCATTTTAATCCGGCAGTGAATCAGAACATATTTTCAGGATTCAGCATGATGATGGTGGGTAATCCGTTAGGCGTGAGTTGGGGAGTCTGACAGGTGAAAAGCTGTTCTGTCAGTTCCTTCATGTCTTCGTTGCAGAGAGCTTGTCCCACCGGCATGGCAATTTTTTGCGCCAGCGAAGCTGCGATGAGGTGAGCCACCGTGTCGGCCGCTTGCGCTTCGCCAGTTACCGCATCGGCCAGGATAGAGCCTACCAGTTCTGCCGGTTTCATACCCTCGGCACCCAGCGGCATAGCCAAAATTGAAAAGCTGCCTTGTCCTAAAGGCGAAATATCGAAGCCTACGTGTTGGAGCTGAGGCATAATTTCTTCCAGCACAATCGCTTCGGAAAGGGGTACCGTCAGCATTTCCGGAAACAGAAGTCGCTGCGAGGGTGCCTGTTGCGTTTTGAGTTGACGCATCAGTCGTTCGTAAATGATGCGGGTGTGCGCGCGGTGCTGGTCAATCAGTGCCAGCCCGGCATTGAGCGGCGTCACAATATACCGTCCGTGGTATTGTAAAAACTCGTTGGTCAGCGTACTCGTAACCGAAGCCTGTTCGGCAGACGGCAACACATCGAATAGCGGTGTGTCTGATTCCTGTCCTTTGTTGTCGGCCTGCGTCGAAAGCAGGGTGTCATCGTCCGGAAAAAGGTGGTTGCTGCTTTTCTTTGCCTCGTCGTACACCTGTTGCCAGTTAGTTGCATTGTGCGAAACTGCCGGTCTGCCACTGCGTTCAAAAGACGAGTCAAAGGTGCTGTTTCCCTGATAATTACCCTTTGAAGCATTTTTCCCGACGTGTCGGTCGGCATTTTCAGTAGTAAAAGGATTTTCTGTGGCAAACGGATTAAACGACGTGTTGATGTGAATTTGCGGTGGAGTAATGTCCGATTCACCCTCAAACCGCATGGGCGGAATATCCGGGCGACCTTCAACATCGAAGTCAAGCGCCGGAATGGCCCCTGATTTGCCCAACGCCTCGCGTACTGAAGCCAGCAGAATCTGGAATATCGCCGAGTCGTCCTCGAATTTGATTTCAGTCTTCGTGGGGTGGATGTTCACGTCGATGCGTGCCGGATCCACTTCAAAATTGATGAAAAACGGCACTTGCTGTCCTTCGGGTATCAGGCGGTCGTATGCTGTTTGAATGGCTTTGGCAAAGTAAGGATGCCGCATGTATCGACCATTGACAAACATGTACTGATGGGCATTCTTTTTCTTCGAAGCAGTCGGAGTACCCACAAATCCTTTGATTTTAGCCAAGGTAGTATCCGTGTGAATGGGTACCAGCTGCGCGTCAATTTTTCGGCCAAAGATGCTGACAATGCGCTGACGGAAATTGCCCTGCGGTAAATCCATCAAAACGCTTTGTGCCGAATGAATAGTAAATTTTACTTCGGGGTGCGCCAGCGCAATGCGTTCAAATTCAGTCAATATGTTGGTCAGCTCCGTTTGGTTCGACTTTAAGAACTTGCGTCGGGCAGGAATGTTGAAGAACAAGTTTTTCACCGCAAAGTTAGCACCGATTGGACAGCTGATAGCCTCCTGGCTAACGAGTTTAGAGCCTTCGATGCAAATGGAAGTACCCAGTTCTTCGCCCTCCTTGCGGGTTCTTAGTTCCACTTGAGCCACTGCTGCAATCGATGCCAGTGCTTCGCCACGGAATCCCATGGTTCGCAAGGCAAAAAGGTCAGTTGCCTTTTTAATTTTCGAGGTGGCATGGCGTTCAAACGACAAGCGCGCATCGGTTGCGCTCATTCCGGAACCGTTGTCGATAACTTGTACCAACGTCTTTCCAGCATCCTCCACTACCACCTGAATGTGTGATGCGCCCGCATCCAGTGAGTTTTCAACCAATTCTTTGATGATGGAGGCCGGACGCTGAATGACCTCGCCGGCAGCAATTTGATTGGCGACAGAGTCGGGAAGAAGTTGAATGATATCTGACATAGCGTTGGTTTTTGAAGGTTGAGTGTGATGCCTTTTGCCGGGCCACGGCATGGTTGTTTGTGAACATGCTTACTGCACAGCACGGGAATTTGAAAATCCCCGGCAGACCGAAGTATGCTGTTTGTCAGTCAGCCGTTCGTGCTTTTTACAGATTTTGCAGCGGAGCCTCGCGGCGTATGCTCGGTTTCAGAGCCGTTCCGGCCTTTTTGCCGCGCCATTTGAACACATCGTCGGGCGAAATGGGGCGTATGTAGTCGAACCAGGCAAATCCCTCGAGTCGGGTACGTTCAGCAGGCGCCATACCGATGGGGTAGAAGAAGCCATGCGATGCCGGAGCCCATATTTTTTTGAGTTTCCTGTCTTTCATGAACATACGGGCTTCTGCCGTTTCGACGTAGTTCTGGTAAATAATCGTGCTGTCCTTTTCGAGCGGATAGTTCACCACCATGACATTGCCTACCGCCCGGTTCTCGCTCACTTCGCCCTTAACGAAGTAGGTACGCATTTGTTGAGCCCCCACCTGGTTGAAGTGAGTAGAGTCGAGTTTTTCAATCATGAGTGCCTGCCGGTCTACATACACCGAGTCGATGGTCGAGTCGTTCAGGTAGACATTGATTTCTTCACCCACGATTTGTCGCTGGTCGCTCCAGGCAATAGGGTCGCGAAACAGCGTGATTTTCTTTTGAGCAGAATGGAACACCATGGAGTCGGCCACGGCCTGCACATCCTCTCGGTAAGCCCGCGCATGAAAATAGGCATGAAGCACGCGGTAAGCCGAGTCGGTTTCCAGGTTGTAGGAATACATGTGCAGCGTGTCAGCATGGAAGTAAAGCGTATCCTTACCCTGCGAAAAGTCGCGTGCCAATGCATTTTTGGTAGCGATAGCCTCGCCGGTCAGTTCGTTGTACCAGGCATAATCGCCCGTAAGCAAGTTCTTGTTTTTTTCGTCCAGACACGACACATTCTGAAAAGCCTCCATAACACCCGTTTTTTTGTCGTAGTACACGGTGTCGCCCTCCATGATGCGGTTTCGGCCGTAGGCTTTCGACCTTTTGTAAAGTTTCACCTGCTCGTTGTCCGAATTGTAAAATCCGTGTTCGGTATAGAGCGTGTCGGCATTTGAATAAATGTTCGAAGCCCCCACCACTTCGGCCCATTTGGTTTGCGTGTCGTAGTGGAGCGTATCGGTGATAAGTTTAAAGCGGTCGTTAATCAGTTCTACATTGTAGTTGAAGGTTGCCTGGCGCGTGTCTGTGTGGTATTCGCCCCAATCAGAGGTAAGTTGGTTTTTGCCATCAATGAGTTTACCACCTTCTTCGTAGTAGCCCATATTATATAAGCGGTCGTAGTACAGGCTGTCGGTATAAAGTTTTTGGTTGCGGTGCGTCATGATCACATTGAATCGCATTTCGGCAATGAGCGTTTCACCGTCGTAGTGTAAGCGGTCGCCCGTGAGTGTGAGCGTGTCGCCCTGTACAATTTTTACATGACCGAAAGCATCGAAGGTTTGCGATTGTTCGTAAAGCATGGCACTGTCGCAAAACATGGTCATCCCCTTGTGCATAAGCACCACATTGCCGCTCAGACGCTGTGCGCTTTGCATTTCGTTTTCGTTGAAGCGCAAATTGTCGGCGTGTTTCAGAATGATGCGCTCTTCAGGTTCAGGTTTTGCATGCTGAGCAGGTTGCGGCAGTTTGTGAATTTCGGGCATGGCAAATGCAGAGCAAAGCACCGTTAGCAGGAAAAAGTATAATAATGAACGTTTCAATGTTTTCGGTTTTTACGGGGAAAATGTTTTGGGATATCTGTTTGATGTCAGAATGATATGCGAATGCTATGAAAGCAGCCAGCTGTTTGTAACCTTGTTCATAGCATACACTCCGTTTTGATTTGTGCAAATTTAGGTATAAATCGCGATTTAAATGCTTGCTAGTTAAGAAAATAGGGTTAAGTTCCGCGTTTCACGAAGAATGATGGTTGAAAATGAACAGCATACGTTGCATTTTCGAGTCTTTCAGATCAATTCCTCAACGATGTAAACTTCTTTTAATTTTTGAAATAAAAATTTATTTTCGTCCCTTATCCTTTCACCTCCACCAACTTCCGTCAGCCCCAATTACCCTTTTCAAAAACCTAATTCCAAGGCTCACGTAATTAACTATTTTTTTCGAGAAACTAGTTCAACGCAAATTTAAACAAGCTCGGAACTAATTTCAACTAGGTCGGAACTAATTTCAACAAGCTCGGAACTAATTTCAACAAGCTCGGAACTAAGAAAAACAAGCTCGGAATCCAGCAAAAAGCCCTTTGTGGTAAACATATATTATAGGCTGTTTGCATAAAATTGCAAAGTGAAATGGCAAAATAGAAAAAGCCCACTAAAGGGACGAAAGAAAACAGATTTTAAGTATCAATAATTTCCAACATCTATCGAAGATGTTTACCTTTGCAGTAAGTAAGTAGCAGTTGAAAATGATAAGTAGGTGCTCAAAATTATTGATATGATGCTATCGGAGTATTTTTACTTTGCATCGTGTTCTTGCACCGCATCTACTTCGCCCAATCAGACGATGCCCCAGTTACATAGCCCACAAAGTTTCTGCATACCGCATGAACAACTGTGGAGCAGTCATGTTGCTTGAATGTAGCGTTTACTTTCAATACCTGCTTCAAGCCAAATACAACACTCGTTCATGACCCATACAATTCAACCACATATCGAATATTTGATTTGTACGCTCGACGAGGGTGTTCATCAAATCAAAGCATTGCTCATGCCCGTGCAGCCCCGAATCAGTTATCTTGTTTCGTGGCAACACAGTGCCGAACAATCCGAAAGCAGGACTAACGGAAGCGCAACCACGCTTGCCCGAAAATATCCTCTGCCCGAGTGGCTGAAAGAAAGGCCCGATGTGCGCGTGGTGCATTTGGCAGGACGCGGATTGTCGCGCAACCGGAATTGCGCCCTCAGTCATGCACAGGGCGACTGGCTGGTGATAGCCGACGACGATTGCCGCTATGGCGAACAAAGCATTGCCCATATCTACGAAGCCCTGAACCGCCACCCCGATGCCGACATATTGCAACTGCAGGTGCATTGTCCCGACGGCAGTCCGCTGCGTACTTATCCGGCAACTCCTTATGAATATCGCAACCGCCCCCGTTTCGTTTACATCTCTTCGTGTGAACTGGTGCTCCGTCGTCAGGCCGCATTGCCCCGCTTCGATGAACGCTTTGGCCTGGGAGCCTATCTCGGCTGTGGCGAAGAAGAACTTTTTGTTTTTCAAGCCTCGAAGCAAGGTCTGAAAGTGTACTACGAACCCCTGTACCTAGTCGTGACCGACGGACAGACTACAGGCGGCAAGTTTGCCGTTTCGAAACCCGTTCAGCGCGCCAAAGGCGGACTGCTCACCCTGATACATGGCACCCCGGGTGCCTTGCTGCGCTGCTTTAAATACGCCTTCGTTTACCGGACAGAAGGGTGGGGCAGACGTTGTAGCTACTTTTTTCAAATGATAAAAGGCATTGTTTATGTTCACACTCATCATACCCTACCATAATCGCGAATGCTTTTTGCCCCGTACGCTCCACAGTTTACTGCAGAGTACGGTGCAACCCAGCCAAATCATATTGGTAGACAATGCCAGTACCGATGCCTCGCGGCAAGTGTGTGAGCAGTTTGCATGCGAACATCCCGACTGCCCCATTCAACTCATTGCCGAAAGTAAGCCCGGTGCCTGCCATGCCCGCAATAAAGCCCTGCAAATGGTTACGGAAGAATGGGTTTACTTTTTTGATTCGGACGACGAACTCAGTCCCGACTATTTTCAAGCCGTCAGCCGTCAGGTGCAGCAACATCCCTCAGCCGACATGATAGCCTGCGCCACCGTACGTGTGTATCCCGACGGACGCCGTGCGCCACGCGAAGTGCAATACAGTGCCGACCCTGTAGACCAGATACTTTCCGGACAACTCGTGACCCAAGGCATGTTTCTCAAAACCGCCTTTTTGCAACGCATCGGCGGGTGGAACGGCCATTTGCCCCGCTGGAACGACTGGGAACTCGGATTACGCGCCCTTTTACACAATCCACGAGTTGTGTGGCTGAAAGATAAACCCTATCACAGCGTTTACGAACATGCCGAAAGCATAACCGGTACCGACTTTTCATCGTCGGCTCAGGCATTGCTTACCGCCTTGCAGACAGCAGCCTCAGAGGTTGGCACCCAAAGCCGATGCTTGTTTGCGTTGGCTTGCCGCAGTTATATATTGGCCGGCAACTTTGCCCGAGAAAACAGCATAGAAAGCGCAAATCAGGCAAGACAGCAAGGCAATGCCATGCTGAACAAACTGTCTGGCCGGTGGAAACACATTTTTGGGCGCATACTCTATCATTACGTAAGGCTCGGCGGACGAGGCGCCTGGCGTATAGCACTCCATGTAGTCCGACAGACCAGTTCACAGTAATATTGGGTCGACAATGAAATAGGTGCTCGAAATGAATTTCAAAACCTGTTTCGTATATACTGATTTTTAATAACGTCCATCATACCATATCGGGTAGACACTTGCACATACAGCAGCAGTCTGCTTCTTAAAAACAATATCCTACATGACACCTTCAGATTCCAAACCAACCATGCAGTTGCCAAAGAAAAGCGAACTGAAATTCGATGCCAATGAATCGCCTTTCAATTCGCCAATGAATCGCTATCCCGATGCCACTGCCGCTACACTTCGCGAGAGCTGGGGACGACATGAACGTATTCCTGCTTCGTGTATATACTTTTGCAATGGAACTGAAGAAGCGGTTGACCATGTAATGCGCATTTACGCCCCGGAACGCACCGATAGTGTTGTGTCGGTAACGCCAACACGCAGCGTATATAAGCGCAGAGCCGAAATCAACCGATTGGTATTTCGCGAGGTGGAGTTGCGTCCGGACAATTTTGAACTGGATGCAGAAGCCCTGCTCGATAGCGTTGATAACAGTACGCGCCTTATTTTTCTTTGTTCGCCCAACAACCCGACCGGCAACCTGCTGGACAGCGAATCAATAGAAACTATCCTTGATTTGTTCGAAGGTATGGTAGTGGTAGACGAGTCGTATATCGATTTTATTCCGCAAGCCACCCTGCTGAGATTACTCAATAAATATAAGAACCTGATACTGCTGCGTTCATTCTCGCATGCGTGGTCGTCGGCCGGTGCACGTCTTGCATCGGTTGTGGCCCATCCCGAAGTGATAAAAAAACTCGAACGAGTGGGCTTTATCCACCCCATCAGTTCGCTGGTGATAGCCTATGCCGAAGAACTGATGGAACGACGGCTCGACATTGATAAATGGAGCCGGCAGATAATAGACGAACGCACCAAGGTTGTTGCAGCATTGAAAGACGTGCCCGGCTGTCTGGAAATTTATCCTTCTGTGACCAACTTTCTGCTTGTGCGTTTTGATGAAGTAGACTCCGTGTATAAATACCTGAAAAGTCAGGGCATAGCCGTCCGCCCGATACATGGTTCCCTGCGCATTACGATAGGCCTTCCCGGCGAAAATTCTGCACTCGTCGGAGCCCTGCGACGCCGTGTGATGCCCGGAAACGAGAGTAAACAAGATGGTTTATTTGAGGTTTAAGCCCATCAATACCCCATTTCGGTATGAAAAAAAATAAGCCGAAAACGAGGGGTATAAGGCCTTAGAACGCAAATAAATGCCCTTTAAAGCCATTTTGAAGTGAGAGAAGGGCGATTTTTACACCATTTTAAGCTCTAGGCAGAAATAATGTTATATATTTGTACTTAGAATACAAAGTATATCGTAATAAAAATGATAACAGACGACAGAATTATTAAAGTCAATATAGAGGAGGAAATGAAATCCTCTTATATCGACTATTCAATGTCGGTGATTGTAGCCCGTGCGCTGCCTGATGTCCGCGATGGATTCAAGCCCGTTCACCGACGCATTCTTTACGGCATGATGGGCTTGGGACTTACGCATGACAAACCTACACGTAAATCAGCACGTATCGTAGGTGATGTACTCGGTAAGTATCACCCCCATGGCGACAGTTCAGTGTATGGTGCATTGGTGCGTATGGCACAGAAATGGAATATGCGCTATCCGCTTGTTGACGGACAGGGTAACTTTGGTTCGATGGACGGCGACTCGGCTGCTGCTATGCGTTATACCGAAGCTCGTCTGACCGTTGAAGGTGAAGCCATGATGATGGACCTGGAAAAGGAAACCGTCGACATGGATCGAAACTTTGACAATACCCTGGATGAACCCCGCGTGATGCCGACGCGTATTCCCAACTTCCTGGTGAATGGTGCAAGCGGTATTGCGGTGGGTATGGCAACGAATGTGCCTACACACAACCTGGGTGAAGTGATTGACGGATGCGTGGCTTACATCGATAATCCCGATATTACCATCGAGGAACTGATGCATTATGTAAAGGCCCCCGACTTCCCTACTGGAGGTTATATCATGGGTATGCAAGGCGTGAAAAGTGCTTACGAAACAGGACGCGGACGCGTGATGATGCGCGCCAAAACCGATATCGAAGCCGGACCGCAGCATGATAGCATCATCGTGTCGGAACTTCCGTATGGACTAAATAAGGAAGAGTTGGTGAAGAATATTAGCCAGCTGGCCGTTGAAAAAAGAATTGAAGGCATATCGAACGTAAACGACGAAAGTGATAAGGAAGGTATGCGCATCGTTATCGACGTGAAGCGCGACTTCAATGCCAACGTGGTGCTGAACAAACTCTTTAAAATGACAGCCTTGCAAACTTCGTTTGCCGTGAACTGCATCGCATTGGTTCATGGTCGTCCGAAGTTGCTCACGCTGAAGGACTGCATCAAGTACTTCGTGGAACATCGTCATGACGTCGTTGTTCGCCGTACGCAGTACGATTTGCGCAAGGCGCAGGAACGTGCCCACATCCTTGAAGGCTTGATTATTGCTTCGGATAACATTGACGAAGTGGTTCGCCTGATTCGTGCTTCGAAGAATCCGCAGGCTGCTATGGAAGCCTTGATGGAACGCTTTAGCTTGGATGAAGTGCAGGCCAAGGCTATCGTGGATATGCGCCTGTCGCAACTTACCAATATGCAGCAGGAAAAACTGCACGATGAATACAACGAAATTGAACGCAAGATTGCTTACTACGAGCAAATTCTGAGCGACGATGAACTCTGCCACAAAGTGATGAAGGATGAGTTGATCGAGGTAAAGGAAAAATATGGTGACGAACGCCGTACGGAAATCTGCCTCTCGTCAACAGAATTTAATCCCGAAGATTTCTATGCTGATGATGAGGTGGTGATTACACTGTCGCATCTGGGTTACATCAAGCGTACGCCGCTTGCTGAATTTAAGGCACAGACCCGAGGTGGCGTCGGTTCGAAGGGTGGTAGCACGCGCGATTCAGACTTTATTGAGTACATCTATCCCGCTACGATGCACAACACTATGCTGTTCTTTACGGCTAAGGGACGTTGCTACTGGCTGAAGGTGTATGAATTGCCGGAAGGTGCCAAAAACTCGAAGGGACGTGCTATTCAGAATATGCTGAATATTGAGCCTGATGATTCAATCAATGCTTGCTTGCACATCCGCAAACTGGCTGATGCTGAATTCTGCAAGACGCACTTTGTGCTGTTCTGTACGAAGGAAGGTGTCATTAAGAAAACCTGCCTGAGCGAATACTCACGTCCGCGCGTGAATGGTGTGAATGCTATCAATATTCGCGAGGAAGACCGCGTTGTCAGTGTGGTACTTACAAATGGTACCGACGAAATCGTTATTGCCAACCGTAATGGACGTGCCATCCGCTTTAACGAAGAAGTGGTTCGCCCGATGGGACGTACGGCTACGGGTGTTCGCGGTATCCGCCTCGATGAGGACGGACAGGATGAAGTGGTAGGCATGATTTGTATCAACGATCCGGAGAACGAAACTGTGATGGTTGTCAGTGAAAACGGTTACGGAAAGCGTTCGGCTGTAGCGGATTACCGTGTGACGAACCGTGGCGGTAAGGGCGTGAAGACGCTTGACATTACCGAACGTACGGGACCTGTGATTGCAATCAAGGCTGTGACTGACGACAATGACCTGATGATTATCAACAAGAGTGGTATTGCCATCAGAATGAAACTCAGCGAGGTACGCGTTCAAGGACGTGCTACGCAGGGTGTCCGACTCATCAACCTGGAAAAACGTAACGATGTGATTTCAAGCGTTTGCAAGGTGCCTACTGAAGAGGAGGAAGAAACAATGGTTGAACAGGAAGAGGCTATAACCGGAAACGATGTGGTTATAGCTGAAAACGAAGTAACTGTTGAAGAAACCCAGGAAACTGTTGCCACCGAAACTCGTGAAGGATTTGGTGGACTTATTTCAGACAACTGGGAAGAAATGGAAACTGGATTCAGTACAAATAACGACGAAAAATAAAACAAACGGAAACGGCCGGAATGATTGCTCATAATGGCCGTTTCCATAATAAAACCTTTAAAACTATCACACAATGAAGAAAGTATTTCTTAGTCTTGCATTGTTTGTCGCAGGTATTGGTGGCACATGGGCTCAAAATGCAGGCGTTAAGGTCGGTTCCTGGAAAGCCTTTGACAAAATTGCCAAGGCCGATAAATTGATGGAACAGCGTAACAGCGAGGCTTTTGAACAGGCTAACGCTCTGTATGCTGAAGCTGAAGGCATCCTGAATGCTGATATCGAAAAGGCTGGTGCTGAACAAAAAACGGACAAACTGGCTCAGCTGTATTACCAGAATGCACAGTTGCAGAACAAAATGCTGACTCCCATTCTGAACAACGCACAGCAGGGACTTCCCTTCGATACGCTGGCATTCTGCAAGCGCGTTGATAACATCATTGCAAGCTTCAACTCTTCAGCTGAATACAATAAAAAACCGAATGCTAAGGGTAAGGTAAAAGAAGATCAGATGATTTCGGCCTTCAGCAAGGTGGGTATTCAGAGCATGTTGACGCTTTACTACAACTGTGGCGCCTTTATGGATGCTATGGGTAAGAAGCAGGAAAGTGTGGACTATTTCCAGAAGTTTGTGGACCTTCCCAAAACTTCTCCTGTATTTAACGAAACTGAACGTGACTCTGTTTACAAGGCTAATGCCAAGGTGTACAACACGGCTCGCTACAACCTTGCTCTGCAAAACTTCCTCATGAAGAATTGGGACAAGGCCATCGCTTGCTGTGATGAGGCTTTGAAAGATACGGTTGGCTTGCACGACTTGTACCTGATTAAGATCAATGCTTACGGCGAAAAGAAAGACTCTGCAGCTTGGCAGCGTACGCTGATTGAGGCTTCGCAGCGCACCGGTAAGTTTTCGTATCTTCAGAACTTGTTGTACTACTACATTCAGAACAACAAGATTGATGAGGCTTCGGCTTTAGCCCAGAAGCTGGTGACAGAAGATGCTGGTAACAAGAATAGCTGGTACATGAAAGGTGCTATCGAACTGAATGTGAAGAAGGATTACAATGCCGCTCGTCAAAGCTTTGAAAAGGCATTGGCCATCGATCCTGATTTCGAAGAAGCTCTCTTCAATATGGGTACGGCTTATATCAACGATATCTACGACCAGCGTATGGCAGGTAAGTTCAAGTATATCGGTACCAATCGCCGTATCGAAGGTAAGGGACAGGCTGCTTATGCTAAGGAAAAAGCCATTTATGACAAAGAATTGGCAACCGTTCGCAGCTACTACGAAAAGGCTCTTCCTTACTTGGAACATCTCCGTGAGTTGACTCCGAATGACGCTAAGCGCTGGGCTTCTCCGCTCCAGATGGTTTACTCAGGTTTGGGTAAGGCCGATAAAGCAAAGGAAATGGATGCCTTGCTTGAAGCCGCTAATCAGGCTGGTAACTAATGATATGAAAGGGTAGGTGCTGACTGCATCTTACCAATGATGAAAAGGTGACTGCAGTTTTGTGCTTACGGTAGACAATTTGTTTTCCGTAAGCCAGTACTGCAGTCAGCCTTGTAAAAAAGGGGTATTGTGCTTTGCATTTGATATACCCTCTAAGCAGAATTTCTCAGTCGGATATTGCTGAGGAATAATGAAGGTAAATGAAAAAGTGGCTTTATAGACATAGAAATATATGAGGTCTGTCAGAAAGGCTGTTTGGCCTGATATTTGCTGAAATAAAACGAGATATATAAGTATCTCCCTGTCATTTATCTTCGTTGACGCACATTTGTCATGTGTGGACAATGAGTAACGATTACATACCTATCACAACACAAAAATGCGAACTCTACTCCTTTCACTTCTACTCCTGGCAATGCCTGTTACGGTCTTTCCGCAAAAAGCCTTCCGTCCGGTAAAGGCTGCTATGAAGGCCAAGAATTACAAGGAGGTTCTGAATCTGGTGACTAAACTACGTGAGGACTCTGTTTACCAGAATCACCCTAAACTCTGTATTTACAGCATAGAAGCTCAGCGCGGATTAAATGATGCCGAAAACATGAAGCTCTATCTGAAAAGGAGTTACGATACAATAGCTTTTTTTTCGACCACGCACCAAATTATCCGCGAGGTCGTAAAATTGGATTCTATTGAGCGCGCGTTACAGCAAACGGAAAACAAGAAACCTAAGCAAACGCATTTGGTGAGTGAAATGCTCCGCTTGTACTTTCCAAACTTAAATGCTGCAACACGCTTTTATTACAAAAAAAGAAAATTCAACGAGGCTATGGACTATCTGCGTACTTGCCTCGATTTACCACATACAACCTTGGGCGAAGAGGTAGAACTCTCTGCTAAAAACGATACAGTTAATGCGGTGCTGTATCTGACAAGTGCTTACAACCTGAAACAATATAAAGAGGTACACCGCTACGAACCTTTGGCACTACTCAATGCGAAGACACGCTTGTCGGTGGTTGACTGTCTGGTTCGTACGGCAGATGCTGAAAACGACACGGCAACCTATCGGAAATGGTTGACTTATGGTTGGGATAATTATCCCCAGCAACCATTGTTCTTTACCCGACTGATTGACTATTATGTAAAGCAAAATAACTATCAGCACATTGTTGATTTGGCAAAGGTGCAGCTTGGAAATGACTCTACTGATGCATCGGCCCTTTTGGCGCAGTGTTTGGCCTATCTGAATTTGAATAATTTGGATGAGTGTATTCACAGCGGCATCCGTCTTTTACAAGTGGACAGCACAAATGTCGATGCCAATTATTACATAGGTGCCTCCTATGTGTCGAAAGCACTGCAGGTGGTTCTGCCTGATAATCCCTCGAAAGAAAGTTATCGACAGGCACGGGCGCAGCAAAAAGCGTATTACATAAAAGCTGAACCTTTTTTGGAACGCTACCGAGCCTTGGCCCCACAGTCGAAAAACCGCTGGGCACCCTTATTATATAAAGTGTATTTGGCACTCAATAAAGGAAAAAAGTTTGCCGAAATAGAAAAGTTACTTTAAACTCCCCTTGATTCATGAAGTACGATTTTATCAGCTCACAAATACTTAACGACCAGGATTGGCAAAATGCTTTGATGCAAGGTTTTGCCGAAAAAGATACCGAACCCACAAACCAAACAAGGGCTGCACGTTTGCGCCCTTTGATTGAAGAAGGAATGCAGAAAGAATTGGCAGAAATCGAAGAAATCGTTTCCTGCCCTGATTTGCCTACCTTTGCAAATACCATCGTACGGTTCACGGAAGTAGGTGGTTTGCTGGAACGCGCTACTTCGGTGATGTATAACCTGCTGAGTAGCGATACGGACGACGAATTAGATGCATTGGCTAACGAAATGGCACCTAAATTATCAGACCACGCTAATCGCATCATGCTGAATACAGCACTTTTTCAGCGCGTAAAGTACGTTTACGACAACCCTCCGGCTCAAATGACAGCAGAGGAAAAAATGTTGCTCGATAAAACGTATGAAGGTTTTGAACGCTCAGGAGCTACCCTCAGCGATGAAGATAAAGCGCGTTTCAGAGAAATCACAGCTCAGTTGTCTGAAACCAGTTTGAAGTTTTCGCAAAACTTGCTGAAGGAAACCAATAACTATGTGTTGCACTTAGTGGATGAGGCTGACTTGGCAGGTTTGCCCGAAATCCATCGCAAGGCTGCTGCACACGAGGCGGGCGAGCGCAATATGAAAGGATGGGTGTTTACGTTACACGCTCCCAGCTTTGGTCCTTTCATGATGTATGCAGATAACCGAAAGTATCGTGAGGAACTTTATCGGGCATATCATACCCGTTGTACGCACAGCAATGCATACAATAACTTCGATGTTGTAAGCCGATTGGTAAACCTTCGTCGCGAACTGGCGCAACTTTTGGGTTACAACACTTATGCTGACTATGCCTTGAAACGCCGCATGGCACAAACCTCTGCAGCAGTTTATCATTTGCTCGATGAACTGATTGATAATTATCTGCCACAGGCCAAGGACGAAGTGGAAGCCGTTGCAGCCAAGGCACGCCAGATTGAAGGCAATGACTTTGAACTGCAACCCTGGGATTTTGCATATTACAGTCAAAAACTGAAGAAAGAGCTCTTCGACTATGATCCCGATATGCTCCGTCCTTACTTTGAATTGTCGCGCGTAATCTGTGGCGTTTTTGGTTTGGCTACCAAACTTTATGGCATTACATTCAAAGAAGCTGCAGATATTCCGGTTTACCATCCCGATGTAAAGGCTTACCGTGTGCTTGATAAAGACGAAAGTTTACTGTCTGTTTTGTTGCTCGACTTCTTTCCCAGAAAAAGCAAGCAGGGCGGTGCATGGATGACAAGTTATCGCGATGAACATTCCTCAGTGTCGGCCAATGAGCAGGTTACAACAGCCAATTCTGTACGTCCAGTTGTCAGTGTAACGACCAACTTTACCAAACCGACAGCCGATACGCCGGCTTTGTTGACGCTTGGCGAAGTTGAAACATTTTTACACGAGTTTGGGCATGCCTTGCATGGTATTTTTGCCATGACACATTACGCAACTTTGAGCGGAACCTCTGTTTATTGGGATTTTGTGGAACTCCCTTCACAATTTATGGAGAATTACGCAGTAGAACCAGAATTTTTAAATACATTTGCCCTGCATTATCAAACAGACGAACCTTTGCCTTCAAGCTATATTGAACGTATCCGAAAAAGTCGTAATTTCCAGGCAGCATACGCTTGCATGCGTCAAGTTTCCTTTGGCTTGTTGGATATGGCTTATTACACAAAACCTGAAGCCTTTACTGCTGATGTGCGAGAGTTTGAATCGCAGGCATGGCAGCGTGTAAAGTTGCTTCCGGAATTGGCTGAATCATGTATGACCGTTCAGTTCGGACACATTATGTCGGGCGGATATGCTGCAGGATACTATAGCTACAAATGGGCCGAAGTACTTGATGCCGATGCCTTTGCTTATTTCAAGGAAAATGGCATATTCAATCAATACATTGCAGAGAAATTCCGTCAGGCATTGTTGTCACAAGGTGGCACAGAGCATCCAATGAAGCTATATGTAAACTTCAGAGGTAAAGAACCCGGTATACAAGCACTGCTCGAACGCGATGGTATCAGCGAATCAGTGCAGACTTCGAAGGCCTAAGGTTTATTCCTTTGTGTAGTACATAAAGTATGAATTACAGACGGTGATCTTTGTTTAGTATGCAAGTCTGTTGAGATTCCGACGTCTTGGCCAGCTCTACGGCATTGTTTTGCCTTATCGCAAAATTTCAATGCCGTAGAGCTTCAAGGCTTTTCCTACAGTTCACCCATTATCCGTTTAATATATAAGAAATATGAATAAATCATCGATTCTTGACTGTCGCTATTTAAGAATGGCAAAAATATGGGCCGAAAATTCTTATTGTACCCGTCGGCAAGTAGGAGCTCTGATTGTTAAAAATAAAATGATTATCAGCGATGGTTATAACGGCACACCTTCCGGATTTCCCAATATTTGCGAAGGAGAAGATGGGCTGACCTTACCCTATGTGCTACATGCAGAAGCCAATGCGATTACCAAAATAGCCCGTTCGGGCAACAACTCAGATGGTGCCACGCTGTATGTTACAGATGCTCCGTGTATCGAATGTGCCAAATTGATTATACAATCAGGCATTAAGCGTGTTGTTTATGCACGCAGTTATCGATTGACCGATGGTATTGAACTTTTGACCAAAGCCGGTATTGAAGTTGAGCAAATGAATATAGACGAACTTCAGCCCGAAGAACTCTGAGTCATCAGTCATTGTATGTCGTGAATTTGGAAATACCTTGTGAAACAGACCCAAAGCAGCAGTAATACACCAACTTAGTAATATGACCCCACAAAAAAAGAAATATTTTGTACCCCTTCTTGTAGCCTTAGGTATTGTCTTCGGTATTTTTTGGGGAACATTCAATGCTTATCGTTTTTTTGGAAACAGATTAAGCATCATCAATAATTCAAGTAATAAGGTGTTCGACCTTTTTCACTTGATTGATGATCAGTATGTCGATTCTGTACAAATTTCCGACCTGGTAGAACGTGCCCTGCCTCAAATACTGAAGGAATTGGATCCCCATTCAACCTATATTTCAGCAGCTGAAGTAGAAGAAAGCATGCAGGACTTGAAAGGAAGCTTTTCAGGAATTGGTGTGCAATTTACCATTTATAAAGATACAATTCGCGTAGTTAAGGTGGTAAAAGGCGGTCCTTCCGAACGAGCCGGACTCTTGGCTGGCGATCGCATTGTTACGATAAATAAAGAAAAATATGTGGGCGATTCCATTACCAATGCCGGTGCGATGAAGCGTCTGAAAGGACCCAAAAATACACAAGCTATTTTGGGTATAAAGCGATCAGGTAAACAGCAACTTCTGACCTTTAATATTCAACGCGGTGATGTTCCGGTCAAAACGGTGGGTGCTGTTTATATGGCAGCTCCAAAGATTGGCTATGTCAGCATCAATAGCTTTGGCGATACCACTTATGCCGAATTCCTGGCCGCTTTGGCAACTTTGCAAGGCGAAGGTTTTCAAAATCTCATTATAGACCTGCGCGGTAATCCGGGCGGCTATATGGAAACAGCTATACAAATAGCCAATGATTTCCTGCCTAAAAACTCATTGATTGTTTATACCAAAGGGAGAAAATCCCCCAGAAAGGAATATCGCACAGATGGTCGAGGCACTTACCAAACGATGCCAATCGTTGTTCTGGTTGATGAAACCTCAGCTTCTGCCAGCGAAATTTTTGCAGGTGCTATGCAAGACAATGACCGCGGAATGATTGTGGGACGCCGTTCATTTGGTAAAGGTCTTGTGCAAGTACCCATTGAATTCCCCGATGGATCAATGCTTCGCCTCACGACAGCCCGTTATTACACGCCTTCCGGTCGTTGCGTACAGAAACCTTACACTCCCGGCGATGAAGAAGATTATGCAGCCGACCTCCTTTCGCGAGCCGAACATGGCGAATATTTTTCAGCTGACAGTATTAAAACTACTGGCGAAAAATACAAGACACGCTTAGGTCGCATTGTCTATGGCGGTGGCGGCATCGTACCCGATGTGTTCATTCCACGAGATACCACGGGTATAACAACCTACTTTAAAACAGTGTATTTCAACGGATTGATTTACCAGTACGGTTATGATTTTGTCGACAAGCATCGCGAGGATTTAAAGAAATGCACTGACTTGGAGTCCGTCAAAAAGTATCTATCGCGCAAGGATATTGTAGGCGATTTCGTCAACTACGCCTCAAAGATGGGCGTGAAACGCCGTAATTTAATGATACAGCGTTCGCGAAAATTGCTCAAGTCCTACCTGACAACAGCCATTATCTCTGACGTACTCGATGAAAGCGAGGCCGCACAATATGCCAACGAAACAGACGAAGGCGTTATGCGGGCCATTAAAATATTGGAAGAAGGAAAAGCCTTTCCTGTTGTCAAAAAGTAACTCTTGTATTTCAAACATTCAGTCTAATAGGGTAGAGAACCATCCGCAGTTTGACGAAAATAATCGTGCATAGAACTATAGAACCATTGGACAAATCCTGTAAATGTCTGAATTGTTCTGTGCCGGATAGACTCAGCAATCCCATTTAATTGATGATTCATTGCCTTATGCCAACGAAAAAAGAATTACGTACTTCTATAAAGAAGACGATTATGGCGTTGACACCCCAGCAACGCTTGGCAGCCTCGACAGAGCTGCTTAATCGTTTAGCAGTTCATGAGCGCTTCGTTGCAGCCAATGTAGTTATGCTGTTTCACTCCCTGCCGGATGAAATCAACACCCATCAATTCATTGAAGATTGGGCTGAACGTAAAACCCTCCTGCTCCCTGTAGTTCAGGGCGATGATTTAGAACTGCGTCGATACATCAAAGGCGAGCAGATGTGTGAAACAGGTTATCATATCGAAGCACCCCAAGGTCATATATTTACTGACTTGTCTGCCATTGATCTGGTTATAGTTCCGGGTGTAGCTTTCGACGATGCAGGAAACCGTATGGGACGAGGACGCGGTTATTACGACCGTTTCCTGTCACAACACACCTTGTCGAAAGCCTATAAGTTAGGAATATGCTATAAGCAGCAAATGATTGAGAATATTCCCGTTGAGCCACACGATATTCGTATGGACGAAGTAATTCACACGCTTTTTTAGCATCAGTACATGCAGTTTCCGAATTTTTGTATACTTTTGCTAATGCAATCATAGGCAATGACATCGCCGAAATATTGAATAGATAACATGGCCCATTCAGATATAAAGGCAGTACGTTATGAAGCCATATTTCAGCCCGTTTGGGACGAGTATGTGCGAAAAGCGCGTCAGTCAAGTTTCTTGTTTGAACGCAGTTTTATGGACTATCATGCCGATCGTTTTACTGATGCCTCATTGATAGTGCGCAATGCAAAGAATAAAATCCTTGCACTTCTTCCCGCTTGTGAAAGCAGAAAGGAGGAAAAATGCATAGAGTCACACGGCGGCCTCACCTATGGCGGCTTGTTGTTGATGCCCGAAACCACTACACCTGAAGTAGAAGCAGCATTAGCAGCCTGTATTTCCTATTATAAGGAACAAGGATACAGTTCTTTGATTTATAAACCTCTGCCTTATATCTATCACGCATATCCAGCTCAAGACGATTTGTATGCACTAACCCGTCAGGGAGCCAGGTTATACACCCGTTCCGTATCGTCGGTAATCGACTTGCGATGCCCCTACAAATTTTCAACACTCAGGCAGCGCAAGGTACGCAAGGCATTGTCACAAACCAGCCTGCAGATGACAGGAGGGATTGACAATCTGCCCGCTTATTGGAATTTGCTCGATCAAGTATTGCAAGAACACCACAATGCCCACCCCGTGCATACGCTCGGCGAATTGCATCTTTTGATGAAAGCCTTCCCGCAGCAGATTGAACTTTGTGTGGTCACTCTCGGTAGTTCAGCAGTGCAACAATCCAATCAGGATGCCGTAGCCGAGCAGGTCGTAGCCGGATGTATACTCTTTCATACCTCGCAGGTAGTCCATGTGCAATACATAGCAGCCAACGACCAAGGACGTCAAATAGGCGCACTCGATTGGCTCTTTGCTCAACTGATAGAGCGCAGTCGTTCCCATTCCTCCGATACTCCGTATTTCGATTTCGGAACTTCAACCGAACAAGGAGGGAAAATTCTGAATGAAGGTTTAATCTTCCAGAAAGAAGGATTTGGAGCGCGCGCCGTTTGTTACGATGCCTATCGTCTTGACTTTTGACCCACTGTTTCTTCAACTCATGTTCATTCAGAAGGAGCATACATTCGTTATTTATGTTCGTCATAAAGCAGAGATTAGTTGAAATACAGCAAAAGTGTAGTGTAAAAATAAGATCAATCTATATAGTTGCCCAGTTCAGTTCACCCTATTCTTAAAAACCTTTATTCTAAACCATATAGTATTTATGACACTCGATATTCTCATCTGTTCTTTGAACAAAGGTATAGTTCGCGTTCAGGACGTTCTTTTAGAACCGCAAGAAGGGGTAAGATACATTGTGTCTTACCAATATACAGACGAGCGCTATTTAGATTTGATACCCAAATCGCTTAGCGAACGCCCCGACGTTTCGGTATTTCGTTATAAGGGACAAGGTTTGTCAGCCAATCGTAATTTAGCGTTAGACAAGTCAACGGCTGATATCATTATGTATGCCGATGACGATGCACACATATTACCCGACACCCCCCGCCTTGTCACCGAGCATTTCGAAAAAGACCCTTCACTCGATGTTGCTTTCTTTTGTGCAACAACCTATACGGGTAAACCACTCAAGAACTATCCTCAGGATGAATTTACCGTGCGCGTAATGCCTACACAATATACCATTTCAGCCCTTGAAATGGCCTGTCGTCGTAATAAGGTACAAGGTAAAATTCGTTTCGATGAGCGATTCGGTTTAGGAACCAAGTTCCTCACCTGTGGCGAAGAAGAAGTTTGGGTTGAAGACGCTATTCGCGCCAAGCTCAATATGCGCTATTTCCCCGAAAAGATTGTAGAAACCAGCACCATGCTCAAGAAATCTTTGGTGTATGTTGATGCAGGTGTACAGCGCAGTCGTGGAGCTATAGCCTATTATATGTATGGCAACAAAGCTTGGTGGATTTGCCTCAAGTTTGCTATGGCAAGTACCAAGAAAGGTTACACCCATTTCTGGCCATTGATGCGTCATTTGGCAGAAGGTATTCGCTTCATGAAACGTACGAACCGAAATGAATAAAAGTTCTGCTATATAGCATACAAAACTTCGATTTTTTCGCGTTAAAATAGTGCTATATCAAAAATTATTTGTATTTTTGCACCGCATTAACGGAAAAACCTCCGTTATTGCACGGGGCGTAGCGCAGTCCGGTTAGCGCACCTGCTTTGGGAGCAGGGGGTCGTGGGTTCGAATCCCGTCGCCCCGACAATAGGTAAAAGTAGATTTTTAGTTATTAAGACTGAAAGTCTACTTTTTTGTATTTCTCATTATTATTCATAAATCGTAATAATAAAGCCGTTATTGAGAGCAACTGTTGTTGCATTTCCCCCTCACGAAATACATTGCTGCACCGGTTTCAGACAGGCCTACCTGTCTTACTTTCTGTTGTATCATTATGTCAAAGAACACTGAATAAAAATCATTAAGAATCGTAGTTTTTTCATCAGTCAAGCATTGTTCAACTCGAGGTAGAACTGTTCGTTGATGGTGCAAAGTTACAACACGAATGTCTTAAATCCAAATTTTTTCGGCATTCAATCTCGCACCTCGATTTTTTCAGAAGCCGCCAAACGTGCTTCATGCCCTTTCTATACGGGCCTTTCAGCACATTTTTCATACGCAGAAAAAAGTGAAATAGGGATATATTCCCTTACAGCTGTACAGCTGAGTAAGGTGCACAGAAAGGCATTAAGTAGAAAGATTTTCAATGTTCGTTAGCGTCAGTATACTATCGGTTTTTCTATTTTACTATATGAGTTCATAAGTTTTATTTTTTATTCATCTATCACTAACAACCATAGCCCGCCCCTCAAAAAAATAGGAGATAGCCGAAAACAATTCCGGTTATCTCCTATTATTATGTTGTGTAAGCTATTATTTACTTAGCCTTCTCAACGATGGCCTTGAAAGCCTGGGGATTGTTAACAGCGAGGTCAGCGAGGACTTTGCGGTTAATTTCGATACCAGCCTTGTGGAGGCCACCCATCAACTGAGAATATGAAAGACCTTCGAGGCGAGCAGCAGCGTTGATACGCTGAATCCACAGAGCGCGGAAGTTGCGCTTTTTGTTACGACGGTCGCGGAATGCGTAAGTCAGACCTTTTTCCCAAGTATTTTTGGCAACGGTCCAAACGTTTTTGCGGGCACCGTAGTAACCGCGAGTAAGTTTGAGGATTCTCTTACGCTTTGCTCTTGAAGCTACGTGATTTACTGATCTTGGCATTTTGTTGTTACATTTTGGAAGTTAGCGCCGCCTTCATTATTTTGAGACGATCTTGTTGGCTAAACATCCGGTTAGACTTTTTGTGTGAGATGAAAAGTATTGTCTCGTTCTTACTTACAGAAGATTAACGGAGGCAAAGGAGTTCGCGAATCTGACGTACGTTCGTGCTGTCAACGATAGCAACGTGGTCGAGGTTACGCTTTTGCTTCTTGGTCTTCTTCGTCAGAATGTGACTGTGGTAAGCGTGACGTCTTTTGATCTTACCTGTTCCGGTGAGTGCGAAACGCTTCTTAGCACCAGAATTAGTCTTTACTTTTGGCATTTTCTTTGTTAGTTTAATTGATTAATATATAACTGCGGCTACGTGAGATACCGAACGTAGCGCGCGAGCCTTCAGTAATATTGAAGAGTCAGACAGTTATGAATGTCTGGTTTTAGAAATCTTCTCCTTCCACTTTGGGACCGAGATATTCCTTTTTAGCTTTCACCTGTGGAGCCTTTTTAACCTTGGTTTTTTCCTCGGCTACTTCGTTGGTTTCGCTGGGTTCAGCCTTTTTGGGTGCTGCCACTTTTTTAGGAGCGATGAACAAAATCATGCGCTTACCTTCAAGCACAGGCATCTGTTCCACTTTACCATACTCTTCCAAGTCATTGGCAAAACGGAGAAGCAGTACTTCGCCCTGTTCTTTAAACAGGATAGAACGGCCGCGGAAGAACACATAAGCCTTCACTTTATCGCCTTCAGAAAGGAATTCTTTGGCGTGTTTCAACTTAAAGTTGTAGTCGTGTTCGTCAGTTTGCGGTCCGAATCGAATTTCTTTCACTTCGATTTTAACCTGCTTAGCTTTCAATTCCTTTTGACGTTTCTTTTGTTGGTAAAGGAATTTTGAGTAGTTGATAAGTCGGCAGACAGGAGGAACTGCGTTGGGTGAAATTTCCACCAAGTCCACACCCTTTTGTTGTGCGAGCTGAATGGCTTCGCGGGTGGGCAGTACTTCTGATTCTACGTCATCTCCTACGATGCGAACTTCACGACAGCGAATTTGTTCATTGATGCGATGCTGTTGCTTATTTTGGTCGCGACGTGGTTTCTGCGGTGCTGGCATTAATTTATTATTAGGTTTTAAGTTACAGATTGAGAGTGGAATCGGTCTGGAAAACAGTCCGTTATTCCATTCTCAATCAGTTGAATACCGTATTTGCGGCTAATTCGGCTGCAAAGTTAGTAATTTTTTGTCATTTCAGCCACTTCATCATTGATTTTCTTTGCAAAATCATTGATTGTGAAGCTTCCTTGGTCGCCTTCGCCTTGTTTTCTGACGCTTACAGTGCTTTCGTTAGCCTCTTTTTCGCCAACGATGAGCAGGTAAGGCACGTGCTTCATTTCATTATCGCGAATTTTGCGGCCAATTTTTTCAGATCGGTCATCAACGTATGCACGCACATCCATTTCGTCGAGTTGCTTGCAAACCTGCTGAGCGTAGTCGTTGAATTTGTCCGAGATAGGCAGGATAGCCACTTGGTCGGGCGTGAGCCACAAGGGGAAGTGACCTGCAGTATGCTCGATGAGCACTGCAACGAATCGTTCCATCGAACCGAAGGGTGCGCGGTGAATCATTACAGGGCGGTGCTTCTGGTTGTCAGAACCCGTGTATTCCAACTGGAAGCGTTCGGGCAAGTTGTAGTCAACCTGAATTGTACCCAGCTGCCAGCGGCGGCCTAAGGCATCCTTCACCATGAAGTCGAGTTTCGGACCATAGAACGCTGCTTCACCATATTCAATGCGTGCGGGCAGACCTTTCTCCTTGCAAGCCTCGATGATAGATTGTTCTGCGCGTTCCCAATTCTCTTCAGAACCGATATACTTCTCGCGGTTCACTTTGTCGCGCAATGAAATTTGTGCTTCGAACTTGTCGAACTTCAAGGCACGGAAGATAATCATGATGATGTCCATTACGCGGAGGAACTCGTCCTTCACCTGCTCGGGCGTACAGAAGATGTGAGCGTCGTCCTGGGTAAATCCGCGTACACGCGTCAAACCATGGAGCTCACCGCTCTGTTCGTAACGGTAAACCGTACCGAATTCAGCGAGGCGCAAGGGCAGATCCTTGTAAGAGCGAGGTTTCCATGCGAAGATGGCACAGTGGTGCGGGCAGTTCATGGGTTTGAGCATGTACTCTTCGCCCTCTTCGGGAGTATGTATGGGCTGGAACGAGTCCTTACCATATTTAGCATAGTGACCGGAAGTAACATACAGGTTCTTCGAGCCGATGTGCGGCGTCATAACCTGCTGGTATCCGTAGCGCTTTTGAATTTTCTTCAGGAAGTCCTCCAGTCTCAGACGCAGAGCCGTACCTTTAGGCAACCACATGGGAAGACCTTTACCCACGAGGTCCGAGAACATAAAGAGTTCCATTTCCTTACCGATTTTGCGGTGGTCGCGGCGTTTAGCCTCTTCGAGCAACTGCAAATATTCGTCGAGCATTTTCTTTTTCGGGAACGACACACCGTAAACGCGCGTCATCTGCGGACGTTTTTCATCGCCACGCCAGTAAGCCGAGCTCACAGCCATCACCTTTACAGCCTTAATCGGAGCCGTTGTCATCAAGTGCGGGCCACGGCAAAGGTCAGTATAGGCACCCTGTGTATAGGTAGTAATGTGTCCGTCTTCGAGTTCTTCGATCAGCTCATTCTTGTAAGTCTGTCCGCGGTCACCAAAGAATTTCAGTGCATCCTCTTTAGTAATGTCCTGACGTACGAGAGCCTCTTTGCGCTGAACGAGTTCCTGCATTTTCTTTTCGATTTTGACAAAATCGCTTTCGCTAATCGAAACACCCTGCGGGGGCATCACGTCATAGTAGAAGCCATTTTCGATAGCCGGACCGATACCGAACTGCGTGCCGGGCCACAACTCCTGCATGGCTTCAGCCATCAAGTGAGCAGAAGTGTGCCAAAAGGCATGCTTACCCTGTTCATCGTCCCATTTGTAAAGGTTGATGCTGGCATCGCTGGTGATGGGTCGGTTAAGTTCTATCGTTTCACCATTCACACCGCAGGCCAGAACATCCTGAGCCAAGCGCTGAGAAATGCTTTCTGCTATTTGGAGGCCCGTTACGCCACTTTCGTATTCACGAACGGAACCATCCGGGAAGGTTATTTTTATCATTTCTATTTTGTTTTTGATATATTATATGCCGACAAAGGTAACTATTTTTTTTAAAGTAAAAGTTGAATTCGTAAATTAAGTCAGCCTTTTATTTCACTTTTTTTGAGAAGTGTACGAAGATTCAATAAATACTTATTCCACTTCAAGTACCAATCCCTTGAGGTATTCGCCTTCGGGGTGATAAATATTGATGGGGTGGTCGGCAGGTTGATGCAGTTGGTGTAAAATTCTGACGTGGCGGCCGCTTTGTGCAGCAGCAGTAAACACTGCCAGACGGAATTGATCTTTGTTCACCGCTTGTGAGCAGCTGAATGTAAATACGATACCGCCCTTGCGTATTTTTTTGAAAGCAATGGCATTGAGTCGGGTGTATCCCTTGAGAGCATTGCGCAGGGCATCCTTGTGTTTGGCAAATGCCGGAGGGTCGAGTACGATGAGGTCGTAGTTCGAACCGGCTTGTTCCAAGAACTTGAAAGCATCTTCGGCAAAAGCTTCGTGGCGTGAGTCGTTCGGAAAGTTCAGTTCCGCATTGGCTCTTGTCAGGTCAATAGCTTTCGATGACGAGTCGACCGAATGAACCAACTTTGCATTTCCACGCAGCGCATAGACGCTGAAGCCACCGGTATAGCAGAACATATTCAGCACATTTCGTCCTTTGGCGTAATGTTCAAGCAGCGAGCGGTTTTCGCGTTGGTCAACAAAGAAACCGGTTTTTTGTCCGCGGAGCCAGTCAATATGGAATTTTAGTCCGTTTTCCAATGCGATGTTACCATCGTCGTGTCCTCTCAGAAAACCGTTTTCCTGATGTAAGTCAGCTTTAAACGGAAGCGTGGTTTCCGACTTGTAGTACACATTTTCAATCAGTCCGTTCGACGCAGCGATGAGCGCATCGGCAATCGTTTCGCGACACACGTGCATACCCACCGAGTGAGCCTGCATTACAGCCGTTTTGCCGTAAACATCGATAACCAGTCCCGGCAGGCGGTCTCCCTCGCCGTGTACCAGACGGTAAATCGTATTGTCCTCACGGCCTGTGAGCTGCAATGCGCTACGCAGTGAAAAAGCTTCGCTCAGGCGTTGCTGCCAGAACGCATCGTTGATTTCTTCGTTTTCGAATGTGAGCATACGCACAGCGATTGAGCCAATCTGGTAATGTCCATAGCCCATTATTTCGCCATCGTTCGAAATCACGCGTACAGTTTCGCCTTCTTTCAGTTTGCCATCGCTGCTGGCAATGGCACCCGAGAATACCCAAGGGTGGAAGCGCCTGAGGCTTTCGGCTTTGCCTCTGCGCAGGTAGATGTTTCTCATTCTTTGTTGTGAATAAAAACCTGTTTGCAGACTCAAACAAGTTCTATGTCGATGTTGTAAAATTACTTATCTCGTTTATGCGGCCGGCTGCAAGATTGGTTTGAGTGTGGTTTCTGCACAAATCCTGATAGGCAGATTTATGCCAGTCGGGTGCCTAAACCAATTCGTATGCTTTATTTTCCTTCAAGTTTTTCAGTTCTTGGTAAAGCTGAATGCAGGTTACGGCATCGGTGGCAGCATACACCTTTTGTGATTCGCTGAGCACATCAGCTTCCCAGTTCGAGAGTCGCGCATTTTTTGAAATACGCTTATGGAAAATGTTGGCATAAAGTTTTTGCAGACTCATATCTTCGATGCCCAATTCTTTGGCAAAATCTTGCAGTTCAATGTATCCGGCCGGAACGAACGATTCGTTGCGTCGGCGCAACATCAGGAAATCATCGTGCAATGAAAGTCCTACTTTCAAGATGGAAGGGTCGGACAGCAGTTCAACTAAGCAGGGCGAGAAGCCGAATTCATTGAGTCTGAATAAAAAGCAGAGGTCTTCGCCGGCTATTTGCAGCAGTGCCACTTTGTAACTTTTTCCTTTTTGGAAAGCCGGACGTGTTTCGGTGTCAATGCCTAAAACAGGGTAGTGTCGCAATGCCTCAACAGCCCGTATTGCTTCGCTTTCACTTTGTATCACGATGATTCTGCCATCGAATGCAAATCGCGGCAATTCGGGTATGAATGACTTGTCTGTTTTTTTAAATATCTGTCGCATAGCTATATTCGTGCAGGCCGTATGTTGGTGCATATTGGCTTGAAGTTCGGAGTTTAGCATTGTGGATAGGTCGTTGAGCTTTTGTGAAACGGCCTAAGTTAGTTTTCAGTTTTTACAGTCTATGTCGTGTAAGGCGCGTAAGGCATTTAGGAGTTTTTGTCCCCATTGAATGTGAAATTCGTCGATGGTTTCGAACAAGGCTACCTCCATGGCATCCTCGTAACCTTCGCGAAAAGCCTCTACGAGTTCGCGTAATTGCTGATAAATGTCGGCCAGGTTTTCACTGATTGTACACAGCACCGGATGTTCCGAGTATTTGAAGTCTTCAACAAACACATCCAGAAAATCATCGTTACTGCCCAATATGGCAGCCACTTGCGAACGGATGTAATTGTAATCCTCTTCGGTGACACGTTTTTCGTTCCATCCGGCCGTTTCGGGCACTTCTTCCAAAAGCGTAGCTTTAAGATATATCATCGGAAGCAGCCCACGCATTACTCGACAAAAGTCATTTGTTTCGGTTTGGCTGCATTGCTCTACGTATTTGCAGTATTCCGTAGCCACGGTAACAAAGTCAAGTACCGGTTGCGAATATAGAAATTTTTCTTCGTTTTGCATATTAACTGCGAATTTACTACTTACCGACAAAAATACAAAATGTTTGGCGCAAAATGTATAAATCGGTCTGTGCGTGTAGTTTGTGTTAGTAGGATAGCAGCAACAAAAAGCATTCCCCTTGCGCTGTCTGTATCGATGGTTAACCAATTGATTCAGCGCGAGGGGAATGTGCTGTAAGTTTCATTGTTCAGCCCGTTTGCATTCGGCGAACAAATGAATGAGAGATGGTGAAATTAAATTTCGTTCTTCACTTCGTGACCCATTTGCATAACGTAGGTCAGTTCCAGGTCGTTGTTGAACATGATGATGTCAGCATCCTTGCCAGCTTCGATAGAACCCTTTCTGTCGTATACACCCATAATCTTAGCAGGGGTTTCGCTAGCCATGCGGCAAGCGTCTTCCAAGGGGATGTCAGCTTGCTGAACGCAGGTGCGAATCAAGCGGTCCATTGTGGCAATAGAGCCGGCGAGTGCAGAGCGGTCTGCCAGTTTGCAAACACCATCTTCCAAAATTACGCGGGGGTCGAAGGCTGCGTCGCCGTGAGTAGCTGCACAAGCCAGCGAGTCGGTCACAAGAGCAGTGCGTTCAACACCCTTAATCTGGTAAATCATGCGCAACATTACGGGAGGAACGTGAATACCGTCGGCAATCATTTCGACCGTCATGTTCTTTTCTGTGAAAATGCTTTCAACGGTTCCGGGAACCTTAAACTCGCGGTTTTTGTAAACCACGGGCATGGCATTGTAGAAGTGCGTGGCGTGCGTCATGCCAGCTTCGTTGGCAGCGTGTACTTCGTCGTAAGTAGCACGGGTATGACCGATTGAAGGAAGCACACCGTGTTTGCGGCAGCACTTGATGAATTCGATTGAACCAGGAAGTTCGGGTGCTTCGTCCCAACGCTTCAGACACTTAGCCTTTTCGAGCAGCGGTTCGTACTCTTCGGGCATCGGAGCCTTGATCCATTCGGGAATCTGAGCACCGGCCTGTTTGGGGTTGAAGTACGGACCTTCGAGGTGCAGACCCAAGATGGGGCTGTCGGGTTCGTTCATTAACTTTTCGCAGGTTTCAACAGCTTTTTCAATCATCGGCATGGTCGATGAAGAAAGAGTGGGGAATATTGAAGTGGTACCGTATTCCATGTGTGCCTTTACAGCTTCGCGGAAAGCATCTTCGGTGCCTTCCATGAAGTCGCGTCCGCCACCGCCGTGAACGTGCATTTCGATACCGCCAGGCACAACAATGCAACCCTTGGCATCAATGATTTCAGCACCTTCAGCGTGCGTGCTGTTGCTTTCAACGGCTTTGATTTTATTGTCTTCAATCAGAACAGAACCGCCCTCAATCCATCCTTGCGGAGTAAGAATGCGGCCATTGACTATTTGCTTTAACATAATCGATGTATTTGGTAAATTAAGGTTTCTGTTTGCAAGTATTGTCAGGTTGGGATTACTCTGATTGGTGCAATCGTTGTTTAGATCATCGCCAGCAGTGTGTAACCACAACGCGTAAGCAAAGTTATACAATTATTACTGAACACAATATAAGTCGCGCCGCTTTTTTTGAAATTACCTTGTATTTAGAATCCCCTAATTTGTTTCTGTGCAGATTGTGTACTCTGATAGTCCGCATAATTTAGTGTATTTTGTAACTTTGCAAGGCATTAGACCAACTAAAAAACTAGTAAAACGTAAACTATGACATATTCACATCGCGAAGACCGTCGTTTGCGACCCCGCCGTCGTGGCTGGCTGTCGCTGTTGCCCTTGCCACTTTTGGCAGTATTGACCATGGGCATCGGTTGGTATACCGAAGATTTTTCAAAAGTTCCCATGACCATTGTTTTTTTGTTGACGGCCCTGTTGTCGCTTTTTACCCTTCGGGGCTATAGTGTACACGAGCGGGTGGCTGTTTTTTCGCGCGGAGCAGGCAGTACTGACTTGCTTTTAATGGTTTGGATTTTTGTGTTAGCCGGTGCATTTGCTAAATCGGCACAAACCATGGGTGCTGTAGGTGCTACGGTCGACCTCACCTTGATGTATCTGCCCGACAATATTTTGCTTGCCGGACTTTTTGTAGCTGCTTGTGTTGTATCGCTTTGTGTGGGCACCTCTGTCGGCACCATTGTTGCCTTGGTGCCCGTTGCCACCGAATTGGCAGTTCGTGTGGGCGAACCCTTGCCCTTAATGGTGGCAGCGGTGGTCGGCGGATCGTTCTTTGGCGATAACTTGTCGTTTATTTCCGATACCACAGTGGCTGCAACCAAGACGCAGCAATGCAACATGCGCGACAAATTCCGTGCCAATTTCAAGATTGTACTCCCTGCCGCCTTGCTATGTTTCATTATTTATGTGGTGATAGGTGTCGGAATGTCAGGCGTTGCCGTGCAGACGGCTGCTCCCACTTTGCATTTGTGGCGCGTGTTGCCCTATGCTGTTGTGCTGTTGGCTGCGCTGATGGGTGTCAACGTGTTGCTTGTACTGTTGTTCGGTATTTTGCTGACAGGTGTGGTAGGCTGTGCCGAAGGAAGTTATGATTTGGCCGGATGGCTGCAGGCGCTTGCAGCCGGTGTTTCGTCGATGGGCGATCTCATTTTGATATCCATGATAGCCGGAGGCTTGCTTGCAGTGGTCCGCAAGGGTGGGGGCATAACTTGGCTCGTGCGCGGTTTGACCCGTCGGGTACATACCCGTCGGCAAGCCGAATGCTGCATTTCAGCCTTGGTGTCTTTGACCAACTGCTGTACGGCTAATAATACGGTAGCCATTCTTTCTGTCGGTTCCATTGCGCGCGACATTAGTAAGCGCTACGGTGTGAGCCGCACTCGTTCTGCCAGCTTGCTCGATATGTATTCGTGTGTTATTCAGGGCATTTTGCCTTACGGTGCGCAGTTGCTCATGGCTGGAGGGTTGGCCATGGTGAGTCCGCTGTCTATTATTCCGCATTTATATTATCCCATGCTTTTAGCCGTGTCGGGCGGTGTAAGCATTCTGCTGTCGAAAGATCGTCCGGTGCGCAAGCGGCATAGCGAAACTTTGAAGGAAAAATCATCAGTCGGTGGGCCTAAATAAGTCGGGGGTGTAATGAAGCAGGTATTTCTATTTGCTTTACTATAGTTCTGTTTACCCGTAAAAAAAAGGAAGCAGGCGTTCAAAAAATGAAAGTTTGAACGCCTGCTTTATTGTATGAAGTATCGACTTAGTTGTCGAGTTGTTTTAAGAATTTAGCATTGCATTGATTCCGCTCTTTGTCGAAAAACCATCCCCACTTGTTGAAATACTGACAGAGTGAGTAGATGAAGATGGAGAACATGCGCCAACTTTTACTGGCTGCGTTCCCATATAAGTGGTAAACACTGACAAAGGGGAAATAAATGGTTTTGTAATGTTGGTGTATTCTGCGCGAAAGGTCTGTATCTTCAAAATACATGAAAAATCGTTCGTCGTATGTGCCACAGCGTTTCAAAGCTTCTGTTCGAAAGAGCGAGAAACAGCCCGAAATGTGTCCAACTTCGTAAATCTGGTCATCGCGCATGGAGCGCATTTCGAATTTCTTCATCCATTTTTCATGTTGGGTGCGGAAAACCGACCTCAGTCTTCGTTGGATGAGCATTTGGGGCGAGGGCATGAGTTTGGGTAGGAATTGTGTTTTTCCATTGGGGTGGAGGATGCGGGGCATCATGAGTCCCACATCGGGGTGGCTCTCCATGTAGGTTAACATGGGTGAAACAATGTCTTCCTTGAAATAGATGTCAGGATTTACAATGAAATGGAACTGGCTTCCGTTTTTTATAGCCTCTTCTATAGCCCAGTTGTGTGCTTTGCCGAATCCTACATTCTGCGGAATGTGGTGGTAGATAATACAATCGCTAATTTGGGTAAGTTGACTTGCAGTGTCTTGTGGTGAGTTGTCAACAATATAAATTACTTTTGGTAAGTTATATTGTAATACTGACTGAATTGTCGCCGACAATTCTTCAACAGTTTGTTTGTAAACAACTATTGAAAATGTAACTTTAGGAGTATATATAGCGGATGCTTCCATAAGTTAAATCCTATTTGTTTAAATACAATGCAAATTGCATGTAATACGCTCTGTTTAAGAAGTTGAAGGCGTAAGAAGTTATGAACTTATGAGTATATATGCAAAAAGAGACCAAACTTTGTAGTCTGATCTCTTTAATAAAATTGGTAAGTACACTCTCAGGGATTCGAACCCTGGACCCACTGATTAAGAGTCAGTTGCTCTACCAACTGAGCTAAGAGTGCATTAGCAAAATTAAGTAGTTAGTACACTCTCAGGGATTCGAACCCTGGACCCACTGATTAAGAGTCAGTTGCTCTACCAACTGAGCTAAGAGTGCATGATGTAGCAAAATTACATAGAACATAGTTGAAGTACACTCTCAGGGGTTCGAACCCTGGACCCACTGATTAAGAGTCAGTTGCTCTACCAACTGAGCTAAGAGTGCGTGTCTATGTAGCAAAATTACATAGAACATAGTTGAAGTACACTCTCAGGGATTCGAACCCTGGACCCACTGATTAAGAGTCAGTTGCTCTACCAACTGAGCTAAGAGTGCATAGGTAATTCCGTTTTTGCGAGTGCAAAAGTATAACCTTTTTATTATCTGACCAAATTTTTTCCGATATTTTTTTGAAATTGTCATATTTTGTGCTCTTTCAAGGCGATTTGTAGCCCTATTTTGAGGTGTTGAGAGGTATATAAGTAGTTGTTTATTATCTATGTCTGTAGTTGTTGTAGTGGGTATAATAGGGTAGTGCAGCTTGTGTATTCTTGAAGAAGAACTTTGGGTGATGAAAAAAAATTGTAGAAAAATTTGGATTTCGCGACCTGTGATGTGTATCTTTGTACTATATATAAGTAGACGAACGTTGTGTAAACTCATGTTCGATGTCTACTTCACGGAAAAGCAGTTTCTTTTTGCATTGCTCAATTCGGCCTTTCACAGCGTTGCGTAGAACTGTTGGTTTATTTAGCATTGTGGTGTGTGATAGTGTTCATGCATTCTGCTCTTAAAATGGGAGTATTGCTTCTTGCGGGGTGTACCCTGTTTTTCTTCCATGCGTTTATCAAAAGCTTAGTACTTCATACAGAACAGCAGGCTGTGTGTAATAGAGTCCGGCTTTTGTGGCGTATGATTTTTATACTTCAATGTTTATAGGAATCTTTCTTTTTTTTAAGTGTGTGTGAAAGATTTTTAAACAAGTGGTATAAAACCTTACATTTTGTAGCTAACTGCTGTAGTTTGTCGGTTTGTGTACTCTTTAAGTGTATCTATATCCATAGCCCGTTTCGAGGGCTCATTTTTTTTGTCCTTTTCTTGTTGAAACTAGCTCGGAACTAATTTCAACTAGCTTGGAACTAATTCAAACAAGCTCGGAATTAGTTTTAACTATCTCGGAATTAAAAATCAGAAGCCTTGAACTACGGAAGATTACTCGATTTCAGAGATTTTTTTCTTTTTATTTGTCGGAAAATGCCAAATAAAAGGCAGAAAATGGTATTTCACAAATGTAAATGAAAAATAAAAATGAGGGGTATGAAGGTTAAAGATTTTAACGTGTAGAATATCTTGGGGTGTTGGGAGTGTTTTGTGGAAATTTTGAGCGTTGAAGGTTGTCTTGTAGATGTGATTTTTTTGTTTTGTGTCATCGCCTATATATTAAGTAGGAGCTCAAAATTATTTTATATAATTCTATCGAAGTGTTTTTACTTTGAATCACGTTCTTGCACCGCATTTACTTTGTGAAATCAGGCTGCGCCTCAGCATAGCTCTTGAGAGCAAGCTCTCATCGCTCTGCATTCGGTTTGCACTGACATTGCATTCGCCAAGTCAGGCTGCGCCTCAGCATAGATCTTGAGAGCAAGCTCTCATCGCTCTGCATTCGGTTTGCACTGACATTGCATTCGCCAAGTCAGGCTTCACCTCAGCATAGCTCTTGAGAGCAAGCTCTTATTGCTCTGCATTCGGTTTGCACTGACATTTGCACAGAACAAATAACTACGGCACAATGACGCAATTCAAATGTAAAAATATTTTTGAACACCTACTTATATATTAAAGCTGTGTAGTTGTGTTTGAGTGTGAAGTGATAAGGTTGTAAGGGGATGGTTTAATTTTGTATTTTGCTCAAGATGATTGTATATTGTTCCATCTGTTGGAGTTGATACTTTTAAAGCAGATGGGTAACCATAGAATGGTGGTAATAACAGTGAACAGATATTTTAGGCAAAGAGGGTGGTGTCGAATCTATTACATTCATGGATGATTTGTGGAATCGCTGCTTGTTGGTTTAAAGGTTAAATTCTGAATTGAGTACTTTGGACAACAATGGTGTGTAGAGAATGTCAAGAAAAGGGGTGATTTTGCGGGTTTTAAACTTGGTAAATAGCTTAAAACCCATGATTTTGAAGAAATTAATAGAAAAAGATGTGCGGAATATTTGCCATGAATGAAAAAATTGGTACTTTTGCACGCCGATTATTATCTGACAGCACTGTCTGTCGTACCAAGGGTTAATAGTTACGTTCGTATTTATTGGCCGGAACGTGACGGTTAGGTAAGCCCTCGGAAAAAGATAAATTAGTAGTTACAATTTTTAAAACAAACAAAAGTGGATACTTTAAGTTACAAGACCATTTCTGCTAAAAAAGAGACTGTACAGAAGGATTGGGTTGTAGTAGATGCTACAGATCAGGTTCTCGGTCGTCTTTGCACCAAAGTTGCCAAACTGCTGCGCGGTAAGTATAAACCCAACTTTACTCCGCACGTAGACTGTGGTGACAACGTAATCATTATCAACGCCGACAAGATTCAGCTCACCGGTAAGAAGTGGACTGATCGCGTTTACTACACCTATACTGGTTATCCCGGTGGTCAGCGTGAGCACACTCCCGCTAGCATCATGGCTAAGCCTAACGGTGCAGACAAACTCTTCCGTCGCGTAGTTAAGGGTATGCTCCCGAAGAATAAGCTCGGTGCAAAGTTGCTTACCAACCTTTATGTTTATGAAGGTAGCGAACACGCTCAAGCAGCTCAGAACCCCAAGGCAATTGATATTAACCTTCTTAAATAAGCTAAGCAGTAATGGAAATGATTAATGCATTAGGCCGTCGTAAGAGCGCCATCGCCCGTATTTATGTAACTGAAGGTACTGGCAAAATTACCATTAATAAGAGAGATCTTGCTGACTATTTTCCCTCTCCCATCCTGCAGTTTGTTGTAAAGCAGCCCCTCGCTCTTCTTGACGTGGCTGAAAAGTACGACATCAAGGTTAACCTTTGCGGTGGTGGATTTACGGGTCAGAGCCAGGCTCTTCGTTTGGCTATCGCTCGTGCTCTCGTTAAAATCAACGCTGACGACAAGAAAACTCTCCGCGCTGAAGGCTTCATGACTCGCGACCCGCGTGCCGTTGAACGTAAAAAGCCCGGTCAGCCCAAAGCACGTCGCCGCTTCCAGTTCAGCAAGCGTTAATTTTGCAGTTTGCTGCACAGGTTGCTGCTTAATTTGGCACTTGTACCGCAAACGGCAATCGCAATGTAATATTCGGCTATTGCTGCTGGATTTACGTTTAGTATCTAAACCTTCGGGACTTCTGCTGAACTACCCGAAGGCTGGTTGAAAACCGATAACGGTTAAAATCAACAACTTCAACTAACAAAGAAAGTAAACGAATTATCAAACATTCTGAAACAATGTCCAGAACAAATTTTGACACCCTTTTGGAGGCCGGTTGTCATTTCGGTCACCTGAAACGTAAGTGGAATCCCGCTATGGCTCCCTACATCTTCATGGAGCGCAATGGTATTCACATCATCGACCTTCACAAGACCGTCGCTAAGATTGACGAAGCCGCTGAGGCTTTGAAAGCAATCGCAAAACAGGGCAAGCGTGTCCTCTTCGTAGCTACTAAGAAGCAAGCAAAGCAGGTTGTAGCCGACAAGGCTGAATCTGTGAACATGCCTTACGTAACGGAGCGTTGGCCGGGCGGTATGCTCACCAACTTCCCCACCATCCGCAAGGCTGTGAAGAAAATGGCCAATATCGACAAACTCATGGCTGATGGTACTTACTCTAACCTCTCTAAGCGCGAAATCCTCCAGATTTCTCGTCAGCGTGCTAAGTTGGAGAAGAACCTCGGTTCAATCGCCGACCTTACCCGTCTGCCAGCTGCTCTTTTCGTTGTTGACGTATGCAAAGAGCACATTGCAGTGAAGGAAGCTCACCGTCTGGGTATCCCCGTGTTCGGTATCGTTGATACCAACTCTGATCCCAACGTTGTTGACTACCTCATCCCTGCCAACGATGACTCTAACAAGAGCATCGAGGTAATCCTTGACGCTCTCTGCGGTGCTATTGCCGAAGGTGTTGAGGAACGTAAGGCTGAAAAGGTTGACGCTGAAGCTGCCGGTGAAGGCGAAGCTGCTAAGGCTCCCCGTAAGCGCGCTCAAAAGGCTCGTGCTGAAAAGGAAGAAGCTCCTGTAGCTGACGCTAAGGAAGAGGCTGCTGAGTAATTATAAGCATTTCAAATTCTTAGTTTTAAGGTTAATGGTAGTAAGGTTAGTTTTTGCCGATATCGACTAAAAGGTAGCTTTACGGCATTACTCTTGAAACTAAGAATTGTTTTTTTTAATAAAAAGTTTAATTCCAAAAGTATTTCCAAAATGGGAGTAGGATTAGAAGATATCAAGAAGCTCCGCACAATGACGGGTGCTGGTTTGGGTGACTGCAAGAAGGCACTCGCTGAGTCTAACGGTAACCTCGAAGAGGCTATCGAAATCATTCGCAAAAAGGGTCAGGCTGTTGCTGCTAAGCGTTCTGACCGCGAAGCTGCTGAAGGTGCTGTGCTCGTGAAGCAGGCTGACGGCTTTGCTGCCATCATCGCCCTCAAGTGCGAAACTGACTTCGTTGCTAAGAATGCCGATTTCGTAAAATTGGCTCAGGACATCCTCGACTTGGCTGTTGCCAACAAGTGCAAATCACTCGAAGAAGTGAATGCGCTCATGCTCGGTGCCCACACTGTAGCTGAAGCTGTTACTGACCGCAGCGGTATCACCGGTGAAAAGATGGAACTCGATGGCTACTGCTTCATCGAAGGCGAAAATGTGTCTATCTATGACCACATGAACCGCCACATGCTCTGCACCATGGTACAGACTAACAAGCCTGCTGAGGAAGAAGCTCACAACGTAGCTATGCAGGTTGCTGCTATGAACCCCATTGCCTTGAACGAAGAAAGCGTTCCTCAGAATGTGAAGGACGAGGAAATGAAGGTTGCCGTTGAAAAGACGAAGGAAGAGCAGGTTGCTAAGGCTGTTGAAGCTGCTTTGAAGAAGGCTGGTTTCAACCTCTACATCGCTGAAAGCGAAGAACACCTCGAAGAAGGTATCCGCAAGGGTGAAATCACTGAGGAACAGGCTGCTGAAATCCGTCAGCTCAAGGCTACTACTGCTGAGCAGAAGGCTGCCAACCTCCCCGAGCAGATGATTCAGAACATCGCTGCCGGCCGTATGAAGAAGTTCTTCAAGGAATCTTGCCTCCTCAATCAGGAATACATCCAGGATAGCAAGGTTACGGTTGCTGAGTACCTCAAGGCTGCCGATGCTGAACTTACTGTTGTAGACTTCAAGCGTTTTACGCTCCGCGCTGAGTAATCGCTCACTACATATAAAAAAATTATGCCTCTTTGAACGGGTTCGTACTGTTCAAAGAGGCTTTTTTTAGCTGCACAAAGAAGTTGCAGCATTGAAATATGTTGGGATTTTTTCGGCGCAGTAGCAAAGAGGAGTGGGGTAGCAGCATTTCTCTCATCCTCTTATTGTTATTGCTTTTCAAACGAAACTACTTTGCAGGTGCAGACCGTTTGTTCAAAATGATGGAATGACAATTTTCGTTCGTTATATTCCTATTTTTTAAGTAAGTATTTGCTTACGTAGTTTTTGAGGATATGCATGCTCTTTGTACGGAGCAATAGGGCTATAGTGTGGCGGAATACAACATATTCGTGTTTCAGTTTGTTTGTTGCACTGTCTGCTTTGAAATGATGTGCGCATTGCAGATACAGGTCGTATCGGGGCAGTATCTTGCCAATTTCTCGGCAGTCGTTTGAAAAATCCTGTACAGCAGGTTCACCTGACATAACAAGTGCTTGTGCTTGCTGTTTGCGTATGTTTATCTGAAATTGGAAGTCTGAGAAGTCGAGGTTTACGGCAGGGTCGTATCCACCGCTTTGCGTAAACAGTGAAACGGGTATGCAGCAGCCCGAATTGACTAATGCATATTCAAAGAGAGATATTTCTCCGGCTTTTATGTCTGTGGCACCTTTGGGTGTCCATCCGCTGATATCGACGGGCGAAAAGTTTGCGCCCTGTTTCGTGATGATGGCTGGTGCTACGATGCCGGGATAATCAATATATTCAAGGTAATGTGCCAGAGTCCCTTCTGCAAAGAAGGTATCTTGGTCAAGTAACAGAACGCGTTTATATCCCTTTTCGCGGGCAATCTCAGCTCCTTGGTTGTATGCTTCGGATAAACCTCCATTGTTCGTGTTTCGCACATAAATGGCTCCTGCAGGCAATGCGGCTTCGTTTTGCTGGTAGGATGCCGGCGAATTGTCGTAGACAAGGAATTCAGCAAACTGATTAGGGCGAACAAGGCTCTGATACGAGATGGATTCGTCCAACTGCACTTTGTAGATGACGATGATGGGGAATATGGACTTCATGACTGCTTGATGAGAAACTTTTGGTCGGGCTTCCAAACAGGTTTGATGTGGAAGATGAAAATGAGAACAGCCATTTGCAGTATGTTTGATATGGCCAGGTAGAACTGGTCGTCGAAATATTGCAGGGCAATTCCGGCTGTCAGAAAGGCGTAGAGGTTGCGGGCGAGTGTGTGACCTGTGCTTCCTTTTTTGTAGATAAAGGAGATGATACCCCCTTCAATGGCTCCTAATACGGCAATTCCTTGCAGACCGAAGTCGTTGTAGTAGGGCGACATGGTGGTGAACACGTTGGTCGGAATAGGTACGGCTACGAATACGCGGCCGAGGTCGAAAAGTTGGCCGTGATATAAACCGAGTCCGCTCAAAATATTGTATACGGGGCGGAATGTTTCGTAACCCCAAATTGGCGATGAACAGGGATTCTCTAAGCCGAATGCCGGTATGGGTGAAAGCAGATACATGGCAAGAAGTTCGGCAAACGTAAAGGTGTCGTCGGTATCGCCACTGCTTGTTGCGCGCGTTTGGGTAAACAGCAGGGCTATAATGACAAAGGCAATCATTGTAATGCCAATGGTACGGAGCTTGATACGCTTATGTACGTAGCACAGATAAAGTGTGGAGAGGATACCGATGAACAGTACCAACTTACTCATGATGATGAAGAAGAATAGCAGGTTGATTCCCAAACAGAGAAGGAAAAACCATTTGTTCCAGTGTTTTTCGGCATCGGCCGACACAATCAACAGCGTGTACACCACGTGAACAAAGTACATGATGGGGCCTAACGAGAAACCGCTGTCTTTGTCAATCACCTGATCGCGCATGGTGTACATTAGGTTGTCTGTGCCGGAACTTAGTGCGAAAGAGGCTGCTTTGTACAGGGCAACTGGGGTGATGATGAGAGCCAAAATGGTGAAAAACTTCACTATCGTTTGGTTCGTTTCCCATTCGGGCGATGTGTTGGCAGGGGTCAGTCTGTATACGATATAGCCGACGATGCTGAACGATGAGCACCAAAGCAATATAGCTGGGGAAAAGTCATCACTCGTTTTGTACAGACCATGATCTAAATAGGCATAGGCCGAAACGACTGCTATCCATACCAGCAACATGATACTCCAGGGGGCGAAAACTTCGCGCACCTTGTAGTATAATACTGTCCAGCCAAGTATAAGGATGATTGGAATATAATCGAGCATAGCTATAACAATATATGCAGTGTGAAATGGCTGAATGTAATGCTTGGCAGACTGGAATTGCGTACTTCTTTGGGGAGTGAATGCAGTTCAATCATCTGACGCAAAGCATTGGGTATTCAGTTTGCAAAGCCCGACTTTGATTATTCGGCAAGGGGGCTATGCTGCTTTTCTTCTTTTTTACGGTCTTTATAGTACACCCAAACAAAGCAACCAAAGGTGCTGAGGATTAAATACAGCAGCAGAATGGTGAGCTTCTTGGGGGCAATGTGTTTGTAGGGTACCATGGCAGCCTGAATGGTGGTGTAAACCGGTGTGCGTTGCATCACCTTGGCTTCAGTGGCATGGAGTTGTGCCGAAAGCTGCGAGTAGACGTTGAACTTCAGCTGCATATCATTTTCCAGATATTCTTCCTTGACCTTGTATTCGTTGAGCACGAGGTCGGTATGGGTGTCAGCAAACTGTGCATATTCCTTTTGAGCCTTCTGGTATTCTGCGTAGGCTTTGTTGTGAAGATTTTGAATATTCTTCAGTTCAACGCGCGCTTTCTTTGTACGATAGTTCGTAATGAAGGTTTGCAGACGTTCGCTGATGGAGTCAACAAGGATGGTTGCTACGAGCGGGTCCTGATCGACAACCTGAATAGAGATGACGTCTGTTTTTTTGTCTGTGCTGCAGTCTATGCAACTTTTCAAGAGTTTAAGCAGTTCGCCGTCTTCTTTTGAAAGCATGATGAGCTGCGAGCCTTGTCCGTCTTTTGAGGGATAGATGCTCTTTTCCTTTTTGGGAGGAAGGATTTTGCGCACAATCCATGCCATACCTGCATTCCACCATTCTGCTTTGCAGTGTTTGGTCAGATAGGTTTTGTAGGGCATGTCTTTGATTTTACCGTCTTTTGTGCTTACTTTGATATTCAGCACGTCGAGCATAAAGTCTGGCGATTGGAGTACGTCGGGGTAGAGTGTAGGTACGATGGCATCATCGCCGGTAAGTCCACCCATCTTAAGTCCCATCATCGAACCGATAGATCCGAGGGCGCCGATGTCGGGGGTATTGCTTGCTTCGGGGGCAAGTTTTACTTCAGACATATAGGTTCGGGGTATGCTGAAGCCAATCATTAAGGCCCAGGCTGCAGTTGCAATCCATACAATGATGAATGTTTTTTTATACGACAAAAACAGTTTCCAAAAGCGGGCCAGATTTATTTCGTGTAATATTTCCATGATGTATTTTTCAGATATAGAATTTTACTGATGGGCATGTAGTGATTAGATGTCAGACTTTTTCAGCCTTTTTACGCGCTTTTTGATTTGCAGCAGTTGTCGCGTGCCTTTAAGGCGTATGGCAATCTTGGTTGACAGACTGTTTTTACTTTTTCCAGCTGAAGTTGAAACATTATTGCCTGTTCTTCTGAAGTAGCTGCAAGTTTGGTTAATGAATAGCACATTGAAATAAAATGCAGCTACATTGCCAATCCAGATGTCGTGCATCGGAATGTCGGTGGGAAAAGGTAAGGCAGCATCGCGCAAACGCTTGGTAAATGCCATACATCCTCCTAAATAACCATTTTTGATATATAAGTTGTAGTACTTGCCTTGGCGTGTTTTGTTAAGGGTAAAGAAGGAGGGGGCGTAGACGTTGAGATTCTTGTCTGTTACCTGACAGTCTGTAATGACCAGATCGTAACCTTTTTTGAGGGCTTCGATTGAGGTGGCTACTTTGTTGGGCATCCAACAATCGTCCTGATCGGACAGAAAGATGTAGTCGCCTTGGGCCAAACTCAGAGCATATTCAAAATTGGGTATGGGTGATCCCTTGCATGGGCCTTCAACCAAACGGATGCGCGAATCGTTCAGACTTTTGACTAAATCGGGCGTTCCGTCGGTAGAATGATCGTCTGAAACGATGATTTCGTCATTCGCTCTGAGTTGAGGCAAAATGCTTTTTAACTGATCAAGAATATAGTCAGCGCCATTGTAACTGGCAATACAAACAGATATCATTGTGTATGAATTTTACGTTGTAAGGTCCAAGCATAACCTGTTGTCAAAGATAGGATACTGCTTAGGTGGTGGCTGTGGACACGGGTCTGCATCCTCAGACGGTGCAGGCTTCGTGATACAATCAAGTGTTGTGCGGTGTGCCTTATTATTTACCGTTTTTATGAGGAATGAGTTTTGCGGCATATCGCACAATGTCTGACATGATGGCATCTTTCAAACAGAGCAGTGTGGCTGCATAGATAAATGTGCCGATGGCTGCGCAGGTAAAGAAAGAGATGGTCATAGAGTCAATACAGGCGTTGGTGAGGATGATGCCTCCGCCCATAAGTACTGAGGCTATGATGTAATTCAGTATCTTCAGGTCCTTGAAGCTAAATGGAACATATTTACGTCCCAATACATATTGTATGATTAAGACGCATAGTTCAGCGATGATTGTGGAATATGCTGCACCCATATACGACAGGTGCGGAATGAGTGCAAAGTTAAGCAGCATATTGATAATTGCACCCCCTAAGGTGCTGAAAATAACGAATTTGGCTTTGTTTTCGGGGTAAAATATTTGAATGCCGATTACATTTGAAAGTCCGATTAACAAAATAACCGGTGCGGTTGTGTAAACCACTTCGGCTGATGCTTCGAATGCGGAGCCACAAAACAAACGGACCAATGGGTCGGCCAATAACATCATTCCCGTAGCTGCCGGTAGGGCTGTAGCTATGACCAAGTGGATGGATTTAAGGGAAATCTGCTTGAATTCTGTCAGATTGCCTTTCTCTATCAGGTTTGAACAGCGAGGAAGGAGAACAACGCTTAACGAAGTGACAACAGTCAGTACGACGAATGTCAGTTTGTTGGCCGCTGTGTAGATACCTACTGCAGCATCGCTTTGCATGAATCCGATCATCACGATGTTCAGGTTGCCATAGATATTGGTGATGATGTATGGCAGATAAATCTGAAGGGTTGGCTTTATGTGACGGACGATGTTCATCTTTTTCCATTCCAAATCTTTCCATTTAAAGTATTTGCGAAGATGGATGAAATTGATGAAGTTGTTGCCTACAGCCAATGAAACCATGATGAGGGCATAGCTGATTAAGTCGTCGGCAGAATGGACGAATATAAACAAACTGGCGGCTACCAATACCTTAAAAACAATGGCTCGGATGGTGATGAATACAAAATCCTCGATGGCTTGGTAAAACCAGTTTACGCCAATAGCAGTGAAGAAAATAGTCAGACTGAAAATTGCGAATATGGGTAGGTTTTCCTGTATTCTGGGAACGAAACAGCCCAGCAATATAGCTGCTACATAGCCGACCAGACAGAGTAACAAACTTAAAGTGGTAATTTCAAGTACGCATAAATTTCGCTTTCGAATGTCATCGCGGTAACGTGCCACTTCCTTCACTGCGTACATAGGTATGCCGAGCCCGGTAATCAATACGATGTAGTTGGATACGGAAGCCTGAAAGTTGATAATGCCTATACCTTCCAATCCCAAGACGCGAGTGGCATAAGGAAATGTCACAACCGGCATGAGAATACTTGTGAAAGTGTTGATGAGGTTGAGCAGCACATTGGTCTTTAACGATGGCATAGGCTGAGTATTTGTTAAGATGGTGTTTGAAAAATTGGAATGAGACATGTAAGGGTTCAGTCATGACCTACTTACAAGTCAATCGCTAATCAGTCTGCTCTGAATATATGCAGACCGATTAGCGATTAAAAGAGTAAGAACTTAATAGACAGCATTTATTGCCATATCATGTTCATTAAGTTGGTGAAGAAGGAGGTTATTACCTGCCTGTTCAAATTACGTGGCTGTTTTAAATTATTTCACCAGCGTTGCGATAACTGTACCCAATGTGGCAGTCATTGTACCTAATGAGAGGATTTCGCCAAATGACATGCCCTTTCGTCGTTGTTTAGACGGAACCAGAATGGTGCATCCGGGTGTAATGTCTTTGGCAGAACGAATACGAGTTACCGTTCCGTTCATATTCACTGCAAACACACGTTTGGATTTTGCGCGCTGACCATAACCACCCGCTTGCTCAATGTAATAGGAGAGTTTAGCTTTATCGCGGTAAGCTACAGTGTTAGGATACATTACCTGTCCGTTGATAGAAACCGTGTTGTTGTATTGTGGAATAACCAGTCGGTCACCATCGCGCAACACAATGTCCCATTGGTTTGAACCCGGATTTTTGAGGGCTTCTTCAAGGTTAATACCCACACGTTGAGTGTCGCCAAGATCCAGTTTGCGCATATCCACAGAGTCTCCGCTGACAGCAAACTTCAGCAGCGTTTGTTGCTTCACCTTTTCAGCAGGCGTGAGGGTTCGTTCGAGGTGGGCACCTAAGGCATATGCTTCTTTAGTAATACCACCAGCTGCTTTAACCAAATCGCTTAAACGCATACCTTTATTGGTTAATACATAGCTTCCGGCAAATGCAATTTCGCCTTCGACTTTTACATGCTGCTGCTCGATATAGCCCGGTGAACGACGAACGAAAACTTCGTCGAAAGGCTGAAGAATGAAGCCTGGAGTGCCATCAATAACAAAGCCATCCTTGAGTGAAAGGCTGAATGATTCAGCTACTTGTGAAGATGAGCGGGTGGCATCCTGGTTACGCATACGACGCGAGATGTCGACCTTTACCATAGAAGCAGCATCCTTGAGGCCACCGGCTTGCAGAATGAAGTCCTCGATAGTAGTGTTTTCGGCAAATTCGTATTCGCCGGGGTAGTTAACTTCGCCATTGATAGTCAGGATACGTTCTTCCTGCATCAATTTTTGCGAGGGAACAAAGAAAACGTCTTCGTTTTTCAGCGCAATGTCTGCTACACTGTGGTTCATAATACCCGCAATGTCAACAGCAATGACTTCGAGTGTTCGGTCAGCCTTGCGTCGGTGAATGGTTCCGCGTGCAGTGAAAGCATCCTCAGTAAGTCCGCCCGCTGCCTCAATGAGTTGGCGTATGGTGGTGATATTGCCATCAACCTGGAACATTCCCGGGCGGTTTACAGCACCTTTTATTTCAACCATGTTGCGGTAGCGTTGCAGTGTACTGTCAACAGATACAGAGTCGCCATCTGCTACTTGGAAAGAATTGCGTTCAAAGTCGTCGATAGAGTAAACGGAAAGCATACCACCGGATTTTCTTATCAGGTTGATGCTACCCTGATAAGCATCGCCCGTAAAGCCACCGGCATATTTAATGAGTGTACCGATGCTCTCCTTACTTTTCATTTCGTAATACATCGGGCGTTTAACTTTACCCGTAATGTTTACCAAACAATCGTACGGACCTACTACAATGACATCGCCGGCACTGAGTCTGACGTTACCTTTCATATTGCCGTTCAGAATGTAGTCGTAGACGTCGCAGGTAGAAATCTGACGACCCTTTCTGAAGATTTTAATGTTACGCAACGTACCGATTTCATTGATACCGCCAGCCATGTACAAGGCATTGAACACTGTAGAGAAAGCTGAGAGGGTGTACGTACCCGGCACTTTAACCTCACCCATCACATCAACCGTGATAGTTTTGGTTTGTCCGACTGTCAGTTTGATTCTTGAACCGGCATAGCGGGCGCCTAATGAATTGCGTAAACGCTGATTGGCCTGCGCAACGGTTAAACCATCAACCTGTACAGGACCATAGGATTCAATATTGATGGTACCTTCAGGGCTAACCGTACTTTCAAAACGTTCTTGCGAGGCTCCCCAAATGTCAATATATACCTCATCGCCAGAGCCTAAACGATAGTCCTGCGGTGTAGCAATATTCATGTTGGGTTCGAACGAAAGTTTGCGGTTGTTGAAGATATTATGACCGAAAATTTTTATTTTCTTTTCTTTGTCTTTTTCTTTATAGAAATCATCTTCAGGAAAATCCCATTGGTCGAGCGAGTCAGGCAAAAGCTCGTCCATTTCGTCCATGTATTCGCTCTTTTCCTCGCGTTCTAATTTTTTTCTTTGTTTTTCCGACAAACTGCTTTTGTCAATTTCTTTGCGTTCTTGCTTGCGTTGGTAGCTACCTTTAAGTTCTTCTTTTTTGTCACCATTGTTTGAACGCAGGCGGTTTTTACCTTTTGAACCGCTGATGTCGCGGGCACCAATAACACTTCCGTCGTTTTGTTTTTCGTATTTCTTTTTGATGCGTCTGATTTGTTCAATCGAAACACCGCGTTCAATGAGGCTTGTCACAATTTCCTGTCGTGGCGTGCCGCGTTCCGTTTCCTTAATCATGTATTGCATCACCTGGTTGTCGGTCATGCCAGTTTGTGCCCAGACATTGAACGCACAACCCCAAATAAGGGTAAAAATCAGAAGTGTTCTTTTTATTGACATCAGTATATTGTTATATGCTATGTTTTATGGTAAAAAAATGAAAGTTCAGACAATGTTGGAGATTCTGCATGGGCTGATTGCCAAGATACCAAACATCATCTCAACTTCTTAATAAACCCACTTTGACAAGAAATATTGCATTGATTATCAACGAATTTTTGGCTTTAGGGTTAAATCCTTGCAAAAGTAATAAGTTTTTTTGGTTTTCTCGTTTTTTGCCTGTGCTTTTTGATAAGATTGTTTTAGCCAAAGAATAATGAGGAATAAAAAAGACAGCCCATGTAATTCATGAAAGATGAGAATTACATGGGCTGTGTGTAGATGCCATAGAAGCCATTTAGTTTCACGGAAAAACTGCGATAGTTCTTACTCTTTAGTCAGGGAGCTGATGTAGCTGTTCTGATAATAGTGGCTGAGGATTTGCTTGTAATCGAAGCCTTGCGAAGCCATAACGGCTGCACCTATCTGACACATACCGACACCATGTCCCCAGCCAGCTCCCAAAAGGATGAATTTTCCAGGAATGCCAGTAGTCGGGTCTATGTCCTGTTTTTCAACGACAAAGGCAGAACTGTAGAGATGGGTTTCAGAAAGCAGACGGCGGATTTCCAATTCTTTACCTACAATCATGCGGTTGGTTGTGCCCACCACACGCAACTTGATCAGTCGGCCACTTGCTCCACGTTCAACGGGTTGCAAATCAAGAATAGCCCCAAACTTTTGTTCCGTGCGTTTTTCGATGAGCTGTAAAGCCTCATCCTGAGTGAGTTCTACGCGCCAGCGATAGTAATCGGTGGTAGTTTGGTCGTAATCGTTGAGTACTTGTGCCAGCAATTCTTTATTGTCAGTGTGGCAGTAAGCATCGGGAGTTGAGCGTATCCAGTTTTCAGCTTCTTTTTCGTTGCTGAGGTCTGGCAGGGTAGCATGGTTCCAATCGCGAATAGGTTTCAGGTATTCAAAGTCGTTATCTTCCCAGCACGAACTGTATTGTTCGGTTGCTCCACCGCAACATTTTGAAAATCTGGCATCGCACAAGTTGCCGTTGTAAAGCAGCACCTTGTCTTTTGTAGCTTTTACAGCCGAACAAACTTGAGGCAAGTATGCACGGGTAATGCCTTGATAGCGCTGGCAGTGATCGTCGGCACATACATCGTAGAGCGTATGGTCAGAGCGGTCGTGCCAGCGAATGAATTCTTCGCCATGGCGAGCAAAACTGAAGAAGGAAGCAGTTGTGTTGTTGCCCTGTCTGCGTTTCAGCATTTGAGCGTATACCCAACTTCTGGAAACGACTGCATGAGTCTTAAGCAACTCAATGGAGGAAGAAGCGTTCATTTCAGACGAAATAACACTGACAAGATACTCCTCGACAGGCAATTCGTTGATAACAACCAGTTTTTCCTCGTCGACAATCAAGCGTAAATTACCCTTGAAGGTTTGTGTCTCATGTTTTTCCCAATGGAATGATATGCCGATGGTTACGTCCTCAATCGTAAAGGTCGCATCATCGTTGGTGGGTGTAAGCAGCAATTCGCTGTAAATGTTGTTGTTCCAAAGCACCCCACCATCCACACATTCCGCTTCTTGCGCCCCACAAATGGTTTCGACTTTAGCCGTAAAGTTTCCGTTGAGTGTAAACTTTATCTTTGAAGCACGCATAATGCCAACCGTCACATTTTCGTTGACCAGTTCCGTCAGTTTGGTTTCGGTTTCATTGCGTGTAGTTGTTTTACGTTTTCCACCATGCAGTTTTTTAGCAATATTGGCAATATCTGCATCGTTCAAAGTTACTTCGCGCAATATATTTTGTGCTATTCGCGGTGTGATGCGTTCGAAGTCTTCGGCACGCGGTGTAATAATCAATCCACCCATGTCGATAGCACCGGGACTCACCAAATATTTGCTGCGTCCGCTGGCAAAATAGCAATCAGGACGGTGTTTGCGGCGCGGAAAAACCACAGTAACCAAGTAGTCTTCGGCCGTAGGTCCGCCTTCGTGTCGCCAGGAAAGCAAATTGAAGTCAGGTTCCGTACGCTTGTCTTCTATAGGCATCACACTCATCAGTTTGTTGAGCAACAGCGGATTTTTCTCGGCTGCAGGTCCTTGCACAACAAAAGCCGGACAAGCATAGTCCTTGAGTAAAAAAAAACCACCGTTTTTAGGGTTATATCCCAACTCCTCTAATTCTGCCTCCTCGTCTTTGTTCGACGGATAAATGCGTTCCAGGTGATTTTCGTAAATTTTCCAATCACGCTCAATGGGAATCAAACCCTTTGAACCTGCCTGCAAATGCGCATGGTCGGGTGCAGAAGCCCCACAGCGCGCACCGTTGTAGAATACAACATAGTTGGGCAGTTGCCAGGCCAGTTTGTCGAGCAAAGAAGCAAAACGGTTGAAATCTTGTGGCGTATGTCGGCGGGTAGGAATTGTCAGGTGGTGAGGCAAAATAGGAAATGGATTTACCAAAACCTCAATGCTTCCCATCACCGGCAAGGCACGCTGCGTGTCAGGCCGGTTATTTTCGCAGAGAAAACAAGGACGGGCTTTCAATGACTTCTTGTCGACCTTCGCACCGGTGCTCACGATGCGCGAAGGATTGTATTGTACACGCAGTTCGCCATCTTCCAGAGGCAGAACACGGGTTTGAACCTGTGAAGCCAGCGCTTCATAGCGTTCGCGTGCCTCGTCCCAGCGGGTGAGCTGCCAATCGAAGAACTTACTGATTTCTTCTTCGTTAAGCGGATGATTCCAACGTTTGACCAATGCCTGACGCGCTTGAACCTCCATGGTGCGGAGTGCATCCTTGTAAGCATTGTTTCGGTTCTGACTTTCGATGCTCAAGGCTGCGTCCGAGTTACCTTCCCACCGTCGGCAAAGGTATAGTTCGTCGTAAATACGTCCTATGCGGAAATAACGCGAAAAGCAGAGTCCCAGTGCATAATCTTCGCCGTAGCTTGTGTTCGGGAAACCTATTTGTCGTAAAATGCCGGTACAGAACGCACGTGGAGCCCCCAGTCCGTTAATGCGCAGTGCATTATTTCGTCCGTTTTCGGCAGTCCATTCTGTGTGAGCAATAAGTCCGGGAGGCAAGGTGTTCAAGTCAAAGTCAACCATGCGGTAGCTACCTATCACCATAGCCGCGTGTTGCTGCTGAAAGGCCGCGACAATTCTTTCCAAAGTGTCGGGCGCAGCATACAAGTCATCCGAATCTAGTTGGATGGCAAACCTTCCGCAGTATTCCGAGCGCACAGCATAGTCCCAGCAACCGCCTATGCCCAAGTCGTGGCGAGTGGGGCATAGCACTTTGACCTGTTCGTTTTGTGCATATTGAAGCAAAGCCTCAGCGGTACCATCGGTTGAATGGTTGTCAATAACAATGACGTTAAACGTAAAATCGGCCTGCTGACTCAGCGCACTGTTTACCGCATCGCAAATAGTTCTGGCGCGGTTACGCACCGGAATAATAACGCTGGCTTCAACCGGATAAACCGTAGTATCAGCCGGCAGTTCGTTCAATTCGTCAGGTGCAAGCCAGGCTCCGATTTGTTTCAGGTGTTCGGTGCAGGCTCTTTCCATTTCCTGTTGCACCTCCTTGTTTCGCGGATTGACGTAATCAAACTGCTTTTGTCCGGAAACACGCAAGTCTGTTTCGATTTCGCTGTAAAGCGGTTCGCGTAAATGCACTATTTCCCCTTTTGAACTGATAAACAGGCGCAGGGCATAAAGTCCGGCAAAGCGATAGCGCGGACTCCGGCCGTTGTTTAGAAAATGGCGTATAGCCGAAGTTCTGATAAGTTGCAGCGAACCAAAGTCGAAGTCATCACGTAGCGATCCGGTTTGGTAATCAATTGTGGGATGCAAGCCGTTAGAGTCGTAACGGTCGGAATAAAGCATCAAGGCCGAATTTGGGTCATTGTCGGCAAAGTTGTCAGCGTGATATCCTGCTGTTTGCAGTAGACGCTCTATAGCACGATAACCCAGCTTCAGGTCGTGTGAACTAAGGTAGAAAAGCGTAAATTTAGCTTCCAGTTTGGGTGCAATCAGCCGTAGGAACTTGGTGCCATTAACATTGTCTGTTTGCAGCACGCTACACCGTTTGGCATTCTGCGTTGTCACAGCTTGTGCATCCTGGGCGGCATCAGAGTTTCCGGCAATCAGAAACAACTGATTGACGCAGTCCGTATTCAGAATGGTTTCGATGGTTTCAGCGCAATGGGCATTTTGCGGTTCGTAAACCAAAATAAAGTCTATTGTAGGTTTCATCTTGTCAGACGCTATTACATGTATTACCGGCATGAATGAGCAGTGCCGATTTCATGCAAACAAAAGTACAAATAATACATAGTATGACAAAATGTTATGTAAAAATCCCTTCATCGATTTTTGTAAAAACAAAAACTTATGCAGTTTCGGGGTGGGTGAAACAGGGAGATAAATCGCGTAATTCGCGTAATAGTGGACAAATGTCTGTAATCTGTGGGTAAAAATGGCAAATACCCTATAATAGGTATTGGTTAGGTGCAATAAAGCAAGTAATTTTGCACCTTGCATTCGGAATGCCCTTTTGCGGCTACCCCGACCAGTGTATGCTTCCTTACAAGGAATAAGTATATCATTCGTATCGAAAAATCGCATTTTTCAATAATTACTTATAAGCATTTTTATTGGTTAGGGTTAGTGTGCGGGTATGCTGTTGCAAATAATGACAGTGATTACCTTTTAAACAATCGTATAAGCAAATGAAATTATCGGATTTACATACAGGCGAACGCGGTGTAATTGTGAAGGTGGCGGGTCATGGAGGATTTCGTAAACGTATCGTCGAGATGGGCTTTGTAAAAGGTAAGACTGTGACGGTGATATTGAATGCGCCTCTGCGCGACCCTATAGAATATGAAATAATGGGCTATAAAATTTCGCTGCGTCGCGAAGAGGCCCAGCTTGTAGAGGTTATCAGCGAGGCTGAAGCCGAAAACGATGCTCGCATTCATCCAGACGGCTCTTTGCACGCACTTCCTTCGGGAGCAGATGAAACCGAGGAAATGAAGATGCAGATAGAATGCCGGATGGAGCGGTTGGCGGCCGACAAGCGCCGTTTTATCAACGTTGCTTTGGTGGGCAATCCGAATTGCGGTAAAACCTCCTTGTTCAATGTCGCTTCGGGCGGTCATGAGCATGTAGGTAATTACAGCGGTGTAACTGTTGGAGCCAAAGAAGGATTTTTCACCCTGAAGGTAAAAGTGCCTGCTGTAGGTTCTGCAGATGTCAAGGAGACGTCATGTAAGCCAGCCGCCTGTGCCGGATGCTCTTTCGGAAGTGCCTGTTGTGGCGAAAAGCCCGCTTGTCAGCGCACCATCGAAAAAGAATATAATTTCCGCATTGTCGATTTGCCCGGAACTTATTCGCTTTCAGCCTATTCGCCCGAGGAACTTTACGTACGTCGGCATTTGATAGACGAAATGCCCGATGTGGTCATTAACGTGGTGGATGCCTCGAACATCGAACGAAATTTATACCTCACCACCCAGCTGATTGATATGCATCAGCGCATGGTAGTGGCACTGAACATGTATGATGAATTGGAAAGCAGTGGCGACAAATTGGACTATCGCCAGCTAGGCAATTTGTTAGGTGTTCCGATGGTACCCACCATTTCGCGTACCGGACGTGGTGTGCGTCAACTTTTTGAAAAGGTAATAGCAGTTTACGAAAATCAAACGGATGAGGCCTTAGCTCGCCACATTCATGTAAACCACGGAACTGAACTCGAAAAAAGCATCGACCGCATTAAGTTGGTTTTTCAGAAAAATCAGTCGTTGCGCTCTAAGTATTCAACGCGTTATCTGGCACTGAAGTTTTTGGAAGGCGACGCCGAAGCACAAAAGTTGGTCGAAACCTTGCCCGAACACGATGAATTGGTAGCCGTGCGATACGAAGAAACGTTGCGGTTAAAGAATGAATTGCATGACAGTCCCGACAATGCACTCACCGATGCTAAATACGGATTTATACAAGGTGCACTGCGTGAAACTTACCACCAACAAAGCCGTCAGTCGGGGCAAAGTCTTTCAGAGCGGATAGATGCCATCGTTACAAACCGCTATTTAGGCTTTCCCATATTCTTTACCCTTCTGTTCCTGGTGTTCTATGTCACCTTCATGTTAGGAGCCTATCCTATGGATTGGATAGACTGGCTGGTCGCAAAATTTGCCGATTTTGTCAACTATCTGATGCCCGACGGGCTATTGAAAGACATGATAGTCGACGGTGCAATCAGCGGTGTAGGCTCGGTAATTGTGTTCCTGCCCAATATCTTGATACTCTATTTGTTCATATCCCTGCTCGAAGATACGGGTTACATGGCCCGAGCAGCTTTCATCATGGACAAGTTTATGCACCGCATGGGATTACATGGCAAGTCGTTCATCCCCATGGTCATGGGTTTTGGCTGTAATGTACCCGCTGTGATGGCAACCCGCACCATCGAAAATCCCAAAAGTCGCCTGATTACGATGCTGGTGTTGCCCTTCATGTCCTGTTCAGCTCGCATACCCATCTATGTTGTGCTCATTAGTGCCTTCTTTCCGCGCTACGGAGCTTGGGTCATGTTAGGCCTTTACGTACTGGGCATTTTGGGAGCCATTATTATGGCCCGATTGTTCAGTAAATTTCTGATGCGTGGCGAAGACCTTCCGTTTGTGATGGAATTGCCTCCCTACCGCCTGCCCACAGCCAAGTCAGTGCTGCGTCATACGTGGGAAAAAGGCCGACAGTATTTGCGTAAGATGGGTGGAATCATTTTGGTATTCTCCCTTATTATATGGGCATTGAGCTATTTCCCTCGTACCGAATCATCACAAGCCCCAGCTGTGGCAGAAACTACCGTCGTGTCAACCAATCAGTCGCACGGTGCAACGGACGTGCAGCCTCAAATCGCAACGGCAGAACCTGCGCAGACCGCCGAATCTACCATGTCCTATCTTGAGCGCATCGGTCGTTTCATAGCTCCGGTGCTTTCGCCCATGGGATATGATTGGAAAATGAGTGTCGGCATTTTGTCGGGAGTTGGTGCCAAGGAACTGGTTGTAAGTACACTGGCCGTAATGTATGCCGGCGAAGAAATCGATGCTGACGATGCATCTTCCGACAGCCATTTGTTATCAGCGTTGCAAAACAATATGACACCGGCCGTAGCCCTGTCTTATCTGATATTTGTGCTGTTCTATTTCCCGTGTATTGCAACCATCATAGCCATAAAGAACGAAAGTGGCGGATGGAAATGGGCCATCTTTACAGCCGTTTATACAACGCTTTTTGCCTATTTAGCCGCATGGGTGGCATACGCCATAGCCGCATAATGTTCTGTTCGCAGCTTCGAAGGCGCGAAGTTGCTAATGTTTTAAACGACACTGCCAAACAAAGTCAAGAGCCGGCAAGCCCTTGGCTTTGTTTGGCAGTTTTTTATGGAAAAATGCTTCGCCAAGCCTGGCGATACCTCAGTACAGAACGATTAGCTACGGCACCATAACGCTGGTTCAAATGTAAAAATGATGATGAACATCCACTTAGAATAATATAAACTAATTTTCAACATCTACTTATTATGTGCCGTCCTTCATAAAATTGTAAGAAATACTTTCCTTAAATGCGTTAAATATTGTACCTTTGCAGCAAAGAAGTGCTGTTTCTTGATGAAGTAAATCAAAACATATCCATAGTTTCGAATAATTATGCCTGATTTCGAAACCATTGGCGCAGCAATTTTTGCCCCTATTGCAACTCCTGTTAAAAGTTGCACGTCACGCTCTCAAAAGCCAGACTCATGAAACTGATTTTAATGACCACGCCGTTTTTTTTCGTTGAAGAACATCAGATTCTGAACGCTTTGTTCGATGAAGGGCTTGAGATTTTGCATCTCAGAAAACCCAGTACGGAACCCGTATATTCAGAACGTCTGCTTACGCTCATTCCCGAAAGCTATCGCAAGCGTATTGTTGTTCACGATCATTTCTATTTAAAGAACGAATACAATCTTAAAGGTATTCATTTAAATCATCGTAACCCTGAGTTGCCTCAAAAGTACAAAGGGCACATTTCTTGTTCCTGTCATACGGCCGATGAAGTGATGATGCACAAAAAGGTTTGCGACTATGTGTTCTTATCACCCATTTTCGATAGTATTTCGAAAGAAAATTATTCATCCACCTTCAGTCAGGGCGATTTGCGCGAATTGGCCAGCAAAAAGGTGATAGACCGTAAGGTTATGGCTTTAGGCGGCATCGACCTCGATAACATAGCGCAGGTTAAAGACCTTGGTTTTGGTGGTGCAGTCATACTCGGCGACATTTGGAATAAATTCAGCATTCATTCCACTGCCGATTTTAAAGAATTGATTTTGCATTTCCGCAAACTCCGCAAGGCAGCCGACTGATTGCTTGTCTGAAACAATTCGCAGAGCGAAACCTGCCGGCAGATTACGGCATAAAGTTTCTGCTACGACTTTGAAACCTTTTTACACTCAATATTCACTATACAACAATGAACAATAGCTCATTTATGGTTTTCTCAGGTACAGCATCACGCTACCTCGCTGAGAAAATTTGTGAGGCACTTGACTGTCCGCTGGGCAACCTCACGGTAACAAGATTTGCTGATGGAGAGTTCGAAGTTAGCTATGAGGAAAGTATTCGTGGACGCGACGTATTTCTCGTTCAGAGCACCTTCCCCAATTCAGACAACTTGATGGAGCTCCTTTTAATGATTGATGCCGCTAAGCGTGCTTCTGCTCGTAGCATTTGTGCTGTAGTTCCCTACTTCGGTTGGGCACGTCAGGACCGTAAGAGCAAGCCGCGTGTAAGTATCGCAGCCAAGCTTGTTGCCGATTTGCTTAGTGTAGCCGGTATCGACCGTTTGATGACGATGGACCTTCACGCCGATCAGGAGCAAGGTTTCTTCAATGTTCCCGTCGATCACCTCTACGCATCAACTGTGATGCTCCCCTACATTAAGAGCCTTAACCTGCCCAACCTCTGCATTGCAAGTCCTGACGTTGGCGGTTCTAAGCGTGCTGCTTCGTATGCCAAATATCTTGACTGTCCTATGGTGCTTTGCAACAAGAGCCGTAAGAGAGCCAACGAAGTTGCCGATATGCAAATCATTGGTGATGTAAAGGGCATGGATGTTGTTTTGGTTGACGACATCGTAGATACTGCCGGTACCATCACCAAAGCAGCCGACCTCATCATGGCTAACGGTGCCAACAGCGTTCGCGCCATTGCCAGTCACTGCATCATGTCTGGTCCTGCTGATGAACGTGTTGAGGCTTCAGCCCTCAGCGAAATGGTATTCACCGACAGCATCCCCTATCGTGGTAGCTGCAAGAAGGTGAAGGAACTCACCGTAAGCGATATGCTTGCCGAAACCATTCGCCGAGTAATGGAGAACGAAAGTATCTCTTCACAATATCTTATTTAATCATACCATTGCTTCAGTCTGCGTTTGGCTGTAGCAATAGATGATAAAATGATGAAGTCCTTTAATGGAATAGGAAACTCCACGTGATATCCTCTTCTTTTAAAGGACTTTTTTGTTTTCCTGTTTTAGAAGGTTGTTATAAATAAATGTCGGTAGGAAAAACCATGCGGATTTCCTACCGACCTTTTCGTTTGTAGTATAAAAACTGTTCCGACAATTATAACCGTTCGTTAGAACAGAAAATTCCTAAAGTCATTGAATACGGCAAAAGCCATAAGCAATAATAGCAGCGTCATACCCACTGTTTGCGCCTTTTCCATAAAAGCATCGCTAGGCTGTCTGCGCGTAATAACTTCGTATAGCAAGAAGAATACATGACCACCGTCCAATGCCGGAATCGGTAGAATATTCATGAAAGCCAAAATGAGCGAGATGAAAGCAGTCAACTCCCAGAAGCGCGCCCAATCCCAAACTGTGGGGAACAAACTTCCGATAGCACCAAACGAACCTACGCTCTTGGCTCCATCAGCCGTGAACAGATATTTTAAGTCGTTGACATAGCCCGAAAGTACATTCCAACCATGCTGAATGCCAGCGGGAATTGATTCCATTACGGTGAAGTGGCGCGTCACACGCTTGTAGTCCTTGAGCATTGGTAAATGCCACTGTATCCCCAGGGTGTAGTCGCTTCCCAACTTAATGTTCACCGTGTCAACCGTATGCGAACCGGCGCGCAAGACGTAAGCCGTTGCTGACTGTAAACGTATACTGTCAGCGTGCGAGGCCGATGCAAGCACATCATTCATGCTGCCACGAATTACGTTGAACTCATTTACGGTTGATAAAGGTTTACCATTAAATCCTACGATTTTATCGCCCGCTTTGATGCCAGCCTTGTCAGCCGGGCTGCCCGGCTTCACGTTGTCGATGCGCGAAGGAACGAGTTCTTCGATAAAGCGCGGCTGGTGCTTAATCATGTCGAGCATGTTTAAATCGCCCGGCATATACAGGGTAACTTCCTTGCCCTGACGGAGCACTGTAACCTGCTTTGCCTCACTCAAATCGCGGAAAATGTTACCATCGAATTTCGTGAAGGTTTTAGTGTCTGTTTTCAAAGGAATATCGCCATCGCGGAATCCCAAATCCTGTGCTTCAGTGTTATACTTAAAGCCGTGCGTATAGTTTTTAATAGGAATATACGTTTCGCCCCAGGTAAACAGAACCGCAGCATAGATGATGAAAGCCAGTATAAAGTTAACCAGTACACCGCCAATCATGATGAACAGACGTTGCCATGCCGGTTTAGCTCTGAACTCCCATGGTTTCACGGGTTGTTTCATTTGTTCCGTGTCCATCGACTCGTCAATCATACCTGCAATCTTTACATAGCCACCCAAAGGAAGCCAGCCGATGCAATAGGTAGTTTCGCTGTTTTTGGGTTTCCATTTGATAGGCGTGAACCACGGGTCAAAGAAAAGGCAAAACTTCTCGACGCGAACCTTAAATAATTTGGCAAAAAAGAAATGTCCTCCCTCGTGAAGAAGTATCAAAAGGGCAAAACAGAGAATGAGCTGTAAAGCTCTGATCAAGAATTCTTCCACAAATGTGAATGTTAAATGTTTGAGTGATAAAATTAAAGTGTCGCTCAGCAGATTACTTAGCGTACTTTCCGGCTAAAGTCGTAGCGATGTTGCGCACCACCTTGTCTGTTTCGAATAAATCGTCGAGCGTAGGCTTAGCGATGAAGGGAGCCTGCTGCATGGCATCCTCAATAATATGCGGAATGGCCATAAATCTAATATGTTCCTGTCGGAATGCCAAATTGGCCACTTCGCCTGCCGCATTCAGCACACAAGGCATGTTACCCCCTTGTTCAATGGCCTCGTACGACAGTCGTAGGCACGGAAACCGCTCCTCGTCGGGTCGTTCAAAATGCAAACTGCCCAAAGAGAAAAGGTCAAGACGTTCGCTCTGCAACGGCAGTCGGTCAGGATAGCTGAAAGCATACTGAATGGGCAGACGCATATCCGGTGTGCCCAGTTGAGCCATTACTGCACCATCGGAAAACTCAACAGCCGAATGAATGACACTCTCGGGATGTACAACCACTTGAATTTGTCGTGGCTGCACACGGTAGAGCCAATGAGCTTCAATCATTTCAAAGCCCTTGTTGAGCATGGTGGCAGAATCTATCGTGATTTTAGCCCCCATCTTCCAATTAGGGTGGTCCAAAGCCTGTTCGAGCGTAACATGCTCCAAATCGCTCTTGCTGAAATTGCGGAACGGACCGCCTGAAGCAGTGAGCAGAATTTGCCTTATGTCATTGTTCGCCTCGCCGTTGATACATTGGAAAATAGCCGAATGCTCACTGTCGACAGGGAAAATAGGCACTCTGTTTTCGATGCATAATTGTCCGATGATGCTACCAGCCACCACCAGTGTTTCCTTGTTGGCCAAAGCCAGCGCTTTGTGCGCCTTGATTGCAGCCACCGTGGGGCGCAGTCCGGCAAAGCCTACCATAGCCGTCAGCACAAGGTCCACCTCGTCGCTTTGCACCACTTGGCAAAGAGCCTCGCTGCCGGTAAACACCTTGATGGGCAAATTCTCCAAAGCTTGTTTTACCATTTCGTATTTATCCTCATTGGCAATAACCACAGCGTTGGGTAAAAATTCCCGTGCCTGCTTAATCAGTAAGTCGGCATTGTTTCCGGCTGTCAGCACATTGGCTTCGAAAAGGTCGGCATGCTGGCGTATCACGTCGAGTGCCTGTGTACCAATCGAACCTGTAGAGCCTAATATGGCAATTCTTTTCATTTTTATTGGTTTAAAAGCAGTAACTCCTCCGGAATGTCCAATTTTACGTAGCGTTCGCGTAAATCGAATCCAAGCAGAAAGTCGTTATGAAATGGAAACATAAAGTCCGAACCATCCTTTGTTTCGATGGTCAGCAGCGTGTTGGCAGAAGAATCATCCACATGAACAATCGAACCAACCAGTGCGTCGTGGGCATTGTAAACAGCGAATCCGGTCAGGGCTTTGTACGACGACAAGGTTGCTCCTTCGTTTTCGTCGGCTTCGGCTGTATGTTCTTTCGGATAGTAAACAGAGTGTCCCACCAGTTTGCGTGCTTGCTCCTCGCTGTCAATTTCTTCGAATTTCAGGATAGCCGTTTCGTTATTTTTAAAGCTGTACTCTTCCCAGAAGAAAGGCACAAGTATGCCATCCATATCCAGCACCAGATAGTCGGCACTTCCCGTGTCGAAGCAGTCGTCGGTAAACACCATTTCGACCTCGCCGCGCAAACCGCGTTGTTTCGATATGTATCCTATTTTAAATACTTCGTTGTCGCGAATCATAATAATTGTAGGTAGAAAATCAGAGCGAAGCTCCGTTTAGTTATCGATGCGGGTAATGTGCGCTCCGAGTTTATTTAAACGTTTTTCGATACATTCGTATCCCCGGTCAATCTGTTCAACGTTTTCAATGCGGCTCACACCCTCAGCACTCAAGGCAGCGATGAGCATGGCAATGCCGGCACGGATATCGGGCGAAACCATGCGTTTTCCGCGTAAGCGAATATTGTTGTCGTGTCCCACCACTACAGCGCGGTGCGGGTCGCAAAGAATGATTTGAGCCCCCATTTCGATGAGTTTGTCGACAAAGAATAAGCGGCTTTCAAACATTTTTTGGTGGAACAGCACAGAACCTCGGGCCTGCGTGGCTACGACAATGAGCACACTCAGCAAGTCGGGGGTAAGTCCGGGCCACGGAGCATCGGCCAACGTCATGAACGAACCATCAATAAACGATTCAATCTGGTAATGTTCCTGTGCCGGAATCAGAATGTCGTCGCCCTTCACATAAAGTTTGATACCTAAGCGGCGGAAAGCCTCGGGAATGATGCCAAGCTGTTTGACGCCGGCACAGCGAATGGTCAGTCCATCGCCCACCATAGCCCCCATGCCAATGAATGAACCTATTTCAATCATGTCGGGCAGGATGCGGTGATGGTCGGCCCCATGCAGTTCGTTTACACCGACAATGGTCAGTAAATTCGAAGCAATGCCCGAAATTCTGGCTCCCATTTGGTTGAGCAAGTGACAAAGCTGCTGAATGTAGGGTTCACAGGCCGCGTTATATATTGTAGTAGTGCCTTCGGCCAGCACGGCAGCCATGATGATGTTGGCCGTTCCCGTAATCGAAGCTTCGTCCAGCAGCATATAGGTGCCTTTTAGTTTGGTAGCCTCGATGTGGTAAGTGCCGGCTTTTTCGTCGAAGAAAAAGCGTGCTCCCAGTTTTTGCAAACCATAGAAATGGGTATCCAGTCGGCGTCGTCCAATTTTGTCGCCTCCCGGCTGTGCAATGACAGCCATGCCGAATCGTGCCGTCAGCGGGCCGATTAACAGCACCGAGCCGCGCAGACGCGAGCAACGCTCTAAAAATTCGTTGCTTTGCAAATAGTTGAGGTCGATGTTTTCAGCGCAGAAGCTGCAATCCCCCTCGCCGTGCCATTGCGTTTTAACTCCCATTTCTTCGAGCAGGGCAATGAGGTTGTTTACATCCAATATGTTGGGAATATTCTGAATGCGAACGCATTGGCTTGTGAGCAAAGTGGCACAAATCACTTGGAGAGCCTCGTTTTTAGCCCCTTGGGGTGTGATTTCACCTTTCAGGCGATGACCGCCTTCAATCAAAAAAGTACTCATATTTTAATTATATGCTGCTAATGGGAGAGCGTGTGATACGTTTAAAAAATACCCTTGTTCTTACGAGTTCGGAAACTGTTTTCGCCAATTTGCATGAGTTGCTGTCCGGGTTGTGAAAAGTCGGGTTCAACTTTGCCGTTGGTATAGTAAGCAATGTCGCGTGCCACTTTCGAATCTTCGATGCCATCGCCTTTCCAGTCGGCAAGGTTACGTTTCATTCTGTTGGCAAGCAGTCTGACCAGTTCCTCCTGTTCGTAGCCGTTTTCCATGTCCTTCAACTCGTTCATGGCCCGTTCAATCAGTCGGCCATAGTGGCGGAAACGAATATTTCCTTTGGGATATGATAATTTTGAAGGCGGCACTCTTTCACCATCATTTCGGTGAATTTCGAAAGGGTAGTCGATGTCGAGTTTGTAGTCAGCCATGTAGGCCAGATGATCCCAAATTTTATTTTGAAAGTCGGTCACGTCCTTCATCTTTGGGTTCAAGCCAATCATCACATTGGCTATGGCTTCGGCATACTTTTGACGTTCGTCTTTATTTTCAATCGTCACGGCATAGTCAACCATGTGCTGCACCAAGCGTCCGTATTCCGGCAGTTTCAGATGGGTACGCGTAGTGTTATAGTCAAGTTCGTTGGCAGACTGCTGCATCGACGATGTGTGTTGTTCTTTCAATTCGGCCATTTCAGTGTGATATTACAAAAGCTTTTTACTTTTTGTGGCTACAAATTCTTTCAAGTAGAAGGGTTCAAAGTAAGCCACATCCTCAAATTCCTCTTTAGCCATCGCCATTTCAGCCAATGGAATCATGTGTTTAGCCAAAGGCTTTACGTTCGGCAAAAAATGTGCATTCGGGTGGCAAATGGTTTCGGTGCATTTATCAGCCCCGTTGCCCATGAAGTAAACCGGGTGTTGGTCGATCAGGTGATTGAACGTGTCGGGTTCAACAATAACCGCCCGGGTTGGCTCCACCTCGTTAAGTGCTCGGTCGTAAACGGCACAATACACCTCCATGCGGCGGGCATCAATCATGGGGCAGAGCAAGGCATCTTCCGGAATTTCCTCGCGGCCCAGGAGCAAGGGAACAGTCAGTAATTTCAGTGTCGAAACTGAAAGTAGCTTGGCATCACGTCCGTAAGCCAAACCTTTGGCTTCCGACACACCGATACGCAGTCCGGTGTATGAGCCCGGTCCTTTGCTTACGGCAATGGCATCAATGGGAATGGCATGGCTGTCGGCAAATGACACCGCCTCCTCAATGTAGCCCGCCAGAACTTGAGCGTGTGAAGGACCTTCTAAATCTACTTTCTGATGCAAACAAACTCCGTCTTGCGACAAGGCTACGGAACACACCTGTGTGGAGGTTTCAATATGTAAGATACACGACATAATTATCATTCATTTTAGTGCAGTTTCTTCTGGTTCAGTTGTGCGGATAACCCATTTGCAGTATTGTTTCTTCGATAACCGTTTCGTAAGTTCGGAATCTTCATTCGTTTTAGCGTGAATGTATGAGTTTATCAGACCGTTTGCTCAAAAAAACTGCATCTTTTACTTCAATATTTGATGGTGAGTGCTGTATTTCGTTACGAATCAGCGTAAAAGATTGGTTATTTTCAGCCTTACTGAAGCGTAAAGCCAATAAGCCACGTGCAAAGTTAACATAAACTGAATGCAATACAAAAGGAAAACATTGATTTCTGCGTATTTTTCTGCATGAAAGCCATATTAAGCCGTTTAAACAGGTGTTATGCAAAGCGCAAACCCAAGTGTTGCCACGCTTGTTTTGTACTTGTTGGTTTTAACACATGTGCGAATAAATGTAAAATGGGCTAGTTGCCTGCCTCGTTGATTCCTGTCTGTAATGGGTCTTTCAGATTCCGATGTTAGCGTATTTTTGAAAGTGCTGATTCTCAATAGTTCCGCGATTGTTGAAACAAGCTCGGAACTAAATTGAACAAGCTCGGAACTAATTACAACAATCGCGGAACTAATTTCAACAATCGCGGAATAAATTTTTGCGATATGCTGCTGCGTTTCCCAATCGGCTGTAGGTAGCTGCGTGAAAGGGATGGGTATTTAATTGAATTTTACTTTTTGGGGAGGTGGTCTGTTAACATATCCCTACATACACACACCCAAAGTGCCCAGGAAGTTGAAGCGTCATGCTGCATTGCCTACATAACGAGTGCGTAACAGCTGATGATTCATACTCTACGTTTATGACATGCGAAACGGCCGAAGTCGATAAATATTTTTGACACACTTACAATAATATAAAGAATAATCCGTTATAAGCAATTAGATAAGTAGGTGCTGTCGAATGAGTTATACTTAAAATCACGTTCTTGCATCGCATTCCAACATCTACATACAGAATAACAATCAACCACAACTAACGTAAACTATGATAGAATATATACGCGGAACCGTGGCCGACCTGACCCCTACGCAGGCTGTCATCGAAGCATCAGGGGTAGGTTATGCGCTTTTTATTTCACTCAATACTTATTCGGCCGTACAAGGAAAAAACGAAGCCAAACTTTATGTGTATGAATCCATACGCGAAGATGCCTACCAACTTTACGGGTTTGCCACCAAGATGGAGCGCGATCTGTTTGTGTTGCTTATTTCAGTGTCGGGCATTGGCGGACAGATAGCCCGTATGGCCCTGTCGGCCTTTACGCCTGCTGATTTGTCGAACATTATTGAGTCGGGCGATGAACGTTCGCTGAAAAGTGTGAAAGGAATCGGGCCGAAAGCTGCACAGCGTATATTGGTAGAATTGAAGGGCAAAACCACCTTCTGTATGGGCGGCAGCACTTCGGGCGGAAACGCCGAAACAGCTCGTGCAGCCCAGCTGCCCGTGGTAGACGAAGCCGTGCAGGCATTGGCCGTATTGGGATTCGCACCTGCTCCTACGCAGAAAGTTGTGTTGAAAATTGTGAGCGACGAACCCGGCATTCCTGTTGAAGGAATCATAAAAAAAGCACTGAAAATGCTGTAAAACTCGTTTAATCTTGTAATTTTGCAGACATTTGTGGTGCCGTACCTGGTATCTATTAAAACAAGTTACGATTAGCTTTTGAAAAATACTGTCTATCTCCTGTTCGTGATGCTCACACCTTTCGGGGTGGGAGCAGTTCAAGCCTCATTCATGGGTGGCTATCGTGTGACATCAGAAACTGCTGGTTATAAGGCGGTTTCTGACACTTTGCCGTATGTAAAGAAAACAACGCTTTTAACCCTTGGCGACACAGTCAAAGGGCCGGTAGACCTGAAAGATCCGGAAAATCTGAAAAATGAGGCGGAATATGATGATAAGACGGGTGGCTACTTTTTTGGTACGAAACTGGGCGATGACTTTTTAGACACACCCTTTTCGCTGACATGGGACGAATACCAGAAAATGATGATGCGCCGTTCGGTGGCAGCTTACTACCGCAACAAAAACGCACAGGCTTTTAAAGAGAAAGGCAAAGATAAATTTGACTTTACGGATATGCACTTTAACCTCGGCCCGCTTGAAAAAGTGTTTGGCCCGGGTGGCGTGCGTATCAAAACACAGGGTTCGGCAGAACTGAAAATCGGTGCCAATACGCGTTTCACAGATAATCCCAGTTTGTCGGAACGCAACCGCAAGGTGTTTGGCTTTGACTTCGACGAAAAAATCAACCTTAGCCTGAACGGTAAAGTAGGCGACAAGGTGAACATGGACTTTAATTACAACTCAGATGCCACGTTCGACTTTGATTCGCAAAACATTAAACTGCGCTACGAAGGCAAGGAAGACGAGATTATAAAATTGGTTGAGGCCGGAAATGTCAGTATGCCTACCAACTCGTCGCTGGTGCGTGGTGCCACATCGCTCTTTGGTGTGCGTACCGACATGCAGTTCGGTAAACTTAAGTTGAGTACGGTAATTTCGCAAAAGAAATCGGCTTCGTCAAGCGTTAGTTCGCAGGGCGGTTCGCAGTTGACTAACTATGAATTTTCAGTCGATGCCTACGATGAAAACCGCCACTTCTTCTTAGGCCATTTTTTCCGCAATCGCTACGACGACAACATGAAGCAACTGCCTACCGTGTCGTCGGGTGTGACGATTAACCGCGTCGAAATATGGGTGACCAATAAAACCGGTGCCACCAGCGATACACGAAACATTGTAGGTTTGACCGACTTGGCCGAACACGAAAATATATCGAATTCGATGTGGACACCTACGGGCGAAATAAATCCCGAAAACGCATCGAATACACTTTATTCAACCCTGAATACGTCGTTGGCAGCTGCACGCGACATTTCGCAGGCAACCCAGGTGCTCGATGGAGCCGGCCTGGTGGGGGGTGTGGATTATGAAAAACTGGAGTCGGCCCGTAAGTTGTCGAGTTCGGAATATAGCGTAAACACCACCTTGGGCTACGTGTCGCTCAAGCAGACCCTGCAAACAGATCAAGTGCTTGCCATTGCCTATGAATATACCTACAAGGGCAAGACTTATCAGGTGGGTGAGTTCTCGTCTGACCGTAAGGACAATAAAGAAGTACTCTTTGTAAAGTCGCTGAAAAATACGGCCTGTACACCGCAAATGGGTAACTGGGACTTGATGATGAAGAACGTCTACTCTTTGGGTGCTACATCGGTGCAGAAAGATAAGTTTAAACTCGACATCAAGTTGCTGTCGGATACAGCCGGCGTGTATCTGAGCTACATTCCGGAACCCGGCATCAAGGATAAAAAAATTCTTTCACTTGTCGGACTCGACAGGTTGAATAACAACAATAAAATCGGGGCAAACGGTTACTTTGACTTTGTTGAAGGATACACTATCGATGCCTCGAGCGGCCGTGTGTATTTTCCCACGGTAGAGCCTTTTGGCAAGGGATTGGCAAAAGCCATCGGCAATGATGCCATTGCCGAAAAGTATGTGTTCCAGGAGCTGTACGATTCAACTCGAACCGTGGCCCGGCAAATAGCCGAAAAAAATAAGTATATCATTACGGGTGCTTACAAAGCAACACGCAATGATGAAATTTATTTGGGTGCCATGAATATTCCGCGTGGCTCGGTGCTGGTAACTGCCGGCGGACAAACCCTAATGGAAGGTTCCGACTATAGTGTCGACTATAATTCGGGCGTGGTGCGCATTCTGAATAAGAGCATTCTGGATGCCGGCACAAACATCAACGTAAGTCTGGAAAGTAATACTGACTTTGGCATGCAGCGCAAAACCATGTTTGGCATGAATTTTGAGTATGACTTTTCCAAAGACTTTAAGGTGGGTGGTACGTTCATGCACTTGGGTGAAAAGCCTCTTACCACTAAAGTGGCTATGGGCTCCGAACCGCTGAACAACACACTTTGGGGACTGAACCTTTCGTGGAAAAAAGAGAGCCAACGACTGACTGACTGGCTCGATAAGTTGCCATTGTTGCATTGCACGGCTCCTTCGAGCATTAACTTTACTGCCGAGTTCGCTCAGCTGATTGCCGGAAAGAGTAGGGGAGCGCAGGGTAATGCGTCGTATATCGATGATTTCGAAAATTCGAAAAGTCAGATTGATATTTCGAATCCGTTGGAATGGACGCTTTCGAGCGTTCCGTCGATTTTCCCTGAATCGAAATTTACCGGCGACATTCGCTATGGCTACAACCGTGCGCTGTTGGCCTGGTATTACATCGACCCCTTGTTCACACGCAGATCATCAAGCCTTACGCCCGGACATATCAAGGGCGACTTGGCTCAACTTTCCGACCCCGACGTGCGCGAGGTGTATAAGAGTGAATTGTTCCCGAACAAGAGTGTCAATATGCAGGAGTCGAACACGCTGAATGTGTTGAACCTTGCCTATTATCCCAACGAACGCGGACCTTACAACCTGGACCCTTCGCTCGACGAAAACGGCCATCTGCTCAATCCCGAAAAACGATGGGGCGGCATGATGCGTAAGATTGATAATTCAGACTTCGAAACAGCCAACATCGAATATATCGAATTTTGGATGCTCGACCCCTTTATCAAGGCACGCGATGCCGGAACTACTTTCAGCGGTGATCTGTATTTTAACTTGGGCGAAATTAGCGAGGACATTCTGAAAGACGGCAAAAAATTCTATGAAAGCGGATTGCCGGTTGATGGCGACCCTACGCAGTACACTGAAACCGTGTGGGGACGTGTGCCCGTGCAAAGCACTGCTACTTATGCCTTTAACACGGCCAGTGGATCGCGCGCCAAACAAGACGTGGGTTACAATGGCCTAAGTTTGGAGGAAGAAAAATCGTATCCGGCTTATGCCAACTTCCTCGCTGCTGTTCAGGCAAAGGTGCGACCTGAGGTGTACGATTCGTTGCTTCGCTCGCCTTCGGCCGATAAGTATCATTATTTCAGAGGCTCGGACTACGATCGCGAACAACGTTCAATTCTGGATCGTTACAAATACATCAATAACCCGAATGGTAACTCGGTCGATAGTGAAAATTCGCCCGAGAGCTACAGTACTGCCTACAAGACACAACCCGATGTGGAGGATATCAACCAGGACTTCACACTGAATGAGTACGAAAAATATTACGAATATCGCGTACGCATTTCGGAAGATGCCATGCAGGTGGGACAGAACTATATCGTAGACAAACGCGTGTCGAGCCAAAAGACACGCGACGGAAAGGTGCGTGATTACACCTGGTACCAGTTCCGTATTCCGGTTGATCAGTACGACAGACGCGAAGGCGGTATTTCAGACTTCTCGTCTATACGTTTTATGCGTATGTTCATGACCGGGTTTAGCAAACCGGTGGTGCTTCGTTTGGCTACGCTGAACTTGGTGCATGGTGAATGGCGAGCTTATGAGCAGGCATTGTATCATGGTAAAGCACCTGAAACCAGCGGAAAACTGGAAGTGAGCGCGGTGAACTTTGAGGAAAACAATGCAAAGGAACCCGTAAACTACATTCTGCCACCGGGTATTAGCAGAGTGGTAGACCCCGGACAGACGCAGATTTTGCAAAACAATGAGCAGTCGCTGGCTATGACGGTGAAGACCCTCTCGTCGGGCGACGCACGTGCTGTGTATAAAAATACGAACCTCGATTTACGCCGCTACAAGCATTTGCAAATGTTTACGCATGCCAACTCGCTGAAGGGAGAAACCGAAGTGAAGGATGGCGAAATGGCACTATTCGTACGTTTGGGAGCAGACTACAAAAGTAACTTCTATGAGTACGAAATTCCATTGAAAATAACTCCGCCCAAAAAATATGCCGATAATGCAACCAGTGCCCGCATCGTTTGGCCCGAAGAAAATATGCTCGATATTGATTTGAGCCTGCTGACTTCGGCCAAGAACAACCGAAATAAACAAAAGGCATTGGGCTTGGCTTCTTTTTCGGAACTTTACTCGGAGTACGATCCCAACCGCCCGAACAACAAAGTGAGTGTGATGGGTAATCCCTCGTTGGGCGAAGTGCGTACCATCATGATTGGTGTGCGCAATAAGTCGCGCAGCGTACAGCATGTCGAGGTGTGGGCCAATGAATTGCGCTTGCAGCAGTTTACCAACAAGGGCGGATGGGCTGCGCAGTCGCAGCTGAATCTGCAACTGTCGGATGTGGCTTCGATTGACTTGACCGGACATATCGAAACTGAAGGCTTCGGCGGTTTGGAAGAAACCGTCAGCCAACGCCGTGATAATAATTTGTATGAATATTCAGTCACTACCAATGTTCAGGCAGGTAAGTTCCTGCCTGAAAAGGTGAAACTGAATGCACCCATCTATTATTCATACTCTAAGCAGCGCACATCGCCGCGCTACAATCCCTTGGACACGGATATGGAATTGTCGGATGCCTTGGATGCTCTGAAAACCAAAGCTGAAAAAGATTCACTGAAGAATATTGCCGAAAATGTAATCGTAAATAAAAACTTCAGTATCACTGGAGCGCGGTTTAACATCAGCACCAAACGCCACCCCATGCCTTACGACCCGGCTAACTTTACCTTTGGTTATGCTTACTCGTCGCGCAACACCACGGGAGAAACAACGGCTTGGGAAAAAGACCAAAACTGGAAGTATTCGTTCAACTATAACTGGAGTCCGAATTTCAAACCTTTCGAACCTTTTAAAAAGAGCAAGAAAAAGTCGAAGTGGTTCAAGATTCTGAAAGACCAGAGTATCAGCTATTTACCCCAGAATATTGGCTTCAACTCTGATATTACACGCTCATATTATGAGTTCCAGGAACGCGATATTGAGAACCTGAACAGTAACAGTTTGCCGCTGACTTGGTCGAGCGACTTCCTGTGGAATCGTTCGTTCCAGTTGCGTTGGGATTTGACAAAACAGATTCATGCCAACTTCTCGTCGGGCACGAACGCTGAAATTGAACAGCCCTATACGGCTGTGAACAAAGATTTGTATCCCGATCGTTACGCAGCCTGGAAAGACTCTGTTTGGCATAGCATCAAGCAACTTGGACGTCCGCTTTCCTATCAGCAGAATTTCGATTTGTCGTGGAAACTGCCTTTGAACAAGCTCCCCTTGTTTGACTGGCTTACAGCCGATGTGGCATACAATGCTACTTACAACTGGGTACGCGGAGCAGAGTTGCAGGATGGCTCTTCGATGGGTAATACGGTAAATAACTCGCGCAATATTACCGGAAACAGCCGATTGAATTTGGAAACGCTGTATAATCATGTTCCCTTCCTGAAGCAGGTGAACCGAAAGTATTCACAGACGCCCAGAAGTAAAAAGGACGAAGACCCGAAGAAAAAGTATTTCCAAAAAGAATTGCAACTGAAGTCGGATACCACCCTGACACTGAAGCATAACCAAAAGTCGAAAAAGGTGAAGGTGGTGGCCATCCGTCCCGATGGCTCACGCTATCCGCTACGTTTTAAAGTGCTTGACAATAATCAAATTGTCGTTTTGTCGAAAGACACGGCACGGGTAAAGATAACCGTGAGCCCGCGCAAACGGAAGGAAGACCAAGGATGGTTTAAAGCTGTGCAGATGGGTACGCGTTTCCTCATGATGGTGCGCAATATCAGCGTGAACTATACCAATAAGTTTAACCTGAACCTGCCCGGTTTTATGCCAAACATCGGCGACGTGTTCGGTCAGGGTAAGGGTACGGCAGGTCTGGCACCCGGACTTGATTTCGCTTTTGGTATGACTGGCGAGGATTATGTACGCAAGGCAGCCGACCGCGGCTGGTTGCTGATGGCCGATAGCGTCATCACACCTGCAACGAGCAATCATACCGAATCGTTCCAACTGCGTGCTACTTTGGAACCTTTCCGCGATGTGAAGATTGACCTGAATGCTTCGCGCAATGTTACCCGTAACAAGAGCATTCAGTATATGTTTGCCGGAATGCCTACAACCCAAACGGGTTCGTTCTCGATGACCACCATTTCAATAGGTTCGGCATTCGAGAAATTGGGTTCGCCCGATAAGGGGTATCACAGTAAAACATTTGCGAAATTTGTGAATTCGCTTGAAACTTACCGTTCGCAAATTGAAGCTAAATATGCAGGAGCTGTTTATCCGGTAGGTTCTGATTTGGCAGGAAAACCATTTAATCCTGAAAACGGTACCGTAAGCGCATACTCGCCCGAAGTAATGATTCCGGCATTCCTGAATGCTTACACCGCAGGCAATACGGGTCTTGACATATTCCCGGCGCTGACGAAGCTACTTCCCAACTGGAATATCAGTTACGGAGGTTTGGCCAAATTGCCCAAAATGAAGAAGATATTTAAAAGCTTTAATCTGAATCATTCGTATAAAAGTGTATATTCAGTTGGTTCATATAATACCTTCTCGAGCTACATGGAGTACATGAATGGCTTCGGCTTTGTGAATGATGTGGCAACGGGTAATCCGATACCTTCTTGCATGTACGACGTATCGACCGTAAGTATTAACGAAAGTTTCTCGCCCTTGATTGGTGTGGATATGACTTTCCAAAATAACATTACGGCAAAAGTTGAAATGCGCAAAACACGCGTGTTGATGCTGAGCATGACTTCACAGCAACTCAGCGAAACACGTTCGAACGACTTTGTGATAGGTTTAGGCTATAAAATAGCCGACTTGAACCTTTTTGCTCCCAAACGAACCGTAAGGTCGAAGACAAGCGGAAAGGGAAAAAATAAAACCATAACCACGAATGCTAATGGCTTTGCCAATGACCTTAACTTGCGCTTGGATTTTACCTTGCGCAATCAGAGTGCATTGAATCGCGATATTCTGACGCAACTGACGCAGGCTACCAGTGGTAATAAAGCTGTTCAGGTGTCGTTCTCGGCAGATTATGCTTTGAGCAAAATGCTGACACTTACGGCCTATTACGATCGGCAGATGAACAAACCGCTGCTTACCTCTTCCTCGTATCCGGTAACAACACAGGATTTTGGTATCAGCCTTAAGTTTATCTTAAACCGATAAGCAGCCCTCAGACTATCGTAACAGGAAAGCCTGATTTTATGTTTCTGTATAGCATAAGCAGTGCTGTGGCGCCCATGACTATAAATGGGGGTCGGGGCATGGCTTATGCTATCCATATTCATTCAAGATTAACATTTTATGAAAATATTCCGATTTATTGCCAATAAGAACAATGACGCTGCAACAGATGAGGCTATGGGCGTGCTGACCATTCCAGACACTGCATTGCTGATTCAGAAACGTCCTTTCTTTATCCCTGACTTTACGAAACAGTGTTTGGCAAATCTCTGTGTGGCAGTTCGGATTAACCGCTTGGGACGTAGCATTCATAATCGCTTTGCCGAGCGCTATTATGATGCAGACCACTTGACCCTTGGCGTACATTTTGTGGCACAGGATTTGCTGGATACTCTTAGACAACAAGGTTTGCCTTGGGATTTGGCTGTAGGATTCGATAATGCTGTGGCTGTATCCGAACAAACGTCCCCTTCTGTTGGCCCAGGGGTGAAAGTGGGTATTTCGGTCGATGCTGAAACCTGTGAAACCATTGTTCCGCAATTAGTGTTGACCCAAATAAATACACAGATAGCTCATATCAGCCGACATTACACCTTGCGTCAGGGCGACTTGCTGTTGTTGCCACTAACAACTCTGGACGGAATACGCGTGGATATCGACACCCATTTAAAGTTGACAGCCAATGGCGAAGAACTTCTGGCTTTCAACATAAAATAAGGCTTGGCTGTATAATGTATAAAATAAAGGCTTGGCTGTCGCCTCTTTTAAAGTTTGTCACTCATCATGATGGAATGGGGCTGTATTCATCAACAAAGAACATGTATGTCAATAAAGTTTTGAATCAGCATATATCCCAGAAATGAAGAGTGCCAGGCAACCATTCATTTTCTTAGCATCCGATAAAATGAAAAGATACCCTTTACTTTTGATAGCAGGCTTATCGTTGTCGGCCGTTTCGATGTCGGCTCAGATACAGCAAAAAGCTTTACAGATTCAGTTGGGACATTTGTTGCCGACAGATTCGGTGTGCGTGTATGTTGAGTATCCGGAGTTCGAACCTTTGACCAAAGACGAAGTAAAAAAACTTAAAGCACAAGGGTTTGAGCCAGAACATGATGTGAAGTTGAACGTGACGAAAAGCCTGAGTCGCGGAGAAACGGTGCTTGATGTAAACTTTGTGCCCGTTGTGAAACGCCGGAACAAGTGGCTTCGCGTGAAAAATTGTGAGGTGAAGAGTCGCATTATCGGTCCCCGTTTATCGTCTGCACAGCAAACATTGCTGCGAACCACCCAACAAGTTAAACGTGCAGCCCGTTACGCACCTCACTCTGTGTTAGCACAAGGAAAATGGGTAAAAATCAGAGTTAAAAAAGAAGGCGTGCATCAGTTAAGCCATGCGCAACTGAAAAAGATGGGCTTTACCGATCCTGCCAAGGTAAAACTTTACGGATATGGAGGCAGACTTTTACCCGACGTATTTACGTTTCAAAATGCAGATGCACTGATTGATGACTTGAATGAAGTGCCTTTGTACCGTCGCGGAGAATCTGTTCTCTTTTTTGCCGAAGGATTGTTGAAGTGGTCAGAGGATGGCAAATTTCAGAAGAACACATTCTCAAATTACAGCTATTACTTCCTGACAGAAGGTGAGAATCCTGCTTCGTTCACAACCCTCGAAAAAACTGCTGGTAGTGCCGCAAAAGTAAATCAAGTTAAAGCTTTGGCACTCAACGATAACGATGCTTTTGTGTGGTATGGTGGCGGACGAGACTTTTATGATTCTAAAGATACTGAAAACCCCACCACATATACGCTGAAGCTACCAGGAAATGTCGGAGGAACTTCTACTGTAAATTACGACGTGTCTGCCCAGTCTTCTAACGGAGCTGTGACGGTAAAAGTGATGCAGGCTGGTGGTTCGGGCGAATCGCAAGCACTGATATCGCGATTTGGTGAAGGAGAATCTGCACGCGGTTATCGCAACTCATTTCAGACCGAAATGGGTACCGAAGAAACCTTTATCGTAAAGAGTTCGGCATCAGGCAGACTTAATTATTTATCGTGTGTATATGATCAGCGACTTTCGTCCAAATATACAACCCAAGCATTTTCAGCCCATACAAAAGACGCGGTTACATTCGAAGTTGCCGATGCGGATGCCAATACCCGCGTGTGGCAAATAGGAGATGCTGAAACAGTTCTCTCAGAATTGCCTGGAGAACTGAATGGCACAACCTACAATGCGTATGCAGCAGATGGCAGTAAACGCTTTGTATTGGTTGATGTAACGAAAACGTACGACAGCCCCGAAGTCGTAGGTGCTGTAGCCAATCAGGATTTGCATGCCGACACTGCTTGCGATTACGTCATAATTGTGCCGGCTTCAGGCAAACTTACGGCGCAGGCAGAACGATTGGCTGAAGCACACCGACAAAAGCAAAATTTGCGGGTAAGGGTAGTCAATGCCGGACAACTTTACAATGAATTTTCTTCGGGTACGCCCGATGCGGCAGCATATCGTCGTTATTTGAAAATGCTTTATGACCGTGCCGAAACTCCCAACGATGCTCCCAAGTATCTGTTGCTTTTCGGCGATTGTGTGTATGACAACCGCATGATAACCAGCGAATTTAAAGGCGGAAATCCCGATGATTATTTGTTGGCATACGAGCGCAACGACCATGAAAACTATGTGCGTCAAGTGTATTCCATCGGTACGTTGCACAGCTTTGTAACCGACGATTACTTTGCACTGCTTGATGATAATGAAGGCAAGAACCAGTCGCTGGAAAAGATTGATTTAGGTGTGGGGCGTTTTCCGTGCAATACTGAAGAAAAGGCCAAATGGTTGGTTGACCAGAGCATTTCTTACATGGAAAATAAAAAAACAGGCTCATGGAAAAATAAAATGTGGGCGATTGGCGATTCGGGCGACGATAATCTACACATGGACGATGCAGAAAAAGTGTCGAAGCAAGTTGCCAGTTCAATGAATGGAAGTTTCCTGCTGCGTAAAATTTATCCCGATGCCTATAGCGTGACGCTCGAGGCAAAAGGTGCCACCTATCCGGAAGCAACGCAAAAGTTAAAGACAGCTATGCAGCAAGGTGCCCTTATCTTCAATTACAACGGGCATGGTCGTCCAGACCGCTTGTCGCATAAGTTCCTGCTTGACAAAAAAGACATGACAGATAACATCAGTCAGTCTGCTCCGTTGTGGATTTTTTCTTCTTGCGAAATAACCCCCTACGACCAACCCATTGAGGATTTAGGCCGCAATGCCCTTTACGCTCCACAAGCACCCGCAGTAGCTGTGCTTTGTGCAGCCCGTTCGGTTTATGCCAATTATAATCTTTCGCTGAACCGAGGTTATATAAAATACCTTTTTGGAAAAGACAAAACCGGTAAGCGGAATACTTTAGGCGATGCACTTCGACTCACCAAAACCGAACTGCTTTCAAGTTCGAGCGGTATAGGTACAGACCAAACCATCAACAAACTGAAATACGTGTTGCTTGGCGACCCTGCATTAACCCTTTCCTATACTGAAGAAGGCATTATGGTAGACAGTGTGAATGGCGAATCAGCCGAAACATTCCAGCATTTACCCGTAGGCAAAGTGGTACGCTTTTCAGGTTATGTCAATGCCGACAAAACGGCAAAAACACCCGATGAATCCTTTAACGGCACTTTGACAGGAATGGTGTTCATGCCCAAGCAAAGCATTACCTGCAAGGGATATGGTAACAATTATGAAGATCCCCTGACTTATTCCGACTACACCCAAGTGCTTTACGAAGGTTCGGTGGAAGTTAAAAAAGGTCGTTTTAATTTGGAACTGATGATACCCCGTGGCATCTCGTTCGGTACCCAAAAAGCACTACTTTCGCTTTATGCCGTAAATGCAGACGCCACCGTTGAATTAAACGGACATTACGATCAGTTCTGTATGAATGGAACGGCTACTCCCGAAGTACCCGACACCCTTGGACCACAGATATATATGTACTTCAATACACCCGATTTCCCAGATGGCGGAACTATCACTCCCGGTGCGATATGCTATGCTTCGGTAGCCGATTCTTCAGCCATATCGATGTTGAGCGGAAACATGGGGCACGACATGGAAGTATGGTTCGACAATGATCCGTCAACCCGTAAAGTGGTCAGCGACTTCTTCACTTTCGATTACGGTTCGTATTCCAAAGGCATGGTAGAATTTCCATTGCCCTCTTTACCACTCGGTCGTCACAGCATATCGTTCAGAGCGTGGGACGTATTTGACAACTCCACCACGTCGACGCTGAATTTTGTGTTGTCAGAAGGCACTCTGCCCGAATTTGATGTGATTTCTACCGAATACACTCCTCGACAGTCTACGAACTTCATTACGACATTCGTTGCTTCGGCCGAAGTCGAATCAGAAGTGGTGACAGAAGTTTATAATATTGCAGGCATACGAGTGTGGCACTCATCAGCCCGAGTTCCTGCCGGCAATAAATACGCTTCGATAGGATGGAACGTTACCGACTATTCGGGCAACCGGTTAGAACGTGGCGTATATCTTTACCGTAGTAAAGTGGGTAATAAAGAAACAAAAACGAAAAAATTGATAATCAGATAACCAAGCAGCAGGCGGTGCTTACAATAAAAAGCCCCATTTTCCGTTACCTATTACGTAACGCTTTTCTGCAGCATATTTCAAAGAAGAATCTAATGAATCATTTTCAAATACCGCTTTTATTGAGTCTGGTTGCCCTCCCGGCTTTTGCGCAGGACGAGATTCGCGATCAATTCAATCCCGTACGAACAGCCGTAACCTCTCAGAGTATTGCCCCCGACGCCCGTGCCGGTGGTATGGGCGATGTGGGTGTAGCAACCGATCCCGACGTACATTCGCAATATTGGAACCCTGCAAAATATCCATTCACCATTTCGCGTGCAGGCTTTGCCATCAATTATACCCCTTGGCTTCGTAAACTTACCACAGGTATTGCTCTGCTCGATGCAGCCGGCTATATCCGTTTGGGCGATTATCAGGCACTCAGTGCATCGCTTCGTTACTTTACGTTGGGCGAGGTGCAAGCCGAAGAAAATATGTCTGTAAAGCCTTATGAATTGGGTGTAGACGTAGCCTATTCGCGTATGTTGAGCGAAAAGTTCTCGGCAGCAGTAGCTTTGCGCTATATTTACTCAGATATTTCCGGACATTACGATGACAGTTCAGAGCCGGGTTCAGCCTTTGCGGCAGATATAGCCATGTATTACAACACCTATGTAATGATGGGACAGCGTGAATGTCAGCTGGCATGGGGTTTGAACATCAATAATATTGGTAGTAAAATTTCGTATGGCGACGACCGTTCGTTCTTTATCCCTACCAATCTGCGCTTGGGTTTAAGTTATATGATTCCCCTCAATGAGTATAACCGTATCAGTTTTTCGGCAGACGTAAACAAGCTTTTGGTACCCTCGATGCCTTTGCAGCGTCCCGACGAAACGGATGAAGATTACCAGCAGCGATTAGACGACGAATATTACAACAAATCGTCTATTTCGGGCATATTTACCTCATTCGGCGATTCAGAACGAGGTTTTAAGGGCGAAATGGAAGAATTGCAGTGGAGTATCGGTGCAGAATACGTCTACAACGAAAAGTTTGTTTTGCGTGCTGGTTATCATCACGAAAGCAAAATGCAAGGTAACCGTAAGTACGCAACGGTAGGTGCAGGTTTCAGAATGAACGTATTGTCTGTTGATGCCGGTTATGTAATTGCAACTGCACCCTCAAACCCTCTTGACCAAACATTGAGAGTGTCGTTAGCATTTGATTTTGACGGAATACGTGATTTGTTAGGTCGACGCAGATAAAATGAAAATCAGAGTAGGTATGGGTTACGATGTGCATAAACTCGTAGCTGACCGCGAGCTATGGCTGGGCGGTATAAAAATTGAACATTCAATGGGTTTGTTGGGGCACAGTGATGCCGACGTATTGATTCACGCCATTTGCGACGCCCTGCTTGGTGCGGCCAATTTGCGTGATATAGGCTATCATTTTCCCGACAATTCCGCTTCATTCAAGAATATCGATAGCAAAATTCTTTTGCAGCAAACCATCGCTTTGTTGGAGGAAAAAGGGTGGAGTGTAGGTAACGTCGATGCCACAGTGTGTGCAGAGCGTCCGAAACTCAATCCACATGTTGAAACCATGAAATCCGTGCTGGCCCCATTGCTGAAAATTACTACCGAAGACGTAAGCATTAAAGCCACCACTACTGAAAAACTTGGTTTCACCGGACGCGAAGAAGGTATTTCAGCTTACGCTGTAGTGTTGATTGAAAAAGCCTGATTCGTACGCAACACATAAAAGTCCATTCCTGTAGAAAGGTATATCCTTCAAAACAGGAATGGACTTTTTTTTATGCGATAAACGCAAATCAAGTAGCTATTTCTTTGTAACCATCCCATCTACCCCATATTTCATTAAGCCTTC
>ULVW01065771.1_pt1 | contig 79744 bp, 70 predicted proteins | sample 1959801 | NCBI WGS metagenome assembly ULVW01 (sample SAMEA4835796, study PRJEB28245) | human gut metagenome | biome: gut microbiome; material: fecal sample | place: Denmark | collected 2008
ACACCTGAGCATTGCCGGACACCCGAGCATTGCCGTACACCCGAGCATTGCCGGACACCCAAGCATCGCCGGACTGAGAAAGGTTATCTTCTTTTTCCACATACCCACCTAAATCACCCTCATTGGCATATTTGAAGGCTTTGGTACACTTGATTTGGAACAGTTTGATTCCAAAGGCATTTATCACGAATTTGTCTGTAAGTTCAAATTTCTTTTCCATTTTTATTTCTATTTTTCGTCTAAAAAATCAAAGGCATTGTCCACATCAAGCCTAAGCCCAAGTTTGGAGGGGAATGACTTTATGTAGTTGTAGAACCTGAATGCAAGCTCGTCATCATCTCCGCACCTGTCTATCAGTGTTAGGAGGAGCGCGTTCGTCATGTCCGCGTCACGCCCGAAGCTTTCCTGCGTGGAGCCATTCAAATGGGATATGTCACGCTTAATGCACTTGATGGCATGGATGGCCGTATTATAATTCCTCTTCACGTCATGGCGCAAGGCGCAACCTTGCTTCTTGAATGCTTCCTGCATGTCCATGAGGTTGGTTTCCAACACATCGGTCAGTATGTAAACGATGTTGGTCAGTGTATTTAAGTTGTCTGTTCCTTGTTGCATGTCAAAATAATGTTTTTTGGATTCTTGATAGTACGTATTTGTTGGCCTTGTTATAAAAATCCTTTTTGATTTCAAAACCGTAAGCCTTGCGCCCGCATTCGGCTGCGGCAAGAAGAGTGCTGCCACTTCCGGCACAAGGGTCTATCACCACGTCGCCACGGTCGGTGAATATCTCTATGAGGCGGCGCAACAGGGGCACGGGCTTTTGCGTGGGATGGCATTTCGGGGTGTCTTTGTCCCTCACCCAGTCAAAACAGTTGAATATCATGCGCCCATCATTGTTGAATTTGGGAAGCTTGTTGCGGTACAGGAGAAGCCCGTATTCGCAGTTGCCCACTATTTTCATGTTGGATTTCAGGACTTGCGCGGAGAAGTCCTTTCGGAATACCAGGTTGATGTATTTACAAAGGCCGTACCTCCGTCCCAATTCAATGTAGCGGAATTGGTCTTCAAACTCGCAAAAGATAATCATGCAGGGGGATTTTCCCTTTTCTTTCGGTTCTTTCACAAGGAACTGTGAACAGAAGTGCATGAACTCTGCCGGGCGAAAGTCCTTGTCGGTGTCGAAGAACGATTTCCCGGCCTTGTCGCTTTCCCCTTTCTTGTTGTCACCGTCCACGTACCATGCAGGATTGCTTGCATAGGCGTTCGCGGCGAGGTTATACGGCACGTCGGCGATGATTAGCTGTGCCTTCGGAATTTGGTAACGCTTCCAGTTTTGGAAGTTGTCGTTGAATAGTTCGATGTCTTTCATTCGTTTGAATTGTTTGTGGTCAGTAGCTTTCACCGCTTGACGTGGACCCGGTGAGCGGGATGAAATAACGGCATGAGGGGTCTTTGGGGCGCACATACTTGTAATCCCCGTGGCGACCTTTCACATGCCAACAGCGGCACTTGTACTCACCTGCGCAATAATGGGTGCATTCGCAGCAATGGCATGACGGGTCGTAGGGGCCATAATCGGCGGGCTTCCACTTTTCTTGCGGTCCGGGATGCCCTTCTTCCACGATGGCCTTTGGTGACGCTTTCGGCCTGACGGGCTTTTTCTTCTTCGGTTGAGGGACGCGGCGTTTAAGGCCGATGGAGCTTGCCTTCTGGTATATCCCTTGGACCGTGTGCCTGGACAGCCATGCGGAAAGCTCGCGTGTCGGCATGGTGCCGTAATGCGCCTGAAGGAACTCCAGTTCTGCCGGTGTCCATTGGTTGTCTGAATAGTTCATGTCAAGATGGTTTTTTGAACCTGATTTGTATGAATCCCCGTCTTTCGGTTTCCCGTAGCAATTCCATATCCTCATCCCTTATGTCGGCTTTCGTCTCCTTGTTGACGGTCATGCCACAAGGGATGCAGAAACGCTTCCTGATACGGGCGCGTATGGATTCGTCTTTCGTGGACCAGTAAATAGTCAGTCTCATGGCGGGGTGAGTTGCTTTATGGCTTCCTTGTCGCCCATGGAGGCACGCTTCCGGAGTTCTTGCAGCCATGACCAACTCGTATGACCGGCAGGCGGTATGAAACTCCTGCGCTCGATTTCTTCGGCAAGCTTGTTGCGGTTGATTAAATCAAGCTCCTTGTTGCGTTCAGGAACAAACTCCTTGAAGAAAGCGTTTCCTATACGCCGGGAATCAAATGCGCCGTATGAGTTATCGTACCGGCCTGCCTTGTAGCGTGCGAAGAACAGCATGACTTCGGACATCTTGAACCCGGATATTTGCGATGAAAACGACTGGCAGAATATGCCTATCCCGTCCACAATGCCCTTTTCACGGCTGCTTGAAGAACCGAACATGGCAGACACCTGTGTATCTACCCAATAGGCGGAAGTACCTCCCCCATAAAGCGCGTCAAGCTGCAACAGTGTGGGGCAGTCTGCCATATACGCCTTTTCCGGATTGCTTGCGGCATACCCCCATTGCATCGGGGAAAATGCGTTCACTATCTCAGAACGGCCTTTCCACCTGGTCAGCCAAGCCCGCTTCGAGGTCAAGCTTATGTTGTTGCAAACGTTCAAGAGCGTAGGCGTTTGCTTCTTGCTTGCTTGTATAAGCACTCCGATTTGCTGTTCCATAAGTCTGTTGCTTTTGAAGTTCGATATTCAACCACCTTGCAAAATGCGCCATGGCATCCTTCGGGGATTTGTGTGTTTCACCCTCATTCTGGAGCTTCCGGAAAAAGCGGCCAAGATAATCCAATAACATGGCGGGGGTAAAATCCTTATGGCCGGAATTACGAATATTCATCGAAACTGTCTCCATCCAACTTTCGTTACCGGACAATTCGGCATGGCACTCCTGCAATGTTTTCTCAAAAACTTCGGGAGGGGGAAATTTTTCTTTTTCTCCCGATAGGGAGTTTTCTATTTTATTTCCTTTCTTTTTCTTTTGTGCGGTTTTTCCGGAAGTTACTTGGGTTTCTTCCGAAGTTACCATGGTTTCTTCGGAAGAAACGAGCGAATATTCCGAAATAACCGATTTCCTCTTCATATTTTTCATTGCCTCCAAATACCGTTCCTGTATTCCTCTTGAAGTAAGGATATGGAATTTATCATATAAATCTTTAGAAAACAACCCGAGTGACAGGCAGCATTTGATAACCTCACGTATATACGCCTCTTCAAATCCGGTCTGTTCCGAAAGTATGAAGGGCAACTCTTCATCCCACAACATGTAGTACCCATTCTTATAGATAAGACAAAGCAGGAGAGCATATACTGATATTGATTTGCCACGCTGGTACTTGATCAATTTCCTTATTTTTATATCTTGAATAAAATCCACATCAAATGGGAAATAAGTAAGTCCCGTGCTTTTTGGACGTGCCATGATTTTATAAAGATATTACTTGTACGAATTTTAGCTCACCGGTATAACCTCTACTGCGTAACTCTTCCATCAATTCACGTGGTGTATATTTGGCAAGTTCGGGATTGGAATATACTTTATGTATCTTTTTATTTTTTACATACTCCCTCGCACAGTCCTTGCAATGACGTTGAAGACCATCTTTGGTATTTGAACTTTTATAGAACTCACTCAGAGGAAGTTCACGACCGCATTTGTTACATTTCTTTGTTTCCATAACTATTTCTATTTAAATTCTATTTCTTCTAATTCAAATTCCACCCTCGGGTCTTTCTTGTCCACAAGCTTGCGGGCATGGATTTCCATGCACTGTCGGTCATTCTTTATAACTCCACAAGATTGCAGGCAATCAAGAAGGACCTTAAAAGCATTGTCCAAGTCCGGCCTCATGTTCTCGTGATATATATCCACATCAAGTTTGAAGAACCCCTTTATATTTTTCCCACGGATTGAACATTGTGCATAAAAGGATTCCTCATATTTCTTTAGTGAAGGCTTTTTGGAAAGTGAGCCATGGCCGCATAATGTGACTATACGGTAGGAATTGGATTTGGAAGGTATCTTTCCGTGTATTACTTGTTTCATAATTATTTTCGTCTTATGTAGTACATTATTTATTATCTATTATGTAAGATGTAATGAAGTCCACTTTTTGATAATATATTAAACCTTTTCATTGTTTCTTTGTATGATTTCGACGAAGCATAAAAAGATTTTATCTTCTCTACATGCTCTTTATCCCATTTCATTGAATAAGAATGGCTCGCGATTGTTGCCGCTCTTATTCTTTCCGATTTTGGTTTGTCAAACTGATTTTCACTGAAAGTACCTAATTCTATATTATCAAGTGAAAAGTTCAATTTATTTCCATCTAAATGCCTGATGCAATCACAAGCAAATGATATTTCTCCATATTTTTGAAATGCGCATAGTCGATGAGCAGGTATTGTTTGACATTTACCATTTATTCTGATATTAAACAATGGATATCCTTCTTTTCCTATACATAATTTCCTCATACGGTTATTAGGGGTTATAAGCATACATTCTTCATTTACCCGATAACCTCTATAATATGCCTCCTTGATAGCTAATTTCAGTTTACTTTGCATACACATTTTTATTTTATGAGTGGTAATCGGCAGGACTCGAACCTGCAATCTACCCGTTAACCAACAGGCGCGTTAACCAATTCCGCCACGATACCATGTGCCCGTCCTATCTTCACAGACCGGAGGGGCGTTGTTTTAACTAATACCTAATCCTAACCAAATAGTATAATTATAGTGGAGGCCGCCCCGGAATCGAACCGGCTTCTTTACCGTATGGCAATATCCTTCCATGTGGACGAACGGCCTCGGGGAATACTCCTTATTTTGTCATTTTTAGGAAATTCGGTGCAATGCCGTACAGCGGTGTTTTACCGTCCCATTTGTCGATGAATTGTTTATAAAGGATTTCTTCCGTCAATCCGCGTGATTGTATCAAGGCTTGCTCAGTTCGTAGTTGTTCAAGCTCGTTCCGCTTCTTCTGCTCTTCTATCTGTTGATCTAACACGGAAATATTGGTGTTCACTTCATTCCGGCTGTCTATCTTCTCGCGTACTTTGTCAGAAAACTCCAACTGTGCAGAAAACGACTTCAATTCAAGTCCACGATCCTCAAACTCATTACGGACAATCTCTTCCAATTTCTTTTCAAAAGCCAACGACCCGCCGTCTGCCATCAGTGTATCGGTCTTGTATTTGCGGCTTTCTTCTTTTATCAAATCATAAATGCGAGGTTCTAAGATGTTATCCTCCAAGGATTGCATGAAACCGTCTTTTCCGTTCTCGGTGTTGGCACGGTCGATGTGCTTGTTGTCAAACACCACGTCTATGGCACGGCTCTTGGAAACCTTGTAAGAGTAGACCGGGCGAGCGGTAAACTCGGTGTTGTCAGCGGCTTTCAGCATGACGGGTTCGGAAAATTCCCCGCGTTGGTCGAACAGTGGCACTTGGAACAGCTCCGTCCCCGGCTCGACTACCGACACTTTTCCGGAAACTATGGAAAAGTCCTCTTTCCCGGACTTACCATAGTTTTCCATCAATACGCCCGCATAGTTGGGGGCCACGCGTTGGCACGATGACATTACAAAAAATGCAGCAATGAATGTGAACATGGTTTTAATCTGAATCTTTTTCATTCTTAATAAATTTAATTAGTTTGTTGAGAAAATAAATGATTGTTGCTATTATGATTGCGATGCCCAACCACGCATTGACGTGGTTGAACAGTTTGTTGCCTGCCAGGCATCCGGCCAAAAGCACTATGGCGGGTATGAAGTTACTTCTCATGAAAAGTACGATGTTTGGGTTGAAAACTCCGGTATCCACCAATCCGGGATGAAATCATTCTCCATGGGATGCCTCCTTTCCCTTGTAGTGGAACACGTCCATGATGGCCGTTTCGCTGACCGAAACAATCTCGTAGTCGGCCAAGGTTCCTTCCAAAACCTTGTCCAAACGCTTTACGGCATTCCGAAAGTAGGAGGCTTGTACCATCATGGTTTGCACTTTACGCTTTTCAATGCCGTTCCTTTCATCCAACGTGATGAATGCGACTTTGCATTTGAACCATTTGTTGGAAAGTTCCTTGTCATCCTCGAAAAGCTCGCTGATTTTCCGTTTGGCCACGGCCTTGACTTCATAATCTCCGCTCATGAACGGCTGTACCTCTTCGATAAACCGCTGTTCGGCTTCGGTGAAACTTAGGGCTTCCACCAAGTAAGGCTCACTCACGTATTTCTGCATCCCGTTTTCAAGCGTCTTTTCATACCTGACGCTACATTCAAACCATTCGTTCATTGCTTTCCTCCTTTCTCCCTTTCGGCAATCATCTCATCTGCGATTTCGTATGCGACTTTTGCTATGTTATTAGCAGTGTGTATATTGAATGTCTTGATTCTATATTCTAATCCAAACAGTCGTTTAATGCGTTCGACAGGGGGTATACTTTGTTTTAGGCTTTTATCCAATATTATTTTCATCGCTTCAAGCGCGATGTGGTCTCTTGAAATGTTACTTTCCATTTTCTATCAGTTTTATTAGTTTCTTGGAAAGCTTTGAGGATTGACGTGCCTTGTCAAGCTCGCGTGAATTATGGGAATACTTTCGTATTATCATGGCATCGCATTCGAGTAAACGAGCCATGCACTTCAAATCCGTCATGCTTACTTCCATTTTTTTATTTAAGGATTTATAGTTTTTAGTTTTTTAAAACGGAAAATCGTCGTTCACTTCCGTGACGGTATTGGATGGCGTGGATATGGCCGTTGCAGTAGATACAGGTTGTGGCGTGGCTGATGGTGGTTGCATCGTAGAAGTACCTGTTAATTCCACTTTCCATGCGTTCAGCGAATTGAACCATTTTCCGTTCCATTCCCTTGCATCGATGTCGAAAGACACTTTCAGCTCTTGTCCAACCTGTACATTGGACTGCTCTATACGTTCTTTTCCGAACAAGACAAAACAAGCCCTTTTGGGATATTGTTCCTGCGTCTCGACCACAAATTCTTGTGTAGTCCATTCCTTTCCGCTTTTAGATGTACCACTTTTAAGAGGCAGTACGGCTATTACTTTTCCTTCATGTTCCATTTTAATATGGTTCTTTATTAAGATTCATCATTAAACCGGGTACAGCGACCGTTACGGGTTTTCCTGTAGCACCTTGTACCTTAGCTATGAAATTCGCCGCATCACCGTTTCCTGATGACAGGTGAATAAGTACGATGTCTGTCACTTGTGACAAATCCATGGAATTCAAGACATCTACCGTTGTTCCGATCTCCATGTGGGATAATACTATACGGTTTCGCAACGAAACAGGAAGAAGTCCTGATTCTATGTTTCTTTCTAATTGCTCATCACTGTAATTGGCTTCTATAAGGATATGGCTGAGTGAACTTATACGGTAATTGAAATCCATAGTGTCTGTTACAAACAAGAGTTTTCCCATTTCTGGATGTTCCACGACATAAGCGAAACAGGGCACGTCATGTTCAACTGAAAGAGGAAGTATCCTGAAACCTCCAGACTTGTAACCATGGCCGTGGAGCAACTCAATTGTCGGATTCACCTGCCTGTTCCCCAGCACCGGGATCCCGGATTTCTTGATTTCCTCCGTATATCCGGCATGGTCTCCGTGCACATGGGAAACGACACATGCACATATTTTACGTACATTATACCCTATCGCTTCCTTTATTTTTAGGAAACTACATCCGGCCTCAATAAGAAGGGCTTCGGATTCCGTTTCGAGAACATACGAATTCCCGTGTGAATCCGAGCCGACCACCTTCAACAGCATCATATCAATAAGGGGGATTATCTCCCAATGGAAGTTTTCCCGATGTTTCTTTACCTATCTTTTCCTGTATATGTGCAGGGGGAACTGAAATCTGATTAATATCTGACACATCCTCATAATCATCAAGTTCACCCACATCCTCCTTCATCCTGTTTTTTAAAGATTCCCGGACTTCCAACGGATCTGGTTTATCAAATTCGTCATGCTTTCCCTCGAACAAGTAAGCATCGTCAGAGGAATTGATAATCATTTTGCAGGCACGTCCTATTACCGTTTTTTTGGCCATTTCGTCCGTAAAGTTCTTGTGTGCAGGAGAGCCTCCTTTGGTGGCACCCTGCCCCCATGCCGCCTTAATTTGTGAAATTGACATGATTGTAACTTGCTTTTGTCCATCCGGTTGTGTCACTATGGCATAAGCACCCTTTATTTTGGAGATGTCAATGTTGTCAAACTTCTGCTCATGCTTCACGATGGAAACCAGCCCTGTTTCCACATCTATACGATGTATGAACTCATCTCCCTCGTAGATGATGTTCGCCACGGGAAGTCCTTTCATGCCGCACAGCCTTGCCAATGCCACCGTGCCAAAATAAGAACGTTGGAACTCCAGCTTGTCACCATACACAATAAAATAACCTTGTTTCTTGCTGACAGAAAGTCCTTGGATAACCATGTCAAGCACGGCATTGGCTATGCTTGAATTGCTACACACTTCCAATGCGGGTTTACCGTTTCTATCCTTGGTCTCCTGAAGGACGAACCATGCCGCCTTGATCTGATTTGCGGCCGAATAGTTGGCCGGGAACATAAGCCCTCCAGTTTCTTCCAATTCTTTCACCCGCATCATTACACTGTCGGTAACGTCTTTTTGCAATAAAAGAAGATTTTTAGGTTGCTGCTGAGCAGCATTCGTTGGTTGTTCAGACATAATTTTAATGATTTTATTTATTATTCATAACTTACAGTCAGTTTGGATTCGTTGGTTACGACCAGTCTTATCATTTGTGAATGAGTAAGGAGGAGATGATTTACCCCTTCCGCATTATCGACAAATATTGGAGCATATACACCATAATATTGGCATACAGCATTGATAATATCCAACCCTCCATTTAACTTTCCGGCTGCATTCGCATCACGGTACTCTGCATTGCCTATCATGGGGATGCAAGTAGGTTCTTCACCTCCATTTATCAGGCGATTGTACATTTTCCATTTCACCATGGAAAACATGGAATTGATACGTTCTTCGCTCAACTCAACCTTGCGTTTGTTAAACTTGTCTATCCAGCTTTCTATTTGTTCTTTTTCTGCTAAGAGTTGGGACAAGTCGCGAAGTATATTGTTGAGTTCAGATATACGTGTTTCCAATATTTTTATTTGTTCACGCCGACTTAATTGGTATTCAAGCGTGGATATAAAGGATTGCAGTTCCTTTCTTTCCTGCTTTAACTCGTCCGTTTGGGGGATAGAAACTGGTTGTTCCAACTGGTATTTCAAGTTGTCTATTTCGGTTTGTTTTGAGGCCAATTCCAAACTTCCGGCTAATAATGAGGATACGTCTGGCTGGTCAACAGGCGCGGAGTAAAGGGGATTTCCAATTATCCCGTTCTTCTTATCCTCATAATCTCCGACCTTTTCTTTTATATTTTTTATTTGTGTGGACAGCAATGAGATTCTCTTTTCCGACTCCTCTATGACAGATTTTATCTCCATTCCTTTTTTCTGGTTGACCGAAAGTTCCGCAGACTTTTTCTTATTGAAATTAGAAATCATTTCGGATTTCCTTTCTTCTATATCCTCAGCGTCAAGCAACCTTTTACAGGTTGGGCAAACAAAATCCTCATCGTTAAATCGTATGTTTCGGGCATTGATTTCATTCCATTCCTTGCGAAGTGCGGACAATTCTTCATTCTTGGAATGGATATAACCCTCCAAACTTTCCTTTTCCCGTTCCAAATTCTGAATCCGTGCATTGAATCCTTGGATTTCGGATTCTATCTGATCCACGGAAGAATGAAGTTCGCGTTTCTTGTTCAATTTATCGTAATATTCCTTCATGCCCTTTTGCGTGATTTCATCAGAAAGGCGGGAATATTCCATCTTTTTCCCTGAAAGTTCGGATGACAACCTCATGCGCCGTTCGTTTTCAGCATTCATGGCCTTTGATATGTCTTCTATCTGGGATTCTATATCAGCGACTTTTTCCTTGTGTGAATTTATTTCGCTCCGTATTGAATCCCAATCTTTCTTTTCAGGCATCATACGGTTGCATTCCTCTATACGTGAGGGTATATCATCCATTTCCTTTTTTATACGGGATTTCTCATTACGAATTTGTTCTTTTAATCCGTCAATGGATTTTCCGGAAATCAAGTCCATAAGTTTCTCAAGTTCTCTATCCCCTGATGCTATGTCTGTATCTGAAAGCTCACCAGCCATTGAAAACAGGAATGCACGAAGTTTGTCGCGGTTCATCTCAGGGAGGTAGGAAGGACTTGTTATCGTACGGAAAACTGTTTCCTCACAAAGTTCCTTGATGTAAGCATTATATTCGCTTGCCTTTTTGTGGACATCATTGATATAATATTCCGTAGTGTTCCCTGAATACCTTTTTTCCACTTCGCCGGATTTCTTTACCCATTTTTCCACAAGGCATTTGCGAAGTTTCACAGATGTCACTCTCCCTTCTTCGCTCCCTTCCTCACACATAATGACCACGGCAGATACCTCATGCGGGATTTGTGGAATAGGATTCCCGTTTTCATCATTCGTCTTGATTCCGAACTCTTTATCACCGGAGGCGTTTTTGTCGAACATCAACCATAAAAAGGCATCACGTACAGTTGATTTTCCTGTGGCATTCCGTCCGGAAATGGTTGTCATTCCTTCTGTGTTGAATGTGATTTCCAGGTTCCTGATACCCTTAAAGTTGAGTATCGAGATGGATTGTAGTTTTATTTCTTTCATATCTTTCTTAATAGTTTTCAATATAAAAATCCGCTATCCTATCGTCCGTAGGTTCGTGCCCCTGCATACGAAGGCTGTCCACGATGTCTTCGTAAATATCTTCCGGCATGGTGTATATTACCTGTGATACCATGTCGGCGTGTCCGGCACGCATGAAAGCATATACGACGGCCAAAGTTGACAGCATGTAAAAAAGCTTTTTCATCATACAAAATTCATATCACACGGTTACGCTCGAAAAATCGGTCCAAACTCTGTAGCTCATACCATATCATCCGTCCCCTCTTGGCAAATTTGACTTCTGCATTGTTTTTCAATTCACGAAGGAATCTTTCACTACATCCAAGATAAGCCATTGCTTCCCGCATTGAGAGCCATTTCTTTTGTACCGGCTCGACTTTCATAATTCTTCTTTGTGCCATAATTTTGATTTTTAAGTTTAAGTTCCCCTCAACGGCTTAAACCTGTTGTTGCCCCGAATCTTACGGGAGGGGATTGGTATGAAAGGCGCACTTCCAATGGAGTAAAAGAAAAATCGTCACACTTAAAACTTACTTTGATATTGGAAGTACGCCGGGATTATCTTTCGGCGATCGCCCATTTAAAAAGGCTAATTGTTCTTTGCGATGTTCTTCGGATAGATAGCCTTCTTTCGTATAAAGATTATGTAATCCGCTGTCTTCATGCGAACCTTGGTTCTGCTCAAAAAAACTGTCGGGAATATCTAAGGTCAAATATGGCGACACTCGAACAACCCGAGTACCATCGGGAAATTTACTCAAATCTATCTGCGACAATTCTTCCGCTTTTTGAAGAGAACAATCATCTTTGGAAGATAATCCTCCATTTTGGGGACATGCGCAAATGGGATTCCCCTGAAGAATTGTTTGACCATCTTCTTCATACTTCTGACGATAGCTATTCCGTTTCATTACGCAAACTTTATAACCTGTTATTATGAACTTAATTTGCTGTGTTCCACCGCGCCAATCCGATTGGCGGCATCGCGCCTTTTGCGGTGGATTATTTTAATTTCATCACGCTGCTGTCTCACGCTCTTCACGGTTCCACGCCGTGCCTCGCCGCCATTCGATTGCTTTTACGCTACTGTAACCCGCATCTGCTATGTGTATGTTTCGATTCTATCTCACTGCCATACCGCTTATTGCGCCGCGTTACTTTCAAGCCCACGCGGACGGGCTACCATTTATGCTTGGGTCAAGCCGTCTTTATACTGTTTCCGCCAGTGTCTTGTTGGTGGCCGGGGAATCGAACCCCGGCTTCATCCCATCACCAATATATCCCGTATCCGTAACCTTGGGCGCGGTCTAAGGCCATACGGTTGTCCATTGCGGCCTCATATTCTTCATCGTCCCGCATCTCTTCGAGATATACTTCGTTGTCTATCTTTTCGGTGCTTACCGAATCCTCTATCAGCTTTTGGATGTTGGGGTATGCCTTACGGGCATCATCACCGTATATCATAGCTTCTACTTTACCCGTCAAGGCATCGTATGACACTTCAAGGTCGCATGTCTTACCGCTCATGCAAATGAAGGATGAGCGTTTATTATGGTCGAAATTGCCAATTAAGGCATCTTCTATCATGGCCAAAAGGCTTCTTAATTCCACGTCTTTCATAACCGTATCTTTTTATTTGATTGCATCAATCTGGCTTTGCAAGTAATATGGTTTCTTCCCGATTCGTCCGGCAGGAGACAGGTAACTTACCTTGTTCCATCTCCACAGGGTAGACAACGTTACGCCTAATTGCTGTGCCGCATCCTTGGCCGTGAGCCTCTTGTCCGGCTTGTCCTCTTTGGCCAACAAGGCTTTTACCTCTTCGGCCACCGTCAGGGCGAACTCCTTCAGGTCGGCAGGAGTGACGGATATTGTCACGTTTTGGCCACTGGCTATCAATTCTTGTATGTTCATGATTATTTCCTTTAGAACCTTTTATTGAGGTTGTTCGCGAAAATGTAATCGCGCACCTCGTTTTCCTTTTCTGTGTCGGCGTTCCAATGCACAGCCCTCCATACAGTCATCTGTGAACACTGGCATGCACTGATTATCTGCGGTGTCACTCCTTTTTTCAATTTTATGGGTTTTCTTTTTGCCATATTGTTTTAAATTCTTATATTTGCCGCAAACGTTTAACAAGCGTACAACGTTGGGCATTGGTTTAACTTCACAATGCAAAGATATGGGTAATAAATGGTAATACCAATAATTACCATTTAAAAATAATGGTATTTAAAAGTATTTAACTTATGAAGGGCGATGTCATAGATAGATTGAATAGAGTTATTGAATATATGTGTATAACACCTGCAGAGCTTGCAAAGAAGTCTGATGTTGACCCATCAAACTTCAATAAGATGCTGAAAGGTCAACTGAATATAACTCCAAAAACAATAAAAAAAATAGTTAATGCAACTGGAGTATCGAATGACTGGTTATCGAACGGAGATGGTGAGATGTTGAGTCCCCAAAGTAATAATGTCACGATAAACGGAAACGAGAATCAAAACAACATTGGTGGGCAAATGGTAAATATCTCGTTGCCCGAAAAAGGTTCTCAAAAAATTATTAAACCGGACGGGACTGTGGAAGTTCATTCTATGGATAAAAATATAGAAAATTCTAACAATACCGATAAATTTATCGAACTTCTTAAAAAAAAGGACGAGCAAATAGACCGATTAATAACTTTATTGGAGAATAAATGATGGAATTAGAACCACGAATACCTTTAGATCCCCTTCTTAAAGAAACGGCATTATTTGTTTGTACGATTCAACAATGTAGCACGTCAATTATACAAAGGAAGTTCGGTGTAGGATATAACAGAGCTACAAGAATTGTAGACCAGCTTGAAGCTATTGAGGTGGTTGGTAAATCGAAAGGTTCATTTGACCGAGAAGTTCTCTTCTTGGATTGCCCGGACATTGACGGCTTGATTGAAAAGTATATTGCGGACATGCAAAACGAAGCTCCTGACGGATATGAAGACGATGAAATTTCAATCCAACAAATGGATAAAGTGAAATTGGATGGCATAGACTTTTACATATCCAAAATGTGCCCATCAAACTACATATCATATATTGAAAAGGACGTGGACAGGAATTGTTTTATTGGAGAAATAGGCAACTGCGGCATAAGCAAAAAACGTGTCATTGAATCCCAATACTCACGCATCTTGAAATATAGGATAGAAATGCAATTCCTAAATTGGCAGAAATTAGAGGAAAGAAAACTGGAATTGGGTGAAAATCGTTATAAACGGATTTCTTATGGAATTGAATATTTCGATGCGGAAAGGTTCGCAAGAGATTTGGATGCAAGGAGCAAACACGACTTGGAGGCCATAGCAAGCATTCTTCCAGATTGCATGACACAGCAGAACAGCTTGGATCTTGAAGAAATTTTCAAATGTCCAAAGAATAATAAGCCCAAACCTTTGCCACTTTTCGATAAGGCAATGACGGGATGGGATAAAGAACACATCCTTGAATTAGATGAAATTCCCGAAGAACCAATTCCACCGTTAAAAGAAAGTTACTTGCCACAGTTATCTTGGAAGGATAGCTTTTGGGGACGCAAAAAGAAAAAAGAGCAACAGGCTTGCGATGAATATAAAGAGGCGTACAAAGAGTATGAAAATGCTTTAGAAAAATGGAATGAGGAGGTTGAAAAAATCAAAAAGGCCAGTGCTCTAAAAAAGGAAGAGCACGAATCTGCAAGGAATGCAGCGATGCGCTCTTTCCGGGAAAAAGATGCACGAAAGCAGGACGAATGGGAGAAATGGGACAAGATGTGCCGTGATTCCGTCAAGGTCTGCGAAGAAGAGAAAGAGCGGTTCAATGAGAAATATTTTGCTAAAGAAAAGGGCGCAATTGAGGATTATTGTAGCATCGTGCTAGATAAGTCTGCATATAATTATCCTGTTGCCAAAGAATTTGTCATAGAGTTTCAAGACAACGGCCTATTGGTCATTGAATACAGGCTTCCCGACATCTCGGATTTGCCCAAATACAAAGAATGCAAATATGTCAGTCGCGAAGCAAGGCCGAAAGCCGTTAGCCAGACGGAACTGAACAAGATATACGACAAAATGTTATACGATATATCATTGAGGTGTATTTATGAACTATTTGATACAGATTGCGCCAGAGCAGTCAGTGCAATCTGCTTTAACGGATGGGTGCGGACAATAGACAAAGCCACAGGGAATAATGTAACCAATTGTATTTTGTCTGTTCAAGTAGAGAAAAATGAGTTCGCGAGATTTGATTTGAGAAACGTGGATTCCAAGTTATGCTTTAAGAGTTTGAAAGGAGTTTCCGCAAATAAGTTATGTCAACTTACTCCAATCAAACCTATTTTAAATATCAAGAAGGAGGACAAAAGATTCATTGAATCAAAAAATGTAATAGAGAACGTTAATAATTCAATAAATTTAGCCTCAATGAATTGGGAGGACTTCGAGTTTCTCGTCAGAGAAATATTTGAAAAAGAGTTCTCCGCAAATGGAGGTGAGGTAAAAATAACTCAAGCAAGTCGTGACGGAGGCGTAGATGCTATTGCATTTGACCCAGACCCGATAAGAGGAGGGAAAATTGTAATTCAAGCCAAACGGTACACAAATACTGTCAGTGTTTCTGCCGTAAGGGATTTATGGGGGACTGTGATGAATGAAGGAGCAATGAAGGGATTACTTGTTACAACTTCGGATTTTGGGGTAGATTCTTACAATTTCGTGAAAGATAAACCAATAACCTTAATTAATGGTGCGAATCTTCTTTTTCTATTGGAAAAGCATGGGACTCATGCTAAAATCGACATAAATAAAGCAAGGATAAAAAATCAAATGAACTAAAACCTCATGGAACTGAAAGACTTCGTAAAAGAAACATTGGTGCAGATAACAGAAGGAATGGAAGAAGAACGGACGTAGAATCAACCCTGGGTATTCCGTCCAGTTTTTCCAACCCCACCGCCCATTTGACGGTGGGGGCATCATAGCAAGGAACGTTGAGCCGAAGCCCCAACGCGCTATTATTGTCTTGTCATGTGGTCGTTATTTCTGTCTTAGTCTCCCATGTACCGACCGCGTGAATACTCGGCACTTATCGCAGCTTGTACGCAGGCATCATAAACTACCGTCTTTGCCGGGTGGGTGCGGTTCCATTCTTCACGGGCTTCACGTTCTTTTCTTATGGCCTCCTTGCGGCGTGCCTCGGAAACCGTGCGGCGTGCCTCGTCCCATGCCATCTTAAGGCACTCGCCAAAGGAAAAAAGCTTGCGGCCTCTCTTGTTGTTCTCGCGGTTCTTGCGGCTGTCGCCCAAAACCACGTAATTTCTGTGCGCTTTCTTCATTATCTCGCTTTTGTTGTACTTCGTTGCTTCCATATCCTTGCTATTGTTTTTGTTTGATGATGCAAAGGTAATGTTTTAAGCATTACTATACAAAATAAAAGTAATATTTAAACATTATATTAACATTAATTAGTAATATAAGAAACATTACTATATAATGTATTTGTAATTTTGCAACATTAAATTATATGATTATGGATAATATTGAAGCATTACTAAAAGAAAGGGGGCTTACAAAATCGGCCTTTTCTGATTTGTTGGGTATAAAAAAGCAAAATTTAAATGGACTTATGAAAAACCCAACTTTGGAAACCTTAAAACGTTTTGCGTCCGTTTTAAGGGTTGATACATGGCAGCTCTTTGTCTCCCCGGAAGAAGTGTCAAAGGAACAAGGCACGGGCTTGCGGTGCCCCAATTGTGGAGCGAAACTCGAATTAAAGAAAACAGAGGATTGATAAAAAGAACCCCGAACCAATTAAGGAACGGGGTTTCATTGTCTTAATTAAACGGTCTCGCTTCACAGCGGTACACTATCTTTAGAATGTGGCTGCGGAAAGTTCCTTAGATATACGTTCCACCGCTACCCTTATCTTATCGTATTGCTTTTGTCCGGCTGCTGTCACACCGGAAGTGTATTGCCTCATCAATGAAGCGTTGATGCCTGCCAACTCCGCAACCTTGGTGACATTCAGGAATGAGAAATAGTTGAAAAAGGATTGCATATCATATTTGTAGGAAAACTCCAGTTCCGGAACTTCCTTGCCCTCTTCTGCCTGCATTTCCTTTATTTCCTCATACGCTTTCATCATATCCTCTTTGGCTGCTTCTGCCGTGTCTCCATATCCAGCCAACCCGAAGCCGGGTAAATCATCCTCAACAAAGCATGAGTAATACCCATCGTTCGCTTTTTCCATGATAACAGTTACTTTCATATCCATTTCTTTTAAAATAGGAGTACGGCACTATTACCGTACCCCATTGCCTCAACAAAAACAATCTTTCAACCATGAAGCGCAAAAGGTTGGGGGATTATTCCCCCAAAAGAACCTTTCTTGCCTTACGTTCCATTCCGGTAGGTACTTCTTGTTTGCCATGCCTTGACAAAGCAAATTTGTTTCCCGTTTTAGGACTATACCAAATATCATGATTGGCCCCATGCCTAAGAACGTAACAACCTGCTGCGGTAAGTTCCGCAAAAAACTGATTGTACTTCATAATGTAAAAGACCGTTTATTTATTAAGACATTGCAAATATAGCGTTTTTGCTACAAATCACCAAATAAAAACATAACTATTTTGCTATATTCATAAAAACTCATATCTCCATTGATACAAGGTTGGCCTACCTTTCACTGTGTGGGTCATGGTGGCCCAATCTTGCACGGGTGGCGGTTTGGCCATCCGTTTTTTCATGGCAATTCCCCTCCTATTTAAAGGAGATTTCCTCTATTTGAGTTTGACGAGAACGGTCATCTGAAAGAATAACCAATCCCTCTATTGAAATGCCCAAAAAGGTGGATTATTCGAGTTGGTAGGCAGAACGTAGGCAAAATTTACAAACAAAAATCCCTAAGTATTTATTAATTATATACTTAGGGATTTTTCTCGTGACCCCGGAGGGATTCTAACCCTCGACCTTCAGAACCGGAATCTGACGCTCTATACAGCTAAGCTACGGAGCCTTAAAAACGATGCAAAATTAAGAAAAAAACAAAGACGCACCAAACTATTTCAAAAAATTAATCCGCAAAATAAAAATTATCATATAGACACAAAAAACACGTTATACACTTCCAAGTTAACAAAAATACGCTATCTTTGCAGAACATTCTGAAAGAAATCAATAAACGTCATAAAGCAATGAGTCATTTAATCAAACCGGAAAACTATCATGCGCTGTTGGATTTGCAGCAGACTGAAATTGCCATTAAGAAAATAAAAGACTTCTTCCTGAGCAGTATATCCACCGAACTGCGTTTACGCAGGGTGACTGCTCCCTTATTCGTACTCAAAGGGTTAGGAATGAATGATGACCTGAACGGAGTGGAGCGTCCCGTCACTTTCCCCATCAAAGACATGAACGAGGCCCAAGCGGAAGTGGTCCACTCTTTGGCCAAATGGAAACGGGTCACATTGGCTGAGTATAAAGTGGAACCGGGATACGGCATCATCACCGACATGAACGCCATCCGTGCAGACGAAGAAATGGACAACCTGCATTCGCTTTACGTAGACCAATGGGACTGGGAACGCGTCATGCCGCCCCACAGCCGCAACACGGAATACCTGAAAAAAATCGTCAACCGCATTTACAATGCCATCCTGCGCACGGAATTCTTTATTTGCGAGACCTATCCCCAGTTGAAAGCATTCCTACCGGAAGACATACATTTCATACATGCCGAAGAGCTCAGGCAACGTTATCCCGACCTTACCCCGAAAGAGCGCGAGGATGCCATCTGCCGGGAATACGGTGCCGTATTCATCATCGGTATCGGCGGAAAATTGGAAGACGGAAAGGAACACGACCTACGTGCCCCGGATTATGACGACTACTCCACAATAGACGAACGCAGCGGCTTGGCCGGACTGAACGGAGACCTGCTCATCTGGTATCCCATATTGGGCCGCGCCATCGAACTTTCCTCCATGGGCATCCGTGTAGACAAAGAAACCCTGCTCAGACAATTACAACTGAGCGGAAAGGAAGACCGTAAAAAACTGTACTTCCACCGCCGCTTGCTCGACGGTACCCTCCCCCAGTCCATCGGTGGCGGCATCGGGCAAAGCCGCCTGTGCATGGTGTTGCTCCACAAGGCACATGTGGGAGAAACCCAGTCGAGTATCTGGCCTGAGGAAATGCGCCAAGAGTGCAAAGAAGCCGGCATAATATTGATATAGCCTACATCCTCCCGCCCCCAAAAAATCACGCCCGAAACTCGCAGCGATGTGAGTTCCGGGCGTGGTATATGGTTGTTTCGAGTGATTATTTCTTCACGCAGCGCACGAAACGGGCATCTTGATTTTAACCATAAATCAGTTTTATTTTTTCAAAAGCCACACATAAAACAGTCAAATAAGACACACGGGAAGAAGAGAAGGGATTGACCTTGCAACCTCCGGCAACGGCTCCCATTCTTTCCGCAGAACGAAAAATCGTTCGGCTGAGAACTTCTTTCCGTTCTGCGCCAAACGATTTACAAGTGTGCAACTACTGTCACACCCCCATGAAACAAAAACAAGAAAAAAGCCTTCACCTGTTCATACCCATTGTATTCCAACGAATTAAGGTGAACTTGCATCGCAATACCCTTCACCTGCCTTTCACCGTCCTTTCAACATGGACTGGCTTTCAAACGGACACCTGAAAGAGTTAACAAATGTAAAACATTCACCTTAACACGTTATGGGACAAGAAGTATGAGCACCTGAAGGCATTTTTCAGACACACCACGAACGGGCATAAAACCTTACAGAGCCTTACCTTTCAGCACGGCACCACCCTGGGCTGCCAATGTCAGCTTGAATTTTCCGTTCTTAGCCACCTTGGCCTCTTCTGCCTGTGGAGTTTTTCCATCCTTGCCGTCGTGGTAATAAGACACTGCCGTACCGGCCAACATAGGCAATTCCACAGTCAGTTTCAAAGCCTCCTTTCCTGCATTCAAGGCTGCCACATACCAATCCTGTCCGTGGCGACGCGCCAACACGACGTAGCGTCCGGGATAACCGTCGATGAACTTCACTTCGTCCCACACCGTAGGAACTTCTTTCATGAAGCCTATCTCGAAAGCCGGCACATCCGTCAGGTTGTTCGGTGCCAACGCAAAATTCTGGATAGGGTTCTGGAAAGCCACGGCCGTAGCCAACTGGAATATGTCGGTGGTGACACGGGTCGTTCCACCGTCGTTACCCCGGTTCAGCCGCTTGTTGAGGAAGGTGCCACCGAACTCCATGCAGCCCACCGAGTTGCGGATGAACGGGTGCAGCGTGGCATTGAAAGCCTCGTTGTCGCAGAAATGTTGGTTGAAAATCAGGTTCTCGGATGCCAGCACGGCCTCGCTGCCCACATAGTTGGGATACATGCGCTCCCAACCGCGCGGCAACGTACAGCCATGGAAGATGACCATCAGCCCGTGGTCGTCGGCATCGCTCAGGATGGCTTCGTACAAACGCATCGTCTCCTGCTTGTCGCCGCCGAAGAAGTCCACCTTGATGCCCTTCACGCCTTGCTGTTGCATCCAACGCATCTCCTTCTTGCGCGTGATGGGGTCGCACATGATGTTAATCGGACCTTGTTCGATGTCGTTCCAGTAACCGCTGGAACTGTACCACAAGAAAATGTCCACGCCTTTGCCTTGCGCGTACTTGATGAGGTCTTCCATCCGCTTATGGCCGATATTGTTGTCCCACCAGTTGTCTATCAGGGTATATTCATAGCCCATGGCAGAAGCCATGTCTACATAACGCACCTGGTCGTCGTAGTTGATACTGTTGTCTTGCCAGAGAATCCAACTCCACGTGCCGCGCCCGTACTTATATTTATGTTCCGTGGTGAAACGGGGCTCCACCACGTCCCAAACCACCGTGGTCTCCACGATGGGAGCCAAGTCACGGGACACCGTGAGCGTACGCCAAGGCGTATGGCCAGGCAAAGCGAAAGCCGGTTCCGGCGTGCCGTTACCGTTGTTCTCTTCCGGCATCGGGAAAGCCACGGTGTACAGGCCGTCCTGCGCGTCGCTCAGGCGGGATCCGCAATAGCGGCTGTCCACGCCCGTTTCGCTCACAAGTACCCAACCGTCTTCCCCCACACGGAACAATCCGGGGAAGGTATAACCATGGCCGTACTGTGAAGGCGTCCCCATCGGTGCGTCGGCCTTATACTCCTCTTCGTAGCTGGGCTTCGTCCGCTTCCAACCTATCATGGCATCGCTTTGCGGTGTCAGGAAAGTCGTGGTCTTGCCGGGAAAACGGAACCCGGTGGTTTCGTTCATCACGCGCACACTGCCCGTTCCGCCCTGTTTGGGCAGGAAATAACGGAAAGCCACATTGTGGTCTTCCACCACAAATTCCACTTCCATCTCCTGTTTCTTGGCATTGGCAAGACTCACGGTAAAGGTATTGGCCTTCTTGTCCACCCGACTCGCCTTGCTGCGCTCCAGGTCGTAACGGATGTCGCGCGTACCGGCCTGTTCTTTCACCCATACCAAGTCGCGGCTGAAATCGGCAAAGTTCGTCACCAGACCCAAGGGAGACTCCTCCAACATCGTCACTTCTTTCCGTCCTTCTTTTCCATTTGCATAATATCCTACCTTATAATATGCGCGTCCGTCTTTCAGTCCTACTTTGAGGAAGGTCATACCGTCGGGACTGGTGACGGTCTTTTCATCCTGCTGCGCTGCCGCAGCCATGACTGCCGCCAAAGGAGCAGCGTCCGCTCCGCCCACAGCCCAGACTGTTCCGCCCACAGACATCATTCCGGCTAACAAAATAGCCGCCAAAAAGTTTTTCTTCATTGTTTTTTCATTTTTAGTTCATATAATTTTCCATATTCTCATTTTCCAAACTGATACCCCCGGAAAAGCTTGCCACTCCGTTCTAATTCCGCACCGAAATAGAAGCCGGGCTGTGTGGGTTGGTTGTAGGCCACGTTTTCCGTCACGATACTGAGCCGGTAAGGCCGATCCTCCAAGAACGTATAGAAACGGTAAGGAGTGGGAAGCGGGGACACATATACGCGCAAAGCCGTATTGTCCGCCGTACGCACCACGACCTCTTCGCGCCAGTCGCCCAAAATGTCGCCCTGCAAGCAAGGATTGCTTTTCGACCCGTTGTTGAAACTGCATCCGTCGAACGTAGCCAACGGACGGCAAGCCTGTGCCTCCCAGTCGTACTTGCTCACCGTTTCATGGTCCAACATCTCGCGCAGCAAATCGCCGTCCCACCACACAGCCATGTTCATCGGCAACCCTTTAGGTGCGGCACAAACCACTTCTCCTTTTATATTCCGTATGCCCCCGGAAGCCGACGACCACATCTCCAATCCGTAATTCGTAGGGTCGATGTCCGCCGCCATGCAACGCCCCACGTCTTTGGCAGCCGGGAGTTGAAAGATGACCTTTCCGGTCGCAGCATCGCGGAAATCGCTCCCGTCGCGCTTGTTCTCATGGCAGTCCCACACTTGCAAGCAACCAGACGAGGGGTCGAAAGCCGTGAGATGCAAGGCGTCGCCATGGCCGAAACCGGTATTGTACAGCCCCGTCCCGTCATGGTCTATCGCACACGAGCCGTACGTGATTTCGTCACAACCGTCACCGTCCACGTCGGCCACACGCAGGTTATGGTTTCCCTGCCCTGCGTACGAAGCCCAACGGGCGGAATCCGTATCGAACACCCAACGCGACGCCAACCGCTTGCCATCCCAATCAAAAGCCGCCAACACAGTACGCGTATAATACCCCCGGCACATCACTACGCTCGGATGCCTCCCGTCCAAGTAGGCCACAGCCGCCAGATACCGCTCGCTGCGGTTGGCATAATTGTCGCCCCAGTCTTCCAACCGTCCGCGCGGAGGGATATAGTCCACCGTTTGCAAGGCCGCGCCCGTCTTCCCGTCGAACACGGTCAGGAACTCCGGACCCGAAGCGACATACCCCTTCCGGCCTTCCACCGGTTCTTGCGCCCCCACCCGGTAGTCTGCCGAGGGGTCGCCTATCGTATGCCCCCGGCCGTCCACCGTGCCGTCCGCAGTCTTGGCCGTGACTTCAGCCCGTCCGTCGCCATCGAGGTCGTACACCATGAACTGGGTGTAATGCGCCCCCGCACGGATGTTGCGCCCCAAGTCGATGCGCCATAGGCGAGTACCGTCCAACTTGTAAGCGTCCAAAAACACGGTTCCGGTAAAACCGCTGTGGGAGTTGTCTTTGGCATTGGAAGGCTCCCACTTCAGCACTATCTCGAAATCCCCGTCACCGTCCAAATCACCGACGGACGCATCGTTGGCCGTATAGGTGCAAACCTCGCCGCCGGGCATAGTCTGCGGCTCCGGCTGCTGCAACGGGATGTCCAGATAACCGCACGGGGCATTGGCCGGAAGCGTCCATTTGCCGCCGGACGAGGGTTCTTCCCGGCCGTCCACCACCGGACGTACCTCATATACCGATTTTCCCCAGGACGGGTTATAATCGTAAAACTGCGTGGAAACAGACACTGGTTTTGGGGTAACCAACAGACCGTCACGGTACACATTAAACACCGTACGGACCGAATCGGAAGACAAATAACGCCAACCCACCATGACCGTATCGGGTGATAACCTGACAGCTACGGTTCCCCGTCCCAAACGTTCCCCGGTGGTAGAAAGAGATGACTTCATTTCCGGCCTCCCGGTTACACAGGCGGAAACGGCATCTTCCTCCTGCATGGCAACCGGCCATACGGCCCCGGCCATGCACAGGGCCGAAATACATAAACAAGTTTTCCTCAGATTATTTTTCATGAGCCTTCAGTTAATGACGGTGCGAATATAGCGAAAAGAAAGGAGACACGCGACCGGCAGACTGATAAAATCTATTAAAATCTCTGGGATGCCTTACAGAAAAGCATGAAAACAAGTCGTCCCTTACCTGAAAATCTATTATATTTGCACAAGATAGGCGACAGTCCGTACTTTAAGAAGCACCGAATTGCATTGGACTATCCCTATCTCTATAACAAAATGGAACTAAAAAAGACGATAAAAACGATAAAGCTCCTCTTCTTGTTTCTTTTGGCATACGTCGGAGAGACCCAATTCTTATATGCTTCGGCCGCACCGACCGGAACCGACCGTTTCACGTTGGTCATCGACGCAGGACACGGCGGGAAAGATCCCGGTGCCATAGGCCGTTTCTCCCGCGAGAAAAACATCAACCTGTCTGTAGCAAAAGCTTTCGGCAAATTGGTGGAGGAAAATTGTCCGGACGTAAAAGTGATTTACACCCGGAAGACAGATGTATTCATTCCGTTAGGACGACGGGCGGAAATTGCCAACCGGGCAAACGCCGACCTATTCGTATCCATACATACGAATTCCTTGCCGGGCAAAGCGATAGGCCGGGGAGCCGAAACCTACACGTTGGGTATGGCCCGTGCCGACGAGAACCTGGAAGTGGCCAAACGGGAAAATGCCGTTATTTTAGTGGAGGACAATTATAAAGAACGTTACCAAGGCTTCGATCCGAAATCTTCGGAAAGCTACATCATTTTCGAACTGATGCAGGACAAATACATGGCCCAAAGCGTAGATTTTGCCAAACAAATCCAAAAGGAATTCAGGACAACCGGCGGACGGCCAGACAAAGGCGTACACCAAGCGGGCTTCCTTGTTTTGCGGGAAACCAGCATGCCAAGCGTATTGATTGAATTGGGCTATATCTCCACACACGACGAAGAGGCTTTCCTCAACTCACAAAACGGTATCCGTAAAATGAGCCAAAGCATTTATAACGCTTTCCTTTCTTATAAGAAGCAGCATACGAAAGGAAAAACAACGGGAGCGGAAAAGGATGCGCGACAGGCTGAAGGAAACGAAATGCAGGCCGTAGAAAGCGCTGTAACGGATGCCCCCGAAAGTGATATCGATTTATTGACCCAAAACAGTGATAAGCCTTCAACTTCCGGACCAGAGGAGAAAAAGCAGGAACAACCGGCAACGGACTCCCGGCCTGTATTCAAGATACAAATCCAGGCTTCCACCCGGCAGATTCCCACAGGCAGTTCCCGCTTTAAAAACCTGTCTCCGATAGATTTCTATAAAGAGGGAGCTTATTATAAGTACACGTACGGGGCAACCACCGACTATCAGGAAGCTATCAAAATACGCAATAAAATAAAAGAAGATTTCAAAGGGGCTTTTATCGTGGCCTTTAAAAACGGCCGGAAGATGGAACTCTCTGAAGCTATCTCCGAATATAAAAAGAACAAATAAACGTTGAAAAACTTATGAAATACTTTACGAAAGAGGTTAAAATCGGCTTAACCGGTGCTGTGGCTATCGCTGCACTCTTTATCGGACTCAATTTCTTGAAAGGCATTAACCTGTTCAAGTCCAGCAATTCCTATTATATAGAATTTTCGGACATCAAGGGATTGGCCAAGTCCGGTCCTGTGTTAGCCAACGGATATAAAATAGGTACGGTACGCGACATACTTTACAATTACCAACAGCCGGGCCATGTATTGGTGGAAATCAGTGTGGACGAAAACATGTGCCTGCCTAAGGGCACAAAAGGCACATTGGTTACGGAAATGTTAGGCGGCTGTAACCTGAACCTTTTACTGGGCAATCCTGAAGACGGACACTACGCTCCGGGCGACACCATTCAGGGAGACGACACCAAGGGGCTGATGGACAAAGCTGCCGACATCGTCCCGCAAGTGGAACAAATCATGGGCAAAGTGGACACACTGCTGACCACACTGAATACGTTGGCAGCCAACCCCAACTTGCCAAACATTATGGAAAACGCCCAAAGCATTACGGCCAACCTTAACGAAAGCAGTCGGCAACTGAACGGTTTGTTACGTAACGATATGCCAAAACTGACAGACAAGATGAACCGGATAGGCGACAATGTCATTACCCTGACCGACCACATGAATGAACTGGACCTGCAAGCCACCTTAAGCAAGGTAGATACGACATTGGGCTACGTGCAGCTCATGACCGAGAAGATGAACCGCAAAGACAATACGTTGGGACTACTGCTGAACGACAGTGCTTTGTACAACAATCTGACTCATACGGCGGGCAGTGCCAACAACCTGCTTATAGACTTGAAAGAAAATCCGAAACGCTATGTACACTTCTCGCTTTTCGGACGTAAGAACTAACTTCGAAAAAACAGAGGCTGCAAGGCTTGTAAAGCCGGATACCCGACCAAGGTGTCCGGCTTTGTATTTTCCCTCCCGACCACTCCCTGAAAACCTATCTTTCGGCAAGACAAACACTTAGAGAAAAACAAGCAAAAAGCACAATTTTATTTTTTTATTTTTTATCATTCTGACTGCAAGGGAATTAAAACGCCTTCTGCTTCCCGTCCTTAGCCAAAGGCTTGTTTTTATCGCGGAATATTGCGAAATTTGCAGCGTAGAAGTATATAGGAAGTTCATCGGATAAACACAAAATCTAATGGAAGGTTCAGCGCAATCGTTATGGGAACGTTGTCTGCCCATCATTCGCAATAACGTAGACGAGAAACAATACAGGACATGGTTTAAACCGATTCAGATCATCTCTTTCGAGAAGCAAGTACTGACATTCGGCTTGCCGAGCCAGTATTTCTATGAATTCTTGTCGGAACATTTCGGCCGGCTGATATTCTCCGTAGTACGACGAGTTTTCGGAGAAGGAACGCAGTTGAAATACAGCCTGATGGTAGATCAGACCCATCATTTGACCGTAGACATCGAGCCGGTCAACACACAGCCTTTGACGCCCCGTGCCAAGATACAGGCAACGGGTAGCAACAGGGCACCCAGTCCGTTACAGGCTCCCATGCCTCAGGATTTGGATCCTCAGTTGAACCGGAACTACAGTTTTGAAAACTTCATCGAAGGAGTAAGCAACAAACTGCCCCGCTCCGTAGGGCAGGCCATAGCCGAACATCCGAAACAATCCACATTCAATCCTTTGTTTATCTACGGAGCTTCCGGTGTGGGAAAGACTCATTTGGTAAACGCCATCGGGGCCAAGATCAAAGAACTTCACCCGACAAAGCGTGTGTTGTACGTTTCCGCCCACCTTTTTCAGGTGCAATACACGGATTCCGTACGGAAAAATACCGTAAACGACTTCATCAACTTCTACCAAACCATCGACGTACTGATTATCGACGATGTGCAGGAATTTGCTAGCCTGACCAAGACTCAGAACACGTTCTTCCACATATTCAATCATTTACACCAGAACGGACGACAGCTCATCCTGACGTCCGACCGACCGCCCACAGCCTTGCAAGGCATGGAAGAACGGTTGCTGACCCGTTTCAAATGGGGATTATTAGCCGAATTGGAGAAGCCGAACCAACAGCTTCGCCATGATATCCTGGAAAACAAAATCCGGCAGGACGGCCTGAAAATACCGGAAGAAGTCATCGACTTCGTCTCGGAAAACGTGAACGACAGCGTACGTGAGTTGGAAGGTATAGTCAATTCTCTCATGGCTTACTCCGTCGTATGGAACCGAGATATAGACTTGCCTCTGGCAGAACAAATCCTCAAACGTGCGGTAAAAGTGGAAAACAAACCTGTGACCATAGATTTCATTCTCGACAAAGTTTGCGGATACTTCAATGTCAAGCAGGAAGATGTGTTCACCAAATGCCGTAAGCAACCGGTGGCACAGGTACGGCAAATAGCCATGTACTTGGCTCAAAAACATACCAATCTTTCATTGGCCCGCATCGGTTCGCTGATTGGAAAACGCACACACGCCACGGTATTGCATTCCTGCAGCGTAGTCGAAGACCGGCTGCACGTAGACAAGGCATTCAAATCCAAAATGGATGAAATAGAAAAGCTGTTAAAACAACGATAAGCTTTCTATTTTAAAGAACTTCCGGCGCACCTGCTTCTGCAAGTGCGCCGGAAGTTTTTATTTCTTGATGACCTTGATGGTCTTCTGTATTCCGTCGCGATACAAATTCAAGAGATACATACCCTTACGCAAGTGCCCCGCTTGCAATTCAGTTGTCCCGGTCGGCGCTTCGTCCTGTGCCACGACAGCTCCCGACAATGAGACCAAACGCACGTTCCAGACTTTATCCGTGGCGTTGGAAATGACAATACGACCATCCACAACCGTACGTTCCACAGTCAACAGACCATCGGTCTCCACAGCAGAAACAGAAGAACCACCCTTGGGCTCAAGCACCACTGTCATATAGGTTCCACCGATATAACGATAGACATCGTTTACGGCATACACCTTTTCAAAAGGCAGGTAGCCCTCGGCTTCCACTTTCATGCGGATTTCGTCACCGCGCACGTCGGCCAAAGTCAGATACCCGGAAGCATTCGTCCGGTACACTTCACCATTCAGCGTCACGGTAGCCCCGGCCAGATTGTGTCCTTTCACGTCCTCCACTTCCAGTTCAACCAAGATACCCTCCTGCTTGCGGTCTATATTGAGCACCACGTCGGTCAAATGGCCTGCTTCCAATGTCACAGGCTTCAAATCGGATATATGCATGTCAAACCCTTCATAATTCGAGCCAACGGCCTGCATTTCATACTGTCCGGGAGCGAGTATGACATAAGTTGTCCCGCTACCCTCGAAGTCCATGTCCGTGATGAAATCTCCCTTGCTTAACACATTGCCATAATCCGCCTCCAACCCGTCGGGCACAACGGTATTCACACGAGCATACGACAGCCGACTGAAATCCAACACCACTTTGTCCGATACGCCTCCAATATTCTCATGTACCACATAATCAAACTCTACGTTGTCTACTCCCGAATAAGAGGAATAACTGGTCCAGTTGAAAACATATTCCCCTTCCGGTAAACGGGTCTGAAACGTTGTTTCCCCGCGTTCAAGACGGAACTGCCACAAATTTTCACCCCGTGGCGTACTCACCTCGCACGTAAACGACCGCCCTTCCATGAAATCCGGCAAATTCGCCACGGAGACTTCAACCGGCACACTCTCCACCTTTGACAAATCTATCTCAACTTCCTGCTGTTCCTCCATATCAAACGAACCGAGTGTCAGGAAGTCTACTTGCTGCGTGGCATAATCCTGCCTTTCCAACGCGTAAGTGTATGATCCGGTTTTCAAACCCAACTCTGCCACCCACATACCGGAAAAGCCATCTTCCCCGTCAATCTGATTGAAGCCGGTAGACCAACCGTCTTTCCCACGCCTTACATGGATACCATAATAATGACCTTCTTCCGCCCCTTTCAACTTGAAACGCATCGTCCCATAATCGGAGGAATGGAAAGCGCAAACCACGTCACGGCTCTCTGCCGTATTCACAAGCCCGTGTTCTGCTTCGAAATACATTGGGGGATTGTAAGCAGGTTGCACTCCATACTTATACAAACCATCTACCATGTAAACGGTATAAGGGAAGTCTATATTATTCACATAAAACTCATCATACTCCATGCCGACGGGAGAAATCGTCAAACTTCCGGAGTGTACATCGCCCTCCATACGGAACGTCACGGGTTTATACCCTTTGTCTTGGAAGGAATAATCCACTGTGGTAGTGTTCCCTGAAGCCGTAAAAGTAGCAAAATCCGTTGCAGGCGAAGCCAAATAGTTGCCCTCCATCTCCGGATAATAGTAATATGTACCGGGCTGAAGATATCCCTGCACGCTACCTTGTTCATCGGTAGACAAATCTAAATTCGCTTGGAGAAGAATGACCTCGGCTTCGGCCGGCTTCCCTTCAGCATCTTTGACCTGAAAGGTAACCAACGTCATATCATCCAATTTTTCTGGCGTAACCACGGCTACATCTTCATCCTCTACGGTCACTTTTCCGTTTTTCACAGCTACGCTGATTCCCTCGGGCGTAAACGCAGACAGTTCATAACTGTACTCTTCCGCACGCAGAAATTCACCGTCATCCATCCTTTGCGTAACCACTCCGGGCATAGATTGTCCGGAAGCCGACCCGTCAGACAAGCCCAAATAATCCAAAGTCACAGTATAATCCTCCGGGCTGCCTGACGTGAAACTCACATAATGATAAGGAGAGAAATCCGCATTCACTTCCACCGTCGTAATTTCCGGGTTGCCGAAATCAAAAACTATCGGCCCTTCGTAAGAAATCGACTGGTCCGGCATGTAAAGTCGGATGAAGTTATCCTCGTAAGGATTGTAAGACAACTTGCCCTTGAAACTACTGGAAGTTGCATCCCAGACAAACCCATTCTCAGGCATCCCCTGCCCGTTGAGTTCAAGTTGCAACTGCGCCACGTCGAAACGCTCGGAAGACGACGGGGTGACCTTTATCACCGTAGTCAACTCTCTCACCTCGTCTTGGGCATAAGTCTGCATGCCTAAGAACAAGCACAATAAAAGTAAAATCTTCTTCATACACTTATTTTTTTAAAGTTGGTTTTATACGGCTTCAAAAATACTGAAACTCCAACAAAACAAAAAGGGAGGCAAAGCTTTTTTACCCCCCCCCGTTAAGTTTATTTAACACAGAGTAAAAGGCACGCCCTTGCGACGCATGCCTGCGCCCGTCAATCTAAAAACCCCTGACGTTTCAAAGCCTCCAACATGCCCCGGCTCATGGCTTCGTTATCCTTACGGGTGTAACGGATATCCGTGAAGATTTGAGCCAACGTCTCCTTGTGGTTGATTTCCACAAAATGCCTGTTCTCTGGTAATTGTTCTTTCGGCCCGTAATATCGGTCGATGGTTTCGGGAATATAGTCGTGATAGGTCTCTTCATGTACCACAGCCTCCAAAGGCAGACGGTCGGCCTGCTCGGGATGTTCGTCGGGCCATCCGACGGTGAGTGTCGCCACCGGCATCACCAAGCGGGGCAACTGCAAGATGTCGATAATTTGGGACGGCATATATAAAGTCGTACCTAAATAACAAATCCCCAACCCTTCCGCCTCGGCCAAATTACAAAACGTCTGCGTAAACAACAGCGCATCCGTAGCGGCATTCAAAAATGAAAGAAAATTGTCATATCCAGGCTGTGCCTTGCGCTGCTCCGCCCATTTGACCGTACGGTTGAAATCCGCACATACCGTCAGGACCACAGGTGCCTGAGTCACCATAGGCTGATTGAAATGCGCCGGTGCCAAACGCTTTTTCATCTCTTCGCTACGCGTCACCACCACGCTATAAAGTTGCATGTTCCCCATGGTCTGCGTGCGTTCCGATACTTCCAAAAGCCGACGCAACAGTCCCTCATCCACCGGTTTTCCGGCATACTTCCGAATACTTCTGCGGTTCTTTACTGTTTCCATGATTCATTCGTTTTTTACTTCGGACAAAGATACACAAAATGATTCATAATAGATTAGATTTCAAAGGTTTTTATTTCTTAAGATTTTCATTTTTGGATAACTTTTCCGATTCGTTTAAAATGCATCAAACTCATAATCAAACAAATAACACAAAAGAACGGAAAACTTTCCATAAAAAGACAAGATTTTAAGTTTTTCCTTTGGTCATATCAGAAAACATGTGTAGTTTTGCAACGTCCTTCCGGATTGACCGCTATTGCTTCTACAAAATCTGATAACGGAATCCTAAAGTAAACCATTTAAATTCAAACAGTCGTGAAAGAGAAGACTTACAGTTATGACGAAGCCTTTGAGGCTGCCCTTCAATATTTCAACGGAGATGAGTTGGCCGCAAGAGTGTGGGTGAACAAATACTCCATGAAAGACTCATACGGCCATATTTATGAAGTATCGCCCGAAGACATGCACTGGCGTATCGCGAACGAAATCGCCCGCATCGAAAACAAATATGAGAATCCGCTCAAGGCAGAAGAAATATTCGGACTTCTTGATCACTTCAAATACATCATCCCGGCAGGCAGTCCCATGACCGGAATCGGCAACAACCACCAAATCGCATCGCTCTCCAACTGCTTCGTCATCGGTCTGGACGGACAAGCCGACTCATACGGCGGCATCATCCGCATCGACGAAGAACAGGTGCAACTGATGAAACGGCGCGGCGGCGTAGGCCATGACCTGTCGCACATCCGCCCGAAAGGCTCGCCGGTGAAAAATTCGGCCCTGACCTCTACCGGCCTCGTCCCTTTCATGGAACGATACAGCAACTCGACGCGCGAGGTGGCACAAGACGGACGGCGGGGCGCACTGATGTTGTCCGTCAGCATCAAGCACCCGGACTCCGAATCGTTCATCGATGCCAAAATGACGGAAGGAAAAGTCACGGGAGCGAACGTATCCGTCAAGATCGACGATGAATTCATGCACGCTGCCATTGAAGGAAAATCCTACACGCAGCAATACCCCATCGACAGTTCTTCTCCCATGGTGACCAAGGACATCAACGCACAGGATTTGTGGAAGAAAATCGTACACAACGCATGGAAAAGCGCCGAACCCGGCGTCTTGTTCTGGGACACGATCCTGCGTGAATCCGTGCCCGACTGCTATGCCGATCTTGGTTTCCGCACCGTGAGCACGAACCCCTGCGGCGAGATACCGCTCTGCCCATATGACAGTTGCCGCCTGTTGGCCATCAACCTTTACGCTTACGTGGTCAACCCGTTCACGCCGGAAGCCTATTTCGATTTCGATTTGTTCAAGAAACATGTGCAACTGGCCCAACGGTTGATGGACGACATCATCGACCTGGAACTGGAAAAGATTGAAATGATTCTCCAAAAAGTAGACGCCGACCCGGAATCCGAGGAAGTAAAGGGCACGGAACGTCATTTGTGGGAAAAGATATACAAGAAAAGCGGACAGGGACGGCGTACAGGCGTAGGCATCACGGCAGAAGGTGACATGTTGGCCGCACTCGGCCTCCGTTACGGCACGCAAGAAGCCACGGACTTTGCCGTGGAAGTACACAAGACCGTGGCCCTGCAGGCATACCGTTCATCGGTACAGATGGCCAAAGAACGCGGGGCATTTGAAATCTTCGACGCCGAACGCGAAAAGAACAACCCGTTCATCAACCGCTTGCGCGAGGCAGACCCGGAACTGTACGAAAACATGGTAAAATACGGACGACGCAACATCGCTTGCCTCACCATCGCCCCGACGGGGACGACCAGTCTCATGACACAGACCACATCTGGGATTGAACCGGTATTCCTGCCCGTGTACAAACGCCGGCGCAAGGTCAACCCGAACGACCCGGAAGTACATATCGACTTCATCGACGAGACGGGCGATGCCTTCGAGGAATACATCGTCTATCACCATAAGTTCCTCACGTGGATGAAAATCAACGGATACGACACGGAAAAACGTTACACGCAAGAGGAAATCGACGAATTGGTGGCACGTTCTCCTTATTATAAGGCCACGGCCAACGACGTGGACTGGCTGATGAAAGTCAAAATGCAGGGAGCCATCCAGAAGTGGGTGGACCACAGTATCAGCGTGACGGTCAACCTGCCGAACAATGTGGACGAAGAACTGGTCAACCAACTCTATGTGGAGGCTTGGCGTTCGGGATGCAAGGGTTGTACCATCTATCGCGACGGTTCGCGTTCGGGCGTGATGATTTCCGTGAAGAACGAGAAAAAACAGCCGGAACTTCCCTGCAAAAGTCCCGAAGTGACGGAAAAACGTCCGCAAGTATTGGAATGCGACGTGGTACGCTTCCAGAACAACAAAGAAAAATGGGTAGCTTTCGTCGGACTGTTGAACGGCTATCCCTACGAAATCTTCACGGGTATTCAGGATGACGACGAGGGAATCGTCCTTCCGAAAAGCGTCATGAAAGGACGCATCATCAAGAACGTGGACGAAGACGGCAACAAACGTTACGACTTCCAGTTCGAAAACAAGAAGGGATACAAGACCACCGTGGAAGGGCTTTCCGAGAAGTTCAACAAGGAATATTGGAACTATGCCAAGCTAATTTCCGGCGTGCTGCGTTACCGCATGCCATTGGATCATGTCATCAAGCTCGTCGGTTCGCTGCAACTGGAGAGCCAAAGTATCAACACTTGGAAAAATGGTGTGGAACGTGCCCTGAAGAAATACATCACGGACGGCACGGAAGCCAAAGGCATGAAATGCCCGAACTGCGGTCACGAATCGTTGGTATATCAAGAAGGATGCCTCATCTGTAAGCACTGCGGCGCCTCCAGATGCGGATAGGCTCTATGAAAGTGAAGAACAGCCGCATCCTGCTGCCCCGCGTACGTTTCTATGCCCACCATGGCGTGGATCCGCAAGAACAACTGACAGGCGCTTACTTCCACGTCGGGATGGAAGCCGACACGGATTTCAACGAGGCCATGCAGACCGACCGGTTGGAGGGCACAGTGAGCTATGCCGACTTATACGAAAGCATCAAAGCGGAAATGGACATCCCTTCAAAGTTGTTGGAACACGTGGCGGGGCGGATTCTTCAAAGGCTCTTCGACAACTTCCCTTCCATCAGCCGCATCCACCTGACCCTGACCAAGGAAAATCCGCCGATGGGGGCCGATTGCCGCGAAGCCGGGGTGGAAATCGAAGCGGAAAGATAAGGACCCGGACATCGGTATGAACTGTTTTTAGACAGAATATCTATATTTTAGACATAAGAACAAAAGAACATATTTTCAAGTCTTAAAAGGCTTTTTGTTCTTATGTTCTTTTGTCCAAATATCATTTTGTCAAATTGTCACTTCAGCCTCCTCAGAATCGCATATTCCGGACATGCAGGCACACATGGAGAAAAGAAACGATTCTCACGCATTTGCAGAAACCCTTTGTGCCCCCCTGCCACAACTTTTGCTTACTTCTTGCACAAGAATGAGGCATACAACGCGCAAACAAGCGAAAAGCACGTAAGCCCCAAAGAAGCTCCACCTCTCATTGTGCCATCCTGATTTCGACAACTTCCGACCTCCAAATAGAGAAAAAGATGGCGATTTACGTACTTCCCTACACCGGTTTCTACCTGTCGGCGCGCCATCGGGCAGATGTTTTTTCCACATCCTGCGGAGAAAAAAAACGTTTTTTCAGCCGAACGAAAAATCATTCAGCTGAGATTGATTCTTAAAATCCATCAACAAGATTTAAAAGCATCCCGAAACTGTAAAAAAACATAAAGGAAACGAAGTGAAAATTGTCTGAATGGTGTTTTTTACAATCATTCGTTCCCTCTCTAAACAAGCTATTACCTTTCTTTTTGTTCCATAAACCCGCATTTTCGTATCATTTATTTCAAACAGGCTTTTCAGCAACTTCCTGAAAAGTCTCCATACATACCGAGTTCCGATATTGCATTTTTTTAAGAGTATTTTTCCACACTTATTCTTCCATCCCACAAGAAAATTTTGTAATTTAGCGGGCAATAACATGAAACAGACACAAAAGGACAAATTCACATAATAAATTATCACCAAAACAATGGAAAACATAGGTTTAGCATTACAACTCATGGTGGTGGGCATGGTTACGGTGTTCATCATCCTCATGATTGTCATCCAGTTGGGCAAATGGCTGATTCAGATAGTCAACAAAGTAGCCCCCGAAGAAACGGTGGCTCCGAAACGGAAGCCCGCACCCGGTATGGCCACGGCCATCGATGCCCAGACACTGGCCGTCATCCGGGAGGCCGTCAGCCAAATCACCGGAGGCAAAGGAAGCGTGAGCAAGGTAGAACGCCTGTAAGCACAAACAGTCATCGAAATCTAAAAGAAAAAACATACAATGGAAAAAAGAGAAGTAAAATTCAGCTTAGTGTTCCGCGACATGTGGCAAAGCGCCGGAAAATACGTGCCGCGCGTGGACCAGTTGGTGAAAGTGGCTCCCGCCATCATCCGGATGGGATGTTTCGACCGTGTGGAAACCAACGGGGGCGGTTTTGAACAGGTAAACCTGCTTTTCGGGGAAAACCCGAACAACGCCGTACGCCAATGGACGAAACCGTTCCACGAAGCGGGCATCCAGACCCACATGCTCGACCGCGCACTGAACGGCCTGCGCATGAGTCCCGTGCCGGCCGACGTGCGCCGCCTGTTTTATAAAGTCAAGAAAGCGCAGGGCACGGACATCACCCGTACGTTTTGCGGGCTGAACGACATCCGCAACATCGCACCCAGCATCCGCTACGCCAAGGAAGCCGGCATGATTTCGCAGTGCAGCCTTTGCATCACCCACTCGCCCATACACACGGTGGAATATTACGTGAAGATGGCCCAACAACTCATTGACTTGGGATGCGACGAAATCTGCCTCAAGGACATGGCGGGCATCGGCCGCCCCGAAACCCTCGGTAAAATATGTGCGGGCATCAAGGCTTACAAGAAAGACATCATCGTGCAATACCATTCCCATGCGGGACCGGGCTTCAACATGGCTTCCATCCTCGAAGTATGCAAGAACGGATGCGACTATGTGGATACAGCCGTAGCCCCGTTGGCATGGGGTACGGGGCACGCCGACATCCTGGCCGTACAGGCCATGCTGAAGGACGCAGGTTTCAAGGTGAAAGAAATCAATATGGCGGCCTACATGGAGGTACGCTCGCAGATACAGGAAATGATGGACGACTTCCTCGGATTATACTGCAATCCGCTCAACCGTATCAACAACTCCCTGCTCATCGCCCCGGGACTGCCGGGCGGCATGATGGGTTCGCTCATGGCCGATCTGGAGACCAACTTGGAGTCGCTCAACAAATGGAAGGCCAAACATGGGCAAGCCGAACTGACGCAGGACGAATTACTCGTCAAGCTGTTCGACGAAGTAGCCTACATCTGGCCCAAGGTGGGGTATCCCTGCCTCGTGACCCCGTTTAGCCAATATGTGAAAAACCTGGCCCTGATGAACGTCATCCAAATGGAGAAAGGCAAAGAACGTTGGAGCATGATTGCCGATGACATCTGGGACATGATTTTGGGCAAGGCCGGACGCCTGCCGGGCGAAGTGGCTCCGGAACTGAAGGCACTGGCCGAAGCGCAAGGACGGAAGTTCTCCGACACCGACCCGCAAGCCAACTATCCGGACGAACTGGATAAATACCGCCAGATGATGGCCGAAAAAGGATGGGACACTGGACAAGACGACGAGGAACTCTTCGAGTATGCCATGCACCCGTCGCAGTATGAGGCTTACAAGAGCGGCAAGGCCAAACAGGACTTCCTGGCCGACCTGCAAAAGAGACGCGAGGCTGCCGCCGCACCGGCCGGCGCAGGAAGCGCACCGGCACAGCCTTCTACCGTTACCGTTACCGTGAACGGACAATCTTACAAAGTGGACATCGCCTACGGAGAACAAGCCGCACCGGCACAGACATCAGCCGCACCGACGGCACAACCCGCCGCAGCCACAGGCGAAGGCGAAGACATCCCGGCTCCGTTGGAAGGTAAATTCTACCGCGTGAAAAACACGGAAGAAACACCGAAGCAACCGGGCGACCGCGTAAAAGCGGGCGACATCCTGGGTTACATCGAGGCCATGAAGACCTATAATGCCATCCGCGCCGAATTCGACGGCACCATCACGGCCATTTTGGTCAACTCCGGCGATGCCGTGGAAGAAGATGACGTAATCATGAAAATAGCCAAGCAGTAAATTATGGAACAGTTAACAGATATATTCAACAAGCTATACCAGATGACGGCTTTCAGCAACATCATTGCCGACCCGTCGTTCCTCATCATGTATGCGCTGGCTTTCGTCCTGCTCTACTTGGGTATAGTGAAAAAGTATGAACCGCTGTTGCTCGTGCCCATTGCGTTCGGGGTGTTGCTGGCCAACTTCCCGGGCGGCGAGATGGGGGTCATACAAGCGGACTCGCAAGGGATGGTCACACTGGCCAACGGCAGCAAAGCCAACATCTGGGAAATGCCGTTGCACGACATCGCCCATGAATTCGGCCTGATGAACTTCCTTTATTACATGCTCATCAAGACAGGTTTCCTTCCACCCGTCATCTTCATGGGAGTAGGCGCCCTGACAGACTTCGGTCCGATGCTGCGCAACTTGCGCCTGTCCATCTTCGGGGCCGCCGCCCAATTCGGCATCTTTGCCGTGCTGTTGGTAGCCATCCTGATGGGCTTCACGCCGAAAGAGGCCGCCTCGCTCGGTATCATCGGTGGTGCCGACGGCCCGACGGCCATCTTCACGACCATCAAACTGGCCCCACACTTGCTCGGCCCTATCGCCATTGCAGCCTATTCCTACATGGCACTCGTGCCGGTCATCATCCCGTTGGTGGTGAAACTGACCTGCACGAAGAAGGAACTGATGATTAACATGAAGGAACAAGAAAAACTGCATCCGTCTACCACGGAAATCAAAAACCTGCGTGTACTGAAAATCATCTTCCCTATTGCCGTCACGACAGTAGTAGCCCTGTTCGTGCCCACGGCAGTACCCCTCATCGGCATGCTGATGTTCGGTAACTTGCTGAAAGAAATCGGTGCCGACACTTCGCGCCTGTTCGATGCGGCTTCCAACTCCATCATGAACGCGGCCACCATCTTCTTAGGATTATGCGTGGGCGGAACGATGACAGTGGATGCGTTCCTCAACATGCAGACGATAGGCATCGTCATCGGTGGATTCCTCGCCTTTGCGTTGTCCATTGCTTCCGGCATCGTCATGGTGAAGATATTCAACCTGTTCAGCAAGAAGAAAATCAATCCGCTCATCGGTGCCACCGGGCTGAGTGCCGTACCCATGGCCAGTCGTGTCTGCAACGAAATCGCCACCAAATATGATGTGAAAAACCATGTGTTGAACTACTGCATGGCCTCCAACATCTCCGGTGTCATCGGCTCGGCCGTGGCAGCCGGCGTGCTGATTTCCTTCTTGGGATAAGACAGTTGCAAACCGGATAAACAAAGAAGACAGAAGAACATAAGGATAAGATTTTTTCCTTATGTTCTTCTGTCTTTTAGAAATCACTCGCACGGCACCATTGCCTTTAGACAGAAACACCTTTTCTATTCCACGTCATCCAGTGCCTGTTTAGGACTTAAAAACAGACTGGTATTCCATACCCGAAACAAACCGGAACACAGGGGGCTATTCACTATCCGATTTCTATGCGTTTTCTTCCTTTCTCGATTTCTTTCTGAAGTTCTTCGGGAGATGGCAGCGTAAGCTTGTATTTCGATGCGAAAATCTGTTTTGCGTCGTTCAACACAGAATAACGCGCTATCGCCTCGTTCTTTTGGCTGCACAGTATCAGCCCTATCGTAGGATTGTCGTCCTCATTCTTATAAAGGTCATCAAACATACGGATGTAACTGTCCATTTGTCCTACATCCTGATGCGTGAGTTTGCCTATCTTAAGGTCTATCAACACGTGGCATTTCAATATGCTATGGTAAAACACCAAATCTATGTAAAAGTCTTCATCTTCATAGCGCATCCGCTTTTGTCTCGCCACAAAACAAAATCCCCGTCCGAGCTCAAGCAGAAAATGCTGCAAATTGTCAATTAAGGCAGTTTCCAACGTACTTTCACGCAAGGCAGGATATTCATCCAATCCGATAAACTCAAGGAAATAGGGATCTTTGATATAGCTTTCAGGCGCATACGGTTGCAGCTTTTCCGCAGCTTCTTGTTTCACGATCTTCCGGTCAGCACTTGCCAACAGACGATCATAATAAAGTGTAGAAATCTGACGGTCAAGCTGACGGGTCGACCACATGCTTGCCGCCGCCTCGTTCATATACCATATCCGGGCATCGGCATTCTCCACGGATATAAGCCGGCGATAGTGTGACCAACTCAATTCGGGACGCAGTGTGTCCCGAATCGGGAAGCAACGATAGAACTGACATATCTTTCGAAGCTCCCGCTCGTCAAAACCTTTGCCAAAATCCTGTGTCAACCGTTCGGAAAGTTCTTTCATCAAATAGCGGCCATAATCTGCCCGTTGCTTTCCACCTAACTCCTCGTCCGTAATGAGCTTGCCTATCTGCCAATAGGATTGAACCATCGCAAAATTAACAGCAGAGTAAGCCTTTCCGCGCGCCGTGGACAATACATGGCAGATGTCGGCATAGAGTTGTTTGAAATTACTGTCCTTTGATAACTCTTTCATCATACAAAAGTCTTTTTAAAGTTCCACAGACGGTCGAATCTTATGGTACTCCTCACCTCTCAAATCAAAAAGGAACAAAACCACCACATGTCAGTCCTGATAATACACCCTCTTCACCCGGGCACTGACTCCCGTCAGGATTTCGTAGGGAATCGTACCCACAGCGTCGCTCAGCACCGTCACCGGCAAATCATCGCCGAAGATGATGGCGGTATCGCCCTCACGGCAATCTATGTCCGTCACGTCTATCATGCAGACATCCATGCAAATATTGCCCACATACGGGGCACGCTGTCCGTTAACCAGGCAATACGCACGACCGCAGCCTAGCTTGCGGTCCAACCCGTCGGCATAACCGATGGGCAGGGCTGCAATCCTGCTGTCACGCGTCAACCGCCCTTTGCGGCTGTATCCCACCGTATCTTCCTTCGGCACTTCGTGTATCTGGAGAATCGTGGTTTTGAGCGTACTGACATTATGGAGAATCTCATTATTCCGGGAATTGATACCATAGAGCCCCAAGCCGAGACGTACCATCTCCAAATGACGCTCCGGGAAATGTTCAATCCCCGCACTGTTGCAGATATGGCGCAAAATCTTATGACTATAAGCCTGCTGAAGCTGCGCACTGCCTTTCAGGAACAACTCGTACTGACGGGCGGAAAAGGCATCGAAATCGTCGCTGTCGCTCCCGACGAAATGGGAAAATACGGAACGGGGAATCACAGCCGACTGGCGTTTCAACCGTTCCACCAACAACGGCATATCCTTTTCCGGGTCGAATCCTAACCGGTGCATGCCCGTGTCTAATTTCACATGGATGGGAAAATGGGTCACCCCTTCTTTCTCCGCCTCGTGAGTCAAGGCTTCCAACAAACGGAAACTGTACACTTCCGGTTCAAGGTCGTACTCGAACAAGGTCGGAAAACTGCTCATCTCCGGATTCATAATCATGATATTCGCCGTAATGCCGGCCTTCCGCAAGTCCACACCTTCGTCGGCCACGGCCACGGCCAGATAATCCACCTGATGATCCTGCAGGGTTTTGGCAATCTCCACAGCACCGGCCCCGTAAGCCGACGCCTTTACCATACATACCATCTTCGTCTCCGGCTTCATGAAACTGCGGTAATAGTTCAAATTATCCACTACGGCATTCAAATTGACCTCCAATGTCGTTTCGTGCACCTTCAAGGCCAAGTGTTCCGTCAAAACGTCGAAACGGAAAGACCTTGCTCCTTTGATGAGAATCACTTCGTCGTGCAACGTGTCCAACACACCGCTGCCCAACAATTCATCCGTAGAACGATAAAAACATGCCTCCATACCGAACAGACCTCGTACGGCAGACAAGCACGGACCGACTCCTATGAACTTCTCCACGCCGCGCATAGCCACCAAACGGGCCACGCGGCCATATAAATCCTCAGGCGCACCGCCAGCCTGCTCAATATCACTTAAAACCAACGTACGTTTCCGCCCCGCACAATCAGGACGCCGGTTCATGAAGTCGAGGGCGATATCCAAAGAATTATAATCCGAATTGTAACTGTCGTTAATGAGCGTACAACCCGAACGGCCTTCTTTCACCTCCAGGCGCATGGCCACCGGTTCGAGCACGGCCATCCTTGCGGCAACCGCCTCGGGACTCATCCCCAAATGCAAGCATACGGCCAGACAGGACACGGAATTGACCAACGAAGCCTCATCAATAAAAGGAATAGAGTAAGATGACTCCTTACCTTTATATATATAGGATACAACCGTCTCTGCCTCCCACTTCTCCACCGATGCGATATATAAAGGTACATCGCGCCGCTGCCGCGACCATGCAAAGTATTCTCCTTTGAAAGCCGAACGGTTGACGCAACCGGCTATACGCGCATCGTCCATATCGTACACCAAGACTTTGGCATCCTTGAACAACCTCAACTTCTCCAAACACTTTTGCTCATACGAAATGAAATTCTCCTGATGCGCATCGCCCAGGCAAGTGAAGACCCCGATGGTCGGCTGAATCACCGACTGCAAAGCTTCCATCTCTCCCGGCTCGGAAATTCCGGCTTCAAAAAGCCCTACTTCATTTTTCTCATCCAGGTTCCATACGGACAAAGGCACTCCGATTTGGGAATTGTAGCTCCTCGGCGAACGGGTGACGCTCTTTCCGGGCGACAACAACTGGTAAAGCCACTCCTTGACCACGGTCTTCCCATTACTTCCGGTTATACCCACCACCGGAATGCCGAAAGCCTCGCGATGGCGTTCGGCCAAGCGTTGCAAAGCTTTCAGCGGACTGACTACTTGCAGGAAATTGGCATCGGGACAGGATGTCATGTCTTCCGGCAAGCGGCTGACCACAAAAGAACGTACCCCCCGACGATAAAGTTCGGAAATATAACGGTGCCCGTCGTTGCGGCGGCTTTCCAACGCAAAAAACAAAGTATCTTCAGGGAAACACAAAGAACGGCTATCTGTCAGGAGCCACCTGACTTCCACTGCTTCGTCGCCCCACAAATGTGCACCGACCAACGAAGCTATTCTTTCTAATGTATAAGACATAATCCTCAATATTTTAGCAGACTTTTCAAATTCTCGTATGCAGATGTCCGGACTAAGTTCGGGTATTTTTCAGTAAGTCGTTCTAACTTTAACATAGTTTGACGCAAGAACTCCCGGTAAGCCGCCGATTCAGGATGTAGCGGACGGTGTGACAAAGCCTTCGCCACAGCCTCCCATTCTGCCATGAAGCTTCGTGTTTCCGCAGGGAAACAGACTTCGGAAAAACGTTCCCAAATATACTCTACCGCCACCTCGGACGGATGCAACATGTCTGCCGCATAAAACCGGTAATCCCTCAATTCGTCCAACACAATCTCGTAAGCCGGAAAATAGAAGCAACGCCCCCCATACGCCCGGCATAACTCGTCCACGGCCAACAACAGCACGGCTTTCCCCAACCGACTGCCGTGAAAACCATATTTGGCATAACGGTAAGGACTGACCGTAAAAACAATTTGCAAGGACGGATTGACCCGCCAAAGAGCCTCCAAAGCCTCTCCGAGTTCAGCCTTCGTCCCCTCCACGTCCAACTGCCCTTCCGTAAACCATGCCCCGGGTTGCTTATGGCAATTCGCCACCACCCGCCCGTTGTCATGCAGACGGTAATAACGGTTCGTACCCAAAGTAAGAAACAGGACTTTCAGCGACCTGAACCGGGCAGCTTCTTCACAGCGCACGTTTTCCAGACGGGCACGGCATTCCTCCCGGTTCTCCGCAGAAAAAAAACTGTCATTCAACCAACTGTGCCACAGTCCTCCCGATTCGAAAAAAATATCTTCGGGCAACGGCTCTCCGGTAGCCATCGCCCTGCACCACGCGGCTATACTCAACGGATTGTACAATACCCCAAACGGGTTAGCATGCGCATCTAGCCCTGACTGCACCATACGCCGGCCGATATGGTCGGCAAAGCAAGAGCCCAACAGGGTAAGCCCGTCTCCGGGATGGATATCCAATCCCTTCATCTCATTTTCTACTGTGGTACGAAACTTCATATCTCACATTCGTTAAATGTCAAAACGGTATTTTTTCTTGCAAAAGTAAGCAAGATATATGAAATTATGCTAATTTTGCATGAACTAAATCAAGCTGATGACAAACAAAAATACATATAACCTTCTGTCGCAAATCAACATACCGGCCGACTTGCGCCGTTTGCCCATAGACAAATTGCCGCAAGTATGCGAGGAATTGCGCCGCGACATCATCGACGAGTTGGCAGACAATCCGGGACATTTCGCTTCCAGCTTAGGTGTCGTGGAACTGACGGTCGCTTTGCATTATGTGTACGACACGCCTTACGACCGCATCGTATGGGATGTGGGGCATCAGGCATACGGCCATAAGATACTGACAGGAAGACGGGAACGTTTCTCTACCAACAGGAAGCTGCACGGGCTGAAACCTTTCCCCTCTCCTTCCGAAAGCGAATACGACACGTTCACCTGCGGACATGCTTCCAATTCCATCTCCGCCGCTTTGGGCATGGCGGTGGCCTCGGCCAATCAGGATGAAAAAAGAAGGCATATCATCGCTGTCATCGGTGACGGTTCGATGAGCGGCGGGTTGGCTTTCGAAGGATTGAACAATGCTTCTTCCACTCCGAACGACATCCTCATCATCCTGAACGACAATAACATGAGCATAGACCGCAGTGTGGGAGGAATGAACCATTATTTCCACCAGCTCCACACTAGCAGTCTCTATAACCGCCTGCGTTTCGCCGCTTCCCGGAAACTATTCAACTGGGGATGGCTCAACGAAAACCGCCGGAAGCAACTCATCCGTTTCAACAACTCGCTGAAGTCGCTTATCAGCAACCAACAGAACGTATTCGAAGGAATGAACATACGCTACTTCGGCCCTAGCGACGGTCATGACGTCATCGAACTGGTACACACGCTCCGGGTCTTGAAAGACATGAAAGGCCCTAAACTTTTCCATATACACACCGTCAAAGGCAAAGGATTCAAACCGGCGGAGAAAGCGGCTGACATCTGGCACGCACCGGGCAAATTCGACAAGGAAACCGGCGAACGCATACAGACGGACACGAGCAACCTGCCTCCACGTTACCAAGATGTCTTCGGACAGACCTTACTCGAACTGGCCCGGATGAACCCGAAAATCATCGGAGTGACACCTGCCATGCCGTCGGGCTGCTCAATGAATGTCTTGATGAAGGAGATGCCGGACCGGGCCTTCGATGTAGGCATCGCCGAAGGGCATGCCGTCACCTTTTCCGGGGGCATGGCACAAGACGGCCTCATCCCGTTTTGCAACATTTATTCCTCCTTTGCCCAACGAGCCTACGACAACCTCATCCACGACATTGCGATAGAACGCCTTAACATGGTGTTATGTTTAGACCGCGCAGGACTGGTGGGTGAAGACGGTCCCACGCACCATGGCGCATTCGACTTGGCCGCGCTCCGCCCCATCCCCAACCTCATCCTTTCTTCCCCACTCAACGAAAAAGAACTGCGCCTGCTCATGTACACGGCACAGCTCCCCAACCAAGGCCCGTTCGTCATCCGCTACCCACGCGGACGGGGCGTGCTGACCGACTGGCAATGTGATTTTGAAGCCATCGAAGTGGGGAAAGGACAACTTCTCAAAGAAGGAAAGGACATCGCACTGCTTTCGTTAGGCCCCATCGGCAACACGGCGGCAGAGGCCATCCGCCTGTTCGAACAACAACAGGCACAAGAAGGACATCCTCTCACGGTAGCCCACTATGACATGCGTTTCCTCAAGCCGTTGGACGAAAACATCTTACACGAAGTTGGAACGCATTTCTCCCGAATCATCACGATAGAAGACGGAGTCATCTGCGGAGGATTAGGGTCTGCCGTATTAGAATACATGTCCTACCATGACTTCTTCCCTAAAGTAACACGGATGGGACTGCCCGATTATTTCGTAGAACACGGCACGGTGGAACAACTACGGCAAATAGCCGGAATCGACCGGGATGCCATCGTGTCACAACTCCGTTCCATTTCACAAAAGTAAATCCATGAAGATTATCATTGCCGGTGCCGGGGCTGTAGGCACACATTTAGCACAACTCTTAGCCAAAGAAAGCCAGAACATCACGTTGATAGACGAAAGCGAAGACAAACTTTCAAAAGTAGCCGACAACGTTGACCTCATGACCCTCAACGTAAAACCGACTTCCATCAGCGGCCTGAAAGAAGCCGGAGCCGCACATGCCGAATTGTTCATCGCCGTCATGCCAGACGAAATGAAAAATATCACCTGCTGCATGTTGGCCCACACCTTGGGGGCGCGGAAAACCGTAGCGCGCATCGACAATGCGGAATACTTGGACGAAGAATACAAAAGCTTTTTCAAGAACATGGGTATCAGTTCCCTCATCTATCCGGAAATACTGGCCGCACGGGATATCATAGAAGGCATCAAACATAGTTGGATAAGGCAGTGGTGGGAAGTGCACGACGGGGCACTCGTCATGTTGGGCATCAAGTTGCGTGAAACCGCAGAAATCCTCAACATCCCGCTGAAGATACTGTGCGGTCCGGACACTTGCTACCATGTCGTGGCAGTCAAACGAGACGACATGACCATCATCCCGAACGGTGATGCCACGCTTCAACTGGGCGACATCGTGTATTTCATGACCACGAAGAAATACATCCCTTACATCCGAAAGATTGTAGGCAAAGAACATTATGAAGACGTGAAAAACGTCATGATCATGGGAGGCGGACGCACGGCCATGCACACCGCCCTGAATGTCCCGGGATACATGGAGGTGAAGATCATAGAAAGCGACCCCGCCCGCTGCAACGAGCTGAACGAGGCTTTAGGAGACAGCGACGTGATGGTCATCAACGGAGACGCACGCGACTCTTCGTTACTGATTACGGAAGGCATACAGCACACCCAAGCTTTCGTGGCCCTGACCGGACAAAGCGAAAGCAACATCCTGGCTTGCCTTACGGCCAAACGGTTGGGAGTGCGGAAAACCGTGGCGCTAATAGATAACCTGGACTATATCTCCATGGCCGAAAGATTGGATATCGGCACCATCATCAACAAAAAGACGATTGCCGCCAGTCATATTTACCAGATGATGTTGGATTCGGACGTTACCAACGTGAAATGCCTGACCGTGGCCGATGCCGACGTGGCTGAATTCGAAGTAAAATCCGGGGCCAAAGTCACCAAGAAACCGGTGAAAGACCTCGGCCTTCCGACGGGAGTAGCCATCGGAGGGTTAGTACGAAACGGCGAAGGCATGCACGTAAACGGATTGACACAAATCCAGGAAGGCGACAGCGTGGTCGTATTCTGCCAAAACATGTTCATCAAGAAGTTGGACAAGTATTTTGCATAGCTCCGGCATCCATGCGGTCCAACAAACGCCGGATGTCCCGTTCAAGCAATTTATAAGGCGGCGCATCCTTAAACCCTACATTCTTCCGCAACATGTCCTCCACGGAATTCTGGCTATGTTGGTAACACGACAATTCGTTTTGCCGCTGCGTGTCGTGCTCGGCCAGATTACGGATTTCACGCTCACGTTCTTTACGCAGCAAAATACAAACAGGATCCAACAAGGGAGAAATCACGTTGTCGAACAAGGTATGCCCCTGAATATACAAATAAGTCGTCTCCGGGGTGACCCCCAAACCTAACAGTTCCGTCTTCAGCATCTCGTAATCTTTCTTCGCCTGTGGGAAGTGGCGTTGCAACCAAGCTATCTTCCGGTTGACCCTCCGCCGCACAAGTTCCAACGTCTGTTCGGGATGGTACACATTAATATCACTGAAACTCACATGATTGCCAAACTCCGTCAAAGTAAACTCCCGGTAATGGTTCCGCCGGTACACCCAAACCGACCATACGAACAACGGCCAGATGAGTTGGGAATATTCCCGCATGAAACTCTCAAAATCCACAATCTGGCGGTCGTTGAGCGTAGCCATTACACAGACACGGTGCAACGTCTCCGCATAACACTGGTAATTCTCGATGGCGTATGCATAAGTATGGAACACAAAAGGGTTCCGGTTAATCAGCCGTGAGGTCGGCGTGGCGCCCTGCAACAAATAATCGTAGTCCGCATCGACGCAGGCTATCATATAATTTCCCAGTTGGGGGCCGAGCTTGTTCGTCAACACCAGTTTTTTCCCTTTGCCCAACGTACTGCGGGAAGGCAACATGATTTCAAAATAACGGCTGTCATCCTCAAAATCATCCAATACGGTCCGCCAGAAAAACACATCGTCGTAACTTTCCACATACGCCACGATTTTCCGCCGTGCCGTTTTGGGTTTCAACCTCTGCGCCGCTCCCAGATACAAAGAAGTCAGGTTCTCAGACAATCTTTTGGCCATAACGCTCCCCTCCCTTCCTCAGAAATTTATTGTGTAATGTCGGTCACTTCCGTCACGGCATCCATCCATCCGTTCATGATCATGGCCGGCGAATGCGTCGTCAGGATGATTTGGACATTCGGATTCAACTGCCGTATCAGCGTAATCAGCCTTTGCTGCCACTCTACATGCAGGCTGATTTCCGGCTCGTCCATGAAAAGCACGTAAGGCTGACGGTCTTCCACCAATACGGTAAGCAGAATCACGAGCATCTGCTTCTCGCCGGAAGAAAGTTTGTAAGGCGAAAGCACCTCGCCGAACTGCTCCAACTGTATTTCATTGCTACTGCGCACGATTTTCTTTCCGGTCTCGCTGAACAGCTCGTCCACCATGTCTTGGAACTGCACACGGGCTTGAGCTGCCTCCTGGGCCTTGGCCTTCGCTTCCGGGTCACCGCTCGTCAGCATGGCAATCATACGATTCCCCACATTGACCTGATAGTCCAGGAAACGCCGCTGCAAGAGATAAAGCTGCCAGTCTAGCTCTGTAGCCACCCTGTCATCCGCTAATTTTTCCAACAAATTGCTGTGGACCAAAGGACGGTCGAAGCTCCGCACCACATCGAACCGGACAGTCACGGCATCCACCGGTTCGTATGTTAGTTTCACATCGGGCTTGTCCGTACAGCTGTCTTTGACCACCTGCAAAAGCCTTAATATCACTTTGTTCAGAATCGTGCTCTTGCCGACCCCGTTCACACCGCTCAGGATATTCACCTTGCGGTCCAATTCCCACACGATATGCTTCTGCCCGCTCCAAAGCGAGTCTATCTCAATACGCCGTATGTATTCACCTATCTTATCCATAGTCTGCGTTTTTCAGAATCCTCTTTATCCAAAGACAGCAAACAGCCAAGCCGAATCCTGTCCTCGCTTCAGCAAAGATAAGTTTTCCCATAGAAAGAAGCAACGGAAAGATGCTAAAATTTGTGATGAAACGACTAACTTTGCAGTCGTTTTTCCGATACGTATAAATTCAAGAAAGATGTATAAAGATAAAAACCTGACAGGCCACCTTTGCATGTTTGCGGCCTGTGCGGCCTGGGGACTGATGTCGCCCTTAGGCAAAGATGCCATGGCGCACGGCATCAGCGGATTGGCATTGGTAAGTTTCCGGGCGGCCGGTGCGGCCTTATGCTTTTGGCTCACTTCCCTTTTCGGCCGCCATAAGGAAGAAGTCGCTCCCCGTGACTTACTGATGTTTTTCTTTGCCGGCATGCTCGCCATCGTGTTCAACCAATGCTGCTTTACGATTGGGCTATCCCTGACATCCCCCGTCAACGCCAGCATCGTCACCACCACACTCCCCATCGTGACCATGATTCTGGCCGCCCTGTTCCTGAAAGAACCGGTCACGAACAAAAAAGTGTTGGGCATCTTCTGTGGTGCCATCGGTGCCCTGCTGCTTATCTTAGGCAACGGACACGCCACCCAAAAAGGCAATGGCAGCCTGACGGGCGACCTGCTGTGCCTTACCGCCCAATGCAGCTTTGCCGTTTACCTGACTATCTTCAAGAAGCTGATACAGAAATACACCGTAGTGACCTGCATGAAATGGATGTTCACCTACGCCACCATCGTCATCCTGCCCTTCACCTATAAGGATCTGGCCATACTGCCATGGGCTGAAATTCCGCCAACCACTTGGTTTGAAACGGCTTTTGTGGTCTTCGTGGCCACTTATTTAGCTTATATCATGATGATGACAGGACAGAAACTGCTACGCCCCACCATCGTGAGCATGTACAACTACGTGCAACCCATCGTAGCCTGTATCGTCAGCGTAGCTACGGGGTTAGGAGTCTTCGGATGGAGTCAAGGGACAGCCGTCCTTTTGGTTTTCGGAGGCGTATGGTTGGTTACCCAAAGCAAAAGCCGGGCCGACCTGAAATCCGAGCATACTTCTCCTACCGATCCCAAATCCTAAGCTGCCATGCCTGCATCACCTGTCTTATGGCTCCAACAGCAACGTCGCTTGCTCGAATTGGAATATGAATACGAAAAAACGCAATTCCGCACCCAAACGGAAATAGCCGGTATAACCCGAAAAATCAAACAAGGGCTATGTTGGTACCCGCTTTCCTTTGGAAAGAGTTATTACAACTCGCTCAACCAACTGGTAATAGAAGTAGAACGCACGGAGCATACAGAAGAAGACCATGGCTTCGAGCCGGGCAAACAAGTGTGTTTCTTCACACAAGATGCCTCCGGAGAGCTACGACAGGGCAACCACGGCGGCCGACTGCATTATTTCCACTTCACCGGCACCGTAAGCTTCGTAGACGGCAACACGATGGTGGTAGCCCTGCCGGACACGGAAACCCTTTCGCATTTGAGAGGAAACGACCGCGTCGGTGCGCAACTCTACTTGGACGAAACCACCTACCGCCTGATGTTCGAAGCCTTGGACCGGGTAAGTGCCGCACGGCATGGCCGCTTGGCAGAATTGCGCGACATTTTTCACGGAACGGCCCAGGCCGGTCACTTTACATTCCAACCAGTACGTTTTCCTTGGCTCAATCCCACACAAGAAACCGCAGTCAACGAAGTGTTGCGTGCCAAAGACGTGATGATCGTGCACGGCCCTCCGGGAACAGGCAAGACCACTACCCTTGTGGAAGCCATCTACGAGACGCTCCACCGCGAGAGCCAAGTATTGGTGTGCGCACAAAGTAACATGGCCGTAGACTGGATTTCGGAGAAACTGACCGACCGGGGCGTGGCAGTCCTGCGCATCGGAAACCCTTCTCGCGTGAATGACAAGATGCTGTCGTTCACCTACGAACGGCGTTTCGAAGCACATCCTTCCTACCCCTCGCTCTGGGCCATCCGCAAAGCCATCCGCGACCTGTACGCCCACCGCCCGTCGTCGGGCCGTGAAGCTTTCCACCAAAAGATAGCCCGGCTGCGCGACCGGGCAACCGAACTGGAAATCGCCATCAACGAAAGTTTGTTCAACGAAACGCGGGTCATTGCCTGCACGCTGACAGGCAGTGCCAACCGCGTATTAGCAGGAAAAAAGTTCTCAACCTTGTTCATCGACGAAGCCGCCCAAGCCCTCGAAGCGTCCTGTTGGATTGCCATCCAAAAGGCCGGGCGCGTCATCCTGGCCGGTGACCACCGCCAACTTCCTCCCACCGTGAAATGCCCCGAGGCCCTGAAGGGCGGACTGGACCGCACGCTGATGGAAACCATCGCCGCCCGCCAACCTTCCGCTGTCAGCCTGCTCCGTACGCAATACCGCATGAACGATGCCATCATGCACTTCTCTAGCGAATGCTTCTACGACGGGAAGGTGGAAAGTGCCCCGGAAGTGAAATACAGGGGCATTCTGGACTGGGACACGCCAATGGAATGGATAGACACGGCAGACGAGGAACAAACCGCCCCATACCTGACAGAAGAACCTTCCAATCCGGTATCCGCACCGGCTCCCCCGACGGCAGGGATACCCGACTTCGAAGAAACCCGCAATCCGGACAGCACTAGCCGTTCCAACCCCGAAGAAGCACGGCTCACCCTGAACATACTGAAGGCCTATTTCCAAAAGATAGGCAAGGAAAGGATATTGGCGGAACGCATCGACACCGGGCTCATCTCCCCTTACAAAGGCCAAGTGCAACTATTGCGCACCCTGTTGCGCCGGGATGCCTTTTTCAAACCCTACCGCCATCTGCTGAGCGTAAACACCGTAGACGGGTTCCAAGGGCAGGAGCGCGACGTCATCCTCATCAGCTTGGTGCGGAGCAACGAGAACGGGCAAATCGGATTCCTGCACGACCTGCGCCGTATGAACGTGGCCATCACGAGGGCACGCATGAAGCTTATCATAGTGGGCAACAGCCATACGCTATGCCGCACACCTTTCTACAAACTGATGTACAGCTACATCAAATCATTAGACACCCAATGATTTCCCCATTCCATGAGGGATACTAAAAACCGCCTGTTATCTTCACGACAACAGGCGGTCCAACCTTAACTAATCGAAAATATACTTTCCCATACGGAAAGCCTATTTCATTCGATTCTCCACTACTTTCCAATCAATAATCTGCCACAAAGCTGCGATATGGTCGGCACGCCGATTGCGATAGTCCACATAGTAGGCATGTTCCCAAACATCGAATCCCAACAGGGGCACGTAGCCCATCGTCACAGGATTGCCGCCGTTAGGACATTGTACGATAACCAATTCGCCCTTTTCGTTTTGCGCCAACCACGCCCAACCCGAACCGAATAAACCGGTGGAGGCTGCCGCCATTTTCTCCTTGAATTCGTCAAAGCTTCCGAATGCAGTCCGGATGGCCTTGTCCAACTTGCCTTCCGGCACTGCCGGGCCTTCAGCCCCCACCGGACGGAACTGTTCAAAATACAGTGTATGATTGAGCACCTGGCCCGCATTGTTAAACAACGGACCGGCCGGTGCATGGCGTACGATCTCTTCCAGATTCTTCTTTTCATACTCGGTGCCTTTCACCAACGTATTCAACGTATTCACGTATGCCTGTAAATGCTTGCCATAATGATAATCTATGGTTTCCTTGCTGATGACAGGTTCCAAGGCATTGCTCTCGTAGGGTAACTGGGGCAGCGAAAATACGGCTGCCATAGAAGTGATGATAATTTGCGTCAACATGATTTCTTCATTTTTTAATTAATATATTGGGTTTAGTATGCTTCCCCTTCATCTCTCACATACACAGGAATCGCATATCACAAAGGTAACACTATTTGCCATACCCACAAACTTTTCAGGATTTTATTTACCCTCATTTATACTTTGTGAAGAAATACTTATTTTCTGCCGCATAAAATACAGCTTTATTGTTTTTTGTGTACATTTGTTCACTGAACCACAAAATACATGATTATGGACTTCAAAGACCTTTGCCACGCACGCTATTCCGTGCGTGCCTTCAAGCCGGATGCCATTCCGGCAGAGAAAATGGAATATATCAAAGAATGCACGCGCCTGGCTCCCTCGGCCGTCAACAGGCAGCCATGGAAATTCATCCTCTTCACCGGCGAAGACGACCGCGCACGCCTGCAGCAATGTTACGACAAGGAATGGTTCCGCGAGGCTCCGGCTTATATCTTGGTCTGCGAAAACCACGGGGCGGCCTGGACGCGGCGGTATGACGAGAAAAACCATGCCGACATCGACGTGGCCATCGCCATAGAGCACTTGTGCCTGGCTGCGACTGAACAAGGATTGGGTACTTGTTGGGTGTGCAACTTCCGCGTGCAACTCTGCCAAGAGCTTTTCAATCTGCCTGACGAGTGGTATCCGGTAGCCATCATCCCCATCGGCTATCCGGCCACACCGGCCATTCCGGAAAAGACACGCAAGGCGATGGCCGAAATCTGGGAAGACCGCTAAGCCCGGGAGTCAGGGCGTAAAGATTTACAAATTCCTCATGTAGGAAATCTGAAAAACAACATGCGCCAAACAAAAAATCAATCTCAGCCAAACGATTTTTCATTCGGCTGAGATTGATTTTTCATTTGGCGCAAAGAATTTCACGACTCTACACAAAACATTAAACCTCTGAATGCCAACATAATAGAGAATGACACCCAGAGGTTTCACACTTCATCCGGAAACTTTACAAGAAAAGTTCCCGAAAAATATTCCTTACGCCACCTTTTCGAGCTTCTTCATAATGGAGAAGATGAACAAGGCCGAAAGCAGACAAAGCACGATGAGCACGCTCCACACCATCCACAACTCGATGCCGCCCCACAGGTAACCGATGATAGACACCATGTAATTGCCGATAGCCGTGGCCACGAACCAACCACCCATCATCATACCCTTATACTTCGGGGGAGCCACTTTAGACACGAAAGAAATGCCCATGGGAGACAACAACAACTCAGCAAACGTCAACACAAGATAAGTGGAAATGAGCAAATTGGGCGAGACCAAGCTGACATCGGCACCCTGAGCCAACGCATCGGGCGTAGGCAATCCCATGGAACCGAAAGCCATGATACCGAAACCGCAGGCGGCAATCAGCATCCCCAACCCGATTTTACGAGGAGCCGAAGGTTCCTTTCCTTTCTTGGCCAAGAAACCGAATATCGCCAACGAAACCGGTGTCAAGGCTACCACGAAGAACGGATTGAACTGTTGGAAAATCTGCGGCAGGATCTCCACCTCGGCATCGCTTGCTGCATACTGCCCCGCCAGAACGCCCACGGAAGCTACTGCCACCAGACCGGAAACCAGTTTGCCGCGGCCTGTCCTGCTTTGGAAGAGAGAGAACATGGCATACACCAAAGCAATAATCAGCACCAAATTGAACACATTAAACGTCATGCCCAACAAGCCCGAAGCCGAAGCCTGCGTATAATCGCGCGCGAAGAACGTAAGCGTCAAGCCGTTCTGGTGGAAAGCCATCCAGAAAAAGAGCACCACGGCAAACACAAGACAAAGCGCGGTGATGCGTTGGCGCGTCTCGGCCGGAGACAGTTCCTCCACGGGTACATGCCCGTCAGATGCCGTCTTCGCGTTATAATCGGCATGCTTGAAAGTGCTGCGGAAGCCATAGTATATAAGGATGGACACGATAAGCGAAACACATGCCACGGCAAAGCCGTAATTGTAAGCTTCGGACAACTTTTCGATGTAACTCTGACAGAAAACCGCCGTGTCACCCGTGAATCCCTGTGCAGCCTTGAGCGACTCCAACGTGGCGGCAGACTGTGCCGTCATTCCCGCCGCATTATCCATATACTGGTGGGCAAGGGCAGGAATCTGTGCATTATAAGTGAAGCCGTTCATGCCCAACACGTAATTAGTCATCTTGGTGGCCGCCGTGGGGGCAAACAGCGCACCGATGTTGATGGCCATGTAGAAGAGGCTGAACGCCGTGTCGCGCTTGTCCCTGTACTCTGGCGCATCATAGAGGTTGCCGACCATGACTTGCAGGTTGCCTTTGAAAAGTCCCGTGCCGCAAGCAATCAATGCCAACGCACCGAACATCATGGACTTTCCGGCCACATCAGCACCCGTCGGGACCGCTAACAACAAGTAACCGATGAACATGATGAATATACCGAGCGTGACCATCTTGCCGAACCCGTACTTGTCGGCCAACATTCCACCAAAAAGCGGCACAAAATAAACCGCCCCGAGGAACACGCCGAAAATTGTGGATGTCTCACCGGCTGAGTATCCGAATTTCGCCTGTAAGAACAACGTGAAAATGGCCAGCATCGTGTAGTAACCGAAACGCTCGCCCGTATTGGCCAGCGCCAATGCATAAAGACCTTTAGGTTGACCTTCGAACATAACTTAAAATGTTTTTAATAGTGAATAATTTTAATCGCAAAGATAACATTTAATTTTTGCTTTCCACCCCATTTTGAGGCTTTAGTATCGTTTTTCCCCCATATCCACAAACATTTTATCATTTCCAACCTCCGCATAAAAACGTTTTTTAGCAATTTATTAGAGTTTGTGACATAAAAGGGCTATCTTTGCACTTCCTTAAAAACAATCAGGATATACAAATCCAAAATAACCAGATTATGAGCAAATTTGAATTCAAGCCTAAACTATTCCTTGACTTGAGAGAGTACAACAAAGAAAAGCTGACGGCAGACATCATGGCCGGCCTCATAGTGGGCATCGTAGCCCTGCCATTGGCCATAGCCTTCGGCATTGCATCCGGCGTGACACCTGAGAAGGGCATCATCACGGCCATCATCGCCGGACTGGCCGTGTCCCTGTTTGGCGGAAGCCGTGTGCAAATCGGCGGACCGACGGGGGCTTTTATCGTCATCATCTACGGCATCATACAACAATACGGCGAAGCAGGCCTGCTTGTGGCCACCGTCATGGCCGGCGTGTTCCTGATTCTGTTGGGCGTATTCCATCTGGGTACCATCATCAAATACATCCCCTATCCCATCGTGGTAGGCTTCACTAGCGGAATCGCCGTGACCATTTTCACGACGCAAATCAAAGACCTGTTCGGACTGACCATCGACAACGTGCCGGCCGATTTCATAGAGAAATGGATCGTGTACATCCGCCACTTCGGCAGCTTGGACGTATGGTCCACCGCCGTGGGTATAGTCAGCGTGGCCATTATCGCCCTCTCCCCCAAACTGACCCACAAGATTCCGGGTTCGCTCATTGCCATCATCGTCATGACCGTGGGAGTCTACCTGCTGAAACAATACGGTATAGCGACGCAAGTGGAAACCATCGGCGACCGCTTCATGATTAAAGCCGAACTTCCGGGCATGAACGTACCCGAACTGAACTGGGAAAGCATCAAGCAACTGATGGCTCCTGCCATCACCATCGCCATACTGGGAGCCATCGAATCGCTGCTCTCGGCCACCGTGGCCGACGGTGTCATCGGCGACCATCATGACTCGAACCAGGAATTAGTGGGACAGGGCATCGCCAACATCCTCTCCCCCATCTTCGGCGGCATCCCTGCCACCGGTGCCATCGCCCGTACCATGACGAACATCAACAATGGGGGACGCACGCCCGTGGCCGGTATCGTGCATGCTATCGTGCTGCTGCTCATTTTCCTGTTGCTCATGCCACTGGCGCAATACATTCCTATGGCCTGTCTGGCGGGCGTATTGGTCATTGTGAGCTATAACATGAGCGGTTGGCGGACATTCAGGGAACTTTTGCGCAATCCTAAGTCCGATGTGGCCGTCTTGCTTATCACTTTCTTCCTCACCGTGATATTCGACCTGACCGTAGCCATTGAGTTCGGACTGGTACTGGCCTGCCTGTTGTTCATCAAGCGGGTCATGGAAACCACGGAGGTGAACCTTTTTAAGGATGAAATCGTCCCTACGGATGCCGACGGCACCGTGATTTCGGAAGAACACTTGCACATTCCCGACCACACGGAGGTCTACGAAATCAACGGCCCTTACTTCTTCGGCATTGCCAACCGGTTTGAAGAGGTCGTACTACAAACCAAGGAACAGCCTAAGGTACGTATCATCCGCATGCGGAAAGTTCCGTTCATCGACTCTACGGGTATCCACAACCTGACCAACCTGTGCGAGATGAGCCATCGCGAAGGGGTGCACATCATCTTGTCCGGAGTTAATCCGAAAGTACACGAAGCCCTCAAGAAAAGCGGATTTTATGAACTGCTCGGCAAGAAAAACATCTGCGACAATATCCATACGGCCCTCGAAGTGGCCCGGCATTACTTGAACCGCTGACCCGTTTCTCCGGCCTTGACTAAAAAAACGGCCGCCCTCCCATATATATAAATAGGTATATGGAAGGGCGGCCGTAACTTCGGCTATGCCATCTACAACGCAAGCAGCTGTTCGCCGTGCGTCTTGGTCTTGACTTCTTTCGGGGAGAAGACCTTCTCTATCACTCCTTCTTCATCAATGACAAAGGTGGTGCGGAAAGTTCCCATATACTTGCGGCCATACATGCTCTTCTCTCCCCATACGCCCATCTCATTGACCAACAACTTGTCCGTATCGGCAATCAACGTGAAAGGCAACTCATGTTTCTCTATGAACTTCTTGTGCGAAGCGGCACTGTCCACGCTTACCCCGATTACCTCGTATCCTTTATCCTTCAGCGCAGAATAGTTGTCGCGCAGGCTGCAAGCTTCGGCCGTACAGCCCGACGTATTGTCCTTGGGATAAAAATAAAGCACCACTTTCTTTCCACGGTAGTGGCTCAACAAAATCTGCTCTCCTTGTTCGTTCACGCCCAGCACCTCGGGCGCCTTGTCTCCTACATTCATATTTTCTTTATTTTCAGGTTAAATATAATCATCAGTCCGGCATCTTACGATTCACTCGCATTCGTCAATCGTATAGTTCACAAAATCATTGAAGGGCTTCATCAACTCGAAAATCCCGGCCGTACGGTCCAACCAGTTTTCATCACGGAAGAAATCATCCGGCACCGTGTGGCAAACGGAGTAATCTTTCGGCCTCAAATAATCCGGATAAGGGAAATCCTTCGGAAAGCCCTTAGGAAGGGTTTTCAAGTGCGTCTCGCCTATGACGGGAAATGCCGCCTTGAAATCTGCCGCCTCCACAATAGAGCGGAATTCGTCCACCTCGTCCACGATGGACTGGCGGACAGCTTTCAGAATCGGCGAAGGCAGACACCACGACCCACCGGCCAACAAGCATTCGCCGGGCTGAAGGTGGAAATAATAACCGCTATGCCAGGATTTCTTGCCGCAGGCGTTGATATAGGCTCCGAAATGGCGCTTATAAGGCGATTTGTCTTCAGAGAAACGCGTGTCGCGATAAAAACGATACGTGCAATCCTTTACCGTAAGGTGTGCCACACTACCGTCAAATACCGCGATACGATGGATAAGTGCCTGCACCATCTCCTCGAAAAGCCCGTGCGCTTCCTCATACTGCCTTTTGTGTCCTGCAAACCATCCCCGGTCGTTATGCGCCGCCACATCTTTCAGGAAGTCCAATATGCAATCTATCTTTGCTTTCATTTGTGCCTTATTTTACAAGGGTAAAGATAGTACAAAGCGGATAAAAAACAAAGCAAATGCGCCAACCTGTGCCCAAAAAGAGCGTATTGATTCAACCCTACCACTATTTGACGCGTTTATTCTCTTTCCGCTATATCATAAAGGTGTAAATTTACAGCGTCGAGATCTTTGATAACCATAAAAAACAAGTATCGTGGGCGCACCCGCAATACTTCATTACAACTTAACCCATAAATTAAACAGTTAATCACAATGAGAAAAAACACGTTACTCGTAGGAGTACTGTCCTTATTGGGGACAAGTCAGGCGATGGCCGAAGACCTGGTCGTCGGACTCATGAAAAGCAACGCATCCCACATTGAGTTGGTAAAAGATGCGAGTTTTGATGTAGGTTACGGCTGCATCGGGAACACTTCGACGGAAACCGTCATCGGTTTGGGAGAAGTGGATTTCGGTACAGACGGGACGAACTACAAAGCCACCGGAGTGGAGTTCGCCCACGGATGGGGCAGCTACGACGAAGAGAAGATTGTAGTCCTCAGTGCCGGAGCCACGGCAGAAGAGGCCGTCCCGTTCAACGAAATGACCGTGACCCGCACTTACGGTTACCATCAGTTTGAACTATTTGCCGAGAATATGGACAAAGGAGACGGATTCGCCCTTCCCACCGGTAAACAGAAAGTGTGGCTGACATTCCGTGCCGGACAAGGCAACCTGCGTTCGGTGAAGTTCTATGAAAACGCCCTTTCCGAAGGTATGGAAGGCGTACAGCCTTGGCCCAACCAAGCAGAAAGCTACGGAGACATCACGAACTCCATAGAAGCTGCCGCATTTGAGAGAGCGGTAGAAGTACCTGAAAATCCGGAAGAAGACCCTTACAAAGATGCCAAATACGATGAAAATACGGCATGTTGGGGCGGAACAAACGACGGGTTTATCGTCAAATCCACCAAGGAAATAGACTTCGGCAACGGAGAATTCCAACAATTAGTGGCCTATATCGGGCATGACGGTGAAAGATACACGGAGTACATGGAATTCTATATCGACGAAGTAAAACCGGAAAATATGGTGGCCAGGACATGGACGGGCATCAATATACAGGAATGGAACAAGTTCACACCGGTGGCCACTACGTTGAAAGAGGTAACGGGCAGCCATCACCTGTATGTGAAATGGGGCAATGCCACGAACCTCCACCAGATAGATTTGGTCAAAGAACCCGTCTGGTATGAGAATCCGGACTGCGGAGTCGTTTACGACAACGCACAACCGTCGGAGAATGCTGTGGTATTCGTGACCAAAGGCGAATCCGGAGCTACGGAAGGCGGAGACGTGTCCCAAGGCGAAACTGCCTGGAAAATAATCCAACCCATCAGCGGGGATGCCAAATGCGAGGGCGGCAACATCGGTTATACAAAAGCCGGCGTGGTGGTAATGTACCAAGACATAGACTTCAAGAACGGTTATTATAAGGACGTGTTCATCAATGCTTCTTGCGACAAGACCTATATCGGCAGCACCACAGAAGAGGCTAATTACTCTTTATATGTAGACTTGGACGACATCGACTGGGCCACCGTGACTAACTTAGACGAGCTGCATGGCGCGCTCGAAGGCCGTGAGCCGGTGGCTATAGTCAGGGCACAAGGTACCGGCGCGTGGAGTAACAAACTCACCACTACAGCCCCGTTAAGCCATGTGGAAGGCATACATAATTTATATGTGGTCTATAATTTGCCCGACAGGGACAATATCGGTGCCAACATCTACGGATTGTATTTGGATCCGGGACAGAACCCCGAAGAGCCTCAACCTGCTACCGGCGACTTGTTTATCCCGCTCATGAAGAGCAATGCGGAAAACATCGAATTGGTGACAGACGCGTCTTTTGACGTGGGATACGGAAACATAGGTAACACTAGCGAAAACACCGTCATCGGATTGGGAGAGGTAGATTTCGGAACAGACGGAAATGCCTATCAGGCTACCGGTGTGGAGTTTGCCAACGGATGGGGCACGTATGGTGAAGCCAAATACGTCGTACTCAGTGCCGGGGCTACTCCGGAAGAAGCCGTCCCGTTCAATGAAATCAGGGTGGAAAGGACTTTCGGTTACCACCAGTTCGACATGTTTGCCGAAAACATGAAAGAAGAAGACGGTTTCGCACGTCCTACCGGCAAACAGAAAGTATGGCTGACTTTCCGTGCCGGAAGCGGGAACTTGCGTTCCGTGAAATTCTACGAAGAAGCTATACCGGAAGAAGAGGAAGGCCTGCAACCATGGCCCGGCGAAATGGAAGGATACGAAGAACTGGCCACCGTCATCGACGGTTCTGCCCTTGTGAGGGCGGTAGACGTTCCGGAGAATCCGGAAGAAGATCCCTACAAAGATGCAAAATACAACGAAGAAGCCGGATGCTGGGGCGGAACAAACAACGGATTTATCGTCAAATCCACCGAGGAAATAGACTTCGGTAACGGAGAGTTCCAACAACTGGTGGCCTATATCGGTCACGACGGTGAAAGATACATGGAATATATGGAATTCTACATAGACGAGGTTAAACCCGAAAATATGATAGCACGGACATGGACCGGAATCAACATACAGGAATGGAACAGCTTCACTCCGGTAGCCACCCGGTTACAAGATGTGACCGGCAGCCATCGCCTGTTCATCAAGTGGGGAGATGCCACGAATCTGCAGAAAATCGAACTGGTCAAGGATTCCCTCTGGTTTGAAAATCCGGATTGCGGCGTGGTATATGAAAACGTAGAACCATCGAAGAATGCCGTAGTGTTCGTCACGACAGGAGAAAACGGGGCTACGGAAGGAACTGACACCAACCAAGGCATACAATGGGAAGTCATCAAGCCTATCAGCGGGGATGCACGATGCGAAGGAAGCAACATAGGTTACACCAAAGCCGGCGTAGTCGTAGCTTACAAAGGCATCGACTTCAAGGACAATTACTATAAAGAGGTCTTCATCAACGCATCCTGCGAACCTTCATACATTGGCAGTACCATAGAAGATGCCAACTTTACGCTTTACACAGACTTGAACGACATCGACTGGGAAAATGTCACCAACCTGGAAGAATTGAATGCGGCACTCGAAGGACGCGAACCCGTAGCCGTCGTCAGGGCGCAAGGCACCGGAAGTTGGGGCAACAAGCTGACGACAGCCGGCGATTTGGCAGACATAAGCGGAATACATGACCTGTACGTAGTCTATAACTTGCCCGACAGGGATAATATCGGTGCCAACATCTATGGCTTGTACCTCGATCCGGGAGAGAATCCCCAAAGCATCAAGGAAAACATTGCCCAAGGAAACGGAATAGAAGTACGCGGCCATGACAACCGGGCCACCATTTGCACCGGCACGGATATGCATGTCACGGTTTACACCGTAAACGGAACTGCCATAGCTGAAATGGACGTAAAAGCCGGCACAACGCTCATCGACAACCTCAATTCGGGCATCTATATCCTGAAAGCTACAGACAAGGACGGTAAGACAACTGCCCAAAAGTTTATCGTGAAATAAAAAACACCTAACCTTTGGATGCGGGGTGAACATGCCCCCGCATCCATTTCTAAAATGACCATTATGAAAATAAAACACATGATTGCCGTAAGCCTGCTATTGCTCACAGGCATACGGACGGCAAATGCCGTAGAATGGCAAATGAAGCAAGGCCCCATGATGACACCTTGGAGCGAAACCCTTGACCCGGAAAATGTGCTCGGCGAATACCCCCGTCCACAAATGGAACGCCAAGAATGGATGAACTTAAATGGCATTTGGGACTTGCGGAAAGCCATACAAGACGAAGCTTACAGCCCCGATTTCATTTATGACAAGAAAATACTCGTGCCCTTCCCACTTGAATCGGCCATCTCCGGTGTAATGGAAGAAAGCGACAACCAATGCTATTGGTACAGGCGAACTCTGACGATACCGGAAAGCATGAAAGGGAAAAACATCCTGTTGCATTTCGATGCCGTGGATTGGAAAGCGATTGTCTATGTCAATGGAAAGAAAGTAGGCCAACACACGGGAGGTTACGACCCGTTCTATTTCGACATAACCTCTGCACTAACAGACGGAGGCGAGCAGGAAATAGCCGTTTATATCCATGACAATACGGGAGCAGAAGGCCAACCTAAAGGCAAACAAGCCTTGGACAAGTGGGGATGTTGGTACACTCCAGTCAGCGGCATCTGGCAGACGGTTTGGCTCGAACCGGTGAATCCGGTACATATCACCCGGTTGTCTATCGAACCGGACGTGGACAATTCCTGCTTCAAACTGCAAGTGAACGCTACCGGCGACAGCGAAGCCACTGCCGACATCCGGTTGTCAGCCCCCGACGGTAACACTGTAGCTTCATTGCAAGGCGTAGCCACAGGCACTCCATGCACCTTGCCTGTAAACGCTCCGGAACTGTGGTCGTCAGAACATCCCTACCTTTACGACCTCAACATCACACTATCTTCGGAAGGACAACAAACCGATGCCGTGAAAAGCTATTGCGGCATGCGCAAGATTGAAGTGAAAAACGTGGACGGCACACCACGCATCTTCCTGAACGATACACAAATCTTCCAAATGGGACCGTTGGACCAAGGTTGGTGGCCGGACGGACTGTACACGGCACCTAGCGACGAAGCCCTCCTGTTCGACATCAAAGCGATGAAAGAACTTGGCTTCAACATGATACGCAAACACATCAAAGTGGAACCGTCACGCTGGTACATGCATTGCGACCGCGAAGGGATATTAGTATGGCAAGACCTGCCCAGCCCGAACCTTCCTGCCGGACACGAAGCCTTTGCAAGGCAGAACTTTGAAGAGGAAGCTGTCCGCATCATAGATGCTTTCGAAAACCATCCGAGCATCGTGCAATGGGTCGTATTCAATGAGGGGTGGGGACAGTTCGACACCGAACGGATGACGCAAGTAGTCATCGACAAAGTCAGCCCGCAAAGCCTTGTCTGCTGCGCCAGCGGATGGAACGATGCCGAAATCGGTGACATCAAGGACTCTCACAGCTACCCCTACCCTTCTTGCCCCATTGACCAGAAACGCGCCTGCGTCAACGGTGAATACGGAGGCATCACCCTGAAAGTACCCGGACATATCTGGCCGGGCGGCGACTTCGGATACACGACTGTGGAAACACCGGAAGACTTTACCATCATGTTCAACGACTTGGCTGACAAAATCAAAGACCATTATTATTATGGACTTAACGCAGCCGTTTACACACAGTTGTCGGACGTGGAAATCGAGAAGAACGGCATCTACACCTATGACCGGCGCATATTGAAACCATATTCACCCACAGGAGAATTGAAAGATAAAATCTTGGAATGCATCAACATGCCGCAAAGCGACGTAAAGATACAACCCGTCGTATCGACGGCCAAGGAACATAAATACAAATGGAAGTTCATCACCGAAGACAATGCACCTCGCCACTGGTTTTCCAAAGGGTTCGATGACAGCCTATGGCCCAAAGGGACTGCCGCATTCGGAAAGAGTTCATTATGGAATACGCAAGGACTTATCTCCATACCTTGGACCACACCGCAAATTTACATGCGCCGTTGGTTCTACTTGGGCGACGTAACCCAAGAAATGATCGACTGCATGCGCTTCATGATTTACCATGACGATGACATTTTCATCTACATCAACGGAGTTTGGGCTGCCACGAAGAAAGGTTCTGTTTCCAATTACATTCCTTACGACATTTCCGACGAAGCACGCCAGACCCTCAAACCGAACAGTTGGAACCTGATAGCCGTAAAATGCATACAAGGCAGCGGAGAGCAAATCGTAGACGTGGGCATCTCGGCGTTTTCAGCCACAGACTTCCATTATAAGGAGGTGTACGACGAATTCACGAACGAAGACTTTACAGAACTTCCGGAACCGGGCAATCCGACAGAACCGGTATTTGAAAAAGTGAAATACCCCGTGCCTGCCGAACAAGCGGCTACCGCCATCTCCCGTGGACAGTTCCTGCATTCTACCGACCGTTCCAATGCGGCTTGGGGAGACTTCGACAACGACGGATTCCTGGAAGTCACTTATTCCGGCAACAACGAACACCAACGGATAACCTCGCGGAAAAAGTTCTCCGCCCTGTATGACTATCAAGAAGACGGGACATTCAAGAAGCTGGACAGTCCTTTCGACGTGGTATATTATGCTTGCCCCACATGGTTCGACTACAACAACGACGGCTTAATGGACTTGTTCGTACCCGGAGTGAAATCCATGGATTATGAAAATGACCTCGATGATGTGGTTGCCTACTTGTACGAGAACAAAGGTATCGGACCGGACGGGCAATATGTATTTGAAGAAGTAAACCAAGCCACGCCGGAAAGCAACCTCATGGGAATCTCTCCTATCTACGGCTCGCTGGACGGTGGACGGTCGCGCCACTACGTCTCCGTAGGCGATTATGACAAAGACGGTTACCTTGACCTCATCATCGCCGGACTGGACGACTACGAAGACAAAGACGGCATCATGGATGAAAACGGTAACCCCGTCGTACACCACGACCGGCGCGTGCTTTACCTCTATAAAAACAATAAAGGGAAAGGATTCATCCGGCAAGAAACCCCTCTGGACGGCGACAAACCCTTCACGGGGCTGTCAAGAGGTTCGGTACATTTTGCCGATATGGACAACGACGGTTGGTTGGATATCATCTCATCCGGTTACGGCCCGGGCGAAGGCAATCTCCGCATCTATTGGAACAATGGCGACGGCACTTTCTCCGAAAACGGGCAATACCTATACGGATCATACGATTCGTCTTGTTTCCCCTGCGACCTGAATGCCGACGGGTGGACGGACATCGTGGTAACCGGATATTCTGCCACCAAAGGACAGAATGCCAAATCATTCTACGTATACCGCAATAAGGGCGGACGGACATTTGAGATGTTGGACGATTTGTTCTGCGGATTTGAAGGAGTAGACGGGGCTACCCCCTCGTTCGGCGACGTGAACCACGACGGGCTGCCGGACATCTTAGCGGGCGGACACGGCGAAAGCCACGAAATCACAACCTGGCTTTATCTGAACCGGGGAGATTTCTGTTTCAAGCCCTACGGCGGATGGTACGACACGGAATCTCCTTGGACGTTCAACCGCATCACCCACGGTAACAATCATTTGATAGACTTCGACAACGATGGCTATCTGGATGCTTGGAACATGGGATGGGCGCATAGTGACGTATGCTCACGCGAATGCGCCACCGAACTTTACCGGAACACGTCGTCCGACAAGGGAGCCGTCGCCAACGAAGCCCCCACAGCTCCCCAAAACCTGAAAGCCGTCTACGACCAAGCCACAAAGATGGTCACTTTCAGTTGGGACGCAGCTTCGGATGACGTCACTCCCCAAGAAGCCTTGCAATACAACCTGTATTTGAAAAAATCGGGTTCAGACAATATCTTCATGACCGTGCCGGCTGACGTGCAAACCGGTTTCATCAAAACAAGAGAAATCTCGGGACAAATCTCGACGACCGTCTACTCCATGTACATAGATGACGAGGAAGCCACGTATGAATGGGGCGTACAGGCCATCGACAACGGCAAGAGAGGCGGAGCGTTCACACAGTCCCGCTTCGACCCGTCCGGCAGTTCCGTAGAGGAATATATGCTCCCCGGCGTCCGGATATATGGTGCAAATGGCAAATTGCATTACCACGTGAACGAAAGCACAACCCTGACCATCATGGATGAAACCGGAACCACCATTTCCCACATGACTGTCAACGGCAGCGGAACAACCGACATTCCCCTACACGGGGTCTATCTCATAAAAGCCGACATTGGAAATAAGGCACAAACTTTCAAAGTTGTCTTATAACCACTTCCACAAACTGAATTACGTACACTTCCGCAGATAAAACCACATTATCCTATGGGCGGAAGTGCACGTTTCTTTTTCTCTTCCCCCGTTTTGGTGCAGCTATTACATTATTTGAAGCATACATCAACTTTTTGAAAGCTGCGGAATACATACCTTTGCTATGCAAAAGAAACTATTTTTTATAACCATTAAAAACATTCGTCATTTATGTACAAAAGTTTAAGAAGCATGCTGCTCATGGTTACCTGCGCAGTGTGTGGCTCAGTCCTCGCCCAAGACAACCTGAAAGCCATGCAACAGAAATTCGTCAACGAGAAGTTCGGCATGTTCATCCATTTCAACATGCCCTCATTTGTGGACGAAGACTGGCCCGACCCCGACATGCCGGCTGAAACCTTCCATCCGAAGAAACTGGACTGTAACCAATGGGCCGAAGCTGCCCTTAGTGCAGGAATGAAGTTCGGATGCCTGACCACAAAACACCACAGTGGTTATTGCATTTGGGACACGAAGACCACGGAATACAACGTCATGAACAGCCCCCTGAAACGTGACGTGGTACGGGAATACGTGGACGCTTTCCGTAAAAAAGGGTTGGATGTGATGTTATATTATTCCATCCTCGACACGCACCACCGTTTACGTCCGGGATTTATCCATCGTGACCACATCGATTTGATTAAAAATCAATTAAAGGAGCTGCTGACTAACTATGGCCCCATTTCCGCCCTCATCATCGACGGTTGGGACGCTCCTTGGTCGCGCATTTCATACGAAGAAGTCCCATTCGACGACATCTATCACTTCATCAAACTGCTCCAGCCGAACTGCCTCGTCATGGACTTGAACTCTGCCAAATACCCACAGGACGCATTGTTCTACACCGACATCAAGTCCTTCGAACAGAATGCCGGACAACACATCTCCAAAGACACCAACCGGATGCCGGCCTTGTCGTGCCTGCCGCTGAACTCGTCGTGGTTCTGGAAAAGCGACTTCCCCACAACGGACGTAAAATCGCCCGAATGGATTGTCAACGAGAACCTGATACCTTTCAACAAAGCATACTGCACCTTCATCCTCAACGTGTCGCCCAACCGGGACGGATTGATTGACGACAATGCCTTGGAGGCGTTGAAGGAAATCGGCCGCCTTTGGAAAGGAAAAGAAGGCGGTGAAATGACGTTGGGCGAATATGAACGTCCGATTACAGCAGAAAACATCGCCAAACACCGTCCGGCCAATTCCAGTTGGAGTTACGATTCTTTCATCATGGACTTCGGGAACGACGACAACTTCGGCTCGGCCTGGCATTCCAACCCGAGAATCAAAGAACCATGGTACGAAGTGGAATTTGAACGCACGCGCCCGTTCAACATGATTTCACTCGTAGACAACAACGAAAGCTTCAGCAGCTACCGCATACACTACCTCAAAGACGGAGTTTGGCATGAGATTCCCGTGACACCGAAGAACGGGAAAATAAAAGTGCACCGCTTTGATGAAGTATGGGGCAATAAAGTCAAAGTCACTTTCACCAAGAAGAACGAAAACGAACGCATGTACCTGAATGAAATCGGCGTGTACAACGAACGCCGCGACTAAAAAAGATTTCCCCTTATTCAGTCCTCTCCCATCTGGAAAGAGAAAGAATAAGGGGATTATTATACGTGCACGGCATCTAAAGCCGACACACATTCCAACTTACTTTATCAACAAGCGGAAAGCACCCTTTTGTGTCTTCACGATGTATAATGTATTGGTACGCAAAGCTACCGGAATAACAGTGCCTTCATACCGACCGACCAAAGCTCCTGTCAAGGCGTAAACTTCCACGCGTCCGCCGCAAGGCACATACAAATTCCCATTAGCATAAGCCACTTTCACGTCTCCACTATTTACAGATGTAACTCCATTGCCTTTTTCCACCGTCAAAATACCATTTACGGTCTTCACTTCATAGTTTTCGGGCATGCTCTCAACTTTCACTACGATAGGATAAGTACCAGGTACGAGTTCCGTCGGAAGTTCGGGTTGCGCCACAGGTTCAGTTTCAAAAACGGTCTCCACTGTATCTTTCCCTATCCAACCCTCATATACCAAATCGTAGGTCGGAGGCAGTTCCTCATCCACTTTAACCGTCACATTCTTTGCCGTAACCGTAAGCAAAGCTTTCTGTACTTCGAACGACACCTTCGTTGTAGTGGCACCGTAATCCACATCATCCACCGTTTTGGCGTTAGTCATTACCACCAACTCAGCCTCACCCGCTTTCTTTGCCGTAACCACACCTTTAGATGTCATACTCACCACGCCTGAAGTCAACACCTTATTACTATATGTAATACCATGCTCATTGGAAACTAACGTGAATTCATCACCATAAACAACTTTCTCGGGTATTGTTACCGTAATATCAGGATTGGCCGCCATGACAAGTTTGGCAACATCTGGTACAATACTGATAAGGTCAAAGTTATCAAAAGACACCTGTTCCGGCAATTTCAGTGAAACCGGGAACTCATCACCAATTTCAGCATCCTTGTTCACCGTACATACCACCTCCGGCTGAACGTCCATATTGGCCAAAACGTCTTCATCATCATATACAACATCCGTGTATTCTACCGTAAAGATGTATTCATCTTGCCCCACAGCCACTTTCACAGTACGATATTGTTCACCGTCGTATACCGATGACAAAGTATTGTTTCCATATCTGACGTATACACCCACTTTATTTTTCACCACCGCAAACTTTGCCTTGTCCGACAACGCAAGTTCATAATTTGCAGCCTCTCCGCCACTTAATGCAGCCTCACGCATGTCACCGGCCTTTTCTTCTTCTTTTGGCGCATTAGCCTTCACCGTAGGAAGCTTGGAAAGAATTTCCTCCACAGGTTTCTCGGCATCATCACCTTTCAAGCCATCCAAAACAAACGAATAACCACATTTGCCTTTATCTAAATTGGAAGTACTTACATTGACGCCGCGCCAACACCAGGCATCTTCCGCAAGGGAAACATTCAATACCGCCTTAGACACCTGCACCATCAACGGTTCAGAAACAGCCGGAGTATAATCTTCACTACCGGTCTGACTTGCCGTTACCATAACTTCACCGGCTCCAATAGCATGTAATTTCCCATCTTCTCCTTGTTTCAGTACGCCGTCGACAGAGAATGAATAACTAAAAGCCTGGTCACTATTGGATACAAAACCAAGTCCATCTAAGGCATCACCATACGTGATGGACGGTGCCGCTTCGGGTAAGGAAATCACGGTTTGTACTCCCTTAAATGTCAACTTGTAAGTATTTTCTTTCTCACCTTTGGCAGTATCGTCGGTCACAACAATTGTCGTCACATTTCCGTTTTTTGAGACAGCCACTTTGGCATCTTTACCAAAAGCCTTGGCTTCCACTTTGGCATCCACCATGTCACCGGGTAGTTGGTATTCGAATACGCCATTGTCAAAACCGGAAACCTCTTGCCCTCCCACCGTCAGGCTTTTCAGGCGTGAATTATAAATGAATCGCACATCGTCCACCGTCAGTGTATTGCCGGTTCCTAATGCAGAACGGTCGAAGTAATCGGAAGCAGCAAAAATAATATTCATCTTTTCCGGATTCACATCCGATTTATAATCGATGGCAAAAGAATTACGCGTCCAGTTTTCAACATCGCCCTCAATATAATATTCATTAGAAGCCACTAACTTGGCATCTCCGGTCACACCTTCTGTTATCTTTCCCAAAATATCCTTCTCGCGGTCTACCATATCAATAACCTCCGGCGCATTGCTCATTCCGGTAGTAACTTTCGAAACCGAACTTCCCGTCCATGAATAAAACACCACCGTAGCCCTTTCACTTTCATTAAAAGAACCGTTTGCAGGTTTCTCATGCGCATGAGTACGCTTTATATAAAAAGCCAAAGAATCTGGACGAGAAGTAAAGGCGACACCACCATACGCACCACCGTCACTGGTATCTTCCGGAGTTCCTACATTAGACACATCACCATATGCCCAAGCCTTACCCAACGTGATATATCCGGGAGCGGTTGCACCGATGCCGAACATTCCGACGTAATCATTCCACATTCGCACGGAATGTCCATCTTCATTGCCTATACGGTCGGCATCTGCTTCCACTAATTCTTTCTTCATCGTGATGATGAAGTTCTTGCATACACTGGATGCCATCCAACCCTTCGGCTGCGTACCCACTGCCGTCTTTCCATCGGGATAGCAAGTTTCCCAAGGCCCATCAAACGAACCGTCAAAACCCTGTGCCGCCATCGAAGCCGATGCCAACAACAAAGTAGATAAAAGTAGATTTCTCTTCATTATTTTCTTTTTTAAGAATTATACATACTTTCTTTACGCACATTACAATTAATGAAGACAAAGTTACCATTGTTCGCATGAAAGACAAAGCAAATACGGTAAAAAGAGGAGGTTTACCGAAATATATACCGAAAAATCCATTCTAAAGTACCACTCAGCGGATTGCTACAGGCTCCCATAACATTGAATAGTCTATACCATCCTCCAAAACACATTTCCCCGTCCGCGTTGGCAATGTCACGGTCTTTTTTTCAGGTTCAGGGTTTGTAACCGAAAAGTCGGACCGAGATATCCCCCCCGCTTTGCTTTCTCTACCATCCTGCCATGAGGCAACTTTACTTTCCGGTCGAACGAAATAAACCGTATCACGCACGACCTCATGGCATATTACCGTATCTATTTCCTGCGCAACCTGCCGAAACGACGATTCATCTGACATTTTACCTAATTCCACTCCCCATAAAAGACCAACCACGGCTGCCACCGGCGTAGCTACCCATCCCCAAGAAATGCCACTACCCCGACGCGGGTTCCGTGGCACACATAAACGACCGTTTTCTTCATTCCGCAGCCGTATGGCTGCCTGTGAAACTTGTTCCTCAAAGTGTTTCATAAACCTTCAATTTCTTTCTTAAGTATTGCAATAAATAATGAAGACGCGATTTCACCGTACCTTCCGGGATACCCATTACTTCGGCCAGTTGCGGCACCGTAAGTTCCTCCTCATAACGCAAAGCAAACAGCACACGTTGCTCCGGAGGCAGCTTGTCCAACAATGTGGAGAGTTCGCGATCGAACATCTGGACATCCATCCGGAGTTCCGGCTGTTCCTCATACGTCCACGGTCCGCCACGCACCTCTTCCTCAAAACCTACCGCAATATTCCGGAAACGGTATTCATTCCGGCACAAGTTATAGGCCATCGTGAAAAGCCAGGGACATAACTCCCGTCCGCATTCATACCGCCCCCTTACCGCCCATACGCGCAAGAACAGTTCCTGTGTGAAGTCCGAAGCCAACTGCCCTTCCCGCCCCAACATACGGAAGAAGAAGCCATACAGGCGGCGGGCATAACGACGGTACAGTTCATCGAAAGCCTTTTCGTCACCCATTTGCCGTACACGCCCCATCAATTCCTCGTCCGACAGTTTCCGCAACGACGGCCTGAAGTTTATTTTTACCGCCATTTCTCCAAATAGTCCAAATATTCCTTTTTCTTCGCGGCTGAAAACCGGCCGTTCTCCACCGAAGCTTTCAATATCCGGTAAAGCCAACCGGCACGCTCCTGATTACCCGATTCCCTATATGATTGTACCAATGGCCCCAACATGACCGTGTAGTTCAGCAGCAACATCTCGCTTCCCGACCACCATGACTCCAAACGGAAAGCAGGTTCGGTCAGGTAATCGAAATGATAATCCCGCTCTACATGGCGCTTGGCTGCCGAAACATTGTCATAAGGCTCTTCACTGTACCGGTACACCAATCCCTCATTATAAAGTTTGCGGGCTATGCCCTGCACGGCCCACTGCGAACCCGGCGAGAAGTAAGCCGGGCGACCGGATTCGCGGATGACATATTCCACCATCTCTTGCACAGCCGCCTTGAACTCTTCTTCCGTTCTGACCTCGCGCCCGGGAAAGGTCGGAATCCCCAACTTCCGGCACAAAGCGTCGCGATAGGACCGTATGGACAGAAAAGGAATCACGACCACCACCTTGTCCGTATGTACACGCATCGCGCGCTGCAACATGACCTTGTCGAAAAGTTCCGCATCGCCGTTGCCGAAGAAAAGCCCGCCTTCGGCCATCCCTTGCAACTGGTTGTAACCGAAACGCAGGATAAACGAAGGATATTTGCCATGCTCATACTGGCGACTCAGGATGTCATTGAAAAGCCCTGCCTTCCATCCTGTCCCGTCCGTTTCCCCCATCATCCAAAGATAACCCAGGATGGCATCGTATCCACGGTCTGAAATATCATCCGGCAACATCGTCATCGCCATCTCCGCAAACTTGTTGTCAGGTCCCTGGGAGGCGCGGTAAGCACATATATTATAGGTATAAGTCTCGGGGATAGCCCGCTCCATACGCTCCAAGACACGGGGTATTCCTCCATCGTTCTTTCCACGGGAACAAGATTTCAGCCCCCAGGCAGCCTCAAACAGGTTGCGCCACGCCTTTTCATCCTGCCCGTCTGCATCCACTTCTTTTTGCCAAGCCTCGACCTGGCCTGCATACCAGAGCGAGTCGTGCACCTCTTCCACGATTCCTTTTATCTCCTGCGGTTCCTGTGCCGACACGCAAAGCGCCACGGCCATCGCCCACGAAACAAGCAACGTCTTTCTCATATTCTTTCTGTTTCTACCATAAATAATGTTTGTACTTGCAACACGTGTCATAAGGATATACACGCCACAAGGCATTTCGTTCAAAGAAAAAACAAGGCATGCCACGCCCATCCTACTAAAATACGATAGAAACGGTTCCGGGCGGTGGAGTACCCCCGAAAATCACCCGGCAGAGATTGGAAAATCATTCTGCGCCAAACGAAAAATCGTTCGCCTGAGATTGATTTTTCGTTTGGCGCAGAAAAATCAGGCCGCTTTTTCCCGTGGAACAACCGGACATTTGATCCTCGCATTCACGCCCCGTCACGGCCTTGCACCGCGCTAAGGAGCTTGCCAGAAATAACGGTCGTCGTAAGTAGCATACTCGGATAACGGCCAGAACCCCTCCGGCACCAAATAGATTTGACGGCTTCCCGACCCGTCAGCAGGCTCCGTCTCAAACCGGCTTTCAAGGTGGGCATCGAGCATATAAAGGTTCTTGGCCATGTAATTCTCCAAATATCCTTCTTTGGTCTGCTTGGTCTTATGGTTCCAGTTCGCATCCTCGTTCAATACCAAAGGGAGTCCCTTGATCAGCCGCTCACGCACCTCGCCCGGATGCAACAACAGACCGTTTTCGTCGGTGACGTAAGCTGCAAAAGATGCGTCCATCCATATCCATTTCCCCAACTGGCGGCTCCACACCACATTGATGACATGGCAATCGGTGTCGGTGTCATACGCTTTCGACTGGCACGTCACGAAGCGTGACGGGAATCCCATGGCCAGATACATCTCATTGAGCACCTGTGCCAGGAAACGGCAATTCAGCCCGCGCCCTTCCCGCTTGCACAATTCATACATGGCTATCGAGTTCCGTGCACAGTCCGGCCTCCCCGAACCACCGTCGTGACGGATGGCATCATGCAACCAATACATCAGATTCTTGATTTGGCTGATTTCGTCGCCGCCACCGGCAATACTGTCCAAATTGAAATAGCGGCGCACACGTACCAAATTACCGTCCATAGCCGATTGGTACGTAAATTCAGGCATCGGGCGGGCATCTTCCCGATAGGCCGGGGACTTCTTCAACACATAAAGGTAGTCCCCCACTTCACGCACCTTTTCCACAAGGGCTTGAAACTCCGGATTTCCGCGCAGGGCATCCCACTCCTTGTCGTTCTTTATCCGGTCATACTCGGTAAATCCCAACTTTATTGCGATATCCAAATGCGCCAAAGCCTCCTTGTCTCTTCCCTCAGATGCCCAAGCGCAGGCCGAACGATAAAACCAAGGGGAGGAGGTCTTCTTCATGTAAGTCATCACCTCTCCGCCGTGCGCCCAAATCCGACGTATAACCGGCGCAAACCGGCTCATGAAGTCGGCCAAACCGCGTCCCTCCAGAGTCTCTTCATCCGATAATTGCGGAACGAAATCTTTATGCTGACTGTACAAGACCTTTCCTTTCACAGTATATCCCTCAAACAAAGGGCAATGCACTGCCTCACCGAGTCCTGTTTTCAATATGTCGCCATGGAACACCACCTGTTCCAACCGGGGACAGTCCGCCAACAATGTGGGGCCTCCCGATCCCAAGACAACGCCACGGAAATCCACACGCTTCAACTGCGGGCATTCGGCAAAAGTGCGTCACCCGTCGAGTTGTCCCACGTCTCCGTTCACTTCTATCCGCTCCACGGCCGGCATCTTCTGGAAAGCACATCCACTGATAAAGTCCACATGATTCAACGACAAGACTTTCAATTGGGTACATCCTTCAAAAGCCCCCTTCCAAATGGCTTTCGTATGTTGGGGGAAGACCACTTCCGCCAATTCGCTGCTCACATAAAAGGCAGAAGCACCCACAAACACATTTTCCGGCAATACGATCCTGCTGATTCGTGTGGCTCCCAAAGCCCCTTCCGCTATGGTGTCCAACCGTTCGGGCAAAACGATATGCGCCAATCCACATTCGCTGAACAAATAAGGCGGAAGCGTATGCTCTCCCTGCACCTCTCGCCATTCCCCGTGTCTTACGTACCCACCTCCGCCACGGGCAAAAGAAACGCCCCGCATGTCCAACACGCGCAAACGTCCCGGTGTGGACTGCCGCTCTTTATCCCTCCCGGCCATTTCGCGCAGGAAGCACAAGTCCCTCCCGTTCAATGTTCCTTTCAGCGTCAGGTCCGTCACCTTGTACTTGGCTTTCTTCCCCACCAGTTCCGGTAACGTCCCGGGCGTTTCCACTTCCACTTTCAAACGTTTTGCCACGGCATGTCCCACATTTCCCAAAAGACAAACCCACACGAACAATATCCGGGCATAATACAAAACACCCTCACTGCTACAGTTTTCTTTCCGTTCCATGGTATTTCACTTTTTAATAGTCCTACATATATGAATACGCAGAAACCGGATTTTTGTGACAAGAGAATCGTGTTTTTCCTCAAAAACTGGTCAAAAAAGTATCTCATTCATCAAAAAGAGGCTTGACAGACCTCAAATACTTGTCCCGTGAAATCGCACGGTTGCAACCGCTCCGGTCAGCCCTAAAATTCGTACATCCCAAGAACGGTTCTCCCCATCCTTCTTTCACTATCAAATAACCGTCCTTGCAACAGTCGCATTTCAGGATGGGCAAATCACCGCCCTTCAGGTTATTGGTCATGAAATCGCAAATCTCCGGTTCATTGGAACAAATCCACAACTTCAACCCGTATGCCTTCTTGTACCTCAGCTGCATGGGATAACCGCATACGGGACACCGTTTCATTTCAGTGCGCGTCTCCCGGCAATCGTCCAATTTACCATTTACCATCACGCCGGGATAGTCTTTCACGAGTTCCCGTACAAAATCGGAGGGATGCTGTTGAGGCGTAACGATGTACACGCGGTTCTTGGTACGTGTCAAGGCCACATAGAAAAGCCGCCGCTCTTCCGCATATTCCATCGAATGGTCGTCCCTCACGACATACTTCAATACCGGATCATCCTGCACTTGCGACGGGAAGCCGTACAACTCATTACGGGCATTGATGAGGATGACATGGTCGTATCCCAATCCCTTTGAGCGGTGCACGGTCATAAAATCCAGTTTCGCGAACGGGTACTTCTTGGAAATCACATTCCCCGTCTTCTCCTCGTACGTGAACTCCGATGAACGGCAAAGGTTAAAAGCGTCGAACCCGTAACGCCCCAACAACAATATCGACGCGTCCGGATTCTCCTCCAATATCTGCCCGACAATCCTCTCCACCGTTTCGCCCACAAGGAAATACTTCCCACCTCTTCCGGCATATTTGCTCCGGTCTACGTTCTCCGTATAGGTCTCGACCACAATCGGACGTGTTATATGTTTGGGCGAAACCAGGCTTTTGCGTATCTGCGCCGTGTTCTTCTGTATGAAGCTACCGGCTATGTCGATTACTTCTTGGGCGTTCCGGTAAGTTTGGGTAATACCCAGTTCCAATCCGTACCCAAAGGAATCCTTGAATTGGGTGAACAGCGTGATATCCGAACCTGCATAGGCATAAATAGATTGCCAATCGTCGCCCACGGCCACGATCTTTGCATCGCAGAGTTTGCTCAACTCCAAGGTCAGATTAAACCGTTGACGGGAAATATCCTGATACTCATCAACTATGATATATTTGAACCCCAACCTCTCCCCTTGGATTTCCTTTTCGCGGAGCATTTTCGCCGAACTGTTTATCATGTCTTCAAAATCTACCGCCTGCTTTTCTTTCAGACGCTTGGAGTATTCTAAATAACACCGCTCGCAGATGGATAGAAACAACTTGTTTCTCTCATTGGAGGACTTGCTTTGAAACTGGTGGAAATGCTCTATCGTGAAGCCGTTGGTCTTAAAGCCATGCAAGAACGTACAAACCAACTTGACCAACTTTATGATATATTTGTTCTCTTCCGTGCTGACCAACCTGTCGAAAACTTCCCGTGAAGTTCTCGGGCGGAACTCAATCCCTTGGGCTACGAGCATTTCCTGCAAATGGTCAAGGTAATCGCGCCCGTCGTCATATTCGGAATAAGTATAAACCAAATCCGTATGGTGCCTGCGGTGCAAACGGATTTTATCATCTATTTCTTTTTTATACCGGGCCAACTGTTCTTCCGTATATCTGCTGTTCCGGCCATCTTCCGTAATGCCGAAATGTTCAATATACACCGTCTTGTCTCCTTGGGTAATCGTAAAATCCGGAGTATATGGCTTGTACGAATACCTCATATTATAAGGATAAATTTTCTCGTACACATAGTCAATGCCGTTCATGAACAAGAAATTCGCTATCCTGACCTCCTGAACCGACCTTAACGTCTCGTGGGCAATGCTGACACATTTGCCGGTCCGTTGGTCTATAATCTTTTCCGCATACTCATCCATATTGCCACGCAAAGTGGAAAAGTCGGCTTTGGATATGTAATTGAAGAAATCATTGAGATTGTCGCCCTCATACGGTGCGTCGAAATAACTTCCGAAGAACAATATCAGCTTATCCACCAACTCCGGACACTCCAATATGTTTTCTTTCAAGTAATTGTTGACCACATGCCACATAAAGCCACCATCCACTACCGTCTTCCTTTCGGTGTCTTTCTTTCGCAGTATGGCATAGCCCGTCTTATGGAAAGTCGTCACCGGGCAATCTATCTTCAGACCCTTATTGATTTTGCTGCGCAATTCCCCGACCGCCTTATTCGTATATGAAATGACCAATATCTGTTCCGGTTTCACCCCTCTTTTTTCCACAAGGTATTTCACCTTCGCAGCCATGGTCGTTGTCTTCCCGGCTCCGGCCCCGGCTACAACCAACGTGTAGTCTTCATCGGACAATACGACCCGTCGCTGTTCCTCATCCAGCTTCACATTAGGGTCCACCCTACGAAGTATCGTATCAAGATAAAGTTTGTCTTTGGCCAAATGCCTCTTGACAAATTCGTCATTGTGCGCTTCAACGACCTTGGAACCCTCCTTACTGCCCAAGTCTTCATACAGGCAAAGGAATCTCTCCATTTTCTTCGGGTCTATACGGTTCTTTTCGCAATACACGTCCAACATCCCCATCTTTTCCAAATTGGACAGACTGACATGCAGCTCTGCATATCTTTCATGAATAGGACGGTAATCGCTTCGGGCTATGAAACGGTCGCTATGCAGTAAAAGTCCGATTTGCCTCTCGAAATCCTCCAAGCGCTTGCTTCCAGTGCATTCTTCACCCTCTGAATGCACCTTTTTTCTCCGGAAAAATATCTTATCCCACTTCCCAACTGACATACTTTGTTTTTCCTATTGGCAAACCGACTTGATTTATTTGGGTGTAAAATTATAAAAAAAGCCACAACCATCCTGTGATACAGCCATTTTTAACAATAAAGAGGAATACTTCTTTTTACACAGAAAGTATTCCTCTTCATGATTATCATATATCGTACCGGATTATTCAGCCGACGTTTCCACAGCCGCCTGGCGGTAGCTATCCAATTGCTCTGCCGTGAACTTGCGGATAAAGTTGAAATGCTTCTCCACCTCGGCCTCGGCATAGTTCACATACACGTTCAGGCTCTTGGCAAACAAATCGGGACGGCGCGTGGCATCCTGCATCAGCAAATGGCACATGATGGTGTCGGCTGCCATCTCCATCAAACGACGGGCCACGAAATCGTGCAGTTCTTGGTTGCCTGCTTCTTTCACGGCGTTCGTACAAGCGTCGAACTTGTTGGCCATCTCCTTCACGCGGTTCATGTAGCCCTCGTATTCCGGAAGCACGGGCTGCTGCTCGAAATCACGGATGGTGGCGATGTATGCCCCATTCGTCACGTAACGGATGGCCGCCACAGTCTGCAACTGGGTCGTACCCTCGTAAATGGAAGTGATACGAACGTCGCGGTAAATGCGCTGACAAGCATATTCCAACATGAAACCGGAACCTCCGTGCACCTGGATGCCGTCGTAAGCATTCTGGTTGGCGTATTCCGAATTCATACCCTTGGCCAATGGCGTAAAACTGTCGGCCAGTTTGGCATACTTCTTCTGTTCGGCACGTTCTTCCGGCGTCAGCTTGCGTTCGCGGGCTATGTCGTCCAATGCCTTGTAAATATCCACATAACGCGAAGTCTGGTACAACAACGCACGGCCTGCGTCCAACTTGGCTTTCATCGTGGCCAGCATGTCATATACGGCCGGGAAGTTGATGATGGCCTTGCCGAACTGTTCACGGTCTTTCGCGTATGCCAAAGCCTCGTTGTAGGCCGCCTGACTCAACCCTACCGACTGTGCAGCAATGCCGAGGCGTGCACCGTTCATCAATGCCATGACATACTTTATCAAACCCAACTTGCGGCTTCCGCATAACTCAGCCTTAGCATTCTTATACACCAGTTCGCAAGTCGGCGAACCGTGGATACCCATTTTGTTCTCGATGCGGCGCACGTCCACTCCGCCGTCGCGCTTGTCGTAAATGAACATGGAAAGCCCACGTCCATCCCTCGTGCCTTCCTCCGAACGCGCCAACACCAAGTGAATGTCGGCATCCCCGTTCGTGATGAAACGCTTCACACCGTTCAGTCTCCAACAGTTGTTCTCCTCGTCGAAGGTGGCCTTCAACATGACGCTCTGCAAGTCGGAACCGGCATCCGGTTCGGTCAGGTCCATCGACATCGTTTCCCCGGCGCATACACGCGGGATGAAGCGGCTGTGCTGGTCTTCGTCGCCAAATTCATACAAGGTTTCGATACAGTCCTGCAACGACCAGATGTTTCCGAAACCGGCATCGGCGG
>ULVW01058349.1_pt1 | contig 73700 bp, 84 predicted proteins | sample 1959801 | NCBI WGS metagenome assembly ULVW01 (sample SAMEA4835796, study PRJEB28245) | human gut metagenome | biome: gut microbiome; material: fecal sample | place: Denmark | collected 2008
CGGTCTGATGAAGAGGTTGCTTAAAGTTGTAAACTACTGTAATGATATTTATAAATAATGAAAATAATGAGCTATTAAAGGATATTACATCTTTTACAGCTCATTATTTTTATGCAATCAGTTTAGTGGTTTACAACATACTGATTATATAGTATACTCATTGATAGTAAAGGCAGGTGAGACACTTGGAAGAAGCCAAAGAAGACGGTAGACGGCACAATCGCGGGACCATTGGCAATAGGGGAGGTCGCAAGAAGGGGACCAAAATCAACCCAGCTGGACAAAGGCCCGGCCATCAGATTCGCGCCTACGCAGATGAGTGGGGAATCATCCAGGACTTTGCAAAGCTGGTCAAGAAGGACCCCGCGCTCTGTCAGAAATATGTCATATCGCTCAAAAAAGAGATTCAAGAAAATCAGTAAAATGCTTTACATTTAACTGATTTTCTGCTATACTATAGATAGTGAGAAGATAGTACAAAAGCAGAAAGAGAGCGATAGTATGACCTACAAAATTTCCCCATTCGTCAAATGGGTGGGTGGCAAACGGCAGTTGATGGATTCCATTTCTGCCCGGATGCCGAAAGATTACAATGCTTACTATGAGCCGTTTGTCGGCGGTGGTGCTGTATTCATGCACTTTCAGCCGAGCAAGGTATTCATCAATGACCTTAACCGGGCCTTGATAAATACCTACCAGCAGATTCGAGACCAGCATGAAGCGGTATTGTCCGAGGTGAAGGACCTGGACGATACACTGAAAGCCAGTGGAAAGCCTGCGTACTATCATGTACGTGAGCAGTACAACGACAAAATCATGCGGAAGGATTTTGATGTTGTATTGGCGGCCATGTTCATCTTCTTGAATAAGCATTGCTTCAACGGCCTCTACCGTGTCAACCGGCACGGCCTGTTCAATGTCCCATACAACAATTCCCTGCGTCCGTCCTGCGATATAGAGAACATCGAGGCATTATCTCGGTATTTGCAGAATGTCACGATTACTTGCGGTGATTTTGAAGACGCTGTAATATCCGCAGGGCCGAAGGACTTCGTCTTCATCGATAGCCCGTATGCTCCATTGGTGCCAACATCCTTTGAGAGCTACACGAAAGAAGGCTTCGACAAGGAAAGCCATCTGCGTCTGGCTCGTCTCTTCCAGGACCTGACGAAGAGGGGATGCTATTGTATGCTGACGAATCACAACACCGAGTTCATCCGCGACCTCTATAAGGACTTCCACCAGGACGTTCTTGCCGTCAAGCGGATGATTAACCGAGATGCAAATCATCGGACCGGTGAAGAGATTATCATTACGAACTACTAAAGGAGGAATCCTTATGGCAGAGTCCAAGCTCAATCAAGCTTGGAATACCTTGTATGACAAGTACGATATCGGACGCCATATTGAAAGAGACGGAATCTATGAGATTACGGCAAATGAGATAAAGACGGTATACGAACCACGTCTCGTGACGAAGTTCGACCATGAGAACCAGCTCCCGAAGATTTTCCGGGAAAACCACTTATCCATCTTGCCAAACACGCGGGGCAGTTATCTAATTGCCCCGTTTTTGACGCATCATTCCTTCGAAGAAGAAAGCTCCGACCTTGTCACGCTATCCTGGAACAAGAACCTAGAGTCCATCGATATCCATGATATCTGCTCCGAGACCTGTGCTATCAACGTTGCCGAGATTGGCGGCATCTTGACGCACTTCCTGCAAGAAGAACCACTCTATGCGACTGTAGCAGGCCGCATGAAGTCCGGCGTCTTCGACTTTTCCATCGACCTCATGAACGGCAGTGCGCGTACCATCCAGGTCCAGAACTCACAAATCGAGATAGATGCAGGATACGAGACGCCAAAATCTCTGGTCCTCATCGAAGCAAAGAACTTCCTGTACGATGACTTCCTCGTGCGCCAGCTCTACTATCCGTTTCGCACCTGGTCCAGCCGTGTCCATAAACCCGTCCGGACCATTTTCTTCATGTATACGAACGGCACGTATCATCTGTATGAGTACGCGTTCGAGAATCCGCACTCATACAGCAGTATCCGTCTTCTCCGGCAGACGAACTACACGCTCGATGATACGAACCTCTACTTCAAAGACCTGCAACAAGTCTTCCAGCAGACTCGTGTCCAGCCAGAACCAGACGGCATCCCGTTTCCGCAGGCCGACTCCATCGAGCGCATCATCAACCTACTCGAAGTCCTGGACGAAGCTCCGCTTTCTTCACTGGATATCTCCGAACGCTACGTCTTCAAGACAAGACAAGGCGACTACTACGCCAACGCGGGCCGTTACCTTGGCCTTTTCGATTCCGTCATCGAAACACGCCGCAGGCTCTTTCAGCCAAGCGCAGAAGGGGAGAAGGCCCTGCGCATGTCCTACAAGCAACGCCAGCTTTTCTTGGCTTCGCTCATCTTCCGGCATCTCCCATTCCATAAGACCTTTGCGTACATGCTGGAACGAGCTAAAGACCAGCAAGGGCCGCGCGTTCCCTCGCGTGACGAGATTGTCTCCATCATGAAGACGTGCCATCTGGAAAATATTGGCTCTGGCGGGGACCCCATGTATAACCGCCGTGCCGCATCCGTTCGGCATTGGTTCCGTTGGCTCCTTCATTTATGCAAAGACCTTCCTGCCGATAGCGACGCTTAATCAAACAAAACGCCGTTTCTCTCAACACGAGAGGAACGGCGTTTTTTCATTCTGAAAGAAGATTAGTTTTCCTGATTTTCCGGCTGGCCTTCTTCCGGAGCAGGCTGTTCTGCTTTCTCCTTTTCCAGGCCCTTCTGAATCAGTTCCAGAGCACGGCTGGCCGACATGTCGGATTCTTCCATAAAGGCAACGAGTTCCTTCATGCGCTCGGCTTCCTGTTTTGCCTTGATTTCCTGAAGCTCGGCTTTAAGCTGTTTAATCGCCGCCGACTTCTTCTCAATCTTCTCGTTCAGGATGTTGATTTTTGCATTATAGTTTGCTGGTTTTGCCATTTGAATCTCTTCCTTTCCGTATCAGGAAAATCCTTTTTTTAGTCAAGTCCAGTATAACGGAATTTTTGAAAAATGTAAAGAGATATCGGCTCTTTTCATTGAATTACTGCAATTCTCGGAATAACTTTCGCATCGCTTTTCGCTGACTGTCTTTGACGGTATGTGCATAGACATTGAGAAGCGTATCGGGCCTCGACCAGCCGCCAAGCGTCTGGACATCCGTAATCGCAATGCCGCATTGAATCATATTCGTTGCCCAGGTGTGACGCACGGAATGGAGATGCAAATCATTCGAGAGAAAATCCAGTCGCTTTACCGTCCCTTTGAAGTTCCGGCTGAAATAGTCCGGATTAATGGGGGAGCCATCTTTATTACAGAAGACCAGATGGTATTTGTTGTCATAGCCAGGTGTCATCGACTCGACTTTCTGCTTCTTGCGCCAGTCTTGAAGCATACATTTGATTTCCAGTGGGAACGGCACGGTCCTGATGGATGCGCGTGTCTTCGTGCGCTCGCGTATCACGATTTGATGGTCTTCTACGACGAGCACTTGTCGGATATGCAGGATATTGCGTTTCATATCGACCGCATCCCAGGAAAGTCCCAGAAGCTCCGACCGCCGCAAACCCAAAAAGAAGAGCATGACATATGCTGTATGATACCGGTGATGACGTGTCGCTTGCAAGAATTTGCGCTGGTTCTCCGGCGTGAAAATCGGCGCGTCATGCCAAGGAAGGGGAATCGGCTCCGTGTCTTCCGCGAGATTGCGATTCAGGTAGCCTTCCTTTACAGCCTGCTTGTACATCGCAATGAGAATCTGCCGAAGCTTGACCGCAGAGTGATGGGAGAGCGGCGTTCCAATCTTGTCGCTGTGCCACATTCTCATCTTGCTTCCATGCAAGAGTTCCCCAGTCAGAAATTCCTGCAACTCTTTTACTGTCACTTCCGTCAACTCCCGTTCGCCAAGCGAAGAATCCACGATGTGGTTCCGAATAAGATTCCAAGTGGTTTCTTGCGTGTTGCGTGCTTGATGTGGCATCCGATACGTGTAGAACCAATACTTCACGTACTCCTTGATTAACATACAAAACCCTCCTTTGATACGGCCCCAGATGATACGGGCCTTATTCATCATACAAGAAAAGACCAGCGATTGCTGGTCTTTCTTTTCAAATCCTGCTTTCAAGCATCCGCAAGGCTCGCTCTGCTTCCTCCGGATTCACCTCCAAACACTCTTTGAAACGCTTAATGAGAAGCCATTCCTTGTCGCTGGCCCGTACCATATGGTTTGGGCGACGCTCTTCCAATGGGAGAGTGGGCCTTCCAACCGGCCTCGGGGAAATGATTTCCTTTACGGCTTCCATCAGCATCTTCACATCAATGCGAACGCATTTCTGATGGTCCTTGCCGTAATCCTTGAAGTCCGTGATGATACCGGCCTTCTGGAACACTGCCACCTGCCGGATGGGGATGGAATCGACCCAATCCTCAAAGATGCCGCTCGTCAAGTTCTCGGCTTTCCGATGTGCTTCCCAATCCATCAACCGCTTTTTCTGTGCTTCCGTGAACATCTTTACCATCTCCCTTTCTTTACTTATATTATACTACGTTTTATATTTATTGTAAATATAAAAATATAAAATAATACAAAATAAAACCTGTCCATCATGGACAGGTAAAGAAAAAGGGACCGGAAAACCGGTCCTCGTCACTCTTTCCAGCCTAAAAGCTCATTGAAATCTCGGATGCCCAAGACCTCAGCAATCCTAGCCAGGTGCTCTTTATTTAGGGTGGTCGTCGCGTCTCGGCAGATAAAACTGATTGTGGTGGGGGCGATGCCCGGTTTCTCAGCTAAGTCTTTCTGCGTCATTCCCTTTTCTTTTAGAATCTCGCGGATTTTCACGTACATCTTCATCGTTGCTCCTCCTCCTATTTCTTTCAGTATAGCATACAGCATATAAAGATACAAGATATCCATATCTTGTGAATGAAATGGGCTTGTCGCAAGGACAAGTCCATTTCTCTTTTACGCTCCTTCCTCATCCTGGAACCTCCGTATCTCTTCTTGTTCCTTCTGCCACCAGTAGTCGCAGTGGCTCTCGAAGGTGGCCCAGTTCATCTTGCCGCGAACCAGGTCCAGCAGGGTCTTCTTGGGCACGTCGGTCATGTAGTCGGTGCCGCTCTGGTGGGCCTTATAATGAACGTAAGCCCACTCGTCGTCATAGAGGCGACCATAGCACGCGCCGCCACGCGTCACGATGTGGAAGCTACGGGAATCTTCTTTCGTTTCTCCATAAATGATTTTCTTCATGACACTCATCCTTTCCGATACCGCTCAAAATATTCGCGGACATAGTCATCTTCGATATAGAGCCAATCGTTTTCCTCGACCGTTCCGTCTTCATAGACTGTATAAGAGGGAACACGATAGGTATAGCGGCGTTCTCTGCATTTATCGACGGTATCGCCAAGTTTGACCGCGATACAGCCATTGTCGCTTTGTGGCTCTAAGAGAATGTATCCATTCCATGTCCGGTCTGCGCCGCCGTAACCATCGAAGCGCATGTCCCATGTCACTTCTTCTCGAAACTCCTTTTCCTCTCTCAGCGATTCATCGTTCCAGAAGTCATATACCTGGCCACCCAACGTGACACCAATACTGGCATATCTCTCCTTCGTTTCATCCAGAGAGAGAAGTGCCTCGGCGGCATCATCTGGAAAGCTGATGTGCTTTGCGATTTCAATCAGCTCATTCCAGCTCGTGACGGTTATCTTGTCCGTCACATCCAATGCATATCCACCCAAACTTCCATAAGAAATGGTTGCTTTCATGCTCTTTCTCCTTTCTATAGCCGTTTACAACTACTTGCTGTAAACGGCTATATCCAGTCTATCTATCAGTCGGCGTTCATGATGATTTCCTTCTTCTCATTCAGCATGAGAATTGGTTCACCATCATTCATAATGATTGCTATCTTAGTCCCTTCGGGAAGTTCCACTTCCTTGACCATCTCAGTCAAATCGTATTGATAATGATATTTCTTCACCAGCTCTGTAAGATTTCCCTCGGTAGGGTTCATCTCAGCATCGAAGAAGAAAATCTTCGGTGCGAGTCTGGCTTTCTTTTTGTGGCTCTCAAAATATTCGCGGATGCAATTATCATCCAGACCAATCCAGCCACAATCTTCAACGCGGCCATCGTCGTACACGTTGTATGCCGGTGCCATGTAGCCGTAGCAACAACCACCCTCATGAATTTCGTCGCCAAGTTTGACAGCGATATGGCCGTCTCCTTGGTACCTCGGGTCCAGAAGCATGTAGCCGTTACGGACTTCATACTTGAAATCGTATTCATCGAACCAAGTATGAAGTCGCATATCCTGCGTTACCTCTTCCGGGAATTCCGTCTCTTCGACGACCCAGATTTCATTTTCCACATCATAGACACCGCCGTTACAGAGAACTCTGAAAACCGGTTCACTGCCTACGGAGATGACTGCCGCAGAAGCAACTACGGGAAGATGCAAATCTACGGCCATCTTAACAATAGCATCCTTGTCTTTCGCTTCAAATACTTCCATCAGCTCATCCATATCGTTACCATTAAAATCCTGATAAGCAACCGTACCTTTCATTTGAAATTCCTCCTTTATTTCAAATCCCTTATCTCTTTCTTTATCTATAGTATAGCACACTCGATATTAAAATGCAAGATATATAAATACATAAATTTATAAAATTATCAAGTCCACTGTGGACAGCCTGGGAAAAAGACATGAAATTGCAAAATCATAAGAAAGAGCGTGCACTTTTTTTTGCTAGAGTAAGACTGTACGCAACATGCAAGAATAGGGAGGCGACATATTTGAATCAACTACGACGACGCGGCGTAATCTTATCTTTCGAGCTGGCGATTGTAGCAGTCCTGGTTGTCATCTTAGCTGGTATCGGCATCGGACTTGGGTCTTATTCTGTTAATGAGTATCGTGCTTATGTGGCTAGGACACAAGCAAGCACGATTGACACGAAGCTCTTAGCTTATGCAAAAGCTCATGCAACGGCTGATACGGGGACCATCAAGAAAGACGGGCATACGAATTACGCACTCAACTACGAGCAGAAGCTCGTCTATCCACTGGTGCTCGACAATATGGGCGTGCTTGGTGAAGCAAGTAAAGGCTCCGTCAACAAAGGATTTCTCGGTTATTTCGACCCGACTATCGAATTTACGGACAGTCCGCAATCTGACTTCTACAAATTCCACTACATCCCACTCGACGAGAATGGAAATGTCGTCAGTGTGTCCAGCACTACACCAGTCACGCATTACACTTTAGAAGTCTACGTCAAGAGTGGAACGGGGGAGGTGATGCGTTATGCCAGCCCAAGAAGCTACGAGCACCTGCCCGACGACGCGAAGTAACATCAGCATGTGGTGGCACATCCTCGCCGTCTTCCTGCTCGATGTCTGCTTCATTTACTTCTTTGAGCCGGAAAATCCCATTTACTGCGCCCTCTTAGCCATCATCTTCTGGAAACTGGTCTGGGACGACCACAACAGTACGACGATTGACCTCCGCAACCTTGCCGTCTTCTTCATCTTAGGGCTCTTCATTCGCAATCATGGGATTGTCTTCTCGTTCTACGCAGGCGTAACGAGCTTCCTCATCCTTCATGCGGTGCATGAAGCATTTGCTTTATTGGTTCCGGCGGGTCCCGGAACCTCAGAAGGGGAGTTCCATTACCAGTCTACTATTCCCGATTGCACCGAAGACGATGCACCGGCCTATCTTCCTTGTTTTGCCGGAGCTCTCTTCCTCGTGCTCTCGTATTATCTTGTAGCCCTGCCGCTACCGGATACGGCCCTCGCCATTCTCTATGCGCCCATGCCGTATGCGAAGCTTCCAGCGTTCTGCTGGTTGGTCCCGTTCTTCTTCTTCCTGGTAGCCATCTACTTCTACCGGCGAGACCATCAGGCAATGAAGCAGGGCTACCACGTTGTTTATCGCGGTTTTGGCGATGGAGATATCTATTTCATCGGTGCCTGTATCGGTGTCTTCGGATTTTTCCTGACGCTCTTGACCGTTACCATCAGTCTCATCTTCACCTGGGTCCAAGTCCGCTTCTTCTTGCGGCACCGGGCGAACGTCCAAGAAAGTGGAGGAATCGAAAATGAACCCTAAATCGCTATTCCATCGACAAGAGCACTTCACCGTCCCGACCGCAAGTTTATCTCCTGCGGAGAAAGCCAAGCAGAAATGGGACGAGCGCGAAGGAGAAATCATCGAGCAGAACTACATGCTCCGCAAACTTCTCATCGGTCTCATGGGAGCCATCATCGTCCTCGCGGGTGCTCTTTGCTACAAGGTCATCAGCGAGAATTACCTCGTCTACGTCGTCGAGACCGATATCAAGACGGGTGAAGTCCGGAATGTCGGCACCGTCGCTTCGATGGAGAACTACCAGCCAACCGACCAGGTCTACACCTACTTCATTCGCCAGTTCGTCCAGGATATCCGCAATGTCCCGCTGGATGAAGTCGTTTACAAGAACCAGCTCAAGACGGCTTACAGCTTCCTGACGCGTGACGGCGCATCGGTTCTCACGAATCGCCTGCAAGACGAGAAACGCATGGAGAAGCTGGGCAAGTACACCGTCCAGGTTACGGTCAACAGTGTCCTGCCGCTTGAAGGTGGTAAGAGCTATCAGGTTCGCTGGACGGAAGTCGAATATCAGGTTGGCAAGGGTGATGCCCGTACCGTTACCTCGTACACTGGCGTCTTCACGACGGAACACATCAAGTCGGATGATAAAGACCAGATTGCCGCGAACCCGCTTGGCATCTACATCACCGACCTTCGCTGGGAACAGGATACCGAGAATAAAGAAAGCAAGAAGGGTGGTAATGTCGTAACGAATGCCGCTCAGAACGCAACCAACGCGGCCGCATCTGCCGCTAAGAATTTAGTGAAATAAAAAAAAGGAGTAATTTGACATGAAAACGATGATGTTACGGAACTCGATTTGCGCGGCTCTCATGACGGCAACGGTCTTCGGCGGTTTTACCGCTCCGGCTTTTGCCGCAACGCCAAGCGACCAGGACCTTGAAGCGCAGATTCAGGAACAGGAGCGCATCCTTGCCGAACTCAACAACAAGAAGAAGGAAGCCCGCACGGATGCCTTGCAGAATCAGATTACTTCGCTTTCGAGCCAGCTCGAAGACCTTAAGAAGAACAGCAACAACAAGTATGACGCCAAAGGAGCCATCGACGCGCTGGCTGGTCAGATTGCAAGCTTGCAGGAAGAGCTGGATGAACAGTCTAAGGTACAGGAAAAGCTTCTCGCAAGCATTGAGAAGCTGAACAAACTGACGACTCAGCAGAATACGGAAGAGCGTCCGGTCTACACGTATCGTTCCCACTCGTCATCGGATAGCCTCGTTAATCCTGGCCCACGCGGCAACGTCTCGTATACACAGGACGCAAAGAACGCACAGGGCAATTCCACGATGCTTTTCGCTTATGCGCCAGACCAGATTTATAAGATTTACTGCCGGACCGGCTACCTTACCGATATCGCCCTCAAGAAAGGCGAGAAAGTCAGCTTCATCGGCGGTGGCGACACGAGTTCCTGGGCCGTCAACTCGACGACCGTAGACGGTACGCCGCATATCTACATCAAGCCGGTCGTCCAGACGAGCACGACGAATCTTATCATCACGACGGACAAGAGAAGCTACCAGCTCATCCTCAATACCAGCGATTGGTACAATCCGATGGTCAAGTGGACCTACGGCCAGGAAGAAGCGCAGGCCGCGTTCTATCAGAAGCAGAAGGACGAGCAGACGATTACGACCAAGATTAGCACGAGCATTGACAAGCTCAACTTCGACTACAAGGTCAAAGTCAAAGGCTCCGAGTCCTACAAGCCGTCCATGGTCTTCGATGATGGTGAGCAGACGGTCATCAAGTTCAACAAATCCGCTGGTAAGCTCCCGGCACTCTTCATCAAGGAGAAAGGCCATAAAGAAGCCAGCATGGCCAACTTCACGATTAAGGACAACTGCTACATCATTGACCGCGTGATTGACCGTGCTGAACTCCGTTACAGCGATACGGATATCATCACCATCACGCGTGAATAAGCCTCTTCTCACAGAAAGGAGGAGATGGAATGAACTCCAAGCTACAAGATATTCTCGAACATATCAAGAAGAGGTTTGGCCGCAGTGCGGAAGCGGAGGAAGAAGCCGACAGCAGTAACGACCAAATCAAGAAAGATATCGACCCTAGTACACCAGAAGCCCAGAAATCGCTCGTCAAGGGCGACCATGGCACCATCTTCGGCCTCTCGCGTCCAATCGTCATCGGCGGTGGCGTGCTCATCCTGCTCATCTTTGGCCTGAGTTTCTTCTTTGCGGCTGATAACGCAAGCACTCCGGCTCCCAAAGAGCAGAACAAGCAAGCCGATATCCTCGATAAGAACGCGAGTGACCGCATGAGTGGCGACCTCAACGACGACTACGGCGACCTTGCCCGCGCAGATGCAGAGAAAGCCAAGCTCAAGAACGGGAACAACCCGCAAAACAATCCGAACACCGTAAAGGCCCAGCCGACGCAGGCTCCGGCTAGCAATACGGTCACGCCAGCACCGGCCATCCAGACCGTGCCGCGCACGACCGTCGTAAGCCCGTCTTACACGCCGCCAGTTGTCCCAAGCTATGGCAATACATACAGCCTGCCGTCGGAAACGCCGCAGGCGGCATCTACGCCAGCCGTTCCGACTCCGTCCGTTCCGGCCGCAAGTGCACCTGCATCTTCGGATGACAGCAAATCCATTCTGGAAGAGATGAAGAAGCGTCTTACCTCTGCCATTGCCTTTGCAACCGGCGGCGACGGTGGCAGTAGCGTATCCGATGGAACGACGAGCGGTAGCACGTCGTCAAGCGATAGCAGTTCTTCTTCCTCGGATAACAATGGCCCGACCTACACAGCACCGGATTCCAACACAGTTCTTGCAGGTACGGTCATCCCGGCCATGCTCGTCACGGGCATCAACACGGACACGCCGGGCCAGGTCTATGCACAGACCATGGCTGATGTTTACAATCTCACTGGTGATACCATCCTCATCCCGGCTGGCAGTAAGATTCTTGGTTCTTACGGTAGTGACAACCAGAACGCAGGCCAGTCGGGCCGCGTTAACGTCACGTTCGATACGCTCGTCCTGCCGGACGGCGGCTCCTGGTCCATCGGTAACTCCATGGTGGCCATGGACGGTGCTGGTTATACGGGCATTGAGGGACAGGTCCATCGCCATACCGGTAGCAACTTCATGAAGGGCCTCTGGAACTCGGCGATGACGGCCCTTTCGAGTGCCGCCGCTGACCGCGTGACCTTTGATGCATCGGCCCTCACGGCCGTCACGCAGTCCCAGGCCCCGACGACGACGGTAGACCCCGGTTACTCTTTTAGCGTTTATGTCACGCAGAACATCGCATTTTAAAGGGAGATGGAATCCTATTGGATAAGAAGTCAATCCGCGACCATCTGGAACAGAAATCCGATGAACTCAAGAAAGGCGCGAAAGGGGGAGACCCCTTCATCTGGCATCGCATCATCATGGGATGTATCCTGGCTCTTGTCGGTGTGTTCCTGATTGGTGCCATCCTTTTAAACTTCGTCTTGGAACGTCAGGCATATGAAATCCGTCATATGCCTGTTGTAGATGCGACGGAGAACGCCGTCCTTCCAGAAGGAGACTACAACATCTACTCGATTTACTTCGATGAAGATAAAGTCAATCACTACATCGTGAGTCTCAAGGACGGCGGTGTCGTTGTTGCCGTCAAGGCACCAGAGAACACGCAGGTTCCAAGGGATATCCTGCGCATGGTCAAGTACGACCCGGCCACCTACACGCTCCATGTCACGTCGAACGGGAGCTGGCACTTCGTTTCCACTTCGGTCCATGATGCTATCTTGAAGCAAATCGAATCGCAGACACCACAAGTAGATACTAGTGAAACGACCGACACGGCAAATCAAAACTGAATAGAACCTGCTGTTAGCCTGTCCATCCTGGACAGGCTAACGTATAGCAGGGGAAATAGGAAAAGCAGAAAGGAGATTTGACCTATGGGCGATGAAGAAAATCTTCGAGCCAGGAGAAAAGCGTTTCTATATACGTTTATTACTTTCCTTGTCCTGATGACTGCAACGCAGTGGTACGCAACGTACTCTGTTGCCGCTGATTGCAATTATAATCCCGTTCTTGACTGGGGAAAGACCATAGGGGAATACCATATCTATGCGCCTTGGGCTTATTATGCTTGGTCCAATAATGAGAGCTTACAGAAAGCCATTCCACATATTTTAGATAGTTATTCTTACTATAGCACGATAGTCTTTCTTTTCTCGATGTTGCTTCTGTACTTCCTAAATAAGTCGATGCAGGTCAAGACCTCCCATGGTACAGCCTCATTTGCCACCAAAAGCGATATCGATAAATCAGACCTTGGCGAGTATGAATCCAAAAATGGCGGTGTCTACACCTATAAGAAAGCTCCTCTGATTTCACTTCTTGGCCATCCTGTGCTGAAAAAATGGACAAAAAAGGAGAAAATCATCAAGAAAAGCGGCGTCGTTGTTGGCATCAATCCATTCACGCATAAGCTTATGCTTCATGACGGCGTCGAACATATCTTGCTCATGGCTCCGACCCGTTCCGGTAAAGGTGTCTGCACTATCGTCCCGACGGGCCTTATCTGGAAGCACAGTATCTTTTTCTTCGACCCGAAAGGCGAACTTTGGAGCCTTACAAGTGGATACCGGAAAAATTTCCTGCATCAGAAAGTCTTGAAATTCCAGCCGCTCTGTACAGATGGTTCAGGTGCTCGCTGGAATCCGCTCGCTGAAATCAACTACCGGACGACCGAAGAACTTATTGATACGCAGTCCATCGTATCGGTCATGGTCCGGCCGGACGGCGAGCAGAAAGGCGACTCGTTCTGGCCAGACTCGGCGGCCGCACTCCTGAACGGCGTTATCTTACACCTCTTGTACAAGCACGACAAAGAGGGCCTGCCGCTTCCGTGCCCGACGGATATCATGTCTTTCTTGTCCAGCCCAGGTAAGAGTACCGAAGAACTTTTCACCGGTATGCGAGACTATCCGCATATCACGGTAGAAGAGTTCTTGGAACTTCCAAAGAAGGACGAAAATGGAAATATCCTGAAAGATGAGAACGGCATCGAGATTCACTATAAGAATCCGTTCAAAGAGATTTACGGCGAGTACATCAAAGATTTTTCGCCGTTCGTCCGTGAGTTTGGTTGTCCTATCAAGTCCATCGATGAAATCCGTATCATGATTCTCCACAAGATGAAACTCAAGGAAAAAATCGAGTGGGGAACCGTCGATGAGAACGGTATGCCGAACCGAAAGCCATACCATTTTCTGTTGACGCATCCAAAGGTTGCTGAGACGGCAAGCAATATGCTCAATGGTGCTGAACAGACACGCGCGTCCATCATGCAGACCGCACAAACGTCCCTGGCCATCTATCAGGACCCGGTCGTCCAGTCCAATATGGCCGTCTCGGATTTTGCTATCCGTGACCTTCTGGACCCACAGCAAGAAGTCTCTTTGTACCTTGTCATGGAAGTCAAAGATATCCAGACGGTCAAACCGATTGCGCGTCTTTTCATCCAGCTTCTTTGCTCTAAACTGATTCGTGACATGAAGTTTGAGACAGACCCAAAGAAACCGAAACCAAAGAAGCAACGACTTCTTTTGATGCTCGATGAGTTCCCACAGCTCGGTAACATGAAGTGCATCGAGCTTGCTCTGGCAATCTGCGCAGGTTATGGTATCAAGATGTGTATCGTTTGCCAGGACGTAAATCAACTTAACAAGGAATATACGAAGGATAATTCTATCGGTTCCAACTGTCATTTGCATATTTATTTCACGCCAAACATCGATTCCGGCGGTGCAACGGCCGAAGCCATTTCAAAGACACTCGGTAAAAAGACCATCGATTCCGTATCCCACAGCGATGGGGGTGGCGGTTTTGCAAAAGGGTCCAATTCCATCAGCCAGACCGGACGTGAGCTTATGACGCCAGATGAAGTCTCACATATGAGCGGTGAAAAAGAGCTAGTCTTTGTTGCTGGCCATAAAGCTATCTATGGTGATAAACTCCGTTATTACCAAGTCCCGTGGTTACTCAAGCGCACTCAGGTGCCGCGTCCGGCCATCAGCGACCATGTCACGCGTGTCACGACGTATGACGAGCTTTTCCATGTTCATGCGGCTGATGCGGCGGCAAAAGAAGACGACCGCAAGACCGTCTTGGCGGCAAAAGCGCAAGAGCTCGGCTATACCTATAAGGATTACATGCAGTTACTCGAAAAGGAGAGGAAAGCACGTGAAGTCAAAATCTATAAAGCAATCACCGGCGAAGAGCCTGACGACGGCGAAACCAATGACGAAGGTCAAAAGCATGAACAAGCCCCGCAAACTCATGATGATGGGCAGGGGACAGATGGTTCGGACACGCCGGAAATAACACTCGACCCCGACCTTGAGAACGAAGGTATTGAGGACGATGACGATAATTTTGATGATGTCTTCGATGGGGGCCATGGTGGCTTACCACAGCAAGGAAATAGCGGTGGAAGCGATGGTGGCCTTGCAGGAGTTCAAGAACGCCTCTCGAATCGTCAAAAAGAACGAAAAGAGGCCCTGCAAGGCGGTTCTACTTCTGGTGCACCCAAACAGGATAAACTCTTGGGTGACTTTGATGAGTCCGATATTGCAGAAGAAGAGCAAGAGCCGACCGATGCAGGTGTAGAAGAACCAGATGAAGAGCCGGAACCAGATGCATCCGTTCAAGAACCAGAGGAACCAGAAGATACATCAACTCCAAAGGAAGCAAGTCCTCTTGATTCATTACATCTTGGGGATGTCGGCGATATCATCAAAAATGGCATGGAGAAGAAGAAAAACCAGTCGAATGGATAAGAAAGGAGGGAGTCGTGCCAAGTTTGGCACGACCTTTTTATGGATAACGAACGGTATGAAGTGAGCATGAAGGCATTGATTACATCCATGCAACCGCTTATGAAATACTTGCAAGATAAGAAAGTCTTCGAGGTTTACGTTAATCCAGACAAGAAGATATGGACGGATTCACTTGGAAAAGGTACCTCTTGGACGGGGGAGACGATTGAACCAGAAAAGACACGAGCCATTATTTTGAACGTTGCGGCTTTGACAAATCAGATTATCTCCCGTCAATATCCGGCTATTGATGCAGATATCCCGAAAAATCCTTTTTTCCCACAATGCCGTTTCGAAGGGAATCTACCTGACATCGTCATTTCTCCGACGCTCAACATCCGTAAACAGCCAGAGACCATCTTTACACTAGAAGATTATCTTAAGCAAGGGACCCTCACACAAGTCCAGTACAATGTCATCAAGAACGCCGTTCGTGACCATAAGAATATCGTCGCGGCAGGTGCAACGAAATCCGGTAAGACAACGTTCCTCAATGCTGTCCTGGCTGAAATCTCGAAGTATCCAGACCGTGTCATCATCCTAGAGGATACGCCAGAACTACAGTGTAGTGCCGTAGACTGCGTGCAGATGCGCACAACGGATACGTGCGGCATGGATTATCTCTTGAAGCGCGTCTTGCGCATGACGCCTATCCGCATCGTCGTCGGCGAGGTCCGTGGTGGGGAGGCCCTTTCCCTCATGGATGCCTGGTCTACCGGCCATGGTGGGGGATGCAGTACGGTCCACAGCAATAGCGCAAAGGACACGCTCCTGCGCCTTGAGAACATGACGGCGCGTACCGCTAAAAACCCGCAAAACGCGGTCATTGCTAACGCGGTCAATCTCATCGTCTATCTCAAATACGTCGGCAACGTCCGAAAAGTTCAAGAAATCATCGAGATTCTGGACTGGGACAACGTCAACAAGAAGTACATCTATCGGTCCCTTGGAGAGCCTGTCCACAATGGACAGGCTCGGAAAAAGCCATCTGCAAAAACATAAGAAACGCCGTACTGTCTTTTCCATTAAGATAGACTCATAGCAAAGCTATGGACTCAAAGGAGGTCTTTTGTATGTTTATGAAAGAGAAGATGAAGAAGAACGTGCAGGGTGCGGTTCGCTTCATGAAAGAAAATAGGTTGTTCCTGTTCCGTCTTAGCGTGATGGGTGTGGTTGCTCTTTCGAGTGACCCAGCTCTTGCCGCACAGTCGGATTCGACGTTCGCGGTTGTCACGAGTCCGATTGAGAAATTCAGTAACACGATTACTGGCCCGATTGCAACAGCTATCGGTACAGCTGGTGCGGCCCTGCTCGGTCTGTCCGTCTCAATGAACTTTGAGAATCAGGTTGCCAAGCGTGGCGTCCAGGGTGTTGGCGGTATCGGCCTGGGTATTGGTGCCGCTACCCTGGTAAAGAATCTTGGCGGCGGATTCCTCTTTTAAGTAGGAGGGACCGCATATGGCAGAAACGAACGAGGCAGTTGAAGCAGAATCCTGGTATGAACTCAGTTTCTCGCGTGGCCTTACCGAACCGGCTCTGATTGCCGGAGTTCCGAAATCTGTACTGGTCTGGAATGGTCTTTTTGCCGTCTTACTTATCATTAACTTTGGATTCTGGCAAATTCTTTTCTTTACCGTCGGAATGCATTTTTTTGCAATCTACCTCTGTAAAGGCGACCAGCAGTTTTTCAGCTGTTTGCAATCCTACATCAACAAGAAGAACTACTACACAACATAATCATAACGTGCGCCATAAAAGGTGGACAGGGGACCTGTCCACCTTTTTTCTGCAAAAAGATAAGAAAAATCCCGTTATTTCCCCCTGTATACTAGAATCAGACCACTTTGAAAGGAGAATCTGCATGGCATCTCTACAGCAATATGGCTTACAGTCTACAGCCGTCGAAGAATATATCCCATGGGGTGGCATTGTCGAGCCGTCGGTCATGAAACAGAAAGATGGGTCGATGTTCAGTGTCATCGCTTACACGCCATACAAACGAGCAAAAGAACAGGAAGTCCCGGTCATTCCCTTCTGCCGAGGCTGGGTGCTCTGGAACGAACACCAACAACGAGCCGACACATTGGGCCGCGACTTCCTGATTGTTTGTTGGAATCCATTCTATTCTATGGCTAAAAAGTATGTCGATAACTCCTTGGACCCGGATATCGACAAAGATAAGACCGTCCCGTATTTCGTGACCGTCGTCGATAGGGTCCTCAAGAACTTACAGCTCGTCACGAGCGCGAACCTCTTGACCTATCAAGATATCCTGGATGTCTGTTCGTTTTCCTTGTCGCTCGGCGACCACTATGAGAAAATGCCGGACGTGCCGCTCTACATTGATGCCTTGCTCTCAGGAGAGATTGATTTCGACTTCGGCGCGAATGATATCTACATCAACAAGAAGCGTCTCTATAGCGTAACCATGATGGCCGGATACGATACGGACATTGTTTACGGAAAACTCAAGCACATCGCGTTCCGTCATACAAAACGTCTCGTGCTCTTCAATCCGAGGCAGGCCGAGAAGAGCCTCAAGAAATACACGAGCCGCTGGTTCCCAAGCCGGTCCGTCCTCAAGAAAGAAGCACTCAAAGGGATTCTTGGCTCATACAACGGTTACTATACGGATAACTTTCTCTTCCTGCTGGATGAGAAAGCCCAAGAGACGTTCCCGGCCTACTTCGAGAAAATGCTCAATGCGCAGGGCGCATCATATATCGTCGAAGAATTTGGCCTCAAGGAAACTTTCTGGGGGAGTCTGCCGGGCCTTTTCCTTGCCAATACGAAACCGCCAATCCGTGGCTTTCCAACACTCGGTGACTTCTTGCACGCAACGCTCGTCACGACGGTCAAGAAGCGGGATATCTTGGAAGATGCCAAGAAGAAGATTATCCATACACCTGTTGATATTGTGGCCCATTTAGAAGATTATGAGCCAGCAAAGGAGGAAGAACATGTATCGAACTGACCGATTTATCTTGCCTCGCGAACCACTCAAGTATACGATTCCCTGGGCACGTCTGCTCGGGAGCAAGGACGGTCCGGCCGTCGTCTTGAACAAAGACGGTTCTATTCAGACGACGTTTCGCTATCGTGGGCCGGACCTTGATTCTGCCATCAAGGAACAGCTCTCCGTCATCACGCAAAGACTCAATTCCGTTTTCATGACGCTTGATACCGGCTGGGTGATGTACTTTGAATCTCAGCGCGTCCCGTCTACGGACTATCCAAAGGATACGCAGTTCCCGGACCCCATCACGAGCATCATGGATGACGAACGCCGTGCGTTCTTCAGCAAGGGCCGTTCGCATTTTGAATCACAGTATTACGCGACGCTCTACTGGATGCCGCCAAACGACCATGAAGGCCGCCTCAAGTCCATTGTCGTCGAAGGCAAGAAGCAGAAGGGCATTACCTTTGAAGAATACATCGATGCCTTTGAGACTGTCATCGATAAAGTCGTTCGAGCGTTCTATGATGCGCAGATTCCATACGAGCTCTTAACGCCTTCTGAAATGCTCACGTATCTTCACTCGACAATCTCGATGGAACGCCGTTCGATTGCGGTCCCGAAAGAACCGCTCCTTCTCGACCAGTACCTTTTCGATACGCCGCTCTCCGGTGGCCTTGAACCGAAACTCGGCAACAAGAATCTCCGTGTCATCTCGGTCATCGGGTACATGCAGAGTACCATCTTCGGTATCTTTGACAAGCTCAACTTGCAGGATTTTTCTTATCGCTGGGTCTCGCGCTATTATTGCCTCAGCAAACTCGATGCCGAAGCCGAGCTTGAGACCAAACGCAAAGAGTGGAAATCCAAGTTCAAAGGCATTGCCGACATGATTCGTGAGTTTGCGACAAGTGTCGAAGACGATAGCAACGTTAACCAGACGGCCGTCGCCAAGTACGAAGAAGCGACCGCCGCCAAGACGGCCGTCGAGTCCGATATGACTTCTTACGGCTATTACACGACCTGCATTGTTGTGACGGGCGATAATCCGGACGATGCCGATAACAAGGCAAAGGCCATCGAGCAGGTCATCAATAACATCGGGTTCCGCGCCAAGATTGAAGAACTCAACGCCGTCGATGCCTGGATGAGTACGCTTCCCGGAAACGTTGGCCGCAACGTGCGCCGCCATCTCGTTTCCCTCGGCAACCTTATCCATATGATGCCGCTTTCGACTATCTGGGCTGGGGAGACCCGCAATAAGCACCTCGGCGGTCCACCACTCCTTTTCACGCAGACGAGCGGCAAGACGCCGTTCCGTCTTTCCCTGCATGTCGGTGACGTAGGTCATACGCTTGTCGTTGGCCCGACTGGTGCTGGTAAATCCGTCCTTCTGAACACCATTGAAGCGTCGTGGCGCAAGTATCCGAACGCTCGCGTCTTCGTCTTCGATAAAGGTGCATCGAGTTACGTCCTGACGCATGGCGTTGGCGGGACGTTCTTCGACCTTGGTAACGAAGAGGATGGCAGTCTTTCCTTCCAGCCGCTCGCGCATATCGATGACGATAAGGAACGACAGTGGGCTTTGGAATGGCTCTGCGGGTACGTCGAACATGAGAATCTCGAAATCACGCCGGAACGTAAGCAGATTATCTGGGACGCACTCGTCGCGGTTGCGACCGGTTATACCGGCGAGAACGTCAAGTTCCGTCGCATGACGATACTCGCGAACGCCATCCAGGACCAGCAAATCAAGAACGCGCTGGCTCCACTCTGTACCGGCGGTGCCTATGGTCGTATCTTCGATTCCGACCATGATAACCTCCAACTCGGCTCTTGGCAGACGTTCGAGATGGAAAAAATCATGAGCACACCGGAGATTGTCGGTACGGTTCTTATGTACATCTTCCATCGCATTGAGCAGAGTCTTAAAGGCGAACCGACCATCATCGTACTGGACGAGTGCTGGGTCTTCTTTGACAACGAACAGTTCGCGCAAAAGATTCGCGAATGGCTCAAAGTCCTTCGTAAGGCGAACGCATCCGTTATCTTTGCAACGCAGTCCATCACCGATATCGTCAACTCACCAATCTTCTCGACGGTCCTTGAGTCGTGCCCGAGTCGCATCTTCCTGCCGAACAAGGATGCCCTCGAAGAGACGACGGCCAAGAACTACACACTCTTCGGCCTCAACCGTCGTCAGATTGAGATTCTTGCAACCGCCATTCCGAAGCAGGACTACTATTACGTTTCCCCATTTGGAAGCCGTCTCTTCCAACTTGCGCTCCAAGCTTGTCCAGTTTCCTTGGCGTATGTAGCCGTCAACACGAAGGGCGTCCTTGAAGCCAAGAAACTCGTCGCCCAGTATGGCGAAGAAGAATTTAACCGTCGTTGGCTCATCCGGTCGAACCTCTTAGAGGATAACACCAACGACCAGAAGGAGGAACCTGCATCATGACCGCCAACATCTTTTTAGCTCTTGTCCCTTTTTTCATCCTCATTCTGTTCTATTTCTTTTGGCGCATCAACCAACTGGAAAAGTACCTCATCCAGCGCAGGGAAGAGGAAGAGAAGGAGATGACTGAACTCAAGGACGCTCTTTCCGAACTACAGGATGCGTTTGATGCCGAGTCAGTCGAACATCGCGGATAAGAGAGAAGGAATGACATGAAGAAAACGAACATCCTCCAAGCGTATCAGATGGTCTTCCGAGAAATCCTTGAAAGCTGGGAGCGGGCCGGAAAGGGAAAGCCCCAAGAGAAGGACTTCCCGGACATCGACCTTACTATCAGCATCCGACTCCTGGAACAAGGGTACTCGCTTCCTGACGTGAAGCAGGTCCTTTTAGAGCACTCTCCGGAACGGAAGGCCCTGCATGATAACGACCGTGCCATGGATATCTACATCCAGAAGACGCTCGCGCAGGTCAACAAGACCTGGGACGCGCACTCGAAAAAGACGTTGGATGCCGCCAAGACCTCGTACCGAAAGAGGGCCGCAGGACTCTTGAAGAAATACCAAGACTACCGGAGCATTGGCCTCTATCAGGACGGTGCCATTGGCGTCGCGCTCTTACAGAAAGACCGGTTCCCACTCGCGACAGTCATCAAGGCCCTCCGTCAGAACAGCCTGGGGAAGGGGACGAACGCCGCGTATTTTGCGGCCCTCTCGCAGGGCCTGGAACAAGTAGCAAATCGCTATCAGGCCATCGAAGCGGCCTCTGATGAACCGACAACGGACCCCGTCGCACTTTATCGCCTGTTTGCTAAAAAGTACATGCAGGAGACCAAGACGACCGTCCTTTCCGGCCGCGACGACCAAAACATCGTCCGGCGCATCGGTGCGTTCTTCTTCAACGAGATTCAGAAGAACGGCGAGCTTTCCCCGGAGACCCGCCAGGCCATCTGGGAAAAGAGCCTTGAACCGTATATCCAGCGTGGTATCAAAGAAGCTTCGCCAGTCTATCCGGAACCGGGCCGCAAGAAAGACGAGTACCTCATGAGCCTGGTCCTCGAACTAGAGGACCAGTTTGAGCAAGAGAAGGCCCATTCCGCGACGGCTTACGCCGAGACGGAACACCTTTACCTCAAACGCCGTCAGGATATCCAGTCGCGCCTCGATGCCTACAAGGCCCATGCCGATACTTTCTTCGACGGACTCATCGCCAAAGAACTCTTGGAAGCCCAGCAGACGCCAGAGAACATCCGCAAGGTCATCGAGAAGAACACGCTCGTTGACGAAGACGATAAAGGAGCTTATGCCAAGAGCGTCCTCGAAAAAGCCGAACGGTGCCTGCACGCCGAGAAAGAAATCATCAACCTCGAACCCGTCGAGTCATATCCAGAAGGAACGACCTATGCGATGCTCCGCGAGAAAGGCGTCACGATGGTGCACCTGTTCCGTCAGATGATGCAGGAACGTCTCGCGTCCTATCCGTCGTTCCAGCTCGAACTCACGGAACCCTATGCCGATAGGGATGCCGTCGAAAAACTCATCCATAAATTCCCTGACTTCAACCGCAGTGCCCTCATCGATGCGATAGAGGATGCGTCACCTAGGGCACAGCTTCCGGGATGTTCACCAGAGTATGCCGAGTCCATCATCAAGGAAGCCGAAGAACGCCTTCGCCGCGTCGAAGAACGCGAGAAGAAACAACTGACCATCCAGAAGCAGTACAACCGCCTGCGTGGCCTCTCATCAGAAGGCGTTTACGAAGAGTCCACACCAATGGATTCCTACAAGGACGGCCGCATTGCTGTCAAGATGCTCCGTCGTGGCGTCTCGAAAGATGATATCAAGCAGTACCTCATTGCCCTTGCCAAAGCGACCGTCGCGACCGCGACCGTTGCGGTGGCCGCCGTCTACGCACAGGATATCCTCAATAAAGCCCAGGAGTTCTTGTCGCGTGAGCGGGCCATCCGGGATTATCCAAACGGCGAAGCTATGACAAGGGATGCCGAAACCGTTCAAACCGTTCGCGGACCGTCCGCACCAGTAACAGATGCCGCCATGGCAAGGGCCGAAGCCGAGAACATGACCGGCCGGGCCATCGACGCGGAGAACCGCGCTCGTTCGTTTGCCGAGACCGCACACGCAAGGGAAATCGCCGCCGAGAACCAGGTGGCCATCGAAGAAGAGAAGGCCCGCGAGAAAGAAGCCGAGCAGGAAAAGACCCCGTCTTGCTCTGCGCTCTACCTTGAGAAGATGCACGAACGGTATCAGGAAAAAGGATTCGTGCAGGCTGGCATGGATATCGCCATCATGAAAGACATGATGCTTACATCCAAGTACACGCCAGAACAGATTCAAGAAGTCATCAAGGACCGCAGTCCTGTTGCGATTGAACCGGGCCGTGATGAAGGTTATGTCGATTACGTTCGGACTATGGCCGAACAGGAGATTGAACGCGAACGCGAAAAACTCAAGCATTATGTCGTCGTCCCACAGTATTCGGACCATCCGCGCGATGATGCATCCTGCAATGCAGAGTACGGATACCTGCGCAAAGAGATGGATGCCGCCATCTCTTTGCCGCATGACCTCTTGATGGATGCCATGATTGCCAAGGCCCTGCTTGATGACCATTACGATAAGTCCGTCGTCCTTGATACGCTCGATAAGTACGCACCAAGTGGCTGGACCGAAGAGAATCCAACGATTCCTTACGGCGACCATGTCCTGTCCTATATGACCAATTCCTTGACGCAGGTCCTTGACTATGCCCAGGAGAATACCGAGGAACTTGTGCGCAAGATTACGACCACCACAACTGTGACGACAACCACAACTGAGACGGATTGACCTGTCCATGTTGGACAGGTAAGGAGGCTTTATTATGTTACCGATTCATACGCATAGCGAACTTCAGGAAGCCGTTCGGAGTGACTATCCGAACTATGACGACCCCGAACTTGCCGACATTTCCTTATTCGCACCGACGGACTATTACGATGGGGATACCTTTGCTTACGACAATTCCCTTTCCGAGCCGATGCTCATCAGCCCGAAACTTGGCCTTGCCATCCAGCTTGGCTATAAAAGCGCGTTCCAGCACGGCGGCGACCCGCGTTTTCGTCTCTATCCTTACAGCAAGGCTGATGGACTCGATACCGAGCAGGTCCTTTTTGCAAGCGACACATGGAAGGATATTCAGCGCGAGGTCCAGAAACGTGGTATTCTCTGCCACCTGGATAGGACGCATCTGGACAATCGGACGCTTGAGTCGTTCCGTCAGGCCCCGAAGTCCTTCGAGAATGACAAGATGATTGGTTTCACGACGATTGGCAATCTTGCCTGTGTCGTGCGCAAGATGTATAACCAGGATAGGGAGCCTGGCCTTAGTTTCTCGTTTGTCATACCAGCTGAGGATAGCGAGAAGCAAGACGCCATCTACGCAAGAGGCGATATCTTGAAGACCTGTCCTGCACTTCCCCTGCCGCCGTCGCTTTTCGTGACGCACAAGGAACTCCTTTCCGTCAAGAGCGACACACTCTTCTCGTTCATCGGAGAGAAGATTGCGGATATCATCTTGAAGACGCCGCGTAATATGGACTTTGCCGTCTATGAACCCTTGCAGTTCATGACAAACGAAGTCCCGATGGACCCGAGTTTCTTTGCCCTCTACGAGGCTTTGGAAACGCCATGCAACTTTGAGATGGGGGATATCGACAAGTCCCTTGCCCATACGCTGACTACGACAAATGAGCAGTACGTGACGCGTTATGCTCACTTGAACCGGCTCCGGTTCGAGCTTTGCTTCACGATTCCTTTTGACCGGCCACCAGTAGAGGGCTATCGGTATCTTCTGCGTCTCTTCATCAAGGGTGAGGATGGTTCCTTGCACTTGGTTCTTGTTGATGCGACAGGAACGCTTCAGGATTACGAAGTAGGGGAGTCGATTGTCGAATGGGCCAAACTCACGATGCTTCGCGCTACCATTTTGGCTGTCCAGAAGCAGTATCTTCCTCTCTGCGCATTGGACCGCGACTCGACCGAAACGCTGTCCTTTGACTGGCACCAGCTGACGCGGCGCGATTTCGTGCACTTTATCGAAGCCTTCAAGGACGCCAACGCCATTCCCGAGTCCGAGGCCAATCACTGGATTGTCTCGTATGACGGCTATCCGTTCCTGCCATATCGCACCGACGATATGGAGTCTTTTTACCTGGCCGATGCGATGCAGGCCAAGAAGAGCAAGGAATATCCGCTTCAAACCGTCCTTGCCATGACGTATGAGGCTTTCCAGTCGTTCGTTGAAACAACCCTCCGTGAACTCGCCGGAGTAGAGGACCCCATGGAAGAAGAACCAGAAGAAGATGACGAAGACGGAAAGCCCTCCGACGGCCTTCTGCCGGGCCTCTCGTTTAAGCTGGGCGACGAAGATGCGCTTCCTTATATCTGCCTGGGCACGGCCGACGATGGAACCGTCACGCTCTATCAGCCGGTCCAGCAGAAGTACGAGACAGCTGATGCCAAAGACCTGGTCGGAAAAGACGTGCCAAACGCTTATCCGATGCTCAAAGACGAGATTTTCGCCTTTGTCCAGACGCACCTTAAAAAGCGTGCCCTGGAACAGGAACAGGAAAAGCTCAAGATGCGCTTAGAGGCCATCGAGCCGGAACTTGACGCTCTTTCCCTAAAAGAAGCCGACCAGGCCAAGACACTTCACCAGAAAGCGTCGTTCCAGCTGGACGAAGAAGATGTCGTCGAAGCCTTCCAGCAGTCCCGCCTCGCGCTCCCGTTCCATGCGATGGGGAAGGTCAAGATGACCTTCCTTGCTGATAAATTGCCATTCCGGCTGATGCTTGAGACCAAGACCGTCCTCTCGACACATCCCGAGCGGTCTGTCTTCGCGCTTCTCTTGAACGATACCGACCAGGGTGAGACACTCGACACGGATAATGATATGTATCAAGAGACTTTAGAGTCGCTTGTTCAGTCGTCTTGGATGCGTCCAGGCTCTGCCGAACTCACACTTGAAAACGGAACGCTTTATTTTGTTCGCCTATATCCTATCGTCCTGCCGCAGTATGCACCAGACCGCAAGGCCCTCATCGAGCACTTCAATCGCTTGGCCGATGCACAGAATTAAGATTGCAAAAACATAAGAAAGAGAATCCTCCTTTTTTTGTTACAGTATAAGCAAGTTCCAGATATTCATTCGTTATTCAAATCAAGGAGGAATTTTTATGAAAACGTACTCGGGTGTTCTTCAGCGTTTCGGAACGCGCATGAAGAAGAGGGGTGCCATCCTGGCATTCGATTCGGTCAACTACCTGACGGTCCTCATCGTCCTGGTTGGCCTTGGTATTGCAGGTTTCGCGGCTTTGGAGAGCTATCGAGTGGTGACTTGCAAGATGGAGCTCAATGAGATTTCCAGTGCCCTGGCGACTTACCAGAGTCTCCGTGTAGATGGTAATTCGACGGCAGACGACCTGACAAAGCTCCTGAACGATGAAGCAATTGCTTCGACGGATGCTATCGACGGCGTCAAGCACGGCAACTTCCTCAAGACGACGACGCGTTGGTCCACGTCCGGTATCATTGACCCGTGGGGCCATGCTTACACGGCAGAAGGTGGTAGCAACGGTAACGGTGGCACGGTCAAGAGCAATGGCGATGTGCTGACGGGCGAGATTTCGACACACTTCGGCACGGGCACGAACTAAGCTCTCCTGAAAATTTATTCCGATTCCAAAGAAACGAAAAGCCTTCCATTTGGAAGGCTTTTTCGTTTTCCTGCAAAAAAATAAGAAGTGCCGCCTTCGGTTTTCTCATAAGATAGAATCTGGAAGGAGGGACTATTTATGACACCAGCAGAGGAAGAATTGACGCAACTTCTCTATGATACTTGTGATTGCACCAAGTTTCAGCCGCGCCAGTTCGATGCCATGAAAAAAGTCGTAACGCAGGACCCGTGGCGTATTCCATCCGGTGGCGGTTGTGCCGGGTCCATCCGGTTCGGGGACTTGATGCTTGATGTCCTGGCCCATCAAAAAGATAAGACGGCAGAATTGTCGCTTGCCTATTTCGTGCAGACTGACCGCATCCATGCGGACCATGTCATTTCTCCGGCTATCTGCTACCGCAAGGCCGAGCAGAAGCCGATTGCTTCAGCAAAAGAATTGCAGACCATGACGTATGATGCGTTTCTCGAAAAGACGATTGCACAAGTCGCAAGCGTCGTAGCGAAACGCGAATCATTCCGAGAACCTGCGACGATGGATACCGGATTCTGGAAAATCGTCGATTTGGCGAACCGACCAACCCATGCAAAAGTAACCGAGCAGGAAGCCCAGAAAGAACTCATGCAGACCATGAAGACGTTTTTAGAAAAATGTCGGTCCGTCGGCCTTTCCCGCGCCGAACTGAACCGCGTCTTGAAAGGAGCAAGCTCCAATTTACTGCAAGATTCTGAGCACCGCTAGAAAGGAGGGATTACGATGAAGGAGAACGTTAGCTATGCACGCATCCTTTCCAAACAGAAACTTATGGATATCCTATTGGAACAGGACGAAGAAGGTATCTTGGATACTTTTGATTTCTACACGTTACAGCATAAAGCGATAACGTTCGTGCAAGACCGGCAGGAAGATATCGAAGAAGCATTGCTCTTGGAAGAAGAGGAACATCCGACCGACACGGCCGAAACGCATCTTCTTGCCGCACTCAAACCCGTCCTAGATGACTTGATGCATGAGATACATCAGCAACGCGAATACTTGATGACGCTTCCAGCAGACGGACTGTTTTATCTCAAAAAGCGGGCCATGCTTCTGTCCTTTGTCCGGCCCATTGAGCGCACAGAAGCATATCACGATTTGCGCGAAGAAGTGACGGCCACCTTCTTCGCGCTCCCGCCGCTTGTCGCGTCGTTCCGTCAGGACGCACGGGCAGGGGAGGCCCTATTCTTGGGTCTCGTAGAGGCACAGAAGGCCATGCACGCCCTCGAAGACCGCATCTTTGTTACACGATTCCTGCCGGACACGCAAAAAGAAGCCTTCCTGGCCTGCCTGCTCGGCGGGACGCAGAAAGACTTCTTGGTTTTAAGGCAGGGACGGACTCCAAAGAACCTGGATGCCCTTTTAAAAGACCTGCCCGTCCTCAAACAGTTCTTGCAGGCCGCACAGAATATCCCATATCCTCGCGCTGGGGAAGTCCTCTCAGAGGAAAGCCACAAGGCCCTTTGCCGGACGCTCCTTGATGTCGTCTCCACAAGCTGTACGCTCGTTTCCACTTACGGCTTTATGGCTTACTTGGAACCTCTCGTTGAGCCGCTTTCCCTTACTTCGACTCTTGCGGCAAGGGCCGAAGCATCCAGCGTGTAATCTGGCTTTAGCGGCAGGTCAGATATCGCCATCCGGCGCACGGCTCGTTTCAAGAAGAGCGTTGCATCACTCGTATAGTAGAGCGTTGCAAACGCGGAAAGAGCCGACCAGGATGCGACAACCTTGGCCATCTTCACGGCCGTAGGACGTTCTTTAAATGAGGTCCAGCTCGCTTTCAACTCCATTTCTTGCTCTGTGCAGAGTGACTCAAATGTCTCATCTGCAAGGACCTTGGCTCCTGCGGGAAGCCAGCAGACTTGGTAGCCCAAGCGTCTTGCCAGGTCACGTTCTTCTTCAATGCGGAGCGTGCCGCGATATATCTTATTGGATAGTCCCTGATATTGGCGGTAGCCCATATCATCGGCCAGCGTCTTCCAGGTGTAGCCGCTCTCCTTGATGCAATGCGCTACCATTTCTTTGTAGCGAGCAAGGAAGTCCGGGTCTTTCATAGAATCCCCTCCTGATTCGTTCGTTTTCTTCATTATACCATGGAAATGGATATTATACCACAATAATGTTGTATTTTTAGCTGGTCCATTGTGGACAGGTAGAAAAATACGGCCTTAGACTTCCTTGTATTGCCCTAAGAATCCTGCTAGGATAGGGGAAAAGGAGGAATGACCATGAGGACCTTTGAGGAAATGGCGAGAGATTTAGAGGTTTTGCGCCAAGCCTATCCAGAAGAAGCCAAGAGGCTGACGGCCGACCTAAAGGAAGCCTGCCAGTTAAAGCCGCGCTACGAGCAAGCCCTTCGCGAAGCGTCCCGCATCAGTGCGGACCTTCTGAACGAGTGTAACCGGGCAGACACCAGGGAAGGCGAACCGGACCGCGTTCAGCCCGCGAAGTTCTTGCAGGAGATGTTCTTGGAGAAGTGGAAGGCACACGCAGGACTCTGATTCAATAGAAGCGACCCGAGCGGGCCGCTTTTTTATTACAATTACAATTATATAGTTGTAAAATACATATAGATATGGTATAATGAATCTGTAAGGTGAACAAAGACCTGTGGAGGGATGATAGTATGAAACTGAAGCTGACAGAAGAGCAGTGCCGCATCATTGAGTTTGTCAAGCAGATGAAACGCGGCCAGAAATTAAAGATTGAAGCGAAAGCCGGAAGCGGCAAGACCAGTACGCTAGTTGAAGTCGCAAAAGCCAATCCGGATAAGCGTTTCCTGTATCTGGCCTTCAATAAGGCCATCGTCAACGACGCGAGCCAGAAGTTTCCGGCAAACGTCGTCGTCAAGACGACGCATAGCCTTGCGTATGGTAAAATCGTGATGCCACTTCGCAAGAAGGACCCGTCGTTCCGTGTCCAGGGGAAAATCACGATGTTCGAGCTAAAAGACTGGTTCATGGAGCATGATGCCCTTTACAAGCGGTATCTCAAGGCAAATCCTTCTGACGAAGCCGGAACAGGGAAGGCTTACCAGTGGGACAGCATCGCCTTTGTCGCCGCTCGCTATAACGAGTATTTGAACTCCGACAAGGAAGAGCACACGCAGTCCAAACTCTTCCAGGAACTTTCCAGAGCCATCCGCGATGGGGAAATCTCCTATACGCACTCGTTCTACTTGAAAGAGTATCAGCTTCTCCGGAAGCATCCAGAGATTGATAAGAAGTTTGATTGCATCCTCTTGGATGAAGCGCAGGACACGAACCCTGTCACGATGGGCATCGTGAACGATGTGACCTGCTCGAAAATCCTCGTCGGTGACTCCAACCAGAGCATCTATGCGTTTCGGGGAGCAGTAAACGCGCTTGCGACCTTCCAGGCCGACGAGACGCTTTACCTGACGTGTTGTTTTAGGTGCAATCAGCCGATTGTGGACCGGGCGAATTTCTTCCTCAAGAAATACGACCCGACCGAGCATCCCTTCCGGGCAATGCGCTCGAATCGTCCAGACGGGAAATCAAAACGTCAGTCGGCCGCGATTATCGCCAGGACGAACAGCGGACTCATTTCCGCGTTTGAAGAGCTTTTGCAAGACCGGACGCTCTCATACAAAGATATCATTTTCACGCGCCCACCCTCTGAGATTTTTGCGCCGTCCCTGAACGTCCTCAAGTTCCAAGATGGGGCCGACGCACGCGAGCTTGCCGCGCCGTTTCGCTATTTCAAGCGGTTCGATGATATCTTTGACCTCAAGAATTACGCAGAAGACACGTCTTCTTACGAAGTCATGATGGCCATTAAGCTCGTCGAAGATTACGGCCATTCCATCTTCGGCCTCTACGATAAGGCCAACCAGTGCGCCGTCTGCAACTTCACGACGAGCGATAACAAGACCGTCACGCTCACGACGGCTCACAGCTCGAAGGGACTTGAGTTCGATGAAGTTGCACTCCTTGGCGACTTCACGCATCTTGCCGATATCCAGGACGAGCTAAGAACACTCATCCAAGATGGTGCTCCAGCCGGAGATATCAATAGCGTGGCCCAGTCGCTCTATGAAGAGACCAACCTCTATTATGTCGCGTTGACGCGTGCCCGTTCCGTCCTCTTCGACCTCACGGAGAACGGCGTTGAGTTCGACAAGGACACCTTACTGAGTTCACTCGATGCCCTCTCGTTCCCGCCGAGCCTCTTCTTCCTGCCGGACGAGACCAGAGAAGAGGCGATAAAGGCCCTCTCGCATCCGCAGGGCCAGCAGGAAGAAGAAAAAGACGCTTGAAGCTGTCCATCATGGACAGGAAGGCGACCATTGGCCGCCTTCTTTTTTTGCTTATTTTACAACTATATAGTTGTAAAATATATATAAACGTGGTATAATAAGGATGGAAAGAGGGAAAGAGAACAGAAAGGAGCTTTAAGATGGTCATCTATCATGAAAGCATCACATATCCTTATGAATTTCCGGTAGGAATGTCTTATGAAGACAAATTCCGGATTTGCTATCATCGTGAACCAACGAAGGAAGAGAAAAAAGAAAAAAGAGATATCTATCTGAACATCGAGTGCACGACGCTTGAAGAAGCCAAAGGTCTCTTCGAAAAATATGGCGGCGAGGTCTATAAATCCGACCGTAAACTCACGGATGAAGGGACCATCAATGAGTTCTGCCGCATCATTCCAGCACCGCCACCAATGACGATTCAGGGAAAAACCCTTAAGGAATAGCTCGGAAGATAAAGGAGGAAAATACATGGAAATGGAAATGGAAAAAGCCCGTGCGATGCAGGCCCAGAAAGACCTCATTCGCCAGCTGGAAGACGTTCAGAAAACCGCAGGAAAGATGTTACAGCAACTCTCTGCGGCACAAGCAGAAGGTAAGCTTGTGTCTACCAATGGAAGTGTGTACGGCCTTCTTGGCCTGACCGTCATGAACATGGTGAAAGACGAATCAGAGTACAACACGCTCATCAAGCAGATTACACGAGCAGAGCATTTACAGGGGAGGTAACTATCATGAAAGACAAGAAAAACTTATTTTATGGCCAGCTTTGGCCGCATGGAATCGGATGTGATACTTTCATTTCCTACGCATTTGATACTAACGAAGAAAGAGAAAAATGGCTCCGTCAGTATCTGCCGGATGAAGAAGGGAATCCCGTCGTTTGCATCGCCGACTTCGAGGACATGCAGAACGCTTACGGAACGGACTTCTGCGTCTTGGGAGGTGCTTTTGATGGCGAGGTGTGCAGTCGCCAGGCGGCGATTGAACTTCATCAAATCAGTGCGACACGGTATTCCTGAGTAGAAGGTGGTCTGCGGACCATCTTCTTTTTTTACTTTTTTCTGCTCTTTTTTACAACTATATAGTTGTAAAATCTATAGAAACGTGGTATAATAAGAATAGAAAGAAAGGAAAGTAGGAGTCCAAAAGGAGGAACCCACCATGAAATACACCGGTAAGAAAGTCATCGCCAGCATGACCAAAGGTAGCACGAAAAACGTCTTTGCAATCTTCGACCCCAAGGAGGAACGTTTCATCCATGCCGAGTATACGAGAAGCAAGACAGTGCCTGATAGCACGGCTGATGGCGTTGGCATCATCGTCCCGCCAGACAGCACCATGAAGGACGTTGCCTGGCAGGTCACGAAAGCTTTGCGTCTCAAGAGACTCAACGACCGGGGAGGTCCCAAAAAGATGAGCTTCCATGATTTCACGATGGCCATGATGGCCGCACACAAGAGCGGCAAGGACGTTAGCGGCGTCATCGTCTTCACGGAAGACAGCTTCGATAAGCCGTTTACCGTGACAGAGCGCAGTTACCGCGTTGAGAGCTGGGCCAAATACTTCGACCCAAACAAAGGCGGGACCAGCCTCTTTGGCAACTGCCTGGATGAGAATGATGAAGGCGTCCGTTTGGACCACCTCATGCATAGCGGCTGGACGCCAGATTACTGCTACATTGAGCCGAATATCGAGAGCTAAAAGGAGGGTGTAAGATGACTGTTATTGAGAATTTAATCAAAGAAATCGATGATATGCAAAGTGATGCATGTGATGCCGTATATGAAACGGCACATACGGATAAGGAATGTGATTCATGTCCATTTTATTCATCCGTGCATGGATGCCGATTCAATTATATTTTAGGTGAGTTAGAGCACCTCAAAAAGGAGGTACAACCATGAAAGTCACCTATTACCGGTTCCCCAAGGACATGCCACTTACCGATGCCTTCCGTGCCTGGTATGATGTCGAACCAAAGGAAGAATACTTAGAAGAGTTCAGCCGGACTCGTGAGTGCAACGTCCGGACTGCCAAGAAATTCCTCAAGGCATATGGAGGCGTTGCCTTCACCGAGCATTATGACCGAGACGGCGGCCTCTTTGAGACCTCTGAGATTCACCTCAAAGGCAACAACAGTACCGTCCATTACAATCACCACCTTTGAACCGTTCCCTCTTAGCCTGAAACACCTAGAGGTTTATCCTCTAGGTGTAGAAAGGAGTTGTTTCTCATGAAAATTGTCGATAAGAAGACCAACAAAATCCTCGCAACCTTCCCATTCTCCCGTGAGATGACACGGGCAGAAGCCATCTTCCTCTCTGACCTGGTGCCCATGAAAAGCGACAATCCGCACAAATTCATCTACCAGGACAAAGATGGTGAACTGCACCACTATGAAGACATCATTTCCCTCTCAGATTGAAAGGAGGAATCTACCATGAAAGCCACTTACGTACCGGATTTTTCTAAGACCCTTACCTCGATGGAAGGCTTTGAAACCCTCTATGCTATGGTCAAGAAAGCAACGGGCCTCAAATATGGTCGTACCTATGTCGGAAGTTTCTGTGTTGGCCGCTTGGAATATGACATGGAAATCGAGTATGACCATGCCGTCACGATGATGGAGAAAAAGGCCGAAGCTATGGCAAAGGCCGCGCCGGAAAGCGCAGAGGGCCGTTCGTATTACGATATCCATATCCGTATTCTGCTGACGCCATGCGACAAGGACACCGTCTACATCGATAAGATGCTCATCCTGCCGCGCAAGTGCATCCTGGAAACCGAAGGCAAGAAAGAAGCCTTCCTTGCAGAGGTCGAGCATAAGATTACCTATCGGGATGCTTACCGCGCCCCCAAAGACCCTTGTGAAGCGGCGTATCTTGCGGCCATGGCAGGCTGAAAGAAGATAAGAAGCCGGAGGATTCCTTTTATTGTACGCTCATTCTAAGCGAACGATGAAGGAGGAATCCGTATGGCGAATAAGAACAATCTCTTCATTGAGAATCACAGACTGAAAGAAAAACTCAACGATGATAGAAGTGCGTTCCAGCGTCTCTTGACGACTATGGCGCACTTCCATCGCTATTCGGTGGACCAGCAGATGAACCTCTACGAGCACGCACCAGCTGGGGCCACCGCCATGGCAACGGCTGACTTCTGGCAGAGCTACCTGCATACCACCATTGCGCCGGATGCAACGCCGACGCCGGTCCTCATCGGCGAGAGCAGTTGGACCAGCAAAGACCGGGATGTTGCGTATCTCTTCGATATCAAGGATACGGCGGCTTACCGGGAAAACCCGGAAGCCTTCGCATCCATCCCCTGGTCCTACGAAGAAGCCTATGCACCTGCCATTCAGGAAACCCTTGCGCCGCACGCAGAGGACCTGGATAGTGCAATCCGCACCTACGCACAGACCGTGACGGCAGAGAAACGCTCGGACTACCCGAGCCTTCTGGCCGCCAGCCTGGAATACGTCATGCGGACGCGCCTTGGCCTTTCGGCCTCTACGGATGCCTTGGAGCATGTCAGTCGGCAGGGCGTCAACATGGATACGTTCTTGTCGGAACTCAATGAATTATCTAGGAACGCGCTGGATAGGATGGGGAAGCGTGTCCAGTTGGAGCAAGAAAAAGAAAAGGAGGCTATGCGTTATGAAGAGCGCGAGCGAGCACGAGAAGAGGATGAAGTTCTACGGGATGTGGGCCGACCTGCATCGGGATTATCTGATGGAGTATCAGCCGGAAATGTGGAAGAACATCCTGGAGACGGAGGGCGAGGAAGCGTACCTGACGGCGTTCGAGGAGAAGATGCAGGAGAAAGCCGACAAGCTGGAGACGCAGATGGCCCCGCAGTACGGTCTGACGGAGGACCTCAAGATGAGGGACCCGATGGCCTGGGTGGGGACGTACAACAACCTTCGAGCGACCATCCGGGAGCTTCTTCAGGAAGACCTGTATCCGCAGGCGACGACGAACGAGGAGACGACGGAAGAGTAAGAACGCCGCTCGATGAATCCATCCGGACGTGGTACATGACCACCGTCCCCGAAGATATCGAAGGAGCAAGCCTGGAAGATATCAGCTTCCAGGCTCTTCTCGATAGTCATGTCAACATGGACGCCGCAGGCGTACAGGCAAGCGATATCCGTGAGATGCTTCTCCGTGAACTCGTCAAGCGGTCCGGCATCCCTTACGATACGCTCTACAGCCAGTTCCTGGCGTCGAGCCTTGGCGAGGAAATCGAAGACACGCCAACGGCTGGTGTTGCCCAGACCTTGGAAAGTGAAGAACAGAACGAGCAGGAAGAAGAAGCGGCTCGCGTCCGTACTGCGGACCCTGAGCCAGAAGAAGCACCAACTTCTACGGAACCTGCTTCGGACTACACTGAGCCGGAACCCATGGAAGAGGAACCGGCTCCTTCTGGTACGGCCGAAACGGACGAACCTGCGGCAGACGTTCCTTCTCCGGAACCGGAACCCGAGGAACAGACTCCAAGCGATACCGTAGAAGAACCTTCTCCAAAATCCGAAGAAGGTTCTTCTGATACGACAGAATCCGAAGCGGACGCTCCGGCAGAGGATACGGAGTCAGAAGAAGAGGAACCCGAAGAAGAACGCGAAGACACGTCCGAACCTGAACCGGAACCGATGGAAGAAGAACCAGCCGACGTACCAACAACAGAAGAAGCAGAGGACGCACCAGAATCCGAGCCGGAACCGGAAAATGATGCCGATACATCGGACCCGGCAGGAGAAACGACCGAAGAGAATCCGGCCGATTCAGAGGCGGCTGAGACCGAAGCACCAGAAGAAGCCGAAGAACAAACGACGCTTGTGGAAGGCGAAGTCGAGAACGCACCAGAGTCCCTTACGGGTACAACGGAACCCATAGAAGATGCCGAAGTGACGCCTATCGACCCGGAAACTGTTCTTGGCTATGATGAAAATGCGCCTATTGATACCTTCTTCACGGAAGACGATATGGACTCCATTGACCTTACGGCCTCCCTTGCCGATGGGGGAATCGATAGCAAGCGGAATGTCTTCCACCGGAACCTGACCGCTATCCGCATCCTGCATCACCTCGAAGAGACCGGCAATCGTCCAAACGACGCCGAACTTCAAGTCCTTCGCATGTACACCGGCTTTGGTGGCCTTTCCGAAGCGTTCGACGTGAAGAACAATTCTTGGAAAGAGGAATATAAAGCTCTCCAGGACGAACTTACCAGCCAAGAGTACGCGGCGGCAAGGGCATCGACTTTGGATGCGTTCTACACGCCACCGGCTATCATCCAGGCTATCTATAAGAACCTCGAACGTGAAGGCTTTACCGGCGGTAACGTCCTGGACCCGTCTGCCGGTACGGGCCGGTTCTTCATGGAAATGCCAGAGTCCATGAAGAAGAACAGCAACCTTGTGGCCGTCGAACTGGATTCTATCTCGTCGCGCATCAACAAGGTCCTGAACCCAGAAGCAACGGTCCTGCATACTGGCTTTGAAGAGACGCGCTATCCAAACGGCTCCTTTGACCTTGCCATCACGAACGTACCGTTTGGCAATCAGGTCATCTCGGACCCGAACTACGATAAGAGCTATCCTATCCATGATTACTTCATCCAGAAGATGATAGACCAGGTCCGTCCGGGTGGCCTCGTTGTGGCCATCACGAGCAACGGCACGATGGACAAGAAGAACGACGAAGCCCGTAAGAACATCGCATGGAAAGCGGACCTCATGAACGTTCTTCGTTTGCCGGATGATGTGTTCAAGGAAACTGGGACCAGCGTCGGCACTGATATCCTGGTCTTCCAGAAGCGCGAGAAAGAACTTTCGCTATCCGACCCGCTCCCAGAGTGGTGCCAGGCATCGGAAACCGACATCATGCGCGGTGTTACTTCGGGTGGTACGATACACATCGCGTATAGTGGCGATGATGTTATGGTCAACAATTACTTGCAGGGCCATGTAGAAAAGGTCCTGGGACAGCCCGACGTGGCTAGTTTTGCCTATGGCTATCGGTTCAGCACGCGTCCACCTCGTAGCTTTGAAGGCCAGACGCGCGAGACCCTGCCTGAGTACATCGCACCGACCATCGAAGACGGACTCAAGGAAGACCTTAACTGCGTAAAACGCGAGACGCCGTTCTATGAGTCCCTTCCTGAACCGCTTCCTGCGCCGAAGCAGACGCCAAAACAAGTGGACCGCCGTCCCTTTGGTTATTACCTCGATGACGACGGCACGCTCGTCCTTGATTCTGCCGACGGTTCACAGCGCATCATGAATGACTTGAAACCAGAAGTAGAAGCGAATATCCGTCTGGCCATGGCCATCCGTGACCGCATCCATGCCATGTACGAAGATGAACTCCATAACTGTTCGGATGAACGTCTGGCCATGCATCAAGAAAACCTCAAGTCGCTCTATGACCAGTACGTCAAGAAATTTGGACGAATCTTCTCGAATAAGACGTTGGCACAACATTTCAAGCATGATGCTTCCTATCCACTCCTTACGTCTCTGGAAGTCGTCGAAGACGGCGAATTGCAAGGGCTGTCTGTCATCTTCGACAAGCGGACCATCCATGCATATCGGCCGCCGACTCATGCCGATACGCCAGAAGAAGCCTTGATGATTTCCTTACAGGAAAAAGGCAAGATTGACCTCGCGTACATGAGTACGCTTACAGACAAGACCCCAGAGGCTCTTGTCAAGGACCTTGAGTTCTCTAGTATCTACGAAGACTATGAGACGCACCGCTACATGACGGCCGAAGAATACCTTTCCGGCGATGTCCGTGACCGCATCGAGAAGCTGGACAAGCTGATTCATCGCTGGACCAAGGACTTGCGGACGCTCGTTTATGCCGAACTCTATCCGATGCATGTGGACGCCAAGCTCCCTACGACGAGCGAGGATTTTGACCTGCATCAATTCCGTACCGACCTTAATGGGTATCTCTATCATATGCGGGACGAAGACTTCCAGAAATTCTATAAGCCAGAGAATCGGATGCTCCTCATCCATATCTTGTCCCAGAACGACGATGTCAGTGCCGTTTATTCCACACGCGACCATATCCTTCACGACGTGAACCAGAATGAATCCCTTCGTGCTCTTCTGGAAGACCCAGCGTTCTATATCGATATGATGGAGTACCAGCTCTTGCAGGGAAAGCGGTTCGACACGGCCAATTTCAATTACTACAACAAGACCTTCCCAGGCTATCAGGATATCAAACGTATCGGGGAAGCTATGAAGGGAAAAGGACGCTTTGATGCACCCAGAACCCTTGCCGAGATAGCCTTCCTGCGCAAGGCCGTCCGTGAGTACCTCGATAGCGGCAGGAGTGAGACGTATCTTGAGAAACTTGGCGATACCTATCAGGCATACACCAAAGAGACCTCCGAGAAGGTCCATGAGGCCATGCATAACCTTCATACGGAGACCTTGGACGCCGTGCGCGAAGATATCGACCGCGCCACCAAGAACCGCAACGCCTTGGAGAAGGTCAAGCCCAAAGACCTGACCGCCGAAGAGATTGTCATCCCGTTCGGTTCGACTTGGGTCCCGACCGATTCCATCCGCGACTTCCTCGCCGATACCTTCGACCTCTATAAGTATTCGATAACCGTAGACTATTCTTCTGTGACGGGCGAATGGAAAGTCACCTATACGGGTGGTCCAAGCGTGAAATCGGAGAACTTCGAGATTGAAGGCGAGACCCCAAGGTCCACAAAGACGGCTATCGACCTAGCGGAAAGCGCACTCAATCATCGGACCGTCAAGATGAACAAGACGGTCAGCGTAAACGGCAAAGATACCACTGTACTGGACCTCAAGAAGACGATGCTTGCCCAGCAACGCATCGAAGCCATCCGGGAAGCTTGGCTCAAATGGGTCTATGAAGAAGAAAGCCGTAAGGAATACTTCGTCCAATATTACAACCGTCACTTCAATAACATCCGGCCGCGTGAGTACGACGGCTCGCACCTGAATTTCCCGGGCATGAACCCGGAAATCAAACTCCGGCCGCACCAGAAGGACGCGGTAGCACATACCTTGTTCGGCGGCAACACACTCCTCGCACATGTCGTCGGTGCAGGCAAGACCTTCGAGATGCAAGCTTCTGCCATGGAAGCCAAACGCATCGGCCTTTGCCATAAGTCCCTCATGATTATGCCAGGCCACCTGACCGCGCAGTTCGGTGCCGAGTTCCTGCGTCTCTATCCAAACGCGCATATCCTTGTCACGACCAAGAAAGAGCTGGAAGGGGATAAGAAGAAGCAGTTCTACGCCAAAATTACCAGCCAAGACTGGGATGCCGTCATCATGAGCTATGAGCAGTTTGAAGCCATCCCGCTTTCTCCGGAACGTCAGAAGAAATTCCTCGATGACGCTCTGCAAGAAGCCCAGGAGGCCCTCGATAGTCTCATGGATTCTGGATTCAGCCGGAAGAGCTTCACCGTCAAGCAGGCTGAGCGTGCCAAGAAGAAGATTCTTACCGCCATCAAGGACCTTGCCAAGAAGACGACCAAGAAAGATGATACGCTTTGCTTCGAGGCCCTTGGTTTTGACCGCCTTTATGTCGATGAATCCCATAACTACAAGAACCTGGGATTCTTCACGAAGATTGACGGTATTCCGCATGGCGTGTATGCAAAGACAAACGACATGCTCGCCAAGGTCCAGTACCTCAACGAACTCACCCATGAACGCGGCGTCGTCTTCGCATCCGGTACGCCAATCTCCAATTCCATGGCTGAACTCTATACGCTTCAACGGTACCTCCGTCCGAGCCGCCTCAAGAAGCAGGGTCTCATGGCCTTCGATGCTTGGGCATCGACGTTCGGGCAGGAAGTCACGCAGATGGAGTTAGACCCCTCTGGTAAAGGATTCCGCGCCAAGACGCGTTTTGCAAGGTTCACGAACCTTCCGGAACTCATGAGCATGTTCAAGGAATTTGCGGACGTGAAGACCGCCGACATGCTCAAACTTCCGACGCCGTCCTATGAGATTGTCGTCGAGAAATCGGACGCAAGCCCCGCGCAGAAGAAATGGATAGACGACCTTGTCGAGCGTGCCGAAGAGATTCGCGCCAAACGGCCGCGCAAGTTGCGTGAAGACGCCGACCCCGATACCGGAAAAGGCATGGACAACATGCTCCTTGTCACCCAGCACGGCCGCGAACTCGGCCTTGATGTCCATATCCGTCATCCAGAAGAACCGGACTATCCGGATACCAAAGTCAATCGATGCGTCAAGAACGTCATCTCAATTTACAACGAGACGATGGACAAGAAATCGACGCAGTTGATATTCAGTGACCTTTCTACGCCGAACGACAAGAAGGAGTTCAGCGTCTACTATGACATCCGGGACAAGCTCCTTAAGGGTGGTATCCCGAAAGACCAAATTGCCATTATCCACGACTATACTACCGCAGAGAAAAAGGAAGCCCTTTTCAAGAAGGTCCGGAAAGGCGAGGTCCGTATCCTGCTCGGTTCGTCGGATAAGCTTGGCGTCGGCACGAACGTCCAGGATAAGCTCATTGCGTCGCATGACCTGGACTGCCCATGGAAACCGGCTCAGATTGAACAGCGTCTTGGCCGTATCGTCCGCAGTGGTAACGAGAATGACCATGTCAAGATTTACCGCTACCTCACCGATGGTTCCTTCGATGCCTACATGTGGCAGACTTGCGAGACCAAACAGCGGTTCATCTCGCAGGTCATGACCAGCCAGGCCCCGTCGCGTGCGATGGAAGATGTCAACAAGGAAGCCTTGTCGTATGCCGAACTCAAGATGGCCTGCACCGGCGACCCGCTCTTCAAGGAGCAGATGCAACTTGATATGAAGCTCAAGGGCCTTAACATCGAGCGGAGCCAGCACAAAGAGAATATCCGGAGAATGGAGCAGAAACTCAACGTCGAACTCCCAACCCAGATTTCCGACGTGAAGAACGTCATCACGGGCATCCAGAGTGACCTTGCCGTCTGGAACCAGACGCATGTCAAAGAAGGGGAGGCCGCACCACTCGTTCTTGAAGGCAAGACGTATAAGACCATGGCCGAAATCGGTAAAGCCCTTGCCGAAGCCGCCAAGGTATTCCATACCAATGCTGACGCCAAAGAACTCCATGGCACGTATCGCGGCCTTGCCGTCACGGTAAAGACTAACATCTTCTCGAAACCTGCCGTACAGCTTCGCGGCGAGAGTTCCGTTGAAGTCCAGATTGGTTCGTCCCTTGGCGTCGAGAACGCCAACCGCCTGGCAACGATTAACGATACCTATGCTTCGCGCATCAAGACCTCACAGGCACATCTTGACGCGCTCCTTGAAAAGAAGGCCGAGTGTGAAGCCTTCATCCAGAAACCGTTCGAGAAAGAAGAAGAGTTTCAGAACGTCATGAAGCGGTATAACGAAGTCACAGCCAGAATCAAGGATGATAACCGGTCCGAAGAGGAAGCGAAAGCCGAACAGAAGCGTCGCATCGATATCATCAAGGATATCGACCGGTTCGAGTCGGACGATAATAAAGACTACTGGCAGAACACCGCAAGGAAAGAGTTCTTGGAGGTCGCGCACGGTATCTACGAGGAAGCTGGAAACCAGTACAACGAGCACATTGAGGCCCGTATCGTTAAAGCACTATACAACACATGTTTCCAGTTCAACCAGGAGATAACACTTCGCCGACCGACAAAAGAGGAGCTTGCTTCCTTCCTCTATGAATGTTCTCCAAATCTACCAAGCCAGGAAGAAGCCAACGCAACCGTTGAGAAAGCGTTTACTGTTTGCCAGAGCCGGTAATCTTCAAGCAGATGCCTCGTGCATCTGCTTTTTCTTTTTTGGCGAAAAATAAGAAGGAGAACGCCGCTTTTTCCGCTATACTGAGTCCAATGAAGAAGGAGGGACCCTTATGTTATCCTGGCTTATCTGTATTCCAGTTGGCGTCGGCTTAGGGCTTATGATTGCCTTCCTCTCGAAAAAGGATGCTACCAAAGACGCCACCGAGATTTTCACCGACGATTCGTATCTTGAACGGAATGTCCATGATTTGTACCACAAATGGAAAGAGCGTTAATCCAAAAAAAAGGAGTGATTGCTATGACAAATCCCATTCCCGAAGAAGACCGTAAAGTCATCTACAAAGAAGCCGTCGTAGACGGCGTGCGTGTTACCGTGCATCAGCTTCCGGATGTCACCGTGAATGAAGTCAAGAATTACCTGGAACTTCTGGCAAAGAACGTGCCAGAAGGCTCGCGTCTTACCAGTCTCAGTATCGCAAAGACCGGTAACGATGACCATGTCGCGCTTGACTACACGTTACAGAATCCACCGATGGAGCGTATCCGGCGCATCACGGGCTATCTTGTCGGCACCGTAGACCGCTGGAATAACGCCAAACAGGCCGAACTCCGTGACCGCGTCAAACATTCCATCCGCGAGTTTTCTCGCTAAAGAAAGGATGTCCTATCTATATGCCAAAAACCAATCCTATTGCCATTACCGTTCCGGCGCGTGCCTTCTCAATGAAGCAGTTCCGCAGTATCTATGATGTGTTTCGCCAGCTTGATGCAACGTACCACATCATCATCATGCAGGATAAATATGGCGCACAGTGGGCTTATTTTATCCCAGATAATGGCCCTAAAATCAAGGAAGATATGCTCAAGAAAAGCTGGACCGTGACGGCTAAAGAATTTGCGAAACTCTCTTATGAAGATGCCAAAGACCGCATCGAGACCATCCCGCCACAGTTGGATTATGATGAAGAAGCATTTCTTCATCAGCCAGTCCTGTTTGATAGGAGTGTATGAATATGCCGGATTTTTCCTTCCGTTTCCCGACGTTTACCGATAAGCAGTGGAAGACGTTTTCGCGCATCGTTAAGCGTCCGGAGATTCTGCCGCTTGGCAGTACGCGCATCAGCGGCATTGATGTCGGCGATGCCTATTTCCAGATGTTGTTTTGTCATCGCCATTATCCAGCCCCACAAGGCTCCGTGTTCACGTTCCGGCTCGTTCCTGCGTTCCCGAAACGCGAGAAAGTAGATGTGCTCCAACCGTTTGCCCGAGAGGACCTTGCCGAGTGCGTCAACACCTACCTTCCTTGCGACCAGCTCCCAAACGAGAAGGCTCTTGAGGTGTCGCTTTTAGAGCTTGCTCGCATATCTACTTACGAAGACCTCTGCAAACTCTTAGAGGCACAAATCCTCGCGTATCTACAGGAGCCGCAGGAAAACAAGCTTTACCCGAGCCTTGTCGCATCGGCCAAGACCAATACCGATTTCTGGGCCAAGCGGGATGCCATCTTGAATGGCACCTTCCAGAAGGAACATATTCAAGCCGAGAATGTGGCCGAAGATTCGACCGTCAACTTTCTGCTCACGGGCCGGAAAAAAGACGGGCACGCCATCTCGTTTTCCCTTCCGAGCGAGAAGAAAGCGGCACTCATCGACTTTTTCTCCAAGCAGGGATGGACGCTAGAACTCTTTGCCGATAAAGAGGACCAGTTCTCGACAAGCTCGCCTAATGGGTGCCTTACTTATAAGGCAGGGACCGTCCAGGGGACCATGCAAGATAATATCCTCTTGCCGTTTCTCCTGATGCTCACCGAGGCCCTGCCGGATACGGAACTTGTCATCACGCAGAAACAGCCAACGACGACACTTTCCGATGCCGACTTCTCGACGATATGCAATCAGCACGCCAAGACACTTGACGGCTATTTGCAGGCGGTTGTCAAGAAAGGAGAGACTGCGCATCCCGCTGATGCGGCCCTCCTGTTCCTGCGCATCACGGACCAGTATTTCTCGACCAAACAGGAAGGAAAGCGGCTCCATGCGTTCCTTGCGCAGGAAGTCTATACCATGGTACGCTCCGGTTACTTGCAGGAAGAAAACGGCCAGTTCTCCGTCGGGAAACCCGTCTCGCTGGAATCTTAACCGAAAGGAGGATGCAAGATGGATATCCCGGTTCATGTCCGTTATCTTCAAATCCAGCTCATGCCTGGCATCTATTCGAGCATCACGATTTACCGAAGTACCCATCGCACGTTGTATTATGACGGCACCGGGAAGGCCGGTGGCGAATTTGTCTCACTCGATGATTTGAAGCGTGCCTGGCAGGAGCTAAAAAAGACGCCAGGCTTCTCGTACACAAAAGAAGACTACGTGACGACCTTGCAGGACCTTCTGCAAGTCGGGAATCCATCTTTTCTTACTCATATCCAGACGCTTGCACAAGGACAAGAAGGGAGACTTTTATGAAAGAGTTTGACGAATCCAATATCAATCGGGATACCGTAGACGTACACTTTTGGTGGGGGAGAACCTATGAAGAGTTTCGGGAGCGATGCAAGAAAACAGTACCACTCCCTGCTCATGCAACGTACTTCTCAGATGTAGTCGATGCAACACTTTCCTACCAGAAGGGGAAAGACAAGGTAAAGTATTTCGTCGTAACGTATCCGTATAGCGAGAATGAGCGTAATATCTATCTCAAATCTGACCAGATGGGGACCCTTCATCAAATCCCGAAGTGGAAGATGCGGTTCAAAAGCTATGATACGTTCTTAAAAGACTGTATCGATATCATGAAAAAGGACTTCCGTACTCATCACGAGGAAAATACTTTCGACGCTAGTAAAAATCCCGTCGATAATCCTATCTATCTCAAAGGAGGAATTCCTATGTATCAGTTCAATAGAGATGCAATCGATACTACTAGTTTTTCGGAAAAACATTATCAGACATTACGTGATTTTATTACATCGGACAAACCTCTTGCCAATGATGGAGAGAGTTACGGCAGTCTTGAATATAATGATGGCCGTCATCAGATTTCCTGCAATATCTCAGCTGTCCCCGCATTTAACGAGGATGGGAGTAAGCTCGATAAAAAAGAAGTAGAACTTGTCATGAATATCGATGGAGAAGAACATGATATTGTAGAGACCCTTTCTGCTGAGAAAATTGCTTCTGAGAATTATCAGGACCTTATGGATTTTTGCACCTACGTCATGGAACAGGAAGTCGTTGAACGAGAACAGAAAAAAGAATCTGTTCAGGCCAAAGACGAGACGGTCACAAAGAACTTCAACAACTTCAACCAAGAAGATTTCGACAAACTGTACGATATGGTTATGTACGGAGAGGAGGGAGCTGTTGAAGAGTTCTCTTACAAAGAAACCAAGTATCTTCTGGAATCTGCTCCCTCTCTTGAACATCCAGAAGAGATGGATGTTCATCTCATTCCAAACAATCCAGATATTTCCATTACGGTTATCTCGAGCAATCAATTCAAAGTATGTGACTATAAAGAGTTTATGTCATTAGTAGAAAGTATTGCTGAGTCGCATCATAATGCCTTGAATACGTCTCATCATGTCGCCTATCATATCGACCCCGTTGATTCTGTAAAATCGAATACTGGTGAAAAGATAGCGGATGCCGTAGCAAAGTCACTTATGGATAAAGGGTGGAGCGTCACACTTCCTGGTAATAATAGTCCAGAACATGATGCGATGTATTTCTCCGCCACAAAGAATGGTTCCTACTTAGAGTTTAAACGTGATGTTATGCCAGCCGCGACGGTAGCAGGAAAGGCGTTTGTCTTAGAGGGCACTCTCCGTAATATTCTTTCTCGTAACATGATTGAGACGCTCAAGAATATCGGAAAAGAAAAAGAGTTCCTTCCCATACCGAAACACATGGAAAAGGTCTCTGTCTTTTCGGACCAGATGCGCATCAACTATTACAAGGATGCGGTCCAGGAGAAAATCCAGGATGTCGTGAAGAACGGTGCTACCGCCAAAGATGTAGAACGTCAGGTCTTGCAGGCCATCAAGAAGGATGCCTACTACCGTCCGGACCAGTACACGGGAACGACGAAAGAGAATCAGTCGCTCCTTGGTATCGTGCATCAGGAAGTAGAAGGCATGAAGCGGAACGGCCTCTTAAAAGAGAACAGCCAGACTGGTACGCTTTCCGTCAGCAAGGCTCGCGACCAGGAAGCGAGTCGATAACGGATATGAAAGAAGGGATTTCATATGGTAGACGACCAATGGGCTTCTGGGACCATTTATATTACTCCACATGCAGATATTCCCTTTCCTGAAATGGTCCATGATGTCGCTAAGATACTGCAAGAGAGAGGTTTCACGACGGTCCTCCATCCTCCGTCTAAAGAATCGGACATTCCTCGCCTTGCCGCAACGAAAGGGAAGGTTTATCTGGAAACACCAGGGGAAATCACAAGGAATTCTGAGACCAATCAGGTTGAAGTCCAGTTGAAGGGTGGGTTCCCCAATTCCGTTCAGATGGACCTTGCTGGTGCATTTAGTTCGAATCCAAAACGATATACCTGCGATAAGGTCAATCGGGATGAAGGTATCCGAGCAAAGTCCGATGAAGAGTTCATGAAGCATTGCAATGCACATATCCATGAACTCGATAGCAAGATTTTAGAATCTGTCCAAGAAAACAACAGTGACCTATCACCAGAGCAATACGCCGTAAAACGATTGAAAGACGACTGGCAGAAAAACCTAGAGATGGGCACGGCAGGGGATAAAATGCCTTATCTCCCAGACCAATTCACAGGAACCAGCAAAGAGGGTGTTCGACTTGAACGGTTCTTGCATCAAGAGGTTGAAACCATGAAGCGTTTCGGCCTCTTGAAAGAGGATGTCCATACCGGTAAACTTTCCGTCGGTAAGCCTATCGAGCAAGTAGCAAATCGATAAGGAGGGAATTTTATGGAAAACCTTGATACTCATGCATCTTATGTAAATTATCGGATTCAACCCGATAAGCAGATAGGAAAGAGCGTTCTTGCGATTTACCAAGAAGCATTTGACTCAGTTGCAAAAAGTTTAGCCGAAAAAGGATGGAAAATCACCCGCCCAGGAATCGACAATCCATTTCGCAATGAAATCGATTTTTCTGCATCTAAGGACAACTCGTATTTAGAGCTTGAACGGCCTCTGACTTCCAGCGATGACTTTAGATTGCTTGGAGGGATTCGTGATGATTTACAAAAGGAAGTGCAGGATTCCTTAAAGCAGATTGACCATATTCATGCACATCAAACGGATACCTATTATGCACCGTCCATCAAAATTCTTTCCGACCAGGAACGCATCGATTATTATTCCCAGAATGATATCCGTGATTCCATCCATAAGACCATCAACAACATCGTGAAGAATCATCCTTCTACGCGTCAACCCAATGTAGAACTTGAGGTTTGTCGTCGGATAAAAAACGGGAACATGAGAGGTTCTTTCTATTGTCCGGACCAGTTCTGGAACACGACTCAGGAGAATCAGCCGCTCCTCGGTATCGTGCATCAGGAAGTAGAAGGCATGAAGCGGCTCGGCCTCTTAAAGGCAAACGAACAGACAGGAGAACTTGCCATTGGTAATGCACGCAAACAAGAGACCAGCCGTTAATTCCGTATCCTAGAGATATAAAAAGGTCCGTATGGTCCATTTCCCATACGGACCTTTTCATTTTTGTCTACAAGTACCATCTTATAGTATGTTATACAACTATATAATTGTACAATATACGCAACAAAAGCCTCAAATAAAAGATAAGAAACCGGCCGACCACTTGTTTGATACGATAGAATACGTCGAATGTTCAATCCGTGAAGGAGGAATAACCATGGAATCAGCGAGAGGGCACTTCGTCAACATCTCCGACCTGCGTGTGGATTGCATCATCCATGAGACTACCGAAAAGCCATACTGCTTGATTGATATCATTGGCTTTGGCGTATTCCGTGCACGTCCGATGCAGGGAACAGAGACCTGCCGCCAGTATAAGTACAGTGATTATCTGGTGACAAACGACAAACGTTACATCCTCATCAACCGTGTCCCACCGGACTGACCTGTCCATTATGGACAGGTCGAAGAAAAATAAGAAGAAGACCGCCGTTTTCTCCGCTACACTATACTCGTAACGGATTTTTTGAGAATAGGAGGTCTTTTTTCATGTATCGAATCTTGCGTGGGCTGATTGCCCTGGTCTGTGCTGTATCTTGCTTCTTGCCGTTTGAGAAGACAGAAGCGGCCGACCCATACAGTGTCATCTACAGTGACGTATCTGCTTATAATGGGAATCCCGTTGAATGTGACTGGATAACCAATGCCATCCTGTACGCATCCGGCCTCTATGGCGTCGATGCGTATCTCATCACGGCGGTCATGGAAACCGAAAGCCATTTCAATCTCAATGCGGGAAGTCCCGTCGGAGCCATTGGGCTTATGCAACTCATGCCCGGAACGGCCAGCTCCCTTGGCGTAGACCCATACGACCCGCTCGGCAACGTCCTTGGCGGCGTCGTGTACCTGCGGACCCAGCTCGATAACTTTGCCGGTTGGGGCGACTATGCCGTTACTGATGCCGTCGCCGCCTATAACGCAGGCCCGCAAGCCGTCTACGACTATAGCGGCGTCCCACCATATGCCGAAACACGCGACTACGTCGTCAAAGTCAATAACGCGTATGTCAATCTAGTCAACATGAGCTACTAAACGAGGTAACACTATGAACATCATCCAGACTGCTGGACTCACATCACTCTTCTTCATCCTATCCGGCATTATCTACTATAAGCTCAAGGATAATCCGCACAGCTTGAAGTGGATGACCAAGATACTTCTCTTCATGACCGGTATCCTGATTTTCCTGAACACGAATCTTTACATTGCGGCCCAGGACCAGGTCCGGACAACCGCCGTCATCCAGAAATACAGCGAGACAGCAACCCTTGAACTCATGGCCCTCTTGCATGATACCGCTCATCATACGGTCTATGCAGAGGGGAACCGCATCCATATCGATAAGGATACCGACAATGAGCGTATCTTTATCTTGATGCACGACCCCATCTTCAGTATCCTGGACCAGGCCAAGACCGTCGAGATGACCAAAGAACTCAACCCATGACCAGAACGCTCCTTCTCCCTAGAGAAGGGGCGTTTTTAATTGCAAAAAGATAAGAAGGAGCCCTGGTCCTTTTCCGCTATGCTACAAAGTGAATCCAACTAGCATCTCGTCAGAAAAAAGGAGTGGTTTATCATGATAGGCAAACGGAAAGTCGCAGTCGGCATTGGCGTCTTGTTCGGTATCACCTCGTCACTCATCGCTATGATGCCGTCAACATCCAGTGGACATGCAGATGCGGCAATCGCCGTCATTGATGTGAAGAATATCGAAGAGGCCGTCAAGACCGCCGTGCAGACCGCCAACATCCTCGATAAGGAACAGCAACAGCTCTTGCTCATGATGCTCAACAATAAGAAGCTCGATACCGACCAGTTATCTGCTTACCTCAAGCAACAGCAGGCGTCTTATCATGAAGTATGGGACGAGCAGGGGATGTATACCGGCATCGGCAGTATCGGAACATCTCTGTCCAATAAAAAGAAAAAAGACCCTACCGTAATCGAAGGATGTTTCGGTCCTGGTCATACGAGTCTCGATTATGACTGGAAAACAAAACTCGGCAGTATCGATGATATCTTGAACGGTGCTTGGGCAGAACTTCCAGGTCAGGGTAAACTTCCCGGCAAGAATGACGGTTGCTTCGGTACTGGCCGCGTTACGGTCCCTTGGGATGTCATCAAAGAGCAGGCCCAGCAGAAGACACTCTCCAACACCTACAAGGATGCCGCTAAATCGGCCGCTAATGCCGATGGACTCAACGAAGTCCTTGCGGATACTACGGCAAAGGCCCTCGAAGACTCCAACAATGCGGTAGGTGAACTCCAGGCATTGCAGAGCGGCAACGTCATTAACGCACAGGGCGTCCAGGCCATCCTGCGCATGTCCCAGACGTATAACCGCATCGTCCAGGCAGAGGCCGCGCACTACGAAGCCGAGAACCTGCGCCGTGCTCGCATCGAGACAAACGAGTACAATAACGGTGCCAAGCTCTCTGCGATGGGCCAGTCCATTATCGACACCAATCAGTAACATTGAGAAAGAGGCGTAATCCATGAAGCATTTCTCCAAGACCAGTGTCTTGTACCTGGTTGCCATCTCTATTCTCTGTCTTGGCCTCTTTGATATCTCCACTGCGTTCGCCGCCGGTACGGCCGGTACGATGGATAGCAACATCGGCCTCCAGAACAGCTCGGGAGCCTTCCAGAAGATGCTCACGACCATGACCGACGGCATGATTACCGTTGCCCGCATCGTATCGACCATCATGATTGCTCTTGCCGGATGCATGATTGCCTTCAACGTCGAGAGTGCCAATAAGAGCGTCTGGAACATCATCCTAGGCATCGGCCTTGCCATCAACTTCGGCACGCTCCTTACAGGCGTCTTCGGCGGCTATACGCATGTCGCAGGGGGAACGCAGTCGGCGTTCTCGTATACCTTCCATGCCGACGCCGCCACGAACGCAAAATGGTACGATATCCTGTCTCCGTTCGCCGTGACCTACGCCTCCTATACGAAGGCCGGTGCAACCGCCATCATCCCAGTGGCCGCCAAGCTCCTTATCGTGCTCACGGCCATCAACGCCAGCGTCAAAATCTCGCTGGACCTTATCAATGGCGACAAGATGAAGTTCCTGACCGAGACGCTTTTAACGACCGGTTTCTACATGTTCCTCATCTTGAACTGGTATACCGATTCTGGCATCAACCTCATGGGCAGTCTCATGGACGGTTTTGAAGCCATCGGCTACCAGGCCGGTGGAGCAGGGCCAAACGTCAAGACAGATTCCATCATCAGCAACGCCGTTGGCATGTTCACGACGGCCTACGGCGAAGCGTCCAAAGCCTTTTCCATCTGGTCGCCGCTTTCGAGTCTTGCGACTATCTTCTGCCTATTCGTTATGCTCATTCTGCTCATCCTGACAGGCATCGAGATTTTCATGGTCCGCATCGAGTTCTACACGCTCGCTATGATTACGGTCCCGCTCATCCCGTTTGCGGCCATCCCGCAGACGAAATTCCTCTTCGAGCGTTCCCTGGGTGCCATGATTAACCTATCCGTCAAGGTGTCTGTCATCGCGTTCCTAGAAGCCTTGTCCTGTAAAATCCTAACGGATTTTGCTTCTGAGTTCGCCAAGATTGCCAAGTCCGAAGACGGCCTGGTCGGCAACATGCCAGTCCTCATCCAGGCCATCATGGTCAGCCTGATTCTCTACTTCATCATCAAGAAGATTCCAGAACTTGTCCAGGACCTGCTCTCTGGCCAGCCGTCTCTTGCTGGTGGTGGACTTGTCGCAACCGCCAAGAATGTGAGCAGTTCGGCCGCCAAGGCCGGTGCCGCCGTCGCAACGGGTGGCGCATCCGTCGCCAAAGCCACCGCTACAGGTGCCCTCCAAGGCGGTGCCGCTGGTGCTGGTAAATTCAAGGCCGCCGGTGGTGGCAGGGCCAGTGCCGTCATGGGTGCCATGTTAGGTGGTGCCGCTGGTGCCGCGAATAGCGTTGCTGGTTCCATGGCTAAAGGTGCGGCTGGCATGATGAAGAACTCCATCCTCGGTTCCAACAACAACAATACCGGTAGTGGTGGAGCTGGTGCTGGTGGTGCAGATGGTCGCAGTGGTGGCCTCGGCATCGTCAACGCCATGCGCCAGGGCAGTCGCCTCGGCAAGAACTTCGATGCAGGAGGGAAGGGCTTGTTCAGTGCGCCAAGTGGCAAGAACCCCGACGGGTCTACTGCCAAAACACCTGGTATTTTGAGTGATGTAAAGAAAGCCGCGAAAAATGCCTGGTCTCATGCTGAAACGAAACCAACACAGTATGTGGATAAAGACGGCACTATTAAGACCAGAAATGACCCAACCGGTCGACATACTGGTATCAAGGGCAGTCTGACGGATATCAAGAAGGATGTACAGTCCACCTATGAAAGCTTTTCCGGCAGTAAAAAGCCTGGCCCTAAGAAGCATTAATGCAACAAAAAAGAGCGATGACACATCGCTCTTTTTTGTTGCTCGTTTATTGTCTACCGTCTTGTTTTCCTGCGGATGCCGCCAGTGTTTCCACCAGTTTTTTATATTCATCCTGCAACTCCGCATAGTGCTGTTGGAGTTCCGCATAACGGCCTTTCAGTTCGTCGTAGTCTTTCAACTCCTTGCACTGGTCTTGCAAGAAGTCGGCCTGTGCCGCCATCTTATAGATTTTCTGGGTGAGGGCAGGAGCGCAGTCCGCAAGGACCTGGTCCAGGTCACTGGTACTCAACATATTGAGTAAGGCAATTTTCGTCGCACCGCCATTACCGGACCCCGGTTCTGGACCATAGGTTGGTTCTAAGCCTCTCAATTTGCGAATGGTCTCAGCATCTTGTCTTTCTTTTTCTTCTCGTTTAAACTGAGCGGCATCTAATTTATCTTGGTCAAACCAATCGAGGATACTCATTTCAAACATCCCTTTCCATTATCTACGTCATACAGCACGACGCCATCTTTCTGGATTTCCCGATACAATGGATAAACGTCTTTCCATTTATCGAACTGCGTCTTGGAGACGGCCATGGGATGCACAGGCACTCCGGATGACAACGTCAACTCATACGACGCATCATACAAGGCATTATCCTTTTTCTTCAAGGAACCCAGTCTATCATCCACAATCACGAATATGTTGATGTCAGAATCTACCGTCTGTTCCTTCCTGGCATAGGACCCGAAGAGAATCATCCGTTTCAGGTTCTTGCCATATATCTTCTTCACGTCTTGGATAAACCCTTCTAAAGAGGGGAGCTTTGGCTTCATCTTGTCCATCCCGGCTTTCGCAGGGCTTTTTGTAGGCTCTCTTTCCATCCGCGCCCTTGGTAGATGGACTCAATCGCCTCTAAGCATCCCTTCGGATTATCCATGAACGTATTCACGTTCCAGTAGGAAATTCCCTTCGTACAGGACATGTTCTCACCGCGATATATCACGGCCTTACCAGAAACATGGACATGCAAGTCTTCCTCCAGTTCCTGACAAGCCGCTTCATCGATAAGGTGCAATGCTTGATGACTCGGCAGGTATTCCTTGGAGTGCTTGACTTCAAGCAAGACCGCTTTATCTTGCTCTTCATCCACGATGACCAAGTCAAACTCGTGCGTCCCAGCTGAATCCCGGTACTTTGTTACGCGGTAGCGTTCCTGTAACGCCTTATCTTTTGCCAGCTGGACAAACAAGATATCTTCCATCATGCTTCCCTTGACCTGCTCATCCAGCCTTCGGCTGAACTCCTTTCGCAGGGAAGGGGAGAAGTCTTTCAAGAGGGAACTCTGCTCTAGGATATCCATCTGCTTGCGGACCTGGCTATAGCGAAGGCCCGGTTGCATGAAGATGACTTCTTGCTCTTCCGTCCCAGGTACGACATAGATAACATCCAGACGCTTGAGATACCGTTTGATTTCTCGCACAGCCTCCGGTGATACCGCATGAAGGAGCGGGTCCTTAATAAGCAGGGCATCTCGGATTTCTCGTATCAGTTCCGGACTTTTCAGCGGCGTCACATCGATATCCTCAAAGTTCTTGTCACGTTGCAGGTTACTTGAAAGCCTGCCCATATCATGCGACTTAAACGTTCGATTGATGGTTTTCGCCAGGAACGTCCGGTTGTCTAGTTCCACAAGTTTTTCGATGCAGGTCGTCAGTTCATCTCTTGCATAGAGCGGGAGCAGGGGACCGAACGCGCCACCATCCCGAAACAGTTCCAAGCTATGCTGGATATTCTCGGCAATGGCATCATTCGTATAATCGAAGTCACCTTCTGGATTATAGAATACCTTGCCATCCGTCAACGTCCCGCCATACTCGATATAATCATCGATATCCTTATCTTCACCAAGAAGGTAGCGATATTCCGCATAGGGGATGTATGTCGTATGAAGGATGTGCGTCCTATCAAAAAGCTCTGTACCGAACGCCAGCGCAAAGCCTAGCGAGTCCGTACCGGCCAGGACTATCTTTTTCCCATCTTCGGCCGCATACTTATCGGCAAGGATACTGCTGGCACTCGTGAAGTTCTCTAGGCGCGTCACTTCATCCAGGAAGAAATACCGGCAAGCAGGATTTCCCTTGATGACGTTCTTCACGTCCTGGATATCGTCGCCCTCTTCGCAGTGGACCCAGCAGACCTTGTCCTGGTCCAGCTCCTTTGCGGCCTGCGCCATGAGTGTCGTCTTACCAGTCCGGCGAAGCCCGTAGAGCGTGCAGAGACGCGGGTCTTCTTCTCGGTGCAAGTAGGCCATCAGCTCCGGGAACAGGAAGCGTTTCCGGAACGATGCAATACGCTTGCTCTTAAAAATCCGGTCCAGGTCTTTGCCTGTTACGTACTCCATACACGTCCCTCCTTTGCCCTTATTATAAATCAAGTGCAAGTATTTTTCAAGCAACTTCTATTAAATCAATAGCAAAAATCAAGCAAATACATGTTAATTGCTATTCAATAAGCCTTATCTTGATAGCAATTCACTTTCCTGCTATAATAGATGTACTAGGAAAATCCTATGACAGAAAGAAGGAACGCGTATGGCAACAGACATGAAGGGAATCAGTATCCGCATCAATAGCGACCTCAAGGCGCAAGTGGATGCCGTTAGCGAACGACTCGGACTCCCGCTCTCGACTGCTATCTTGATGTTCCTGAACAGCCTGGCCCGTAACCAGGCCCTTCCGCAGGAACTCTCCATGGAAGCGCATATCGATGCGGACCTCATCAAAAAGGCCGCCGCCGTCACACAGGAGATGGGCCTCCCGCTCTCGACCGCAACGACCATGTTCCTCAAATCCATCGTCCGCAATCAATCCATCCCGAAGGAACTCTTCACGCTCGAAGAGACTCCCGACTAATCCACCTGGCCACCTGCGGGTGGTCTTTTTTTATGCAATTATCTCTTTACGTGTAAATAAAATACTTGACAAGTAAATATATATTTGCTATACTATAATCAGAAAGAGAAAAGAGAGCAATCTTGAAAGGAGATTGATGAACATGAAGACCAATATGATTCCCGCAGAGAAAATGGATGCCGTTGAAGAGATGAAAAGCTATTTCCGTTTAATCGACGAGTGCTTCTGCGTCGATGCCAACGGGGCCATGAAAGACCTCATGGATGAATGGCAGGGCGAGCACAACCGCAATGAAGCAGACGAACTCATTGAAGCTCTGGCAAACGAGCTGTACAGCTTCAACAAGGGCCACTTCGGTTCCGTGACCTTGCATGATTTCACCATGGAGGAGGCCCTTGCCGCCGCTCGTGACGAACTCACAAGACGCGCTCACATCGACTGGGATGATGAAGCAGTCTTCACCATCAACGATACGGATTCTATCGATGAAGTGCGCTCGATGCGCATCTTCGGATAATAACAGAATGGGTTGGGCCATCCGACAGGGTGGCCCTTTAGAAAGGATGGTTACATCATGAATGAATGGAACGAAGCCGAAAACCTGCTCAAAGAAGCAGGGAAGGATTATCTTCTGGCTTACAACGGAAATCTGGTCGGCCCAAAAGAGATGTACATGGCTCGCTATAGAGGTATGAAGGAAATAGCCCTTCTCCTTCATGCGACCACAGAAAGCCGCATCGATGAAATCGCACGGGAAGTACGCGAAGAAGTACAGAATCGCTTGTAATAAGAGGTGGGCCATCCGATAGGGTGGCCCTTCCAAGAAAGGAAGTAAATAAACATGCCAAAATATCAAATCAATTTCGATGTCCGCGTAAACGGCCAGACAACAGTCTGTGCTTCTAGTGAAGAAGAAGCCAAGGAGATTGTTGGTAGTTATGATATCCAGACCATCATAAAACGGACCAAACATCCGAAAACCACCATTTACGCCTTCTCAGTCACAAAAGCCGATGATGAAGAAGAAACAAAGTAAAGAAAAAGAGGAAAGCATCATGATTGAATCCGTAGAAGCCTTTATCAAATCCGTCCTCAAAGAAGAGGGCGATACCTTGCAAGACGCGGCCGAACTCATCGGCCTGCGCTCCCGTCAGGCTCTCCAAGATAAGCTCAGTAAGGGCAATCTCAAGGCAACCGAAGAGCGAACTCTTGCCGAAAGCTACGATTGCCGGGTCGTCTGGCAGAAAAACCACTGCCGCGACCTCACCGACAAGGCATTTGATGCCGAGCAGGAAAAGCGCATCGAAGAACTCATCGTTCTTCTCACGCATCGCCAGGCCCTCTACGAGAAGGTGCATAAGGACCAGCCAGAAAGCCAGTCCCAGTCGGACCTTCTCGACCAGCTGGAACGCTTGAACCTCATCAACCAGCGCACCATCTCCCTTTGGGGCCGCATCGTCGGGGCCTACCAAGCCCGCTACAATGCCAGCTATGCCCTTACGCTCATCATGGACGCCGAAGAAGCTGTCAACGCAAAGACCAACGCGGGCCTGCACTACGGCTCCTACCTCTCTCTCTAAGCTCAAAATCAAACAAAAAGCGCATGTCGCTAGGACATGTGCTTTTTTCTTGCAGAAACATAAGAAGTCGGTTTCTCCCTTCCATGCTAGGATAAGCTCAACAAAGTAGGCTAGGAGGGATTATCAGCGTGAGACGGTTAAACCATTGGACCGTTATCGGTCTTCTCATTCTTCTTATATCATGCATATCTACAACCGCATTGGCGGCCGATGAATCCGGCGGCACCAATGCTGATACGGGACATATTACTATGATGGCACCGCCACTTCATGGACATAAGATTGAAGTTACCTCGCCGTGGGGCGACCCACATCATGGCGCACACGATAGCCCGCACCTTGGCGTAGATATTGCTGGTGACTATTCTGAACCAGTATATGCCGTTGCAGACGGTACCGTAACCATTGCTACCACCGACCCTATACATGGATTCAATGGCTGGATTGTCATTGACCATGGCGGGTGGGAAACCTGGTACGGCGATTTGGATTGTCGTAACGGCGTAGAAGTAAGTGTAGGTCAACAGGTAAAAGCCGGAGACCGTATCGGTCATCTTGCAGAAGATAATAACCAGACAGGTGGCTACACTACCGGCCACCATCTTCACTTTGAAGTCCGCGTCAATAACACGTCCATCCGTCCAGCCATCTACGGTCCTTATGCACCCTGGCTCCCGGATAACGCCGATGTCGCAGGTGTTGGACGCGGCAAGAACCATAAGTTCATCTGGAACGCGGCCTACAACTTCACTGAGCCAATCCATAAAGCCGTCGATACCATCGCGAAAGCCTGCACGAACGGCCTTGACCTTCTCAAGGGAACCATCAAGTACGTCATCGGCCTCCTGATGACCATCGACCTGGCTCTTACCTATATCCTTCTCAGTGTAGACAGCGAGCAAACACGAAGTCCGCAGTACAGTATCTTCAAGGTGCTGGCTCTACGTATGATTCTCTATCTCCTGCTGTTCTTCTTCATTGCCCAGTGGGGGCCATACATTGCCAACGCATCACGCGACCTCTTCCTGAGCCTAGGTGCCATGACCAGTGGCGTCGATGCCGACGCGGCCTCCAAGGCCGTTGCCGACCCCATGGCCCTTGTCACGAAAGGCGCGAAGATAATCGAGCCAATCTTCACTGTCCTCAATGAGACCGATGCTGGTAGCGGTGAATGGCTCGAAAAGGTAGCCGCTGGTGTTGTGGCCGTTGTCTTCCTCATCATCATCTTCGGTACATTCATCCTCTTTGCGTTCCAGATTGCCGTCGCGTACCTGGAATTTTACGTCACGATGATGTTCAGCTTCACGACCTTTGTCTTTGCCGGTCTCAAGCAGACGCGCCAGTACGCAGGTTATGGCATGAACGCCATCTTCTCCGTATCCATCAAGCTATTCTTCTTCTGTTTCTTCTCCGTCATGCTACAAGCCGTCATGACCAATATCGTTGTCGGCGATTTGGTAGTGGAATCGCAAGAAGAGTACAAGATAACCGGCGGTGCCATGGGCCAACCGACTCTTGAAGAACTCGCGGATGCGATACGAGAAGCCGAGTCCGGTGGCAATCCATTTATCTACAATGAACAAGGCTCCGGTGCCTTTGGCCTTTACCAGCAGATGCCACAATACTGGAACGGACGATGCCAAGAATATGCTGAAGCACATGGCATCGACCCAGAAGCCTATAAAGTGAAGAGCTGGCAGAACTGCCCGGATGATGTTTCTTATCCAACTTCCAAAGAGGCCGGTGATTATGGCTGGAACCCAGAAGTCCAGGATGAAGTTTCTCGTTACGAGATGGAATGTTTCTATCGAGAAGGACACAACGGATTCCCACCAGGCGATTTGCGAGCGGTCACAGAAGGCTGGAACCCAGGCGGCGGCGAATGGTACTATGAATACGTCATGTCGAAGATGGGTAGCTCGACAAGGAAACGCCATGTCCTTGAAATCATGACACTCATCAAGCTTGCCGTCATCTGCATCATGTTCCTCTTTATGGCCGACAAGCTCTCAAGGCTCATCATCACGCAGTTCGGCGGCCAGAATGGTTTCAAGTTCACGAATAACGTTTAAGGAAGGGGCGCATCATCATGAAACTACTCAAGCGTATCTTCGTCGTCCTCTGTGTGCTCTGTCTCGGTTTCACGACCGGGACATCCCTCACAGTCCTCTACGCGCATCATCATCATCATCGCGTCGCTGGCGTCGATTATCCGTATGACGCCACAAAGTATTATTCGCCGACTGCGATTGACTATGCCGATAGTGCGCCGTCAAGATACGCGCTCAAGGACCTTGCGGCAAATGGCGGTAACGTCTACGACTACACGCGCCACATCAAGAGTATCTTGTTCGGTGAGAAATTTGCCAACTGGTTCCAGAGACTTGCGGAAAAGTGGGGGATTCTCAAGAAGCAGACCACACCACTCACGCCAGAGCAGAAGCAGAAGAACATGGAAGACTATCAGATTATCCTGAGTGCCATCAACAACAACCGTTCGGATGTTGACCTCGACCCAGAAGAATTTGATATGGGCATCGTCGAAGGCCAGGCTACGCGCTCCACGAACGCCGCTGACCAGGGCAAAGCCCTTTCGAGAGCCTACGAGACGACGGTTGCCACCAACATGAACCGTAACGAAGCCGTCGATGAAAACATCTATCCCGCGCTTCAGCGTGCCATGGAGCAGTCCAGCCAAGCCGAAGGTAAATTGCAGGCCAGCCAGGCAGGCAATCAGATTCAGGCCCTCCGGAATCTTGCCGTCACGAATCTCACCACGAACATGGGCGATTTAGCCAAGATTCGTTACATGAACTCGCTCATTGACTCGGCTGAGGCTGACAAGCAGTACGTTCAGCAGAGAAACGGCTCGTATCACTTCTACGACCCGTACAACAGTGAAGAAGACCAGAAGATGCTTGAAAACTATTATCGCGTTACGGGTGTCCAGCCCTACGTCAGTAGCGGTATGCCAGATTTCCATTAACCAGAAGACCTGTCCAATGTGGACAGGTCTTTCTTTTTCCTTGCAGAAAAATAAGAAGGAATCTGCCCTTTCTTTCCCTATACTAGAGATAATCCAAGCGAGAAGGAGGGGCAATTCATCTTAGAAGAATCGAAAGGAGCATTACTATGAGTGAAACAAAAGAAGCAAGTGCAAAAACAGAAAAGACGGACTTCTTGAAGAAGGCCAATGAAGAACTCAATGGCATCCTCAAAGAGGCTTATGCCAATGGAAATGCCGTATTCCAGCTTCCGAAAGAAGAGCGTGCAAAAGCCCAGGCTCCGGCCCTCTTTTACCGGAACAAGAGCGGAGAAATCAAGGAATCCATGGTTCCTGTGACCAACGTCCTGCCTGCCATCCAGTTCATGCACGACCACCAGAAGACGGATAACCGCTTCATGGTCGCTTCTGCCGCGCTCAGTGATAAGTCCATCCACATCCAGAAAGGTGCCAAGTCCATGCCGATGGTCCTCTTCACGAAGGACAAGAAACCGTATACCGTCCGCGTCTTCAACCTCTCGGACCTTACCGGCGAGAACGTTCCCAAGACGACCGTCTCCCGTCCACGCTCCAACAGCTACGCACGTGACATGGTCAATTATCTCGCCATGCGCGTTGAACGCGGCACCTTCAAGGATAACATGATGATGATGTGCAAGGACGCCAAAGAGGCCGCCAGCAAGAACTATCAGCAGATGAAGCCGCGTTATGCCGAGTACGATAAGCGTCTGAAAGAAATCAAAGATATCGACCTTTCAAAGCCCGTCAACAAAGATGACTTCAAAGGCAATTTCATGCACATGATGAAGGAAGAACTGGAAGGCAAAAGCCCGACGCACTACGTCGTCAATGCCGCCAAGAAGGCCATGCAGACGCTCAAGTGGCCGGAAGAGACCGTCAAGAAGGCCATCGAGTCCTTCGCTCCGGCCTCTGCCTATGACGGCATCGGGAAGCGTGCTCCGTATAAAGAGTACATCCTTGACGGCATCAAGAAGAGCAAAGAGTATCAGTCAAGCAAACAGGCGCAGGCCGCAAAATAAGGAGGAACTTTCCATGACAGACGAAGAATATTTCGAGTATGCTACGAGTGACCTGGACCGGGACACGAACCCGTTCCTCGATGATATGCTCGATGAAGACAAGGAAAAGGAAGAAGCAGAAGCTTAACAACTTGGCCCGCATCTTGGATGCGGGCCTTTTTTGCAGAAAGATAAGAATTTCGCGCCTTGATTTTCTTTTATACTATACTCATGTATCCATGTGTAGAAGGAGGAACTTATTATGTTACAGCGCATCGCCTGGCACAGAAAGGGTGCCGTCTTGCAGTTCGATTCGGTCAACTATCTGCTTGCCCTCATCATCTTCGTTTCCGTCGGCCTGTATGGGTTCACCGATTACGTCAATTCCAGTAAGCGCAATACCGCGCACGCCGACCTCGTCACGATATCGAGTGCCGTCTCGCAGTACAACTACGATTTAGGCGTGTATCCAGAAAGCCTTTCCGAGCTGACCTCATCCAAGTCCGTCAGTGGCAACACGTATGGCCCATGGCTCGCGACGCTCAACAAGGACCCCTGGGGAAATGACTACCAGTATTCCAAGACCAAGAACCTGTTCGTCGTCTATTCGTCCGTCGGTAAAGGCGTTACCGTAAATGCCAACAAGCCACCTGAGAAGAAGTCCGATACCGATGCTGTCTTTGTCGTATCGCATTAAGGAGGGACCCTTATGGAACTGAAACGACCAGACCTTTTTGAGTCGTTCCTGGCCGCCTATGAAGAGATGGAACAGGCACGAAGAGAAGAAGAGGGGGAGCCGGTACCAGTTGAAGAAGCCGGTAACTCCCCAGAAGAAGAACCACAGGAAGAAGCAACCCAAGAGAAGCAGGAAGAAAACGACTTCACCTTGACCGTCGCCGAAGCCGTCGAAGAAGCGACCAAGGCTCCAAAGGAACCGAGCGAAAAAGACAAAGACAGCAAGGACACAGTCAATCATCGCATCTTGCAGGACTTCGGCCATAAGATTGGTGGTGCAAGAAAGGACGCATATGCGGCCTACTACTATAGCCTGCAAGAGGCCGCCACAAGAAAAGTCGAAAAGCTCACCTTGTCCGCGAACTGGCCTGCGCCGAACTACCAGAAGCTCCTGGATGGTGGCGTAGAGCCTTGGAAAGTATCGGCTATCCGCGCTCTTCGGGATTCGTGTGCCGCAAGACCGAAACGGTACTTCCGCACAGATTGGAAGGAGGACATCATCAAGAAACGCAACCTTGCCGTTGGCGTCTTGCAAGACGAGTACACGGAAGAAACCTTCAAGGAAACCCTCTGGAATTGGTTCTTGCAGGAATATCAATGTTATGGCGTATCCCGGGATAAGTGGGATGCAACAGATTGCGGAATGGAGCAGTACGTCTATGCCATCACGCAGTATGAACTCTACCAGGCCATGGGCCATAAGGAAAGCCTCAAGGACTTCTACGTTGGCTTCAATCGTCGCGGCACTGATACTTGGAAAGATTACAGCCTGCTCATGCATGTCTCAAATGCGGATTTCCGGAAGAACGAGGATGCCTATAAAGAACTCTTCGACCTTGCCAACACGGTTTGGTATCGCGGTAAATCGGGAGGCTATATCCCTATCACGAGGAACCGCAAATCGATACAGGAACTTATTCCTGCCTTGAAAGAAGTCCTGCTCATGAACAACGATAAGGAAGAGAAGGACCTCATGCAGGGCGATAAGAAGGATAAGAAAGAAAAGAAAGAAGAGATGCATTTTAAGGCGGTCTATACTGATAAAGGATATTCCTTCTGGGGACAGGTAGGGAAAGGCCGGTTCCTTCAACTCACGGAACCGATTGACCGTAGCATCCTGACGGATTACAGAAAGGCCGAAGCCTATATGAAGGAACACTACGATGAACTCAAAGAAAAGCTTGTTGCCGTGCGCAACATGCCGGAGTTCCGTTATGACAAGAACCAGCCGCGTACCGGCAAAACCAGGAGCCATGGCGATATCACGCCGGAAGATTATATGAAGACGTTCGGTTTCTATGGCGTTGAGTTCGGCAACTGGGTCGAAGGCAAGACGCGCCAAGAGAACCTCAACCGGTCCTACGACGCGCTCTTAGACCTTGCTGATGCGCTCAACTTGCCGCCGAAAGCTCTTTCGCTTGGCGGTACGCTCTCCCTGCGCTTTGGCAGTAATGGACATGGCGGCCGCAATGCACCGGCCGCACATTACGAGCATGGCCTCAGGGCCATCAACCTGACGAAGCGCAACGGAGCCGGATGCCTTGCCCATGAATGGTTCCATGCGATTGATAACTATTTGGGTGAGAAAGACCATACCGAGATGTTTTCCGAAACAAATAGCATAAGGTATGTCTCGAACCTGCTCAGACATATCGGGGCAATCACGGACGAATATGGTGAATCACATCCCGCCTATCTACTCGATGATTCTAAGAAGGCCATTGATGAAGAAATAAAAAAAGCTCAAAAAAAGTTTGAGTCTAAGCCCGATATCTATCCCGTCCGTTTCGATGTCCGGATGGGTATGGCAAAAGCCGTGCGTGCGTGCCTCTATCAGTCCGGGATGAAAACAAGAGGGATTGGACTCGATGGCCCCAAGCGCAAGCCTTATTGGGGAACGACTGTTGAAATCATGGCACGTTCCTTTGAAGCTTATGTCAAACAGGCCCTTGAAAAGAAGGGTATCCAGAATGACTTCCTCGTCAACATCCGGTCCGAAAAGGATTGGAAGAAAGCAACGAATAACCTTGAAGGCTATCCGTATCCTTATCCGAACAGCAACGAACTTCCTGTCATCGAGAAGGGCTTTCAGGCTCTCTTTACTTCACTCAAGACGCACGAACTCGATAACGGCAAAGTCGAACTCTTCTCCTGCTCGAATCATGAGACGCTTGGGCATCAGATTGAAGAAAGTCGCCTTATCCCGAAAGGAGAACTCACGCCAAAGGAGCGTGACTTCATCGTCTTTGCCGAAAAGGAACTCCAACTGGACATCCGCTATTTTGATGGGCCGGAGTCCTTGCACGGCAAATGCCAGCAGGATACCTTGTACCTCAACCGGAAGAGCGAGAAGCCGCTCCGCTGGACCTTCTACCATGAAGCGTTCCACTCCATGAAGCACCGCGACCCGAAGCTCTACAACGACCTCATTACACACGTCGAAAAGCAGGGCATCATCACGGATAAGCAAATCGAAGCTTTTCGGAAGAGCCATCACGCACTCGATATGCCACGCAGTACCGTCAAAGAAGAACTCCTTGCCAATGCCTTTGCCGATATCCAGCAGGAAGCGCATATCGTCAACCAGATTGCCCGCGAGAAGCCGCGCCTTGCCGCACGGGCCTTGACTTTTGCGCGTCGCCTGGCGAAGAAGACGAAAGCGTTCTTCCTGTCGCATGACGATGCACTTTCCGCGAAGCAGACCGAAGCCCTCGAAGACCGTTTGAAGTCCATCGCGAACGAGATGCGGATTGACGGACAGACGCCAATGGCCGACAAGAACTTCGTGTTGGGCCTCGATAACCTGCCGATGTTCCCGGACGGAGACCTGCCACGCGCTCGCGTCCAGCCGTTCTTGGGGGATAACGCGGCCCAGCACCAGCACGACGTTTCCATCACGCGCCGGATGCTCCAAAAGTTCACACCGGCCATCTGCGAAGAAGTCCTTTCTGCTTGTTCGCCACTCCGTAAGGAACCCGGGTACGCCAAAGGCGTTATCCAGGAAGCTCGGCAAGGCGCACGCGCTTTTGCACACTGACGAGAGGGGAGACCGATTTGTTTTACCAGTTCCACGATGATTTGCTCCAACGGAGCGGCGACCATTTCCACCAGTCCATGACCTGCTACGCCGATGGGAAGTCCATCGGCCGCATGGCTTATACGATTCGTTACAAAAACAAGAAGGTCGTCTGCTCCCATATCCGAGGATTCCATTTATCCCTTGATGCCGCCGAAACAGCCGTGCATCAACTCCTGCAAAACCTGGCACAAAACGTCTCACCACTCATCACATTCTATCCGACTTCCTTTTCAAAAGAGGTCTTAGGCTATCTGCATCAAAACGCATATCCAGTCCTTGATGCAACGTTCGAGTCACTCTTAGCCGATATCTATAAGACGCGCGACCTCCTGCGCCAGAAGGACCTGCCGCAGGCCCAGGAACAGAGCCTATACGAACACATCCAGGACTTATCTGATGCGCTTTTAGAGCAGGACGAGACCATCTTGTATCGCATTGCACCGCCACATCTAAAGACCGCCGACCGGCAACGCGTCCAAGCCTCCTATGAACACTTCGACCACTTTTCCCATCTGGCCTTATGCGCCAAACGCGTCCCGAAACTCGATGCCATCCCCGAAGACCAGCAGTGCCTGTGTTCCAAGAATCGTCTCACTGCCTTTGCGACACCACTTCGGCAGGGACGGGATTACCTCTTAGATTTCCAGCAACATTTCCTGCATCCACATGCCAAAGAGACCACCGAACTTTGAATAAGGAGCCTTCTTAGAAAAGAAGGCTCCTTATTTCTTATCCAAGTTGGGAAAAATGACCAATTTTTGCGGAAAGATAAGAAAAAAAGGAATCGAATTGCCTGTACACTATAACTAGACCGATTGGAAAGGAGTTTTCTCATGCAAATCGATTACCTGCGACCCGAAGAAGGCGGTAAACCGCTTCCGCTTCGCCGTATCACCATTTCTGCGTATGACGGCCTTGGCACGCACCTGACGTATGCGTCGTTTCAGGAAGCCAACGCTTTCTTCAAGAACCACGACCCGATGGAAGAGGAACGGTTCTCCTATTACATCGAGTGGGAAGGGGGCCATTATATCCTAGACGAACAGCCCTTTCCCGATACGCTTCCTTCGGACCATTATTTAGAGCGGACCGTCGAAGACCTCTTGCTCGATAACCTCTATCTTCCGACAAAGGAAGATATGACGCCGGATGCGTTAAAGTCTTACTTCACGGCCGATACCTATATGGATGTGGCTTTCTTGAGCAAGGACTATATCGCCGATATCCCGACGCTCCTAGCTTATGGGGAAGGCTTTGACAAGGACCGGTACTTCTCCCTGCTCCATGCGATGGAAGAGGCATTTACGCGTCTTGAAGAGGAAAAGCCCTACCTTGCCATCTTAGGCCGTTACACGCGGTCCTTCTTCACTTCAATAGAAGGGATTCCAAGAAGCACCTACTTCCGGGATGCCGTGCTGGGGCGAGGCAGGTATTTCATCCAGCAAGCGTACCAGAAAGCCGAGTACGACAAAGAGCAGAGTGCCAAAAGTATCTTTTATCTAAAGACGTTCCGCGATATGGTCCTCTCAGAACTTCCGACTGCGGATGAACGCATCACGCAGTACGGGAAAATCCTCTACAACCTTTTCCCCTCAGACGACGACTTGGCCGTAAGCCAGCGGCTCGATGATGCCGATATCACCGGCTTTCTCAATCGGATGCAGAGTGTAAGGGACGCTCTGCCGCTCTCCTGCGACCTGCCGGACAAGGAACGCTTCTATGCGTTCTACCGGAAAGCCTTAGATGAAGAGTTCTTGAAAGAGGCGTATCATCGCAGTCACTTCGCCGTGTCCGTCCGGACCGCAAAAGAACTTTCCAAGACCTATCCGAAACGGCGCATCGAGGCCCTTCTCATGCGCTACGACCCCTTTGCCGTCGCCAATCGTTCCTATCCACGCCGCGTCCTCCTGGAAGCCTTTTCTTAATGGCGTCCCTCTCTCAATAGCAACAGTACGTTGACATTTTTAGCTTTAAAAAGCAACACAGTGTTGACAGTATGACAAAAGTATGATAAAGTATGACTGTCAACAGATGATGACAAACAAAAGCGGAAAAAGCAACTTACTGTTTAAAGGAGAGGACCTTTATGTTGAAGTTCTATGTGGCCAATGATAATGGCAATTCAGAGCAGGATATGGTCATCAACGACACCTTCCTTGCAAGCCCGAACGTCCTGGCACGCGTCATGCGCCTGCCAAACCTTGACGAAGTTTCTCACGATGAAGTCTTGAAGCGCATCCACGATAACCTCATTGTTTCCGTCGATGGTGCAACGTACTACATCGGAAGCTACGCACTCGCATCGAATCGTCCCTGCCGTTCTATCACGGTCGGCGTCGATAACAACAAAGTGACGAGCGATATCGTCTATATCAATACGCTCGCGCACATTGCAGGCGAAGCCGTCAAGGTCGCAAACGAGAAGGGGAGTGCAGAAAGCGTCATTCCCGTCACGGTCGAGATGACGACCGCCATCCCGGTATCGTACTACACGAAAACGTCGGCCACGACGTTTGAAGAGAAGTTCACGAAGAAAGAGCATACCGTCCACGTCTTCGTTGGACCGAAAGAGTATACCGTCCTTGTGACCTTCTCATTCGTCAAGTGCATCCCGGAAGGCGTGACCGCCTCTCATGCGTTTCTGGCCAAACCGAAGCTCTTCGACCCGAGCGGAAAGACCGATAAAGAACGTATCATGAACGAGCGCATCCTGCATGTCGCGATTGGTGAAGGAACAACCGAGTTCCCTCTCACGACGGGCATTGCCTTCAATCCGAACTTTATCTCCGGTACGCATAACGGTAACGGTCATGCCATTGCCCGCGTGCTGGACCTCTTCAAAGAAGACTTTGGCCTCATGAACATCACGCGTCAGGACTTCTCCCGTTACATCCGAGACGACCGGCATAAATACCATCAGGAAGCTATGGCGTACCTGCTCCCGGCTCTTGACGATGAAGCCGAAGCGATTCTTCGCAAGGCCGAACAGGTCATCCTTGCGGCCAACAATGAAGTAGACGTTGTCGCCGTCTACGGTGGCGGTTCCATCCTCATGAAAGAAGCCTTGAAGAATCGTCTCGATGCCTTCTGCAAGCGGGCACGCATCCGTCTTCTCTACATCGAAGACCCCAAAGAGGCCGTTGCCCTGGAAGCCGAAGGACTGAACGCGTTCCTCCACAGCCCCCTCTTTGAAGCCCTCAAGGAACGGGCCAAGAAGACTGCATAAGAAAAGGAGCGTACCACCATGAAGAAAACCATCTCTATTGTGGATAGCGACGAGATGTGGGCATTTGTCAATGCCCAGCAGAATTTCAGTCGGTCCATCCAGCTTCTCATCAAGCAGGCTATCCTGCGCTATGGCGAGGATGTCGATATCTCTCAACTCTTTGAGAAGATTTCCTATCAGGCTCTTGCGGATACAGATACGCCCGTCACGCTTGGCGCGGCCCCAAAACCCAAGAAGCCTGCGACTCACTCTGGTTTCTCTTCGGCTCCCGCCACAAAAGCGAGAAAGCCGAGTCAAACATATTCGATTCCAGAAGGCTATTAAGCCTTCCATTCACCAAGGAGGTAACTCTTATGTACATCTCAATCGAAGACCTTGCACGGCGTTACGACATCGATAACGACCAGGCCATCGCCTTCCTCAAGGAAAACTTCATGACCATCAACGCGGACCATGATTACGTTTCCTTCTCGAAAGGCAAGTGGACCATCGACCAGAAAGCCATCAACGTCTGTGACGGTATCTTAGGTTTCACCGAAGCCGAAGAAGAGCCGGAAACGCCAAAAGAGGACCCCGAACTCCTGGAACTTCGCAAGGAAGTCACATCTTTGCAGAATCAGCTCGAACGCGGCCGCAAGGCACATACCAAGCTCCAGGATGACTACGATTCCTTGCAGAACAAGTTCTTGCAGTTCCAGGAAGGCAAGGAAGCCGTCAACTCCGCCATGCTCCGCAAGTACCAGGTCGCAACTGAGCAGGCCAAGAAAGAGGCCGAAGTCCTCAAAAAGCGTCTTGCCGCCTTGCAGGAAGCCAAGGAAACGCAGTACAAGGAACTCACGGCCCGCATCGAAGAAGTCACGAGCCAGCTCTCTGAACAGCATGACCTTCTTGAGAAACAGATGCGCGCGCAGAGTGCCGTCCTCACGGCCCGCAAGGCAGAGGACCGCCTCTACAAAGAACTCCAAAGTGCCCAGGAGAAAAGCTCCACGCTCTCCGATTCTCTGGAACAGGCCAAGCTTGAAAAAGAAGATGTGCTCCACCAGATGGATACCATCCACATGCAGGTCGGCCAGGTCATGAAGATTCTTGCCTCCGCACAGAGCCAGCTGGCCCTCTGCACGAAACCGGCAACCGATGTCAAAGAAGTCACCACGAAGGCAGAACCGAAGGCCGCACTCCCGAAAAAGGAGCCGGTCAAGAAAATTGCCGCCAAGAAAGAAGAAGTCAAGAAGGACAAGGTACAGAAAGGACTTTCCGTGTCCGACTTGAAGGAAGCCAAGACCAAGGAGAAGACCGTCTTCCACCGCGTCGCTTCCTACTTCGGTTTCATGTAATCCCTAGTCCTTGTTCGGCAGGTAGGGCCGTCCGGCCCTATCTGCTGGGAAGAAAGGAGCGTCCATGCATATTCGATATAAGGAAAATGGCGTACTGAAAGAGCAGACCATCGATAGCGTCTTCATATCTCTCAGCCATCCCGAAGAGATATCCGATATCCAGATAGGGACCGGCCTCAGAGATAAGGATGGGAAGGAGATTTTCTGCGGCGACCGCTTATACGACAGTTTGCGCAACACGACATATGAAGTATCTTACCTCGAAGGCCGTTTCGTTGCCAATGTCACTTGCCTGGAAGGCGAAGTGCTCTCCGAGAATCATCGTTCCGACACGCACTACTACTTCTATTCCCTGAGTGACGTTTGCGATTTCACGGCCGTGCTCCCGAAGGAGGAACGACCATGACAACACTCGAACAGCTCGTCGAAACGGCCGCCTCTCTGCACGCCAGTGACCTGCATCTATCTTGCGGGTGGCCGCCATACGTCCGGAACGCCGAAGGAGCCTTAGAGCCAATTCCTAACGAAGCTCCCTTGACCATCTCATCCGTCAAGAGTCTCTTAGACCCTTATTGGACGAGTGAACAGCAGATGCGGTTAAAGGAAGTAGGGGACCTCGATTTCCCCTTCACGACCCGGACGCATATCAGGTGTCGTGCCAATGCCTTCCGCTCTCAGCTGGGTCTTGGCGCATCCATCCGTCTGCTCCCACGCATCATCCCGAGCATGAACGACCTCCGTCTTCCGTATCTCGTGCAGGCCCTCACCAAGAAGGACCACGGCCTCATCTTATTCTCTGCGCCGACCGGCAACGGGAAATCCACCTCGATTGCCGCACTTCTGCGGACCATCAACAAGACGCAGAAGAAGCGCATCATCACGATTGAAGACCCTATCGAGTACGAGCATGAAAGCGACCAGTCGCTTGTCGTCCAGCGCGAGATAGGAAGGGATTGCCCAAGCTTTGCCGCAGGTCTTCGGTCCGCTCTTCGAGAGGACCCCGACATCATCCTGATAGGCGAGATGCGCGACCCCGACACCGTCCATGCCGCCATCTCAGCCGCAGAGTCTGGCCACCTGGTTTTCAGCACGCTCCACGCCGCTGACGTTATCCAGGCTACCGACCGCATCCTGCAATACTTCCCGCAGGGCCAGCAGGACCAGATACTCTTGCAGTTCTCGAACGCGTTTGAAGCGATAATCGCTCAGAAGCTCTTGCCGAGGCGCGACAGAAACGGACGCATCGCGGCCTTTGAAGTCCTACTCCGCAACGATGCCACAAGGAGCCTCATCCGGCGCGGCGAAGCCTACCGGCTCCATTCCTACATGCATCCGCGTGACGGGATGCAGACCATGGATGCGTCCATCCGGGAGCTCACCGCGCAGGGCCTCATTTAGAAAGGAGGGGATGCCCATGAATCTTGAACGATTCCGGACCTGGTGGAACGCGCACCTCACGCGTCACGTCCTGGTGGCCTTCTTGCTTACTGAAACAAGCTTGCTTGTGCTTTTGGTTATCATCCTGATAACCGAAAGCAATCAGCCGATTGGAATCTCGATGTTCCCGAACCAGGAAGAGACGCAACGCCAGGAAAACAGCGAACGGGAACGGGAACTAGGACTTGCCAATCACAGCCCCGAGAAACTGTTCCCAAGCTACGCCGCCATCCGCGCCTACGAGGACATGAACAACTACGTTGTCGTATACGAGAAGGGCGAGGGTGCCTGCCAGGTCGTCGTCAAGGACAAGAACAACGCCAAAGACATCTACTGCTATGAAGTGGAGAACCAGCACGGGTCCATCCACGTCACGCACGCGTTCAAGCGTCCGTTCTACAACCTGCCGACTGATAAACGAGAGATGACCGTCGAACATAAGAATGACGGAATGTAAGAAAGGAAGATGCTTATGAAGAAACTTGGATTCCTCTTGACCTTCTGCGCCCTTATCGGCCTTAATGCTCTCTTTGGTGGAGATTATGCCGAAGCGGCCTCCATCATCGTTGTGACACCGGAACCGCCAGGACTCTCCATCATGCCGCCAGAGCTTCATAGCGCGTCTCCTGACCTTCACCTCTTAGAAGACTGAGGTCCAGCGCATGAAGAAGACCAGCACGAATAAGCCGCTCTACTGGGGGACCTGGGGGAACCTGCGGGCCAAGTATCTCCTGAAAAACGAACCGAAGCTTTACTACGCACTCCAAGCCAAAGGGAAGCTCGAATCGTACTTAGACGGATACCAGGAAGCCTATACGGAACGTCAGGACCAGCTTGTCGAGCGATACGAGAAGAAATTCCAGGTCTATCCTGAACTTCGGACGCTCAACTATCCCTTGTATCTGTCCCGCAAGATGCAAGCACTCCAAGCGGTACGCCAGGAGCTGACCAAACAAATCATGCGGTAAGAAAGGAGAATCACCATGGCCAGTTCAGAAGAACCCATCCACCTGTACCGGACTCTCAGCCCATATTATTCCCTGCTCGCCAATCATCGGCATAGCGTCTGCCACCTGAGTACCATCATGAAATTCGAGGTGAAGAAGACGCCACAGGGATACGTCTGGGACGAGGACGGAAAAAAGAACTACATCGGACCCGAAGACGAAGACGGCTTATGTTGCCCGAACTACGGATGCGTCGGCCCGAACGAGATTGTCGGCACCAGCGTCCCTGCCATCTCCAACGTATACGTGAAAGAGCTGGCATCCCTTCGACGGGAAGCCTTGCAGATGGTCCAGGATATCGACAAAGAACTGAATCAAATCCAGCAGGGCAAGTTCAAGGTTGTCGAGATTCCTTAAAGGAGAACATCAAAACATGAAACAGCCAGAAGAATACGTTAAGCTCTATCAGACGAGGACGCCCAATAGTCTCATCCCACACCTTGATTTTATTCAAGAAATTGAAGTCAAGAAGACCCCACAAGGCTATGTGTGGAATAGCAACGGGAAACGTCGTCTCTTTCTGCCCGAAGATGAAGAGGGGATTTGTTATCCCGCTCATACCGATATCGAATGGCAGGAAGTTGCTGGTATCAGCATGATTGCCATTCGTAACTTATACGAAAAGAAGCTGGAATCTGGAAAACAGATACTCCAACAGATGATGGATACCGCCGTCAAAGAGCTGGACCACGTCCGGTATGAAGAAGTCAAGCTTATCCAGCTTCCCTAAAAGAAAGGAACAACATCAAGGTCGTCGAGATTCCTTGAAGGAGAACATTAAACATGAAACATCCAGAAGAATACGTTAAGCTCTATCGAGCTGAGACGCCGTATGGTTCAATAAAAGCGTCTCCTATCCCACATCTTGATACCATCACAGAATTTGAAGCAAAGAAGACGAAAAAAGGTTATGTATGGTATGTCGATGGAAGGCGTCATTATCTGTTACATGAAGATGAAAATGGAATTTGTCGCCGCATCAATTATCCTAGTATTGATGGATATGAAATTGCCGCTATCAGCATTGTAGCCATCCGTAACTTATACGAGAAAGAGCTAGAATCTCGAAAACAAGAACTCTATCAGATGATGGATACCGTCGTCAAGGAACTGGACCACGTCCGGTACGAACCAGTCAATCTTATCAAACTTCCCTAAAAGAAAGGAACAACAGTATGTCTTACATTTATTTTTCGGCCGGTAAAGACGGCTATTTCAACTACCGCCGCGTCCCGACACAGAAAGACGCCGAGGAATGGCATAACATCAACTTCACCGACAAAGTCTACGAGAAGTTCTACCACGACAAACCGGACTACAAAATCCTGCGCGACGAAGACGGCGATACCGCGACCGTCCTCAAGACGCTTGGCACGTATACCTACCAGGCTCCCTGGCTCATGAAGGGCGAGAAAGAAGAACCGGATGCGTTCGCGCGTCGCGTCTACGCGCTTGAAGAACATCATCGCTACAGCCCGGAGTTCTTCGAGTTCTTTCACGACCAGTTGCCCTTTTGATTTCGCGTTCACGGAGACCGGCAAGCCGATATCCTTTTTCGACTTCCCGTTTTCGATGAACGCGATTACCGGACGCCTCTTGACCGTCGTGAAACGGAAGCGGAACAAGAAAGGCCATCTCGTCTTCACCATCCGCACGCCGTTCTTGGACAAACATCAAGAGACCATCTTCTTCCAGGCCGACTGCTTCGTCAACCGGGAAGTGCTCTTCCAGAGCGTCAATACCTATTTTGTTCCCGAGGACGAGCAAAAAGATTTCATCCAAACACTCTGGATGCTCTTTGGCGTCGAATACGAGGAAGGCCATATCGTCGTCAATGCTACCGATAGCACAGTCCGATATGTCTTACCGCGTTACCTTGCATCACTCATCTTCGTCGCCAGTCAATTCTCTTCTAAGCCGTTTCTCCTGTAATCTATGGAAAGAAGGATTTGTATGCGGAAAAATTCATGCCCATTCTTCAACAGTCGCGGTCATAACTGCTTCCGTTGCACCGCCAAAGAGTGCACAAACTCCTACGAGGCCAACAAGGAAGAGCGTGCCATGAACCGTTGTGGCGTCTATGACCATGTCACGAGCGCACCGCCACGCTACAACAAGCCGCGCATGAAGATAAAACCCATCGTCGAACGCTATGACACGGGACTCAAGACGTACCACCTTCCTAAAGAAAAGCTCGAAGAAGAACTTCGCACGACGTTCGGCCAGAAGCTCTGGTCCGTCAGCACGTCAAAAGCGATGTATCAGACCAGGAAGCATACCTTTGACTGGGTCTCTGCCATGCATCCATAAGGAGCAGGTTCCATGCTACAAACGACTATCCTTGCCGCCATGAAAGACGCCACCAGCCATCTCTTAGAGCTGGTGCCGCGCGACCCTTATGCCAGTTCGCGTCCATCCTTCCTCATCCGGTCGGTCTTCACGGACCGCCATAACGACGGCATTTCCTTTGCCATCGAAGAAGAGCCGGACGGACGCTACACGCTCTTAGATGACGGCTATTACTTATCTGACTTCCAAGACGGTACCTGGCAGGAGATAGGGGACGCGCTCATAAAGACCTACAACGTCCAGGTCAACAACGTGACGCGCGAGATATCCCTGACGTGTCCGAAAGAGAACCTTTCCGATGCGCTCTCAACGTACTTCCAGGCCATTGTCTGGACCGCTTGCCGATAAAAGGAGACTTACTTCATGATACTGTACCTTGTTCATCCCATCTGGGCACAGAGTATACCTGCACAGGATATCCTGCGGGATACTATGATGCGGGAATGTCACAAGAACTTCCCGGGAGCCATCTCCTTTTTCCATACATCCATCTCACCCTTTGCTGTATCCCATACACCGCTCTTCTATCTCGGCCAGAGTCTCATGGACCTGGCCGAAGCAGATGCGGCCGTG
>ULVW01106267.1_pt1 | contig 72769 bp, 46 predicted proteins | sample 1959801 | NCBI WGS metagenome assembly ULVW01 (sample SAMEA4835796, study PRJEB28245) | human gut metagenome | biome: gut microbiome; material: fecal sample | place: Denmark | collected 2008
TTTATAAAAAAAGAATGTAAGTTTTCTTTTTTATCTTATAATATTAGTATATTAGCACTGCGATTTTCTTTATTTCTCATTACTCATAAAACCTTAAACAACTGAATATCATGTAACAAAAACCATATTTAACACGATTATTGTCTCTATACTATTTTTCAGACAAGCTATACATTTTATTTTAATTTAAAGTTGAATGACATTAGTTACTCAAGAAGATAGTGATTTCACAAACATTTTTAGAAGTTCTAAAAATGGATTTATCCAGTTTGCATATTCCTATCTTGGGAACATGCAAGACGCAGAAGACGTAGTCATGGAGTCCTATATCCAATATTGGGAGAACAAGGACAAAGCGACGTTCCAAACTTCCAATATAAAAGGATACATCTTTACGATTATAAGAAACCGATGTATCGATATTCTGGAAGAGAGAAAATACTTATTACAAAAAAACGACGAGCTCTATAAACACATAATAGGTGAAATAGAACTCAATATATCCTCATTGAAAGGATGCGATCCCTCCGAACTATTCACCAGCGAAATAGAAAATATAGTAAACGATACTATCAAAACACTCCCTAATCGCACCCGTGAAATTTTTTACGAAAGATACCTCGAACAAAAATCCTACAAAACCATTGCCGAAAACTTCGGGATTTCGGTAAAAGGCGTAGAATTCCATGTCACAAAAAGCCTGAATGTCCTAAGAAAAAAATTAAAAGACTATTTATAAAAATTCCGAGCCACGCTGTAACGAAATCCGACTAAAATACCACGAAAATCAACCAACAAACTATAAAAACACAAATCCACTCTTCATTTTTCTCAAAAAAAATTTATTTTATTACTAGGGATATACCCTGTTTTTCGGTTTATATAATGTATGGAAAAGAAAACATTATATAGATATTTCGGAAATTGCGCAACCGAAGAGGAGCGCATTCAAGTTTTGGAGTGGACAAAAGCCTCTCCCGAAAACCTCAAAGAGTTCTGTCGTGAACGCAACATATACAATGCTATTTTATTATCGACCGACAATATACAGCGTACCAAATACGACTTCCGCCGCCACTACCGTGCACAACTTCTACGTATCGCCGCCGTTGTCATACTATTGTTGTCGGTAGCATTCGGCAGTTTCTATCTCACGATGGGCGATCGCATCGTTCCCCTCTATTCACTGACCGTACCCGCCGGTAACAGCAATACCCTGCTCCTGCCCGACGGTACGAAAGTATGGCTCAACGCAGGTTCCACGATAAAATATCCCTCGTCGTTCTTGGGAATGCAACGCAATATAGAAATAGAAGGCGAAGCCTATCTCGAAGTCGCCCACAACCGTTGGAAACCATTTATCGTAAATACGCCTAACGGAAAAGTTAAAGTGTTGGGAACCAAATTCTACGTGACTTCCACGCTCAAAGAAAAAGACTTCATGGTCTCGCTTATCGAGGGTTCTGTAAAAATATCGTCAGGCGAAAAAAGCGCGATGCTCAAACCCGGATACCGGGCTCAATTCAAAGACGGCGAGTTCAAGCAATCGGTAATCCGCACCTTCGAAACCGAGTTGTGGAAAGACGGCATCTACTACTTCAAGGACAAATCGTTCGACGAATTGATGGAAGGATTCGAAAAATGTTTCGGTGTAAAAATCAGTATCGACAAAGACATCAAAAGCACCGAGCGCTACACCGGTAAGTTCTATCGCTACAATGGCATTCAACATGCGTTGCAGGCTCTTCAACACGATTTCAACTTCGATTTCAAATGGGATAAAGAACTCAATACAATACAAATCACTTCTAAACACAAATAATATCCAAAAGCCTATGAACACATAAAAGCACACCATCTCTTGTCTATCATTTTAAAATCAACAATTTATTTATTTCAGTTACAAAACTTTTGAATACCACAAAACACACGTATGTATAGAAAAAGTTTAAAAGCAATTATTGCAGTTTTAGCACTGGCTTACGCATTCGAAGCAAGTGCCGATGCGTATTCACGCATATCCCTATCCGAGGCAAATACTCCGATAGACGAAGTTTTGAAAAAAATCGAGAAAGAAGCTCAGTGTCTGTTTGTTATCAACACCCAAGTGGACACGAAACGCAAAGTAAACCTTAACGTTCAAAATAAGACGGTTAGCGAAATACTCGATATCATGTTCAAAGGGACCGACGTTTCTTACTCGATACAGAACCCCAACATCATGTTGTCGAAAAAAGCCGCATCTGCGCAAGGAAATGTCGCTAGCGCAAGTGCGACGGCTCAAAGTGCCAACACGAAAACTATAACCGGTAACGTTACCGATGCCTCCGGCGAAACACTCATCGGCCTCACCGTAAAGGTTGCGGGAACCAGTGTAGCGACGGCAACCGATATCGATGGTAACTACTCTATCAAAGTGCCGGCAGGAAGCAACGAATTGGAATTTTCCTACATCGGTTACCAAACTATCAAACGCCCCATCAACGGACAAGATAAAATCAATGTAGTGATGCAAGACAACACGAAGTTGCTCGACGAAGTCGTAGTCACGGCTATGGGTATCGCTCGTAAAGAAGAAACCCTTTCCTATTCGACGCAAACCGTCGGAGGCGACGAGCTCACTCGCGCAAAAGAAGCCAACCTCATCAACTCGTTGCAAGGGAAAAGCGCAGGTTTGGTCATCACGCCTAACTCCGGCGGAGCCGGTGGAGCTTCCAAAATCCTCTTACGGGGTAACGCTTCTATGATGGGTAACAACTCACCCCTTATCGTTATCGACGGTGTACCCATGCAAAACAACGTATCCGGGCAAATGGATATGAAAACCGGTGGTGCCACAATGATGGTCGACGGTTCGAAAGAAAGTAGCGACGCCCTCTCCCAACTTAACCCCGACGACATCGAATCGATTACCGTACTGAAAGGAGCTAACTCTGCTGCCCTTTACGGTAGTGCAGCTTCCAACGGCGTTTTGATGATTACCACAAAAAAGGGAAAAGAAGGACAACTTCGTATCGACGTGTCGAGCAGTACGACATTCGAGACCCCTCTGAAACTTCCCAAATTACAAAACAGATATGGAGCACAAATGTCCGGTTCGGTAGAAGGTGGCTTCACCATGGGATCCAATAGCTGGGGACAACGCATGAATACCCTCGGCAACGAATATTTCGATCCTGCGAATTCACCCTACCACTTATCTCGAAACTCCTACGATGTAGCCGATTTCTATCGGGTAGGAACCAACTTCAACAACTCCATCGCATTGAGCGGAGGTACTAAAACCGTACAGACTTATTTCTCTTACGGAAACACCACTGCCAACGGTATCATGGAAACCAACAAATTCATGCGCCACAACATTTCGTTGCGCCAGAATTTCTCTTTCTTCAAAGACAAACTCAAAATCGATATTTCGGCGAATTACATCAATCAAAACACTAAAAATCGACCTACGGGAGGAACATTCTTCAATCCCATCTATCAACTCTACACCGCTCCTCGTAACCTTGACATGAACTGGTATCGTAAAAATTATGTCGATTACGATGGTGTGTGGAATTCAAATCCCTACGATATCATCACAAAGAAAACCGGTGCCGATGGTTTGCCCATATCTGTAATCGAAACGGCTCATGTGACCCAATTGACCGACCCTATTTACGGAAAGCAAGTCTGGTTCACCGATGCCATCAGCCTCAACAACCCGTGGTGGTTGCTCCATCGCATGACTAGCGAAGAAGAGATAAACCGGGTATTTGGTAGCATCGCTGCAAACTGGCAAATCATCGACGGTCTTAATTTGCAAGCCCGTATCAAATACGATTACAACGAGAGAAATGACGAAAACCGCCAGTATGCCACCACTTGGGGTAACGCTCAAATGATTGACCGAGGACGTCTGATTCTCGACCACACCAAGACACAAGATTTTTACGGCGATTTCATGTTGAGCTATAACAAAACATTCAACGACTTCACCATCGGGATCAATGCCGGAGGTAGTATGATGAACTCCTCGGCGGATCAATGGATGATTACCCCTATCGCCAAATCGAACGGCCCGTACATCGAAGATTTTTCTGCGAATCAATTTATTCTAAAAAACATATACCTAAGCAGTAACGAAAACTTCGGTGGTATCACAACCAAGAACTGGGAGCGTTCCATCTTTGCCACCGCACAAGTTACATGGCAGGATAAAGTTACCGTCGAGGGTAGCTACCGCGACGACTGGTATCGCGCTTTCACACAGTTCCGCGATATGGATCCCCATTTCGCCTACTATTCGGCCGGTGCTTCGGCGCAAATGAACAAGATACTTGTTTTGCCCGAGCAAATCAACGAATTGAAACTACGAGCTTCTTACTCCGAAGTAGGTAACTCTATCCCCAATAGTCTGTTCCTCGCTTCGTCGACCTACAATCCCGGTACCGGAGCCTACACCAATAGCGCAATCGTCAACTTCAAGGACCCGAAACCCGAGACCACAGGTTCGTTCGAAGCCGGATTCGACATCAGTCTGCTCGATCGCTCCATCTCTTTACAAGCCACCTATTATAACTCTATCATGAGAAACCAATATATGTATTATACGGGAGCTGCCGGTAAAACTATATATATCAATGGTGGAAAAGTGCGTAACCAAGGTATCGAGTTGACTGCCTCCTATATCTTCGCGCCCAACAACGATTTCAGTTGGATCACCAATTTCAATTATGCCTACAACGATAACAAAATCCTCACTGTGGCGCGTAAACAAAACGGTCAAAAATATATCCACGAAATCGACATGGGTAACCTCAGCGGGCTGAAAGTCAAATTCGAAGAAGGAGGCTCCTACGGCGACCTCTATGCCGTCGGTTTTATGACCAAAGAGTCTACCGGTGAAATCGTCATTGACGATAAAGGCGCTCCCCTCAAACTCAACGGTCAAGCCACCGAATACCTCGGCAACATGAATGCCAAACATACCCTCGGTTGGGCAAATACATTCAATTACAAAGACTTCTCCTTCTACTTCCTCATCGATGGCAAGGTAGGTGGCAAAGTCATCTCTTTCACCGAGGCATACCTCGATCTCGCCGGAACTTCTCAACGCACAGCCGATGCCCGTGATTATGCACTTAACAACGGTTTGTATTACACCTCGCCGAGAGGAGAAAAAACACCGGGAATGTATATCCCCGGGACAAACCAAATTGCAGCTGTGGACAAATATTACCAGACCATCGGTGGAGGTACTCCCGTCGGACGCAACTACGTGTACGATGCCACGAATTTCCGTTTGCGCGAAATTTCATTGGCATATACGTTCCGCAACTTGTTCGGGCCTACCAAGAACCTCACGGTATCGGCCAATGCCCGTAACCTCTTCTTCTTGTATATCGATGCGCCTATCGACCCCGAGACCTCGTTGAGTACACAAAATGCTCTGGGCAACGTAGATATTTTCAGCATGCCCACCACTCGTTCTTTTGGTATCACTCTTAAAGCTTCATTCTAATGAAAACTAACATCATGAAAAAAATAAAATATTTATCAGCATTCGCTTTTGTCGTGGCAGCCTCTTTGACGGGTTGCGGCGATCCCCTACTCGACGATCTCGATCCCAATATCGAAGTTGGATCGGGCGATGTTTCCATGGCCGAAAGTTACGAACAAGCTGCCGGTATGTTTCTCACCGCTCAACAAAAATTGCACGATGTGGGTAATACGGGAGGGCCTCACGTATATCAATACCAGTTCAACCTCCATATCGACAATTACGCAGGCTATATGGCCAGCACACAAAATTTCGATGGCAAACTGCCTTCTACCTATCGTTACTTCGCCGATTTCTGCGATGGTCCCAAGTTCAGTTTTTTCAACGTGGCTCAAGCTACTTTGCCTGTGATGAGAGCAGCCAATAAGCTCGATCTTCGCGAATTGGGGGCGATGTGTAATGTCATGTACTGTTTCTCTGCATTGGAACTCTCCGATATTTACGGGCCCTTCCCGTGGACCGACTACAAAAACGATGTACAGGAACCGCCGGTTACCTACGAACCCATGGATCTCATTTATGATTCATTGTTCGTCAATCTCAAAGATGCCGGTAAAATATTGAAGGAGTTTACCGAAAAATCGAAGGAACACCAAGACACCATCAACACGATTTTAGCCAAATACGACAAGATCTGCGGCGATGTAAAAACTTGGGAACAGTTCGCCAACTCTATTCGTCTGCGTATGGCCATGCGTATGTCCAATGTCAATCCCGAAAGAGCCAAAGCCGAGGCTCAATCGGCTATCGACGACGGGCTCATTGAAAAAAATATCGAATACAATACGATGGTCAACAACGGAACCAATCACCCGTTGGCATTCATCTCCATTCTTTGGAACGATACCCGCATGAACGCCTCGCTCGAAAATATCATGAAACGGCTCAAAGTTCCTTTCTTGGAAAAAATATTCTTGAAAAACAACGATGACATTCGTGACATTAACGGCGATATTTCTTTACAAAGAGAAAAAGAGTACGTAGGTATTCGCTCGGGTATATCGTTATCCCCCCGGGACGACAATAACCAGTATACCAAATTCTCGGGCTTGTCGAGCGCATTCGCCAACTTTCCGCTCGCCATATTCCGCCTCTCCGAGCGTTACTTCCTACAAGCGGAGGCTGCATTACGCTGGGATATAGGAACGGTTTCTATCAATTACACCAAAGGGTGTGCCGCTATGTTCAAAGACTACAACATAGAACAAGCCGACGATGAATTCAAACAATACATGAGGCTGGAATCGGCCGATGCATCTATCGACTATGTCGATCCTCACGACTCGTTCAACAATGCCAAAGGACTGATTACCGTCGGTGTAAAACTCAACAACAACGATGATCCCAAAGTGAAACTAGAAAAAATCATTACCCAAAAATGGCTCGCCCAGTTCCCTATGGGACTCGAAGCATGGAACGACTTGCGACGTACCGGCTATCCTCGCATATTCCCAGTCAACGACATCGGAGACGGGTCGTTGGGAGATGGATCCATGATCCGCCGTATTCCGTGGAACATGACCGATGCGGCGGCTGCCCAAGATGTAAACGCCTCAGGTCTCGAAGCTCTGGGTGGACCGAACCTCATGCGAACCACGCTTTGGTGGGACATCAAAGACCCTGCCGGATTGGGTGATAACCGTCGCTGGGAAAACGGCAACTGATCTCCCGGTGAAAACCTTGTAAGTAACACTTATTTTTTTAATATTCAGATTATCCATTATTAAACAATCAAAACAAAAGACATGAAAGCACCAAAATTATTCGTATCGATGTTGGCATGTGCGGCTGTCGTGGGAAGTTTTGCCCAAAACATTCCTACCCACGAATCGTATGTATTACCTTTCGATGAAGGTAAATCCAAGCCGTTTTCCCAATATTTCAGAGATTGGGAACCCGGAACACCATTGTCCGAAGACGAGAACTTCTACATCTCGCGTGTTCCTTTGAAAAAACGCTTTGTAAACACGGCCACGCAAGTAGATCCCAACATGGCCCAAGACCGAAAATTCTGTATGTGGACACCGATGGGCATATCCGACACCTACTGGCAAGCTCTGCCCCGCTACGTGTTCGACGGTGACAATTTCAGCATGTGGTCCTACTTGGACTTCCAAGGCGGTTGGTCACTTCCGTGGGTACGCGTGCCGGGGGCATATAGCGACGTAACCCACCGCAACGGTGTAGGTAATTCCGGCGGTTTGGTCTTTTTCGACTCTTGGGGAGGAGACAATACCGAATCCAACAACTGCACAGACATGCTGACCGAGAAAGATTATGTCAGCGGACAATTCAAATGGGTTGAAAAATTCGTGAAATACCTCCGCTACTATGGTCTCGACGGGGTCGGTATCAATCCTGAAGGTACAATTAATGCAGGCCAAAGCCTACAAGACTTTTTTACAGCTTGTCGCGAATATGCCGAGTCCATTGGTTGGCAGTTTCACGTATATTGGTACAATTCAAACGACAATACGGGTCGTATGGATTTAGGCAGTAGCCATACACTCAACCAACAAAATGTCAAATGGACGTGGAAAAACAACAAACAAGTGGTAGACGTAAACATGCTCAACTACGATTGGCATATCTATGCAAGCAGCACAGTACAGTATGCCAAGCAACAAGGAGTCAACCCCTATACGCTCTATGCAGGATATGACATTCAAGGAAATTGGTTGGGACGTGGTAACTGGCAGACGTTAAAAGACAATGAACTCTCCATCGCTTTTTGGGGTAACCATACCACCAACATGATTTATCAGAACTCTTCCGAGTTCGGATCCGGCGATGAAGCCGTACAGGCATGCTACCTTCAAAAACAAGAACAGATATTCTCCGGCGGTAACCGCAATCCGGCAAAACGTCCCGCCATCAAAAATGGAATCGAAAGTTCCAGCGAAGCAGCCATGAACGAATTCCACGGTATCGCCGAATTCTTGCCGGCACGAAGCGTACTGCAAGAATTGCCTTTCGTGACCCGCTTCGGTCTAGGTAACGGCAAAACGTTCCGCAACGAAGGTAAAGTAACTTTCGATAACAAATGGTTTAACGTAGGTGTACAGGACTATCTGCCCACATGGCGCTGGTGGATCACCGACGACAACAACAACGTACCCGAAGACGGTATCGAATGCGGATTCACCTACGAAGACGCTTGGTATGCAGGTTCGGCTTTGCAAATGAGCGGAGCTACGAATGTGTCCAACGTTCGTCTTTTCAAGACCAACTTCGACGTTTCTGAAACCGACGACGTATCGATGACTTTCAAATTAAATAGCGGCGAAGATACGCACATGAAACTCTTCTGGTCGTTCGTAGGATCGGAATCTACATTGCACTCTTGCGACATTACCGGAGCCAAAGAAGGACAATGGACGACCTTCTCCAAGAAAGCCTCTGAAATCGGTATGAACGGAAATGTAGCCCTCATCGGTCTCAAATTCGAAAATACCCCGACAAACTACGATGTATTCATCGGCGAAATGGCTATCGTTCCGGCAAAAACTTTTGCTCCCGTAAAACCGGTCATCACCACCGATGAAAGCAATATCTTGAAAAAACGCACCTACAATTCGCTCGACTTCAAGTTCCATTGGAACTGCGATGATCCCACACCGTCCGACGACCCTTATATGCCGGTATATAACGAAGATGTGGACACTTGGTATTTCGAAGTGTACGTTCAGGCAAAAGACGGTGAGCCCGTTCTCTGCGGAACGACCTCGTCTTGGGCGCACTATGTAGTAGGCGCTCCGGTATCGGCAAACAACGAAGTCACAGATTACCGAATAGGTGTTTGTGCCGTGGCTCCCGATGGAAAAACGAAGAGCGAAATGACATGGACCAATTATCTCACCACACAATTGACACTCGTCAACGGTATCGAATGCAATAAGTCCGTCATTAAGGCCGGCGAAGAATTCAAGCTGTCGCTCATCGATCCCAACATGGAAGAACCTATGGTTTGGCAAATTTTCGATGCCACGGAAGGAACCGGTGGAAGCGCAGTGAAAGAACAAGAAGGTGGGACCTCTTTCACAACTTCCCTTCCCGAAGAAGGCTACTACGATGTAAAAATCACAGATAATAATTACGATGAATTTATTTATCGTGGCCTTATTCAAATCTCTCCCGAGAGCACAGGCTCTCTCCCTTCTATCACAGACTTTACCGCCTCCGAGACCAACGTAACACTCAAAGACGGTTCCGCTTCGATATCTCTCGAATATACCGGTAAAAAAGGAGAAGGTACGGTTTCTCGCGGTCTGCGTATAGACGACCCCTATATGTTTCGTATTCCGGCAGAGTTCTTGCCGATGAATCAGAATACCTATTCCATCGGTTTGTGGATCAAACCCGAAAAATTCACATACTCTAGATTCGGTATGGGATTGATCGAGCAACGAGACATGGATATTCACTGGCCACACAACAACTGGGGATCACTTTGGGTAGACGTATGGCCTGAAACGTACGACAATTATAGTGGAGAAAAAATTCTGGAGAAAAATGTGGTTTCTTACACCATGTGGGGAGGAACCAACCATGATATTTCGTTCAACGGTAATTATAACAAACACGAAATTCCCAACATCGCCTGCTGTACCGACGGCAACTATTACGATCGTGAATCTTACAGCCTCAGTGAAGGACAATGGTCACATATCCTCATCGCTTTCGACGGCAGTCAACAAAGAATCTACTTCAATGGTAAACGCGTAGGCGAAAAAGCAGAGTACAAACAAGCCTACTCCGACCTCAACGGTTGGACAGGCGAAGTTCAAGAAGCCAATATCTACATCGGCGGTTCTCGTGTTTACTATGCCGGATTCACAGGAGTCATCGATGATGTTCAAGTTTGGCACAAAGCACTGAGCGACAGTGAAGTACCAGAAGCGATGAAAGGGTATGACAATAAAGAAGTCCCCTCTGACCTGAAAGGGTATTGGACTTTCGAAGACGATACTTACAATAGCGGCGACAAGACCTTCGAAAACAAAGGTACACTCGAAGCCTCCCACAAAGCATCGTATGTAGAAGTAAAAGGAGCCGGCGGTGAAGATACTTCGAAGAACGAAGAACACCTCTTGCCCGCCAACATCGCTATTCAAGGTAACCCGGCCATGTCGGGTACATTGCCCATCACCACGACATCGACATTCGCCGTGGCCGATGCCGAAGTTCAAAACACCGGTGACAACGCATCGGTTACATTCAACAAAGACGGCAAATACAATGTGACTTTGACATTGGTCAACGGATGGGGTTCTGCCACCATGACCAAAGAAGAGTATATCGTAGTTCTCCCCTCTTCGGGTATCGATGGCAACTTGGTAGATAACCTAACGGTATACCCCAACCCCTTCATCGAAAATGTCAACCTGCAATTCGCAGCCGACGGTAACTACGTTATCGACATCTTCGACGCACAAGGTCGTCAGGTAACTACCAAAAAACATCAAGCTATGGCCGGCGAAATCTGCACGCTCACGGTAAATGCCGCCAAAGGCATGTACTATGTAGTCGTGTCGAAAGACGGCAAACGCGTGAAATCTTTCAAAGTGGTAGCCGAATAATCTACTTCAACAGTCTCTCCGCGCCTTGTGCGCGGAGGCTGTTGAAAATTCGGGAAACAAATCATTTGTTTCATAAATATTAGGTTTTCATGGACACACCCCGTACCCGCCTGCCTCGTGTGAGTGCGGGGTGTTTTCAAAAACAACGATTTGAGCCATTGGCTTCGAGCCGTATTTGCCAATCGATATGATATTCCCCCAAAAATAGCCAGACTCAAAAACTTTTCAACATCAAAACAAATAAACAAACACACTTTTGCTTAACTCTATTTCAGCGATGAGAAACATATTCACCCTGCTTGCTTTGCTAGTATTCGGTACGATACTATGTAAAAACCATGCTCAAACCTACACGATATACCCTACCCCTCAAAAAATCAGCGAGGCCGGAGAAACGGTAGAACTCACACAACAAATAAATGTCATTTGCGAAAGTGGAATCGGTGAAGTGACCCGCAACCGCATGAAAGAAGTACTCGAAGAAGCAGGATATACCATCGCATTCTCTACAAACCCGTCGCAGACGAATACGAACCTCTACATAGGAATCAACGGCTCGGACGGCGCAGCAAACCGCTATGCCGTAGAAAACAATTTGCCCCTTGCCGTTTTTGACACGGGAGATAATAAATTCGACCCCTATCTCCTGCAAATAAACGACCGACACCCTCACGGCGACATCGTCGTTCTGGGTAATGATAAAGGCTCCGAATTTTATGCCTTTGCCACGCTCGAACAAATTTTGGAGCAAACCGACGGCAACTCGATCCGTCAAATTACTTTCGAAGATTATTCACACACTCAATATCGGGGAATCGTAGAAGGATTCTACGGACACCCCTACTCGGTGGAAAACCGTATCAGTCTTTTTGAATTTTGTAAACGATTCAAAATGAACGTATTCGTGTATGGACCGAAATCGGATCCCTACCACCTCGGTAATTGGAGAGACGATTATCCTACCTCGCTCACCGAACAACAACGGTTTTTCGGTATGATTACCCAAGATGATTTGAAAACAATGGTGCAAGCAGCAAAAGCATGCAACGTCGATTTCATCTGGGCAGCACACCCCGGATTACAACAAGGGATCAGTTTTTCGAACGAATCGGCTATGGCTCCCGGTATCGATGCCCTCATGAAAAAATTCGATCACCTTTATAATCTCGGTGTACGGGGATTTGGTGTTTTCATCGACGACATGACCTACACTCCCAGTGGGGACATGCAAGCTCATCTAGCCAACGAAGTGCAAGTAAAAATACGCGAGCGATACACTACCGGCAACACCGACGACCAAGTAGCACCTCTTTTTTTCGTCCCCACGGCTTACGCTCTCAACTACGGAGCCTCCTACACTCTAAACAACCTAAAAAAAGTCGATAGCGAAGTAATCATCGCCTTTACCGGATACGACTGCTTCTCCAATATCCGCCCCTCGGCCATCGACGATATGGCCGGACGCGTGGGAAGAAATCCGGTCATGTGGTGGAACAATCCGGTAAACGACGATCACGACGACCGCATCTACATGCGGGAGTTAACGACTCATTGGACAATTGAAAAACCCGGAGCAATCAATACGCTCAACGGGCTTATCCTAAATCCCATGTGCCAAGCACAAGCCTCGAAAATCGCTTTGTTCGGAGCGGCCGATTACAGCTGGAATCCCAACGCTTTCGACGTTCATAAAAACTGGGAAGAAGTATTTCACCGAATAGCCGAACCCGGCGATACGCAGACTGCCGAAGCGATCAAATGCTTCGCCCGCTTCTCGAACACGTTGGTCGAGGACAAAGAAATGATAACGCTCTATGACAATTTCATGGAGAAATTCGGCGGCGAAAGTTTCCCGTCGGAATCCGACAAACTACGAAACGAACTGGAAAACCTTAAACAGGCTTGCACGTACATCGAAACCTTAAAAGACAGTCCGCACAGAGATTACCGATTGATGTATGAGGACATTCGCTGTTGGAACATCAAGTTGAAAAATATAAGTACGATAGCGATCGACGCGTTGGATATACTCGAATACGGAAACTCGCTGACCCGTTCCGAAAGTTGGGAAAAATACCTGCGCCTGAAATCGCTCTATGCGGGCATGAGCGCCGATTCGGCCTACTTGGTCAGTGCACTCGAAGGATATGGAACTTCCACTCGGGAGGTATTTTACGAAGTGAAACCCGGCGAAAGCCACCTACGCCCTTTCACCAATTTTCTAGTAGAGAAAATTGGTAACGGCATGCCCGGAGTATGGCCGGCAAAAGACAGTTTGCAAATAATTACCAACATCGAGAATTTGCAAGGTGTAGAATTGACGGCTCAGAACGAAACGATCCGATTAGCCGGATTGAACGGACTCGATCTCGATAAAGACGAATACGTAGGTATTTATTTCGGAAACATCGAAAAAATAAATGTGAAAGAAATCACGACCGACAAAACGCTTCGAGTGGAGATTTCGGAAAACGGAAAACAGTGGACTCCAATACAATTACCCATCAGAGAACAAAAAACCGCATATATCCGAATTAAGAATATCTCGGAAGAAGAAGTTGCCGTAGATTTTAACCAACTATCGGTTTCCCGTATCCTCACCTCCGTAGAAGTCAAAGCCGAGGCATCCACCAATATGTCACAGTATGAATATCACTCCATAAACAACGTCGTCGATGGAAATTCCTCGACATTCTTTTGGAGCAGCGAAGCACAAGCCGCAGGCGATTATATTCTTCTCACCTACCCTTCGGCTCAGCCCATTTACGAGATAAGCATCACATTTACAGAGACCGACCAGCTCTCAGGAACCGCAGCGATAGAAGTCTCCGCCGATAACGACCAATGGCAAACGGTAACCGAATTTACAAACGGCCATCTCGACTCTACCCGTTCGTTTACTTGCAATGCCAACGGACTCGTGGCACGATACGTTCGCTTTATCATTCGTAACACCGTAGGTAACTATTGGTTACAAGTAGCCGAATTTAAAGCGGATATGTCTGAGAAATACACCCAAACGACCGACCAAAGCGGAGTGCAAATAGCCACCCTCGCCGACAAAGACCTTTCGACCAACTACCAAGCTGGCGAAGCAGGATATATCGAACACCGTTTTATCGAAAATATAACGATAGAGTCGATTGAAATTTTCCACAATACCATCTTCGATTCCGGTAGCAAACTCCCGTCAATATATGTCAACAATGGCTCCGAATGGATCGAAAAAGGGTCTTTGGAATCGTTGTGCACAGTCATAGACACCCACGAAATAGATACGGTAACAGCCGTGAAAATAGAGTGGAACAAAGAGAATATTCCCAATCTTTACGAAATACTTCCCGTTGGGACTCCTTATGTAGAAAAACCGGGAAAACCCACCGCCATAAATAACATGAAAAAGGACGGTCTAACCATATATACAAACGATAATCGACTGATCGTACAATCGGACGATATGATACAAAATATAATTTTATTCGACTTAAACGGAAAAACAATAAACCATTTTAACGTGAATAAATGTATCTTTGAAACAACATTCGGCTCGAATATTCCACAAATATTAATCGTGCAAGTTATACATACAAACGGGAATTTATCGACCTGTAAAATAATACGATAAAAGCAAAAAGATAGAATAAAAAGATCATCACACATAAACAAAGGACATGAAACGAACAACGCTATGGATAGGTTTGGGATTACTGCTTTTTTCAAGCTGTTCTAACCTCACAGAAACGCAGTTACAATACATCGACTATGTAAACCCGTTCGTGGGTACGGGAGGTCACGGACACACATTCCCCGGCCCCGTCGCCCCCCACGGAATGATACAGCCCAGTCCCGATACCCGTATATACGGGTGGGATGCCTGCTCGGGATATCACTATTCCGACAGCACGATAAACGGATTCTCTCATACCCATCTGAGCGGTACGGGCTGTGGAGACTACGGAGATGTTCTGTTAATGCCCACCGTAGGAAAACAAAACTATCGTTACTTGGGATACGGTTGCCAACAAACCGCCTATGCCTCACCGTTCTCGCACTACAAAGAAGTGGCAAAACCGGGATACTATTCGGTAGAACTCGATCGTTACAACGTGACAGCCGAACTAACAGCGACACCTCGGGCGGCCCTGCACCGTTATCGTTTCCCCGAAAGTAAAGAAGCAGGATTTATCGTCGATTTGGATTACAGTTTACAAGGACAAGAAAACATCGATATGAAGCTCGCCTCGCTCAGCGATACCGAAATAGTCGGGTGGAAAAAGACCAGAGGCTGGGCGGAAAATCAATGCATAGGCTTTTACATGAAATTTTCCAAACCATTCACTTGCCATATCGTCGACACGGTCATCGATATCGTGCGCGATGGAAAATCCTGTAAATTGGAACAGAAAAAAGCACTGCTCCAATTCCCGACAGCACAAAACGAAGAAGTGCTTGTAAAAGTCGGTATATCGGCCGTAGATATAAAAGGAGCACAGCGGAATGTCGAAACCGAAATCCCATCTTGGGACTTCGACAGTATAATGACCGCTACACAAAATAAGTGGAACGACTACTTGGAAACCATTCAGGTCGAAGGCAATAACGAAACCCAAAAACAGATATTCTACACAGCACTATACCACACGGCTATACACCCCAGCCTTTTTTCCGATGCGGACGGGCGCTATCGTGGGCTCGACCAAATGATACATCAAACCAAATCCGGCAAAGAAATATACACGGTTTATTCCCTATGGGATACTTTTCGTGCATTGCATCCGCTATTGACCATCATCAAACCCGATTTAAATGAAAAATTGGTGATGTCTCTTATGCAAAAATACCACGAAGGGGGTATTCTGCCCATGTGGGAATTAGCAGGGAATTACACGGCTACGATGATTGGTTATCATGCTATCCCCGTAATCGTCGACGCATATATGAAGGGATTCGACAAAATCGATGGAAAAGAATTGCTCGAAGCCTGTATCCGCAGCTCGGTATATGATACGACCGGTATTATCGCATCGAGCAGAATGGTCAACGGGTTGGTTCCCATTTCTAAATACTACAAAAATAAAATAGGTTATGTTCCCTACGAAAAAGAAAACGAGTCGGTAGCCAAAGGTTTGGAATACGCCTATAACGATTGGTGCATCGCTCGATTGGCAGAAGAAATTGGCGATACGGCCACTTACGAAAAGTACAAGGCACTCTCTAAATCATACATCAATTACTACGACCCGCAAACCGGATTCATGCGTGGTAAAGACTTGAAAGGGAATTGGCACGTTCCATTTAATCCCCGTTACTCCGACCACCGCAATGACGATTATTGCGAAGGAACAGCTTGGCAATGGGCTTGGTTCGTTCCTCACGATGTAGAAGGACTTATCGCCTTGATGGGAGGTCAGGAAAAATTCATTGGTCGACTCGATTCTCTCTTTATCGCCGAATCAAAGATAGAAGGCCCTCTCGTATCTTCGGATATATCGGGGCTCATCGGACAATACGCACACGGAAACGAGCCAAGCCATCACATCGTTCACCTTTACAACTACGTGAATCAATCGTGGAAAACCCAACAGTTGATCGATACGATTCTCCATACCCAATACTTCAACAACCCCAACGGATTGTCGGGCAACGAAGATTGCGGTCAAATGTCGGCTTGGTATGTGCTCAATGCGATGGGATTCTATCAAGTATGTCCCGGATCGCCCATATATTCTGTCGGTCGTCCTATCTTCGATAAGGTAACCATAAATCTACCCAATGGGAAAGTATTCGAAATTATTGCCAACAACAATTCCCGAACCAATAAATATATACAGAGCATTCGCCTTGATAATATCTTGCTCGAATCTCCTTTCTTCATGCATAGCGACATTATGAAAGGCGGAAAAATTGTAATGGAAATGGGAAACACCCCGGTCAAACAATAAACGAAATCAGATATTAACATCACATAATCCAAACAGTTATGAAAAATATGAATCGTTATCTCGCACTTGTGGCCTTGATAATCTCCTTAATCTCCTGCCAAAGTGAAGACAACCCAAACCGTTATGAATTAATACCCTATCCCAATGACATGGAACAGATGTCGGGACGCTTTTCTTTCGATGACAACACACAGATTTTTATTTCACCGGAATGTGGAGACGAAATAAACGAAATCTTGGCTCGGTTTGCAGAACAATTCGGTAAAACAGCCGGCAAGGACTTAAAAATAGCCGAAAAAGAAGGCAAAAATATGATGATCGTAAAAATCGACACGACTATGAGCCAAGAGGCTTATCGGCTAAACATAAGCAAAAAGAAAATCGAAATAACCGCAGCTACGCCCAACGGTGTACGCTATGCGCTACAAACCGTTAAACAACTCCTTCCGGTAGCGATCTATGGAGAAAGCCTCTCCGCAGATGAAAATTGGTCGGTTCCTTGTGCCACGATAAACGATGCTCCCCGTTTCGGATATCGGGGAATGCACCTCGACGTTGCTCGTCATTTTTTCACATTGGACGAAGTAAAACGGATTCTCAACGTAATGGCTGTTCACAAACTAAATACATTGCATTGGCATCTCACCGACGATCAAGGCTGGCGCGTAGAAATAAAAAAATATACACGGCTGACCGAAGTGGGCAGTATCCGCAACAAAACCATGATTCGTAAAGAATGGGATAACTACGACACCACCCCCTATGGTGGGTTCTATACACAGGACGAATTACGCGATATGGTAAAATACGCCGCCGATTTGGGTATTACCATTATTCCCGAAATAGACCTTCCCGGACACATGATGGCGGCATTGGCCTCTTATCCAGAATTAGGTTGTACGGGTGGCCCGTACGATGTTTCCGGACAATGGGGTGTCCGTGACGATGTGCTCTGCGTAGGAAAAGAAAAGACATTCGAGTTCATCGAAAACGTCCTGCTCGAAGTCATGAACATATTTCCCTCGGAATATATACATATCGGTGGCGACGAATGTCCCAAAGTGCGATGGGAAAAATGTCCCACTTGCCAAGCCCGCATCCAAAAATTAGGATTCAAAGACGATGAACATGGGAAAGCAGAACACTATCTGCAAAGCTATACAATCGAGCGCGTGGAAAAATTCCTCAATGAACACGGTCGCAAAATCATTGGGTGGGACGAAATCCTCGAAGGCGGACTCGCCACCAATGCGACAGTCATGTCATGGCGTGGTATTGACGGAGGTGTCGAAGCGGCGAAACAAGGGCATTACGCCATCATGACACCGACTGCACCTCTCTATCTAGACTATTACCAATCTCGAGACACACAAAACGAACCTTTGGCTATCGGCGGTTATAACCCGGTCGATATGGTCTACAATTTCAATCCCGTACCCGAAAGTCTTACAGAAGAACAAGCCAAATTCATATTAGGTACACAAGCTAACATCTGGACAGAATATATCACTACTCCCGAACACCTCGAATACATGATACTTCCCAGATTAGCAGCACTGAGCGAAGTACAATGGGATCAAGTCGAAAACAAAAGTTATGACCGGTTTCTCAATAATATAGGCCATATCCTTGCCATCTACGATGTAATGGGACTCAACTATGCCAAACATATACTCGAAGTTAAAGGCGAATACTCGGTAAATGAAACCAAAGGCTGTATAGAAGCGACACTCCGCACACAAGGCAATGCACCCATCTACTATACCCTCGATGGATCCGAACCAACGACAAACAGCACCCGATATACCGAGCCGATAGAAATCCGTACCGAAAATGATTCTTGCACATTGAAAGCCATCGTCGTACGCGAAGGCATCGAAACCCGCACACTCGTGCGCCCCTTCAAATTCAATAAAGCCACAGGACACATGCCCCAACTGAAAGATGCACCCAGTGAAAAATATACTTTCGGAGGAGCCGGTGTACTCACCGATGGCATACATGGAGATTTCAATTACAGCAACGGTTGTTGGCTCGGATTCATCGATACGCCGTTAGATGCAACAATCGATTTAGGAAAAACGCAAACGATAAGTCAGGTCAAAATAGGATCGCTCGTACAATATTCCGAGTACATTTTCCCGCCCACCCAAATAAAAGTCTATGCGACTAATGGAGACAACCCGATGACCGAAATCGGAAAACTCGAAATTCCGGTAACACAAAAACAAGACCAAGACGGAGTACGGGAATATACCTGCGAATTTCCTGCCGTCCCCGCCTCGAAAATCCGGGTGGTTATCGATACCACTGATAAAATACCGGCATGGCACGGAGCCAAAGATGAAAAAGGTTGGCTTTTTGTCGATGAAATTTCTGTTAACTAATGGTTATTACCAAAACGAATGAATACACATAATATATTCAAATCCGTTCTCTTCTCTACACTGTTACTTATCGGAAACAGCTGTTCTGAGCGAAAAGGAATTGATGTCATACCTATGCCTCGATCGGTAGAGTATCACAGCGGAAATTTTACAATTTCACCCGAGACCAAGTTCTATACAAACCTCTCCGCAGAAAGTCGTCAAGCTCTGACCGACTATCTCGAAGGGACATCGCTCGGTTCCGTTCCCTTTGCCGAATCGGCTACCGGCAATAACGGAATAGAATTGAACCTCTGCGATAGTTCCATCGTGACAGGAAATGAAGCCTATCGGATCGAAATCGATAAAAAAGGTGTTCGCCTGTCGGCAAATACCGAGACTGGGATATTCTACGGACTCCAAACACTTCTGCAACTATTGAATAACGGCGATAACAAAACTCTTCCCGCTCTGACGATCAACGATTCCCCTCGTTTCCCATACCGAGGATTGCACCTCGATGTTTCGCGCCACTTCTTTGACAAAGAGTTTGTCAAAAAACAATTGAATGCGATGGCCTATTTCAAAATGAATCGGTTGCATTGGCATTTGACCGACGGTGCTGGTTGGAGAATCGAAATAAAGAAATATCCCCGCCTCACCTCTTTCGCAGCGTGGAGGCCATTCGATAAATTAAACGACTGGTGGGTAGGAGGTCGCACTTTCTGTGAGCAAGACGATCCTCGTGCCGTCGGCGGATATTACACACAAGACGACATTCGGGAAGTTGTCGCTTACGCTGCCGAACGTCATATCACCATCATTCCCGAAATCGAAATGCCAGGACACTCCGAAGAAGTATTGGCTACTTACCCAGAGTTATCTTGTTCCGGTAAACCCTATGTCAATGCCGACTTTTGCATAGGAACCGAAAAAACTTTCGAATTCCTCGAAAACGTCTTACTCGAAGTAATCGACCTTTTCCCCTCTGAATACATTCACATCGGAGGTGACGAAGCAAGCAAAAGTAGCTGGAAGACATGCCCCCGTTGTCAGAAGCGCATGGCCGACGAGCACTTAAATTCGGTAGACGAATTGCAAAGTTACATGATACACCGCATTGAAAAGTTCTTAAACGATCACGATCGTAAAATCATCGGGTGGGACGAAATCATAGAAGGCGGGCTATCCCCCACGGCCACAGTCATGTCATGGCGGGGAGAAGAAGGTGGCATCAAAGCTGTAAAAGCCGGAAACCAAGCCATCATGACACCCGGTAAATACTGCTACCTCGATGCATTTCAAGATGCCCCCAACACTCAACCGATGGCCATTGGCGGGTATCTTACTTTGGAAAAAGTCTACTCTTTCGAACCGGTCCCCGATTCGCTTTCCACGAAAGAAGCCGAGCTGATTCTAGGTGTACAAGGAAATGTATGGACCGAGCACATACCCACACCTGAGCACTACGAATACATGATATATCCTCGGATATTGGCACTTGCCGAAATCGGGTGGTCACCTTCCGAGGTCAAAAAGTGGGACAATTTCCACACCCGAGCCCTTCAAGCGGTAAATATACTTCGAGAACAGGGTTATAATCCTTTCCCACTCGAAAAAGAAATAGGCGATAAACCCGAATCATACCAAAAGGTAAACCATCTGGCTATCGGGAAAAAAGTAACCTATGCCAATCCTTATAGCAACCATTATGCAGCTCAGGGAGAGAAAACATTGGTCGATGGTGTCCGGGGTGGTTGGATGTACAACGACGACCGTTGGCAAGGCTTTATCGATTGCGATTTCGATGTAACGATTGATCTCGGTAAAGAAACCGACATCAAACAAGTTTGTGCCGAATTCATACAGCTTAAAGGCCCCTATGTATGGTTACCCAAACAAGTTATCATATCGAGCTCCGTCGATGGAGAACATTACGATACCCTCGCGACTGTCGACAATGACATTTCACCCGACATCGAAACGCTTCAATTCAAAGAATTCGGTTGGGAAGGTAATGCAAAAGCTCGCTATATCCGCTACAAGGCATTATCGAACGGCATTGCCGGAGGGTGGCTATTCACCGATGAAATCAGAATCAAATAATCGATATCCCATTTATAGAACAGAAAAAGACAAAATCTGGGAAAATGAAGAAGGTTAGTAAAGAAAAATCGATAAATCCTATTGCATGGGTCCCCTCGGCATATTTTGCCATGGGGCTTCCTTTTATAGCGGTAAATCTCGTTTCCACATTCATGTTCAAGGACTTAGGAATATCCGATACCCAAATTGCCTTTTGGACATCTGTCATCATGCTACCGTGGACATTAAAGTTCCTTTGGAGTCCTTTTTTAGAAATGTATCGTACGAAAAAATTTTTCGTTGTCGTCACCCAGTTACTGAGTGGATTATTATTCGGTATAGTAGCTCTCTCATTGAACTTCGACTATTTTTTCGCTATCAGTATCTCTACGATGGCAGTCATCGCTTTTAGTGGAGCCACGCATGATATAGCTTGTGACGGCGTCTATATGGCCGAACTATCGCCCGAAGATCAGGCAAAATACATCGGTGTACAAGGAGCTTTCTACAACATCGCGAAATTAGTAGCCAACGGTGGATTGGTAGCAGCAGCGGGAATGCTAGCTGAACATTTCGGCGCATCCGAAGGAGCCTCTATTCAAGCGAATATGCCCGCCTATAAAGAAGCGTGGATGATTATTTTTATCATCATTTCGGCACTGTTGTTGCTATTGGGGCTATACCACTCAAAAGTACTCCCTTCCACACAAGTACCGAACCAAGAAAAGCGTTCAAGTGCCGATGTGGCAAAAGAGCTATGGGAGGTCATTAAAAACTTCTTTACCAAGAAACACATCTTTTACTATATCTGTTTCATCATACTCTACCGCTTTGCCGAAGGATTTATCATGAAAATCGCTCCGCTATTTCTGCGTTCTTCACGCGATATCGGCGGATTGGGACTTTCGCTTACCGAAATCGGCACATTGAATGGAGTGTTCGGTTCAGCTGCATTTGTTTTAGGATCATTGTTGGCAGGAGTTTACGTTTCGCGTCGAGGATTGAAGAAAACGCTTTTCACCCTCTGTTGCGTATTCAACTTTCCATTCGTAGCCTACACATTATTAGCCATATTCCAGCCCGAAAATCTCTATCTGATAGGAACCGGTATCGTTATCGAATATTTTGGTTACGGATTCGGATTCGTGGGTCTCACACTCTTCATGATGCAACAGATAGCGCCGGGCAAACACCAAATGTCACACTACGCTTTCGCTTCGGGCATCATGAACCTCGGTGTCATGCTTCCGGGTATGATGAGTGGATTTTTCAGTGATTGGCTAGGCTATGAAAGATTCTTCATCTATGTATTGTTGGCTACAATACCATCGTTACTAATCACCTACTTCATTCCGTTCACCTACGATGATTCGAAGAAAGGAAGTAATCGATGACAAAAAAACAAATCTACGTTCAATCGCGATTAAACATTAAACACATATACATTAAAAAAGAAAAAACGATATGACAAAAAAAATGGTTATGCCCTGGGAAGACCGTCCGGCAGGATGTGCGGACGTCATGTGGCGTTATTCGAAAAATCCGGTAATCGACCGCTACCATATCCCCTCTTCCAACAGCATCTTCAACAGTGCCGTAGTACCTTTTGAAGACGGGTTCGCCGGAGTGTTCCGTTGCGATAACAAAGCCGTGCAAATGAATATCTTTGCAGGATTCAGCAAAGACGGTATTCATTGGGACATCGAACATGAGCCCATTAAATTCAAAGCAGGAAATACCGATATGATAGAGTCTGAATACAAGTATGATCCCCGTGTCACTTGGATCGAAGACCGTTACTGGATCACATGGTGTAACGGTTACTACGGTCCGACCATCGGTGTAGGCTACACATTCGATTTCAAAGAGTTTTTCCAATGTGAAAACGCCCTTCTGCCTTTTAATCGCAATGGAGTACTGTTCCCACAAAAGATCAATGGGAAATATGCCTTATTGAGCCGACCGAGTGACAGCGGACACACTCCGTTCGGTGATATTTATATCAGTTATAGCCCCGACATGAAATTTTGGGGTGAACATCGGCACGTACTCTCTCCCACACCTTTCCCCGTGAGCGCTTGGCAATGTACCAAAGTAGGTGCTGGCCCTATCCCTATCCTCACCGACGAAGGCTGGCTCATGTTCTACCACGGTGTCATTACCACTTGTAACGGATTCCGTTACTCTATGGGAGCGGCAATTCTCGACCGTGAAGACCCCTCCAAAGTGCTTTATCGTACACAACCCTATCTCCTTGCTCCGGCAATGCCCTATGAGATGCAAGGCGACGTACCCAACGTTATATTCCCTTGTGCAGCCCTTCACGACGAAGATCGAGTAGCGGTCTATTACGGCGCGGCTGACACGGTTGTAGGAATGGCATTCGGATATATTTCGGAAATCATCGAATTTACCAAAAAGAACTCAACAATCTGATTTTTTATGAACATTCGCAATCTCATCGTTGCGGGAATCATAATGACAGTCTCGTCCGCCACACTATCGGCAGACGAGCCTGTCGCTTATGTAAACCCCTTCATCGGAACAACGAACTTCGGAACGACAAACCCGGGTGCAATCTGTCCTAACGGCCTTATGTCGGTCACACCATTCAATGTAATGGGTTCCGACAAAAACGTATATGACAAAGATGCGCGCTGGTGGTCCACCCCCTACGAATACCACAACACATTTTTTACCGGATTTTCTCATGTAAACCTTAGCGGCGTGGGCTGCCCCGAATTAGGGTCACTCCTATTAATGCCGACAAACGGAAAACTCAATGTCGATTACAAGCAATACGGTAGTGAATACGCTTTAGAAGAAGCTCACCCGGGCTACTATGCCAACCAGCTCACTCGCTACGGTATCGATACAGAAGTGAGTGCTACACCCCGCACCTCCATCGCCCGATTCACCTACCCGGGCGGTGAAAGCCACATATTGCTCAATTTAGGAGAAGGACTCACCAACGAGAGTGGAGCGACCGTCCGTAAAGTAAGCGATACCGAATACGAAGGTAGCAAGCTCCTCGGTGGATTTTGTTACTACAACCGGCAGGGAGTATTCCCTATCTACTTCGTGATACGGGTCAACAAAAAGCCCCTACAATCGGGATACTGGAAAAAACAAAGACCTATGACCGGTGTAGAGGCCGAATGGGATCCCGATAACGGGAAGTACAAAATCTACACCCGGTACACCAAAGAAATGTCGGGCGATGACATAGGAGTATTCTTCTCCTACGATACCAAACCCGGAGAACAGATTCAAGTACAAATGGGCGTATCGTTCGTCAGCATCGAGAATGCCCGCCAAAACCTCGACAGTGAGCAGCAAGGATTCCAATTCGACAAAGTGTGCCTCGATGCCCGGAATCAATGGAACGATATACTCTCCCGAATAGAAGTAGAAGGAGGTTCCGATGAACAAAAAACCATCTTCTATACGGCACTATACCACATGTTTATTCACCCCAACATTCTCCAAGATGTCAATGGGCAATATCCCGCTATGGAGAGCGACAAGATACTCACCACCCGGCACGATCGCTACACCGTCTTCTCGCTATGGGATACATTCCGCAACGTACACCCATTCTTTACCCTCGCTTATCCCCAAAAGCAACTCGACATGGTACAGACCCTCATCGACATGTACAAAGAATGGGGTTGGTTACCTCGCTGGGAACTTTATGGAAACGAAACGCTCACCATGTCGGGAGATCCGGCTATCATTATGTTAGCAGACACATGGTTGCGAGGACTTAAAAAGTTCGACGCAGAAACAGCCTATGAGGCGATGATAAAATCGGCGACTACTCCCGGCAGCGAAAACATCTTGCGCACCGATAACGACGACTACATGAAACTGGGATATGTACCCTTACGCGAGCAATTCGACAACTCCGTATCCCACGCCCTCGAATACTATCTGGCAGATTTCGCACTCTCCCGCTTCGCCGAAAGTTTAGGGCACAAAGAAGATGCCCAAACCTTCGCCAAACGTTCGTTGGGCTACAAACACTACTATTGCAAGGAATTCGGGACACTGCGTCCCATACTGCCAGACGGCTCGTTCTACACGCCGTTCGATCCCCTGCAAGGTCTCAACTTCGAACCAGCTCCCGGATTCCACGAAGGCAACGCATGGAATTACACCTTCTATGTCCCCCACGACATCGACGGGCTAAAACGATTGATGGGAGGAGAAAAGAAATTCGCCGCCAAGTTGCGCAAAGTATTCGATGAAAATCTTTACGATCCGGCAAATGAGCCAGACATCACTTACCCCTACCTTTTTGCCCAAATCAAAGGTGAAGAATGGAGAACCGACTCGCTGGTCAACTCGCTCTTGAAAAAATACTTCAAGAATCAACCCGATGGCATACCCGGCAATGACGACACAGGAACGATGTCCGCATGGGCCGTATTCAGTATGATGGGACTTTATCCCGATTGTCCGGGAATACCCCGTTATACCCTCGTAGCTCCTGCCTTCGACAAGATTATACTCCATCTTAATCCTCGTTATTATACCCAAGACACCCTGGTCATCGAGTGCGAACGACCTTCTCCAAAGGCTATCTACACCGACCGTATCACGGTAAACGGGAAAAAACATAAAGGACGATTCATTTCCCACGAAGATTTAGTCAATGCCGGTACAATCCGGTTCACTCTTAGCGAGAAAAAATAAATTCAATCTTTCTCCATAACGCAGAAGCGGAGCCAATTTCCATTTGAGGAAATTGGCTCCGCTCGTTTTATAAATTCCGAAATCTATCGACTATTCCCACTCAATAGTCGAAGGCGGTTTAGAACTGATGTCGTAAACCACCCGATTCACGCCACGCACTTTGTTAATAATGTCGTTAGATACTTTGGCAAGGAACTCATAAGGCAGATGAGCCCAATCGGCAGTCATACCGTCGGTCGAAAGAACGGCTCGGAGGGCGACAGCCCGCTCGTATGTCCGTTCGTCGCCCATCACCCCTACCGACTGTACCGGCAACAAAACGACTCCCGCCTGCCACACTTTATTATACAGGTCGTTGTCGATAAGTCCCTGTATGAAAATATGATCTGCCTCCTGCAAGATATGTACCTTCTCGGGTGTGATATCTCCAAGTATACGGACAGCCAATCCGGGACCGGGGAAAGGGTGACGTCCGATGAGTTTCTCGCTGATACCCAGTTCCCGACCGACCCGGCGCACCTCGTCTTTAAACAGCAGACGCAACGGCTCCACAAGTTTCAAATTCATTTTCTCGGGCAATCCACCTACATTATGGTGCGATTTGATAGTCATACCCGTAATCGAAAGCGATTCGATCACGTCGGGATAAATAGTCCCTTGCGCCAGCCATTTTATATCGGTCAGCTTACGAGCCTCACGATCGAAAATATCGATAAAACCTTTGCCGATAATTTTCCGTTTCTTTTCCGGCTCGGTCACCCCCTTCAACTGTTCGTAAAAATAATCCTTAGCATCTATGCCCAAGACATTGAGCCCTATATCCTTGTAGTTGGCAAGGACGCTCTCAAACTCGTTTTTCCGCAACAAACCGTTATCGACGAAGATACAGGTAAGGTGATTACCGATCGCCTTGTTAAGCAACACGGCAGCCACAGTAGAATCGACACCTCCCGACAAAGCCAATACCACTTTATCGTCTCCCAACTTCGTACTTAATTCCGCTACCGTATGTTCGATAAACGATGCCGGTGTCCAGTCCATATCACAATGACAGATATCACGCACGAAATTCGTCAGCAGAAGCGTGCCGTCTTCGCTGTGATATACCTCTGGGTGGAACTGTACACCCCATGTCGGTTCGCCCTCGATATGAAAAGCCGCCGTCTTTACTTCATGGGTACTGGCCACAAGGGTAAAGGTAGAGGGAATTACCGTAATAGAATCGCCATGCGACATCCATACGGTGGAATTCTCCCGCACACCGCGCATGAGGGGATCGTTCTCATCATGCCAAGCCAAATTGGCACGACCATATTCCCGGGTATCGGCAGACTCGACCTTCCCCCCCGACGTATGAGCCAAGAATTGCGCCCCGTAACAAACGCCAAGTACCGGATAGACACCACGGATACGACTCAAATCGACAAAAAGAGCATTAGGATCGTTCACCGAATAGGGACTCCCCGAGAGAATCACTCCTTTAATTCCCTCTTCTCCGTAAGGGAATTTATTGTACGGCAAGATTTCGCAATACGTGTTCAGCTCCCGCAACCGGCGGGCAATCAACTGCGTGTATTGAGAACCGAAATCGAGAATAATAATTTTTTCCTGCATAATCGTAGGTCTTTATGTATGTTGTATATGATTTTCTATTTTATCCTGAATCAACTGTTTGATATTATCTGGCTCCCCGACAAGCCAAATCACATCGTGCGCCTCAAAACAAGTTTGTCCGTCGGGCTGATGAAATGTTCCGTCTGCACGTTCTATTCCCACAATGAGGCAATTATTCTTATTACGAATGCTCAACGACGAGCTTGTTTGCCCGATCAACGGCGAATTCCCGGGAACAACAACATGTGTAAACGTGACTTCCCTGTTATCGGTTTCCTCTTCGGGCGATTCACTACCTTCCACTACGGTAAGCAAAGATTGAATCTGATCATCTGTTCCAATAACACCGATCGTATCTCCCGGGAAAATTCGGTTTTCCCCCTTCGGGATATTGATTCGCCGAGTTCCCCTCTGAATACTTACGACATTGATTCCATATTCTTTGCGTAAATCGGAATCCATTAGGCGACGTCCGGCAAACGGACAGTCAGCATTTACATCCATATAGGCCAAATGCATATCGCTTACCAAGCTCGTATTCCGTCCTGTCTTTCGCAATTCCCTTTCGTTCAAGTTATCCATAAATATATTTTCGATACGCATGAACTGCTTCTGTATGCGCTTAGACAATAAAATGAGAACAACAATGAATATACCCAGTCCCAACAACACGCCGGTACGTTGAGAGTGAACGATAGAAAGATAATATATAACGAAAAACAAAGCCAGCAATATGCGGAAAACTATCATCAAAGTCAATGGAACCCGGTTTACACTCCCCTCTCCCAATTTCCTTATCAAGGACATGCTTACCTCCTTAACCATCAAAGCCCACAAGAACGGCGACATCACTACCAAAGTTACGATAGCGGCGATCATACGCCCCCACTCAGGCAAAATTTCCACCATCAACGGTATAAACCACATTTTAGAGACCATAATTATCGCTACGATCAGCGACGAATAAAGCAGTACTCTCCACAAATATTGTGCAATAGCCTCTTTCCATACTGCCTTATGAGGCTTTATTTCGGTTCGGCTCTGACTATAACGGTCGATAACCGCAAGCCACCTCTCCGGCAAACGTCGCTCAATCCAACTATAAGCAGGGTCGGCCAACCGAATACAATAAGGAGTCAAAAAAGTAGTTATCACCGATACTGCCACAACTATCGGATACAGAAATTTGTCGATCACATTCAACGACATTCCCAACGAGGCTATAATAAAAGCGAACTCACCGATTTGAGATAAACTAAACCCCGATTGTATCGATATTTTCAAAGTCTGTCCCGAAGCCAACATACCCACCGTACCGAAGAATATCTGTCCTACAATAACAACAATAGAGAGCAAACAGATAGGCAATGCATATTGACTGAGAGCCGCCGGGCTGACCAACATACCTACCGATACGAAAAATATGGCTCCAAACAGGTCCTTTACCGGTTGAACGACTTTCTCTATCCGTTCGGCTTCGTTCGTACCGGCTAATATAGATCCCATGACAAAAGCGCCCAAAGCCGAAGAAAATCCGGCATAAGTAGCCAAAACGACCATACCCAAACAGAGCCCCATAGAAACAACCAACAAAGTCTCGTCATTTAAAAACTTACGTGTTTTTTTCAGAATCAGAGGTAATATGGAGATTCCCACAACAAACCAAATAATCAGGAAAAAGACCAATTTAGCGATACTCTCCAACAGTTCCGCCCCTTCGAACGAGTTCTTCACGGCAATAGAAGAAAGTATCACCATCATCACCACGGCAAACAAATCTTCCACGATCAACACACCAAAAACTAAATTCGTAAAAGCCTTCTTGCGTAAATTCAAATCGGTAAAGGCCTTGATGATAATCGTCGTCGACGACATGGATAACATGGCTCCCAAAAAGATACTGTCGAGATACGTGAAATGTAATAACCGACCGGCTCCGTAACCTGCCAGCATCATACCAGATACAACGACTAGCGCTGTAAGAACGGCCGATGCCCCTACTTGAAAAAGTTTTTTAAAGCTGAATTCCAATCCCAAAGAAAACAGAAGTACAATGATACCTAGTTCTGCCCATAAATTTATATCACCCTCATCTACTATGGTAGGGAAAAAAACGAAATTGGGACCCACTAAAAAACCGGCGACAATATAACCCAATACAACGGGCTGTTTCAATTTCTTGAAAAGCAATGTCACTACCCCAGCCACAATCAAAATAAGAGCCAAATCGGTAATGAGGGCATCCAATTCCATAATCAAATCTCGTTTTGAAGTGAAATATATTCCGTTCGGTAAATATTACGCATATGGGAAAAAAGAGAAACAAAATCGGTCGTAGACCGAGACAAAACGATAAATTTCAAATCGGTCTTCTGTTCCGAATAATTATATTCTACCAACACATTGTGTAACGAAACCTTATACTCACCCAATAATTTTTCATACCGGGTCAAATCCTCGACAATCTCGGCCGCTTTCAAATGTATAATTTTTCCTTCCCGGTCTAAATTCGTCCGACGTTCATATTGTTCCAAACTCACCAACGTGAACAATATCAATATGGTCGAAATAATCGCAATAACATAAAGACCTACACCTACCGCCAAACCCAAAGCCGCCACCATCCAAATACCGGCAGCTGTGGTCAAGCCTCGTATCGAACCTTTTGTTTGAATGATGGCTCCCGCACCCAAGAAACCGACACCTGTAATCACTTGTGCGGCAACTCGTCCCGGATCTCCGTTTTTCAATCCCAAATAAACCTGTGGAATATAGATAGAGATAATCATCGCCAACGTTGCACCCATAGAGATGAGCGCAAATGTACGAGCACCGGCTACTTGGCCTTTCCGCTTTCGCTCAAAGCCCACGATACCCCCCAACAACAAACTCAGCATCAACTTGAATATAGCCGAGGTCGTCGTAACCTCTGTATCCGAAATAGTATTCAGAAAATCATTGAAGAGGTTCATATCACAATTCTTTTGATTATGCAAAGATAGTGCAAGGTGAGCGCAGAAGCAAATTTATTTGATTATGCCGAACCACAGCCCGTCTTCGCAACTTTGCAAAGATAGTACAAGGTGAGAGAAAGACAAAGCAAACATGTTTACTTTTCTCGCCGAACTCCCTCACAGCTTAATGTGCAAAACAAATTTATCAGAAAGCGATTTTCCCGATAAACCGGAAACAAAAAAAGAGCGGCAACTTTCGTTACCGCTCTTTTACTAATATTGTAGTACGACTTACTGGATTCCCGAAGTCTCTACTTCCGACGAAATTTTCTTTACCAAACCTTGCAGTACAGCTCCCGGTCCTACCTCGACAAATGTATCGGCTCCGGCGGCGATCATGTTTTGGACAGTTTGTGTCCAACGTACCGGAGCGGTCAATTGAGCGATAAGGTTCTTCTTAATCGTTTCAGGATCGGTTTGAGGTTCTGCATTCACATTCTGATAAACAGGACATTTCGGAGCATGGAAATCGGTATGAGCGATGGCATCTGCCAATTCAGCACGAGCCGGCTCCATCAGTGGAGAATGGAAAGCACCACCCACTTTGAGTTTCAAAGCCCGTTTCGCACCTGCCTCCAACATCTTTGCACAGGCAGCATCTACACCTTCGATAGAACCCGATATAACGATTTGTCCCGGGCAATTATAATTGGCAGGAACCACGACACCTTCGGTTACCGAAGCGCACAATTCCTCTACTTTCGCATCGGGTAAAGCCAACACAGCCGCCATCGTCGACGGTGTTTTTTCACAAGCTTTCTGCATAGCCTGCGCACGTGCCGAGACAAGACGCAAACCGTCCTCGAAAGAAAGTGCTCCGGCGGCTACCAATGCCGAAAATTCACCCAACGAGTGACCGGCTACCATATCGGGATTAAAATCGCCACCCATCGTTTTTGCCAAAATTACCGAGTGCAAGAATATAGCAGGCTGGGTAACTTTGGTTTGACGCAAATCTTCGTCTGTTCCGTTAAACATCAGGTCGGTGATATTGAAGCCCAATATCTCGTTGGCCTTATCGAACATCTCTTTGGCTACGGGGTTATTTTCGTAGAGGTCTTTTCCCATACCTACAAATTGCGCCCCTTGTCCGGGAAATACAAATGCTTTCATTTTCTTCTTTTTTAATTACGGAAAATTTTCCTTATTCAAAAATCGCTGCAAAGTTAATCAATTTTGATATAGATTTGTTGTATTATACAAATATTCTTTCTTATTTTGTTCCCATTGAACGAAATAATACTTAAACGATAAAATAAATGAACACATTTTCTGCGATACTTTTACTCTTCGGGAACCTCGGTACGACAGAGCTTATTGTTATATTGGTAGTGGTTTTACTTCTTTTTGGAGGTAGAAAAATACCGGAATTGATGCACGGTATCGGGAAGGGTGTACGTAGTTTCAAAAAGGGAATGAACGAAATCGAAGAGGAAATAAATGCTCCGGTCTCCAAAAACGAGGAACAGAAAAAGGAAGAAGGGAAATAATTACTCGATCGTTCACTATAATTATAATCATTATCATTTCTGCATTCTCATGTATAAATGATATTTCACGGTTTTACCACACTTGTAGAGCCACGACACATTCATGGATAACGAGCTGAAAGAGATGAGTTTTTGGGATCATGTCGATGACCTGCGCAGAGTCATACTACGCTCGGTCGGTGCGATTATCCTCTTATCGGTCGTGTTTTTTACTCTCATGCCTCGAATATTCGACAGCATTATCCTTGCGCCCTGTCATTCTGATTTCATATTATATCGGCTACTTTGTGACCTGAGCCAACACACGTCCATCTTACCGGATTTTTGCAACGACCATTTCGAGGTAAGACTTATCAATATACAATTAGCTTCCCAGTTTTTTATCCACATGAGCACGTCCATGTGGATTGCCTTGTTGTTTGCGTTTCCATATGTCATCTATCAACTGTGGACTTTCGTCAGTCCGGGATTATACGCCGGCGAAAAACGACATGCCAGAGGGGCATTTCTCGCAGGAAATATCATGTTCTTTATCGGTATCGGAGTGGGATATTTTCTTGTATTTCCGTTAACGTTGCGTTTTTTGGCAGAGTACCAAGTGAGCGAAATGGTTCCTAACCAAATCTCACTGGACTCATACATGAGCAACTTCCTCACACTTAATTTTATTATGGGACTCGTATTCGAATTACCCCTGCTGTGCTGGTTGTTGTCGAACATGGGGCTTATCACAAGACGTTTTTTCAAAACTTATCGCCGACATGCTATCGTCATACTACTTATATTAGCTGCGTTTATCACACCATCGAGCGACCCATTTACTTTGTCTGTCGTATTCGTTCCCTTATATGCATTATATGAATTGAGCGCATGGGTGGTTAAACCGGCTTCTCAAAAAGACGACGGAAATAGCGAAGAAGACAGTAACGAGATTTTAGACGAACATTAAATCCCCTCTTATTCCGACGAAATCGGAAATAAGAGAGCTAAAAATAAGGACAGAATTCCAAAAAGAAAGGGTCTCATATAGATTATATGGGACCCTTTTTGTGACTCCGACAGGATTCAAACCTGTAACCTTCTGATCCGTAGTCAGATGCTCTATTCAGTTAAGCTACGGAGCCATTTCCAAATCTGTTTTTTCATATAGTTGTTCTCGCTTGAACAACTTTGCATTGAGTGACTCCGACAGGATTCAAACCTGTAACCTTCTGATCCGTAGTCAGATGCTCTATTCAGTTAAGCTACGGAGCCGTTTGCGGTTGCAAAGATAGGAATAATTTTATTCCGACGTATCTTTTTATCTTATTTTTTTACCTCCAATATATGATTTTTTTCTATCGTACCCATTTTCAGATAAATAGATTTTTCTTATTCCAAGAATTTAGGACTGAATACCAACAGACCGATATTTATACCGAAGTTCCAGTTACGTGCTGGATAATCATAGTAATTGGCATAAAGACTAATCGAAGCGAAAGAAAGGTCGAGCACTAAGGAACTCTCGCCCATAAAATGATACTTCGTAAAGGCTTTTCCATAATAGGGAACCATATTTTCACCTTCGTAAATCTGCCGAAATGGAGCAAAAACATAGAACTCATTGCGAAATTGCAAATTATTCATGATTTTCCAAATGGGTATCACTCCCGCCGCCAAATATTGTGTGGAACGGAAAGCTGGATTGAAGATAGTTTTACTATGCGGAGTAGGAGTAAATGCCGGTGCTTGGATTAGTGTGGAAGTATAATTACTCAACAGTCCTTTACTCGATACCACGGCTTTTCCCCGAACACCCAACACGAATTTATTTCCCAAAGGGAAATAGGTATGAATATTTCCTTCTATCTGTAACCACGAAAGTGTCTGTTTGCTATGTGGCTGCAAATTCGAATTATATGGCTTGAATCGTTCTTTTCCATATGCCAATAGCCCTAATACGGAACAATCTGTACCAGAGGTGGGGTACATGTAATTATTCAAATTATTTTGATCGAATTTCATCGATGCTACAAGCAAGTTATAACGACTGCGATCCTGTTCATTCTTGGAAAAATCTACCGTATTGGATTGGTAATACTTATCGTTCATCGAACCATATCCAACAGAAACGACAGCTTTTGAACCAGTCAAAAACGGCAACCCCAACCGTAACTTCACATATTGCTCGGATTGTGTGATAAAAGAGGGCATACGGTCGGAATAAAACAACGTTTCATTTTGATAAAACTTTTGCTTAGAAGCCACAGCTTGCAGTTTCAGATACATAGGTATAACGGTCTTCAAATCGAAACGAGCCGATAACATGCCGGAAGTATAAGACTGTCCTATTTGCCCACCTAAATCGAGATCGAGAGAATTGAGGCTTACCGTGCGATAGTGTGCACCTATATATATTTGATTGGAGCTAGTCGACGAAATAAATCCTCCCATTCCTATCGCCAGTTGATCGTGCACTTTTGCTTTAATATCGAGATTGAACATACCACTTTCCTTGTCGTATCGGGCATGAGGTATCAAATCGGATATTTTTCCATCGGATATGGTTTTATAATAAGCAGCCTTAGCCTGCTCATCGGAAAAAGGTTCATCTGAATCGAATTGCCGACGAATATACTCCCGTTGTTGATGATTCCCTCCCTCTACCGAAACTTTATCAAATACAAGGTCGGGGGTTTTACTTTTGAAAACCATTCGCTGCAATTGGCGGGTGTCCTGAGATAGTTCTCTGGGAATACGACTTTTGATAGAATCCATCATAGCTATCGTACGGTCATATCCTATCTTGGCAATTTGCCGTGCTTTGGGAAAGTCGAGAAGTCCTACATCACTCAAATTGAAACGCATCAAAATCCCATCTTCGGGATCGAGAGTATAATCGCTTTTTTGCATGACCATATTCTCGATTTGATTCATCAAATCGTCTTCTTTGGGTTTATCCAGTTTAGCGGCAACAATACTCCCGATGATGATATCGGGATTAAAATCGGACTTCATCACATCGACAGGGAAATTATTATAAATACCGCCGTCATAGACCAATACGCTGTCGATTTCAATCGGCTTGAATACGAAAGGGAAACTCATGGAAGCTCTCACGGCATCACCCAAATCACCATTCCTCAATATGACTTCTCGCTTGTGATATACATCTGAGGCAACCGCTCGAAACGGAACGAATAAATTATCGAAATTCCCTTCGCACTGTGCCGAATAAGGTGCAAATATACTCATGAACGCATAATTCATAGGGAACGGATTGATGAGGCTATTAGGCAAGAAATGCGGTTCGAATTTAGTCGAGTCTTGTAAAGCGACATTAAATGTAACGATCTCGGGGGTAGGATCGGGTTTCTTAAAATAATAGACGTATCTTTTGTCAAAAATTCCACGAGACCACAAGTTGAAATCTTCGGAAAGGATCAAATCCAGCATTTCGTCGGGGGTATATCCCATAGCATACCATGCCCCCACAATAGCCCCCATCGACGTACCGGCTACATAATCGATGGGCACATTATTTTCTTCGAGGGCTTTGATAATACCTATATGCGCTATTCCCTTAGCTCCGCCTCCGCTCAAAACCAAGCCCACGGTCTGGGCCTGCAAACAAGCCAATCCGCAGATCACTGTAAAGAGAATCGACAAAATTCGTTTCATAATTCATATTATCATTTGCAACGACCCAGTAAAATATACTCATCAATTGGCTTCGGAAATAAACGAATCTTTAAATCCGATAAAATAGAGAACACCATCAAGGCCTATCGTCGATATAGACTGACTAGCGTTTTCCTTCACTTTCGGTTTAGCATGATAAGCGATACCTAAACCTGCCGTACTCAACATAGGCAAGTCATTCGCTCCATCTCCGACAGCTATCGTCTGAGCTATATCCACGTTTTCTACCTGTGCTATCAGTTTCAACAACTCAGCCTTTCGACGCCCATCGACAATATCGCCGACATAACGTCCCGTCAATTTCCCATCGATTATCTCCAACTCATTGGCATACACATAATCGATTCCATAACGCTGTTTCAAATAGTTTCCGAAGTAGGTAAATCCACCCGAAAGAATAGCAATTTTGAATCCTGCCCGTTTCAACACTTGCATCAGACGATCCACGCCCTCGGTGACGGGAAGCGATTCAGCCACTTCTTTCAAGACCGATTCGTCGAGTCCTTTCAACAGACCGACACGTCGTGCGAAACTCTCGCAAAAATCGATCTCCCCTCGCATAGCCGACTCGGTAATCGCTTTCACCTCGTCGCCTACCCCGGCTCTCACTGCCAACTCGTCGATAACCTCGGTTTCTATTAGTGTAGAATCCATATCGAAACAGATCAACCGACGACACCGGCGATATATACTATCTTCCTGCAAAGATATATCCATGCCCAAACGTGCCGAGAGTTGCATGAACTCGGACTGCATAGCCACTTTATCTCTCGGCGTACCCCTCACAGACAACTCAATACATGATTTGGGAGGCCGAACCGTTTCATCGAGCGGAATACGTCCCGTAAGCCGTTGAATGGCATCGATATTTAATCCTTGCTCTGCCACAATACGGGTGACCTCACCTATCTGACGGGCTGTAATACAACGCCCCAATATCGTAATGATATAGCGGTTCTTTCCCTGTAACCCCACCCAACGCGTATATTCCTCTTCACTAATAGGGGAGAAACGAATGTTCACATCAAGTTCATAGGCTTTGAACAGGAGATCTTTAAGTATATCGCCCGATTTGGTTTCGTCAGTTTTAAATAATATTCCCAACGAAAGCGTATGGTGAATATCGGCCTGCCCGATATCCAAAATAAAAGCATCGTACCGGGCTAACACTTCTGCCAAAGCGGTCGTTACTCCCGGTTTATCGTCACCCGATATATTAATAAGTATAATTTCGGTTTTCGGTTTCATTAAAAAAATCTCTTCCTATTTATTCCAACAAAAATAGCACAAACGAAAGAAGGAACAAATCTTATTCCGTTTTCACTCTTACAATTGCTTCTTGCAAAGATAAAGAGAACTGATGAATTTTCAGCATAAATCCATACAATAACAACGTCCAAATACAGATATTCTCAAAGCCGTCTATTCTCACTGAGTTCTCAAAAGAAAGAACCGACTAATAAATAAAATTAATCGGTTCTTTCACACCTACAAATACAAGTTACCCGATATAATTTTTAACGGGTATTAAATGCATCTGTAAAATGATCCCCATACTGAGCCGTATTATAAATAATAGCCCACAAAGTCGCCCACAATACACCACGACCATAATACTCATTATCGGTGACAGTAGCCAACGCATTACAAGCAGGGGTCCAAGTGTTGGTATGCTGGGAATCCCCCAAAAATATTATCCGTCGTTGCAAATCGATGGATAATGAACAGCCATTGCCTGCAACCTCCAACACGCTAGTCACGCCTGTCGGAACATCAAAAGTTCCACTTATTCCATCTCTATAAAACATCGCGTTAAAATTAATTTGTTGAGAAGGCCGGAAATTACTGAATGGCCCATTCTTAACTATATAATCCCACACAGGGTCATTCGTATGAGAAGTTACCCAAGAGGCATACGAACCGGTATTACCTCTATATTTATATCCCCATGAGGTAAATTTAGCAAATAGTGCTTGATTTTCCGAGTTACTATTATCCAAAGAAACAATAGCAAACCTATTTTTATTAGGGCTATTCTCCAACCACGTAATCAAATTATCGTAATAATTGGAAACCGTCGTCGCATACCTCCCCGAGAAAAGAACATTGACATTATCCGGAATATTAGCTCCTACCCCTGCACTATTACTTTCGTTATTCGGCAAAGTCGGCGTTACAGGCATATAAACTATCCCTTGCGAACCAAAGAAAGTAGAATAAATCCCATAGTCCCGAAAGGTACTAAGAATACCATTTCCAAGAGCACCATATCCTCCATAAAGGTTTGCGACACTGATCGAAATAGGTTTAAGCACTTTCCTAACGATTGCAATACGAGAAGAAACATCTGTCCCCGCCAAAGTTAATTTTACATGATACGTTATATCCCGATTCGCATCTTTATACAAAATCTTAGGCAATTGTATTTTAAATTTCGTACCCATCGAATATTCCGATCCCCATGACATGGCATCGCCTTTTTCACCCACTAATTTTACGGCATAAGTATGTACTAATGCCGGTTCCGGCTGTTCCAACTCCGCAATCCATTTCATTCTACTACTACCTTGCAAACTAACGACCTGCGTCTCATCTGCATTCTCAGAAACATAAAGGGTATTCCCTACAATACCTGTATTAAAGGACATAGGTTTCTGACTGATAGTAATCACATGAGATTTTACATTGGGATCGTCCACCAATGCCAAATAAAGACGGGCATTTAAAGTATTGCTACTTGCGTTCTCTTGCTTTGCCGTTACGGTCAATCGATTAAGCTTCAAATCTTTATCATCGTGAATATCTTTTATTTCAAATGCCTCGGCGTTATCTCCTTCAAGGACATATTTCCACTGATTTACAGTCGTTCCATCGGTAGACAGTCCCGGATTGACAAGAAACGTATTTGTATTATTTCCCGTTATAGTCAACTCTCCATCATATTCAAAATCAATCGCAGTAACCGAAGGTGTCAATTCAAATCCAGGTTCTCCACTCTGAATCAATAACATGGTACTCTGCACCGAAGGATCCTCTTTTAGACTAACTACCAAAAAACCGTAACGTGGGCTGGTAGTCGCATTGGCTGTATGAGTATAAATCGGAATAATATTATTGGTTGCCTTACTGCTATCGTAGTCGGTCACAGCCGAGGTCCCAGTTTGCGCAAAAGAAAAGAAGGCCCCTGCTCCCGGGGGATAAATAGTCGCTTCCCAATCTCCCGATCCTTCCACAGCAATAGGTGGAGCCGCAACCCCAGCAGTATTAGCAAAGTAAGGTATGCTCTTGGGATTTAATTTCAAATAGAGATCTCCTCCCTCTAATTGGACTATATCAATCGTAGCTTTCAAATTACCAAAAGAAAGTTCTATAATACCACTACGCTGGTCTTTTACATTACTCAACATTGTGGCAGAAACGGTCAAAGTTTTACCACTCAAACCGACCGATATACCATCGTCCAATACTTTTTTGCTGAGAGATAAAGTCCCTTCGCCAAAAGTAAATATACCCAAACTGTAACTTCCACCATTAGGTGTAAACATCACTTTTTTTGTGGGTATCGCTAATATATTATCTCCATCGAACTGCACAGTACCATGACTATCCATATCCCAATAGTTAATGGAATAACCCAGCGAAGCTATTTCACCCTTATATGCCTCCAATTCTGTCGTATACCCTTCTTTTTTAACTGAGTTAATAGTTAATTTATATACATTATTACGTTTAAGAGATTGCCCAGAGCCAAGCGGGTGAACATTTGCCCGATGATAGGATACAGTACCGGAACTACTGTTTCTCACACCGATAATTAAACAAGTCGTAAACTCATCATTCTGTTTGGGTGATGCTACATAATTTTCAAAAGCGTATAATTTTCCAACCAGCTCATTGACTCCGGTCTTGTTCTCAAATCCATAAAGTCTCGCAATACGCTCTGCATCTTTATCAAAAGCATTCGGTTCTCCATTCCATACAAAAAGAGATGGATATGCATTCCAAACCGATACAGTCTCAATAGTATATCCCGCCGCCAGATTGTATATATCAAAACGAGAAACAGCACGTTGTAATACAGCTTTAAGTTTAGTATCTTGCTTACCTTTTTTTAACGAGGCACTCATCAACAAAGCGTCGCTTTCCAGTGGTTTCGTAGTATATTCCGGTACATTTGTATCTGTACCCGACATAAACACTTGAATTTCCGCTTTCGCCTCTTTATAATTTTTACTTTGAATTGCAGATTTCCAGTCGGCTAATGTTTGAGAGCCATCTGTCGGTAAATAATTATCTCCCATATTAGCAACGATCAGAATATCATACGGCTCTGTCATGCTCAATCCAATATCCGAAAAATCAAATACCATATCGGTATTCATTACCAACGGATTATCCGGGGTTGCAATTAACTCTTTCGAACCCTTAAAAGCTCCTGTTCCAGTACTATTCGACTCGAAAAAAAACAAATCAAGCGTCTTCACATTTTCTTCCCCAGCTTCGGGAGCTATTGCCGAACGTGTAGCCAATCCGCTAGTAGGATCCTGAACACTAAAATTTATGATTAATTTATCATTTTGCCCAGAGGAAAATCGATCGGCATCATCTTCTCTACAAGACAGAAAAAGGGCCATTACCAAAAGAGAAAACGACCATATTACTTTTTTCATACTATCTATTTTTGTGATTATATATGTAATTATTTCTCCAAATCAATGTCAATATCGTCATCTAGTTCCCAATCGTTCATTCCTTTGTCATAGCGAAATATTTGTATTTCTAACCTAATTCTTCCAGAAAGCAATACGATCGTATCTGTATTGGCGGTAGACGTTGTCTTATCAAAGTCTCTTAAAGCTGTTACTCTGAGACTTATAGGATAACCATCGGTATCATCGATAAGCTCAACTTTAAAACGATTGTTCTGAATTCCGTTAGGCAGTGTAGTAACAGAACCATTGATATCGGTTTTAAATGCCAAAAGAATAGCCTGCGATAAAATGTTACTTTCCACTCCGATAGAAGTCATCGAATTCGTATCTCGATATAACACAGCCTCTCGCTTCTCTGTCCACAAATAGTAATTACCACTTGTCCCCATTTGTCCGGCAGTCATGTCCCATTCAACAATATTGACATTCAGATGAACAGATGGTTGTCCCGCAGCCGTTTCTTTATCGGTATATCCGGGGCCACTAACTGAATTAATATTAAAGACATACTTTTTATTTCGTACAATCTCAATAAGCTTATCAGCCTCAGAGTCCTCGAAATCAATCGGATAATAATATTTCGACCCCTTATACTCAGCTCCAACTACAAGACGAGTGTGTCTCCGATTTTCTGTTTCGGTCTGGGTATCATTATCATATAAATACAGCTTATTGGCAATAGATCGGTCGGAGATATTATAATCGCTTGATTCCAAAATAAGAGCAGTTCCCATATCTACTGGGGAATACGCCACTTGCACTTTGTCATCGACGATATTATTCGAACTGTTACCCAAAAAACCTTTATCCGGAACATTGTACAAAGTAGCATCTTTCAGTGTAAATTCTGCAATATCGGTAGTCACATATACATCAACAGACGCAACCGACCGAATAAGACTCAACAACGGCCAATAATTAATTACTCCATCTTTCACCTCTTGTTTTTCCAGCATTCCCCACATGGGTAAACACGTAAATACAGGAGTATTTTGTAATAGTCTCTTCGGATTTTCATCTACCAACTCTTTCCGAAACACCTCCCAGTCGGCTTTCCCTATATATTGACCCTCGGTTACCTCATCGGGAAGCATCTTTTCAATAAACGATCGACAATTAGCCAAAAAATAAGCATCATAATCTTTACCAATAGGAAGTGTCGTACGCAACTTTCCATTTATTTTAAAAGTAGTTCGCCAACAAAGAAATTTCCCTTTTGAGTCAAAAAGCAATACATCAAGATTTTCGACAATATTTTCATTCGGAGTGGAATACTCGGTACTTCGACTCACTGGATCGGTTACAATAGATATTTCAACTTCCGACTCACCAGAAGAATAGTCTTCGGAAGAAGGTTCATCGTTAAACCTAGTTTGGCAAGAATAAAATCCTACCAATGTAAAGATAATCGATAATATAAATAAATTTTTCATTTTGCCACCTTTTTATAGTACGATCAGAGCTTTACGAATCTGCCATGAATCGACTGAAACAATTACTTCCTGTTGAGTTGGTCTAATTACCACATCTATCCGTGTACCTTTTTTAGCCTTAGTTTCCGTGTCAACCGCCAATCGAGCTATCCCATTTTCCAAAATCGTAATGACGATATTATCTTCCAACCCACTTTCTGAATCCATAGATGCAGGTAATACTTTATTATTCGAAACATATTCGTCTTCGCTCTCAACATAAGTAAAATTGTCTTCTATTATAACCCGATCACCAGATTGGTGACCCTTAGAAACATGATAAGAATCAGACGCTCCTGCAACAGTCATACTGAGTTTTCCCGGATACTGTTTTTTAAAACTATTACCGTCTTTTATAGTAACCGCAATACTACATAACATTTTTTCAACCTCAACATTAATAACCTTCTCCTCTAATGGATTTGAATCGAACATCAAACTCCCTAGAAAAAGCTCCTGCGACGAGCCGCTATACGATTGAGAGCGACTTACCGGTCGTTCCCCCATTGCAAATCTTGCTGTAAAATAATTATCTTCATTAAAAAACACAATCGGGGCCTTTCCATCTACTCTATCACCTGATAAAATCCAAGCAATCAAATAGATACTTCCAGTATATCTTTGTTCAAGGAAATAGGGTTTTCCTCCTTTTATTTCTTCGTAAGGAATATGCCTCATTTCTACATTTTTCCCATTATTATCGTACAAATACAATTCTATATCATCTGCAACTGAACGATCGAAGTTAGCCGTACTTCCCTCATGCGTGAAGACCAAACTCAAAGCTCCATCTTCACAACCATAATGCGGCCCCTCACGAGTACACCCCATACAAAATATCACCAATAATACCAGAATTATCTTCTTCACGATACAATCGTTTTTATCTACCATTATTCTTGGAGTAGAAATACTACTCCAAGAATAATGGCAATCAGTCTTTATGCTATTTATAAATCTACATCTTGTGTCCTTACATCCCATTGAGCCACCTCTATATTGATGGAAATAGAACTTTCTGTAGGACTAACGACCGGCCCTTCTTCCTCTGCCTCCTTCGGCGTAGACCAACCCACAGTTTTAATATCTTTCATCGTTATGCGATAAATACTATTACGGTAGATTTTCCAAGCATCGTCTTTTAACAAATTAACTCTCCAATAACGAGTTACGCCACTTACACCTGTACCCGAGAACGTTCCTCGAACAATGAAAGCCACTACTTCATCTTTATCGAATACCGTTGCAGCCGAACCGTTACCGCCTTGCAAAGTAGTCGGAACATTCTCATATACATAAACCGGTTTATCATAAATCGCTGGTAAAAAGCCATTCGTGGTCTCATCGGCATCGTCTTTTTTCACAGAATACACAGATTCAACCGTTTCCCCGTCCATAGAAAATGTCGTCTTGAAATTAGTAGCTGCGGCAAAACGCGTCCAATCTTCGAGCTCCTTGTATTCAAAAGCACGCGATTGATTAATTCCATTAATAACCATATAACCGTCGAAGGTCCATTTCAAATCACTCGGGACCGTACCATTTTCACCCAATCCCAATATTTTAAGCAGGTCATCTTTGGGAGCGGTAATTTGATTTGAAGGGTCCACCTTAGGACTTTCAATTTTACTCAGTAATCGACGAACAGAGAGATTTAGCGTATTCGTTTCCCCTTCCACAACATCAATCGTCCCTTCTGCCGCCATAGCAAATCCTGTGGAAGTACTGATATCTGCACGAGAATTTGAGCCATCTAATAAAAGCTCTTTATAAAGACTATTTTTTTTGAAATCCGTCAATGAAGCCGGCGCGGGAGAAGGTTCGCCCAAATTTTGATTGACCGCAGTGAGAACAGTAAGATTTCCTGCGTCAACAAGGAACGTGTACTGATTATTCGCGGCTAAAACTTCTGGCTTAAAATATTTTTGATAAGACCCGTCAGAGTTAAAAACAAAAAATTCCAACGATTTGATAGCGTTTTCATCGGCCGATCCTGCCTCCTCACCCGTTTGAGCCCGAGTAACGGTACTTCCTTTTATTTTAACAGTAATAGCTGCCTTTTTACCTTGAACAATAGGTTCGTTCATACTATTGTCAGAATCGCTACACGACAATAATGTACATACAGTTATAGCAACTGCCCATAAATTTTTAATTCTCATAATTCTAAAATTTAATTATTAAGTAGTTTTATAATGATTATAAAAGTCTTTTTTCAATCTCTCGTCTGCTTCCATAAAAATTGTACGTAGACCCGATTTTTTGATAAAGCCCAAAAGTTGATTCTCTTTTCTGATAAACTCCAACTCTTCGGGGGCCGGGTTCTGCAAAATCCTACCGCAAACAGGAACAGTTATCAGTTTAGCTTGTTTCGTACACGACTTGACTAAACCTTGAAAAGATAACAAACCGCCTTTCATCCATTTTTCATATTTCATCTTTTCCCTATACACAAATTCTTGTTTATGTTTGACGATTTTCATGCCGTTTCTGTAATCGGAACTCCACAAAAAAGACATTTTCCCCTTCTTACCAACTATTACAAACGGAAGGAATTGGGACTGATTAATACCATCGGATATCATTGGAATCACTACTATTCGCTCTTTTCCCTTCAAAACAAACTGTTCAGGAACACAGTGAAAACTAAGTTCTATACTATCTCCTACAATCTGCATTCGTATTTCGGTGATAGATAATTTCCCTCGATGGGTTGTTTCGCTAGCCGTCGAATCAAAACAAACAAGTACCAGCAGCGAAAAAAAGAACAGTATAGTCAAAGTATGAATTATATATTTCATCATTCGTTTATTTATTAATATTATAGATTAATGAAAGGCCAACCTTTGTCGGTCCTAAATAGGTTTTAGTAAAATGTTCCGACCTCGTACAACACCAATTTTTGTTGTTCGATTTATCAAAATCAAGATGTACTACACCTAAACCCAAATAGGCTTCGATCGCCCATCTTCTCGAAAGCATCCAACTATACCCATACGTAAATCCTGCACCTGCTCCCCAACCTTCATACCTATATCCTTTATCGAAAATATGGAAAAACTTATGTCCGCCAATATTATATTGAGTTGCAATAGCATGAATCCCAATAAAATGTCCACCTGCCGGTTCACAAAACCAATATCTCAATTCAGGCTGAATCAGCCAATGCACAATCTTATCGTTATCACCTTTCTTTCCTTTCCTATTCCACGGATTATAGCCGCCGATTACATTCACACTCATTTGTGTTCCCCAATCGACCTCCAATCCGAGATTCGGAGTTGATGTCGCAGCGTATAAAAGATTTGTTTTGAGACTCCAACGTAAACTTTTATGCTTCCTATTTTTCCAAGAAGACTCTACATCGATATTAATTATTACACTATCCACCAACATATCATCATTACCGGCAATCATATCAATAGCTCGTTCTCCCGATTGTTTTAACAAAGAAGTATCTTTCGATACCGATGTATTTTTATATTCAACCAGTTTAGAAGAAAGTGCAGATGTTATCTTCTCTTTATATCCTATATCTGCCAAAACCGAGAGCTCCTCTTGCGCCACTCCCGAGAAACAAGTAAACATTACACCTAAAAAAGCGACTAAAATTTTATATATCAATCGTTTTAGCTTCTCTGTAATTGCATATTGCATTATCATTGCAGAATTTTAATCATCAATTAATCATTGTCCATGTCTCACCAAAAACATTAAAAATTTTGAAAAACAAACATGACAGATTCATCTAAATATTATTAGCCATTAATTCCAAAAGAGTCTCATATAGAAATTAATATCTTCGTATTCATATCTATTCAACCCTACTATAATCGTTTTATAATCCCTTATAGTCTAATGGCTCTAATTATCTAACATTCATAAACATTAATTTGTTCTCGAAAAAACATTTTTACCGCAAACCGCTACCCAGAACTTATCCTTTTAGCTCAATTATAAATAGCGACTCATCACCAAGTTCGACATCTACTCCAAAAAGTTTTATTTTATACTAAAAATCAATCATTTACGAATCCAAAAAGTTAAAAAGTGAACAAATAATTTGGTTAATTCCCGAAAAACCTCCAACTTTGTCCCAATTTTATGGGTTCCCGGTAGTGAAGGAAGCGTCCTAAGCAAGAGGAACTAACCGCTGAAAATCAGTGGGGTCTGCCGTTTCGGTGCGATACCCTGACGTCAGATTTAGTATGAACCATAATACTTCATTATGAAGAAAACAAAGTCAGTTATTGGTATGCTGGCGTTGGTTTTATTGTTTTCATCGGCTTTCAATCCGGTAGAAACTGGATTAAAAGAAGGGAAACAAGCTCCGATGTTGAAATTAAAAAATTCAGAGGGGGCAGTTTCTCTCAGTGAATTAAAAGGCCGATATGTTTTGCTGAATTTCTGGGCCGGATACGATGCTCCGTCTCGTATGGAAAATATACGGTTTGCCCGAGAAATAGACAAAAGCGAAATCGAAAACATCAGTCTCGTATCGGTATCGTTCGATACCAGTCGAAAAGTCTTCGAAGAGACGATCAAACGAGACGGGCTAAACAAAGCTACCCAATTCTATGACAAAGACGGTTCTCAATCGGATATATTCGATAACTACCGTCTGAACAAAGGATTCGCCAGTTATCTGATTTCGCCCGAGGGTGTCATCATCGCCAAAGACCCGAATCCAGAACAATTGACAAAACTTATTCGTCAATAATCAAAACCTCCGTTATGCTTCATTTACATAACGGAGGTTTTCTCTTTCTCCCCTAAACACTTCTCGAATTTCGGAACAACGCATTCCGACTCTACAAATTATTTCTCCCCATTCAATCACCTTAACAGGAGACTTTGAACTTTCATATTTTTCATTACATAACATTGCGACAGCAAACGATTTACATTATCTTTGCAGACAATTTCGGGAAAGGAATCCCTATAACCCAAAGGTCGCAACACAGACTGTTTACTTAAAATTTCGTTACAAATGATCATAGCCAGTCAGAAAAAAAAGGAAAATATTGCCGAATACTTGCTGTATATGTGGCAAATCGAGGATATTATCCGAGCTTACGGGCTGGATATAGACCAAATACAAAAGCATATCATCGATTCTTATGACTTACCCGAGGAACAAAAAAAGAGCATGCGGGATTGGTACGAATCACTCATCGATATGATGCACTCGGAGGGTGTAGAAAAGAAAGGCCATCTACAACTGAACAAAAACGTACTTATCGACTTGACAGATTTGCACCTGCGTTTGCTGAAATCTACCCGAGAACCGTTTTACGGAGCAGCATTTTTCAAGACTCTGCCCTATATAGTGGAGCTGAGAGCCAAATCGGGAGAGGGAAAGACCGGTGAATTGGAAACATGTTTCAATGCGTTGTACGGAGTATTGTTACTGCGATTGCAGAAAAAAGAAATCCAATCCGACACACTGAAAGCAATTCAACAGATATCGACTTTCCTTTCGATTCTCGCCGAGAAATACAAACAGGAAAAAGCCGGAGAATTGGAACTGGAATAAAACATAAAATGCGATGACTAAGAAAATTCTTATTACGGGCGCTAACGGACAGTTGGGACATGAAATGCGGAACGCATTGAAAGGTAACAACCGTTTCGAATGTATCTTTACCGATGTCGCCGAATTGGACATCTGCAATGCCGAAGCCGTAAAACAAATCATAGCCGACAACCATATCGACTATATCGTCAACTGTGCCGCCTATACCCAGGTAGACAAAGCGGAAGACAATGCCGAACTTTGCAAAAAAATCAATACCGATGCTGTCGAAAACCTTGCTCGCGCAGCTGCCGATTACGGAGCCCGCATGATTCATATCTCCACCGACTATGTTTTCAACGGAAGAGGTTACCGTCCTTATACCGAAGATATGGTCCCTGACCCGCAATCGGTTTACGGTTCGACCAAACTGGAAGGCGAAAAAATATTGACCGACATCTGTCCCGAAAGCATTATCATTCGCACAGCATGGTTATACTCTCCTTACGGCAACAATTTTGTCAAAACCATGCTGCATTTAGGAGAAGAACGGGAGGAGTTATCGGTAGTCGCCGACCAGATAGGCACGCCCACTTGTGCCGCCGACCTCGCACAAGCAATCCTTGTCATACTGCAAGCGGATACATTCGTGCCGGGAACATACCATTTCTCCGACGAAGGGGTATGCAGTTGGTATGACTTCACAGTAACTATTCACAGGCTGGCCGGGATCACGACCTGTCGAGTGACACCGATACGAAGCGATGAATATCCCAGTAAGGCACACAGACCTTTTTACAGCGTCCTCGATAAAAGTAAAATTAAAAAAACATACAGGCTGACTATTCCTCACTGGTACGAAAGCCTGTCGAATTGCATAAAATTATTACAAGAAACCCATTAATAACGTGAGTACACTTACAGAAGAAATCAGTAAACGCAGAACATTCGCTATTATCAGCCACCCGGATGCAGGAAAAACGACACTAACCGAAAAACTGCTTCTTTTCGGAGGAGCTATTCACATTGCCGGAGCTGTAAAATCGAATAAAATCAAAAAGACCGCCACTTCGGACTGGATGGAGATAGAGAAGCAACGCGGTATCTCGGTCGCTACTTCGGTCATGGGATTCAATTACGGCGATTACAAGATAAATATTCTCGACACCCCGGGTCACCAAGACTTCGCCGAAGATACGTACCGCACACTGACAGCAGTAGATAGCGTAATTATCGTAGTCGATGTTGCAAAAGGTGTTGAAACACAAACTCGCAAACTCATGGAGGTGTGTCGTATGCGCAACACACCGGTAATTGTGTTTGTCAACAAACTCGATCGTGAGGGTCGCGACCCGTTCGACATTCTGGACGAATTGGAAGCAGAGCTGAAAATAAATGTACGGCCCCTCAGTTGGCCTATCAACATCGGACAAAAGTTCAAAGGAGTTTACAATATCTACGAACAGAACCTAAACCTATTTACACCGAATAAACAAGTCGTTACCGAACGCATCGAATTAACTGATGTGAACAGTCCCGAATTGGAAACCTACATAGGAGAACAAGATGCCGAAAAGTTACGTGCCGACCTCGAATTGGTTGAAGGAGTCTATCCCGAATTTAACACGGAAGATTATTTAGCAGCCAAAATGGCTCCCGTATTTTTCGGCTCGGCACTAAATATGTTCGGAGTAAAAGAATTGCTCGATTGCTTTGTGAAAATAGCGCCTGCACCCAAACCCATTCAAGCGGTAGAAAGAGTCGTCCGACCCGAAGAGGAAAACTTCACAGGGTTCGTATTCAAGATACACGCCAACATGGATCCCAATCATCGCAGTTGTATCGCTTTCGTAAAAGTATGCTCTGGAAAATTCGAACGAAATGCCAATTACAAGCATGTGCGCAGTAACAAGATGATGCGCTTTTCGAGTCCCACGGCATTCATGGCACAGAAGAAATCGGTGGTCGACGAAGCTTATCCCGGCGATATCGTCGGGTTGCCCGATACAGGCAACTTCAAAATAGGCGACACGCTCACCTGTGGCGAAGAATTGCACTTCAAGGGGCTACCGAGTTTCTCGCCCGAAATGTTTAAATACATCGAAAACGATGATCCGATGAAGTCGAAACAATTGAACAAGGGTATAGATCAACTAATGGACGAAGGTGTAGCCCAATTATTCGTCAGTCAATTCAACGGCCGTAAAATCATCGGGACAGTAGGACAACTACAATTCGAAGTTATCCAATACCGATTGCTACACGAATATGGAGCGCAATGCCGTTGGGAGCCCATTAGCCTTTACAAGGCTTGTTGGATAGAAAGCGACGACCCACAGGCTCTCGAAGCATTCAAAAAACGGAAACACCAGTTCATGAGTGTAGACCGCGATGGTCGCGACGTCTTCATGGCCGATTCGAACTATGTTCTGCAAATGGCTCAAACAGATTTTCCCAAGATAAAATTCCACTTCACAAGTGAATTCTAACCGAGCCTCTTCCTCTATATGGCTAACGCCCCACAAAGGAAGGGTTTAAAAGTAATCTACTTCTCCCCTATGGCACGTTGTGCCATAGGGGAGAAGTAGAAAAACAATAGTCCCGAAGAGAGGGGTTGATAATGCCCTCTTTCGTAAGACATGAAATATCGAGACCCTATCCTCGGTCGCCAACCAAAAAGAACAATTGCAACCTTATACCATCAGGGAATTTCAATACCCCATATTTGATTAGGTTCTATTCTCTTGAAATAGACAACCTTCTTTTTATTCATAGACGACAAGACCAACCGACCGTCCATATTCGTCCCTCGATAATAATTTAATGTAAATTCGGCAGGAGTATATACTCTCGAATCTTTATCGGGAACATACTCAAAACGTTGCTCCGACTCCAACCACATAGAATCTTTGACCAAATGTGTATCCCAAATCAATATCTTATTGACCGTTTTTGAATGAGGAGGAACTGTATCAAGCCTCCCGGAGCCACACAAAGTCCTATAATCGACAACCGCATAAGCATCCGTTTTATTCATCGTCACAATATCGACAGAATAAATACCCGATTTGTCATATTCTTCCTCACAGCCGAACAAGAAAAGAACAAAAGCAATAGCCGAATAAATAAAAGGCTTTTTCATTTCAACGTTGTTTTTCGATAGGTTAATCATATAAAATACAATCTATTTTTGCCTCCCTATTCCCCTCCGGCAGACGTTTAAAACTAAAAAAGCGTAGGGAACTTACCTGTTTATCTTACAAGAGGTACGACCAAGTAACCACGCAGAAATAAACAGTTACCCCCACGCCGACCGATATATACCCGCACTCCCGTGCGCATATATGGCAAGCATGAGCGTTTGCACTGCTTATCCTTCTGCTAAAAATTGGTCGTTTTCTTGTAAAGGATAAAACAAAACGCTTCAAAAAAAATATGTCTGTCGAACAGACCAAACAGCCGAACGACTTGGCGAAGATAGTGTAAAGGGAAATTAAAAACAAGTTTTATATTGTGTTTTTATCTCCTAATTACATAAAGCCTATATGTATACGATACAGAGAAAATACCACGGAACTAACCATACTTGAATGCTGACTATTGAGCTCGATTACGAGAACAGTAAGGAAAAGTTAATAAAGTCATTTAATAAAAAATCCCCGGAAAGAAATTCTTTCCGGGGATATATACTTGGAGAGTGTTTCAAAATTTAATTTCTCTCTACTGCCAAGAAGGCTCTATTTCAATCAGAAACGATTAAATACCCAACTCTTTTTTAATCGCTTCGATTTTAGCATCGGCCGCTGCATTGGCTGCATCGTAATCGGCATAGTTATCCATCTTGATACCACGCACTTCGATATAGAATTTGATTTTAGGTTCTGTACCGGAAGGACGGATAGAGACTTTGGAACCATCTGCCGAAAAATATTGCAAGACATTGGAAGTTACAGGCATATCGAGTTTCGATTTCGTACCATTCACCACATCGGTAGCTTCAAGCGATGCATAATCTTTTACAAGAATCACAGGAGAACCACCGAGTTCTTTCATAGGATTCTCACGGAAATTCTTCATCATGGCGACTATCTCCTCGGCTCCCGATTTCCCTTTACGAACGACCGAGATACCCTTTTCTTTGGAATATCCATATTTAATATAGATATCCTGCAACATTTGGTACATAGTCATACCTTTGTCTTTCGCCCAAGCAGCGATTTCGGCCATTAAAGAAATAGACGATACAGAGTCTTTGTCGCGAACGAAATCTTCGGGCAAAAATCCGTAGCTTTCTTCTCCGCCACCTATATAGCGGGCTTTGCCTTCGTTCTCACGAATAACAGAAGCAATCCATTTGAAGCCTGTATAGCAATCGTACATTTTGAATCCGTTCTGCTCGGCGATCGTCTTGATAGTCTCGGTCGTCACAATAGTCTTAACGATATATTCGTTACCTTTCAGCAGCCCTAATTCTTTATTACGAGTCATCAGGTAATTGAGGAATATCATCACAATCTGATTGCCATTCACCAAAACGAATTCTCCTTTATCGTTACGCACAGCGATACCGATACGATCGGCATCGGGATCAGAAGCCATGACCAACTCGGCATCGGTTTCAATGGCTTTCTTAATAGCCATATCGAGAGCCGCAGGTTCTTCGGGATTGGGAGAAACGACAGTCGGAAAATCTCCACTTACAACATCTTGTTCGGGAACGTGAATGATGTTGGTGAATCCGAAGTTTTTCAACGAAGCAGGAATCAACTTCACACCCGTACCATGTATAGGCGTGTATACAATTTTCATATCGTGATGATGAGCAATGGCCTCGGGACTAAGCGATAGAGTCTTAATACGGTCGAGATACCGACGATCTATTTCCTCTCCGATAATCTCGATCAGCTCTGCATTTCCCCGGAACTTCACATCTTTCACCGAAGTGATTTTATTTACTTCGTCTATGGTATTCTTATCGTGAGGTGCTATCATCTGTGCCCCATCGTTCCAATAAGCCTTATATCCATTGTATTCTTTGGGATTATGCGATGCCGTAAGTATCACTCCACTCTGACACCCCAACTCTCGAATGGCAAAAGAAACTTCGGGAGTAGGACGCAAAGCATCGAACAAATATACTTTAATACCATTCGCCGAAAAAACATCGGCAGCGACCTCGGCAAATTTGCGGCTGTTGTTCCGGCAGTCGTGACCGATAGCAACCTTTATCTGGGGTAGGTCGGCAAAGGCCTTTTTCAAATAATTGGACAATCCCTGAGTAGCAGCTCCCACCGTATAGATATTCATACGATTCGTTCCGGCTCCCATGATTCCACGCAGACCACCCGTACCAAATTCGAGGTCCTTATAAAACGCTTCTATCAAATCGGTCTTATCTTCGTTATCGAGCATGGCACGCACAGCGGCCTTTGTTTCTTCGTCATAGCCATCGCCCAACCATATTTGAGCTTTGGCGGTCACCTGTTTCAATAAATCTTCATTTCCCATATCGTAAAGAATTCAATAGTTAATTATCTTCTGTCACAAATTTAGTTATTTCAACGAGACCACCACACTATTTAAGCAAAAGTTTCTCATTAATTTAACATTCAGTAATCCAAGAGCTACCTCACTCTCCCAAACAATTCCCGACAAGGCTCAATACTTCGGAGGCGTTTCGAGAAAGCGATTGCCCGTCTGCCGCACGATTTCTTCGTAGTACTCTTGGGAATATCCGGGGAAAAGTGGAGAATCGGGCAATCCGTAACCATTATCCTTGAATTTTCCATTTTTTTCTTGCTTTACATTTCCATCGAGGAATTTCACCATAAGATACTCACCTAACTTCTTCCAACGAGCGGTCGAGGCTTCGGCGGCATCGCAACTATATTGCGTGAGGTAGGCAATAGCCTCTTGGGGAGAGGTCGCATACAACTCGACAGCAGCCTTATCGACCGCCGGCTGACGGAGATTCAACGAGGTTTCGACAGCCGACTGGACTTTGCGAATATCTCCTATCATAGGCTCATAACGAGCATAAGCCATATTCGCCACCCAATTATGAATCCAAAAAGCCGAGGTCCATGAGAAATCATACATCGATCCATTCTCCGGACTAAAACATTCGGGAACCTGTGTAATACCACAATACATCGGAATATAAACACATGTATTGGCATCATCGACTCCGAACCAAAGTACACCACCGACAGGATCGGGCAACCAATTCCGCATTTGTCCGACTAACGTAAATCCGGTCTGCTGCGTAGCAATGGCTCGTTCCATGCAGTAGGATTTGCCATCTACCTCGAATGACATGGGGCGGAAACGATAAGGAACTTTGAATGGTCCAGCCCCTACATCTTGCGTCATATCGAAAGGCGTATCTTCGAAATGGTCACGCATAGCCTCTTTTATATCTTGTACAGATAACTTTCGCGAGGGTTTAACATAAAGCGGAAACGGTTCAGCCGATTCTCCATTGACATAGGGCAAATAATTGTCCATCGAACTATCGTACTTACGGAAGAAAGACCACACCCGAGCATCGCAAGCTCTCAAAGCTCCAAAATCGGCGGGTGAATAGGCTCGCGCAAAACTGAAATCTTTATTCAGTCCATCAAAATACCCCATCTCCCGAGCAAAAGAAATTACATCAGGAGAGTACAGGCAATTCTCTTTATCGTCCATAGGAATCTTGTGAATACGAGGATAGTTGGCATGACCAGCGATACAATCGTCAGGAATACGAACCGCCACCCAAACGGCCCCCCGGCGTCCGGGGCCCTTGCCGATCAAGTCCAAAATCCATGCTTCATTGGGATCGGCAATCGTAAACGATTCTCCACTACTATAATATCCATATTTTTTTACAAGTCCAGTCATTACCTTTATAGCTTCGCGTGCGGTTTTCGCCCGTTCGAGTGCAAGTTGCATCAACGAGCCATAATCGATAATACCTGTCGTATCGACCAATTCGGGACGACCACCCCATGTCGATTCCACAACAGTAAGCTGATGTTCGTTCATATTGCCTATCACGGCGTAGGTGTGTTCTACTTGTTCTATTTCGCCCAATGGTTTATTCGTATCCCACTCTACAATCGAACGCATAGAGCCCTTTGGCCAATCGGCAGCAGGAGAAGAAGTCAAAGCTCCGTACAAAGTATGAGAGTCTGCCGAATAAGTAACCAATACACTACCATCGGCGGTAGCCTGCTTCCCGGCAATCAATCCCGTACAAGCCCACACGTGGACAAAAAATCCTACCGTAAAAAAAACTAAAATCACAATTTTCTTCATATCAAATAATTTTTATTTACCACACAAAAGAGTTCGTATAAGACTGCTCGTTGCCACACATATCGGAAACCACAACGTGCAACGTATGCTCACTACCTTTTTTTACCCTGTTACTTTCGAGACGATATGAAATTCTACCTGTCTTTCCGTCTAATTCGAACAAAACAAATTTCCCGTCAATCTCTCCCCGATAACTTTTCAAACCACTTTGGTCATCGCTTATTTTCAAAACAACTTTTCCCCGGGTCGACCATTTATCGGGGACAATCGGAAGTATCGTCGGGGGCAATGTATCTACCGAAACGGCATAAGACCCGAACTCCGCAATTTTAGCCTTATACCAACCATTTGCATACTCCCCGCAAACCGGATAGGATCTATCATCGTCCAAACGAACCAAATAATATTGCCTTTTATCTGACAATTTATCCTCGGTCAACCGTACAGAAATTTCGGCAGCTTTATGCAAAGGGGGTACAGAAGGTGCAATAATGTGAATATCGGAACAATATTTTTTCGAAGGAATCTTTCTTCTCGTAAAATCGAGATTTTCATACAAAGCTCCGGCCGGAACAAAAATGCCAAAATCGTCTTTTTTATAGAGATTATCTACTGCATAAGAGAAATATATCCCCTCTTTTTTAGGGAGTGGAGGTTCCTGCAATTTTCCAATCAATGAAAATTCGACAGAGGAACTATTCCCGTCATAATCGGTCAAAACATACCGACAACGATAGACTCGCGCCTCATCGACATGAAGAATGCCTCTATTTTCTACTTGTTTATAAATAGACTTCAACCGATTACCCGGTGCAATATAAGTGCGCATAATCTCTCCTTCTTCGGCAAAGCTATTAATATAACGAGTCTCGTCAAACGAATAACGATAGATATAGGTCGAAAAAAACAGACTGTCATCGATATACAAATCGACTTGATGGACACCATATTTATTCGTCGTACCCGTCATTCGATCATACGCCTCGATACCAAACGATACATCGCCCCATACCGGAACCGACTCCCCTATCGAGTAAGAACCGGCCGAAGCGTGCACCGCTTTTCTTTCCATGCGACGAGTCGTATTTCCCATCACCCCTTCATGCATATAAAAAACGAGTTTACGAACTTCGGGAGCTACATCGTCTGTAATCAAAGAAGACAACCATTCCTGAGGATCCATCGGGTCTTGCGTATCGGTATCCCGTATATCTAAATGCAAATGAGGACCGCCAGACGATCCCGAATTTCCGCTATATCCGATTATATCGCCTTGTGCAACAAGGATTTCACCTTCGGCAAATTCACAATCAATAGAAAAATCCTCTTGCTCATACTGCTGACGGCGAACAATTTCATCGATAAAAGGCGCAAACCGGTCCAAATGTCCGTAAACCGTAGTCAAACCCGACGAGTGATTGATATACACAGCTCTACCAAATCCCCACGGAGAAACAACGACCCGAGAAACATAACCGTCGTCCATAGCATATACTGGCAATCCGATACGTCCTTGTGTCTTCAAATCAATCCCCGAATGGAAATGATTCGGTCGTAATTCTCCGAAATTAGCACTCATCAATAACGGAATTTTCAAAGGCGATATCATCTCACCTCTACTCACCGTTAAAATTAAAAAAGAAAATATCCCTAAAAATATAGGACGTAAATACATAATACTCCTCATTCTTTTCTATAATATGCAAATAATATAAAAGATCAGGCTTGAAATTGCCGGAACGCAACTTATCTGTATCCCCATCTTCGCATAATGCAAAGATAACGCAAGCGGGGGCAATATGAAAATTTAAACAAGTTCTTATCCATACAATTTTCTATTTTTTATAGTTCGAAAAAATTTGAATGTAACTATAAGGGTTATACATTCTTTTTGTGTCATAATAATAAACAAAATTCAAAAAGCTCAAAACCATGAAAAAAATCTCACTTTTATCTATTTTCATCTTTCTTGTTCTAAATTCTATATTTGCCGTTACTTATGATAATTTATATGTGGTAGGCAATGCTTGTTCGGCCGGTTGGAATCCAGACGGAGCACTCGTCATGGTTCAAGAAAGTGAAAATATTTTTACGTGGAGCGGTCCATTAAAAAAAGACAACGGGAATCAAGAACGATTTAAATTACTCACAGCACGGTCTTGGACAACCTCACTGACCTGTAACTTGGAAAAAGCAGGCCATCAAATAATTACTTCGGGCGGAGAGTATGATTTATACATAAAATTAGAAACCGACGGTAAACCGGATAACGCTTTCCAAGTAGCGGAAACCGGAATATATACGATAGAAGTGAATACATCGTCCATGAAGATGAAATGCACCAAAATCGCCGATTATGAAGATCCCAATCTTGTATTTACCAAAGAAACATTCCATTCAACCTCGGAAGGGTCGCTAAATTATAGGAAATTGGAACCACCAACCATAGAAAAAGGGAAACAGTATCCCTTAGTTATTTTCCTGCATGGTGCGGGAGAGAGAGGTTCAGACAATGAAAGTCAGCTGAGATACGGTTCCGAAATGTTCGCAAATCCCCAAAACCGAAAGGATTATCCTGCATTCGTACTATTTCCACAATGTCCTCCGTCCAATTTTTGGCCATTCGAGTCACAACCGGCCTCCTATGATGCTACGACTTTCCCAATCGATTATCCAACCTCCACACCGATCAAACTGGTAAAAGAACTTATCGATTCTTACCTTCAAATGGAAGAAATCGATAAAGACCGTATATATATCCTCGGCATTTCGATGGGTGGCATGGGTACATTCGATATAGCCTGCCGGTATCCCGAGACTTTCGCCGCAGCTATACCCATTTGCGGCGGAGTGAATGTAGAAAGACTGGACAACAAGGTAAAAAACATATATTGGCGACTTTTCCACGGCGATGCAGACGGAGTCGTTCCCGTAAACAATTCCCGCCAAGCCTACCAGAAACTTACAAATATCAAAGCTGACGCAGAATACATAGAAGTTCCCGGTGCAAGCCATTTCGTATGGGACGAGGTTTTTAAAAGAGAAGACTTTTTATCTTGGATATTCGCCCAAAAACGTCAATCGACAGGTGGAAGCGATATTGAAACGAGTAAAACCGATACATCTTTACGATGTTATTGTTATAACCAAATGTTGTATATCGACACGAACGATCAAACGCCACTAAAAGCCAATGTATATACGACATCAGGTGCGCTGGTTCATTCATTTTGCTACAACAGTTCATCTATCGTTTCACCTCTCACCTCATTGAAACCGGGGATTTATATTATAGAGATTCTTCAAGGAGAGAAGCGATACCATTCGAAAATTTCGTTATAAACGTCCCTGCAAAAAAACTTCTTCTTACATACAATAAACGAAGTCCGACCGATATAGATTCATTATCGGCCGGACTATTTTACACGAATCCAATGCAACTAATTATCGCCCGGTAGCCTGCAAATAGGCTGTAAGTTTCTGTTGGTAAGCCGTACATGCCTCGGCGTACTGATCATGGCTTTGCTGCATAAGCGACTGAGCATCGAGCAAATCGGACAGAGAGACAGTCCCCGCCTTATAATAATCGTTATTGAGACGAAGATTTTCGGTAGAAGATTCTATGGATTTCTCGGAAAGAAGCACTTGCTGATAGGCTTCCTGTAAATCGTTCCATTTGACTTCTATCTCAACCAACATCATTTCCCGGGAATCCTGCCGGGTATTTTCGGCTTGCTGCTTTTTTATTTTTTCCCGTTTAATGGCGTGCGAACCTCCCCACCATGAAGAAATAGGAACCGACACACTGGCAAAAATCATTCCGAAATCGGTATCTTTTTCCATCAAATCATGATAAATATACCCGGCCCCTACCCCCACAGAAGGAAGATTTTCTCCTCGCTTCATGCGCAGTTGCAATTTAGCAGCCTCTACACTCTTATCGAGCAGTTTACTTTCGGCACGATTTTCAAGTCCCATCTCGGGGGCAACATAATAGTCCAACGGAGATACAGCCGAAGGAAAATCATCGAAAGCAATATCGAATTCACTCTTATCGACACCTATAAGTTGGCACAATAGCATCTTTGTCACTGACAAACCATTCTCTACTTTTAATCGATTCGCCATAATGTCTTGCTGTTGCAACTCCACTCTTAACAAATCGTTTCGTGTAGTAAGCCCCGCATCAACCGCTGCTTTTACATCTTTATATATTCCTTTGAGTTGAGTTTCCAACGTCTCCAACGTACGCAACTTCTCTTTTAGTGCAACAATCTGCCAATAATATTGATTAACCGAGGCTTCTACCTGATCTTCCGTAAGAGAAAGCTGATATTCACTCACTTGTTTTCCTATATTCGCCAACTTATTCCCATTGACAATGCGACCACCCATAAATACAGGTTGAACCAAAGTCACCCCTGCCGTCTTCCCTTTCTTCAACATCTCCATAGATAAAGGCGGTATTCCCGGAACCGGCAGTGCCATATCCATCTGAGCCATTCCTTCACTGGCCTTGAAAATCGCACCTACCGCCGACACATTCGGAAAGTAATTGGTAAAAGCCTCTTTGGAAGTTTGTTTGGCAACCTCGACTTCAAAACGGCTGTTTTTCATTTTTGCACTATTTTCCAATGCCAATGTTCTACATTCTTCGAGTGTATAAAGTTTCTGCGCATTTGAAGATACCACGCTTAACATCAAACATAACGCAGGATATATAATTCGATTTCTCATAATTGTTCTTTCTTTCAATGATTTATACTTTTGCGATCGGCTCTGCTGAATATTAACCAATAGGCTACGGGTAATATCGTTACAGTCAGTACCATAGAAACAATCGTCCCGAAAAACACCACCGAACCCATAGGGGACCACAGCGGACTACCGCCAAGAATCATAGGAATAACTCCCATCGATGCAGCAGCAGAAGTTAGAAAAATAGGACGCATTCTACGCTTCGCTGAGTGCAAAGCGGCTTCCCTAACCGTCAAACCTTCTTTTTCCCTTAGCTCATCGGCATAGTCGAGCATAATAATGCCGTTACGTACAAGGATACCCATCAAGCTCACAATACCCAATACGGCTGTCACACTCACATCGAGTCCCATTACCCAAATGCCGAGGGCCGCACCCAATAGGCACAATGAAATGGATCCCAAAACAAGCAACGCCATATTGATTCGGCGGAAATGGAACAGCAAAATAAAGAATATAACAACAATAGAAATAAACAGACCGCTCAATATCATATCCAACATCTCATTGTCTGTCTCTTCACTACCACCGACTTCAAAATCAACCCCATCGGGCAAATCGATTTTTTCAATCGCCTTTACGATCTCCTTAGTCAACGCAGCCGCATTGGAACCCTCCTTTACATCGGATTGTATCGAAATAGAAGGTATACCGTTACGATGCGCGATTTGGGCATCGTGCCAGTCAGGCTCAATGTCGGCAATCTGCCTTACCGGGACAGAAACCGTACCACCCCATGCCGATACATATTGATTGCCCACATCTTCATATGAAGGTTCTATATTGCCACCATCTTTCAGGACCACATCGATAGGATAATCGCCGTCCCATACGGTAGTTACCGGCAACCCATTCCCCAAATGCATGGACAAACCGGTCGATAACAATGCCTTGTCAATACCCAATCGGCTCATTTCGTCATCTTTCAATCGCAACGATACTCCGGGAAGTTGCCCTTCCCAATTATCATGAACCAGCGAAAGTCCATCAAATTCGGACATTACCGATTTTACCTTATCGGCCGCCAAACGCAAACTATCCCGATTATTCCCTTTCACTCTCATTTCAATCGGATAGGCTGCTTCGGAATATTCGAGTTGTTTAAAACGGACTCTGACATTCGGGAAGTAATTGAGATATTTATCCTTGTATTCGGCAATCATCTCTTCCGTGGCTTTATTACCAATGGTATTGACAATAAACTGGGCATAATTGGAACCCGGCATTTGAGGAGCATAACTGGTATGGAAACGAGGAGAACCGTCACCTTTAAACGAAGCTACCGAAACGACTCGATCATCTTGCCGAAGTATGGACTCCAAACTATCCGCCACAGCGGCTGTCTGTTCGAGTGCCGTACCAAAAGGCATATATATTTCCACCGCAAACTGATTCCGCTCGGCAAACGGCATTAACTTCATCGGTAATGATAAAAATATAACAACACCAGCGACAATAGAAAGAAGTCCTACCCCCATCGTCCGAATCGGATGAGCAAAGCACTTAACAATCAATTTGTCGTAAGAAGATTGAAGAATCGTCAAGAACGAACGACGTTGCTTTTTCTCCTCTTTGGACTGTTTTCTAAACCCTGTATGAATAAAATGATATTGCATGTAAGGAACCAGCAAAACAGCTACCAGCAAGGATAAAAACAAAATAATAGTTATCGCCCACGGGAACGATTGCAAAAAATCGTTGATCATTCCCTGCGAGGTTATCAAAAACGGGAAAAACGTGATACTAATCGCCAATGTAGCCGAGAGGATCGATTTAAAGAACTCTTTTGCACTTTCTATCGCAGCAGTCCAACGGTCTATTCCGCTATCCAATTTTTCCATATAACAATCGATAATCACTATGGAGTTATCGACAATCATACCCAATGTAGCAATCAACGCCGCCAAAGTCACCGTATTCAATTCCAATCCACAAGCATAAAATACCAACAGGGACAGAAAAATAGTAATAGGAATCGTCGATGCAGCCACCGAAGCGACCCTCAAAGGCATTAACAGCATAACTACGATAATAACCGCAATAATAGCGATCAACAACTCTCTGAGGAAAGTCGTCACTGAATCTCCCACCACCTGTGATTGGTCGGTAATACGAAATATAGAAACATCATCGGGTAATTCCTTCTCATATTCTTCCAATACCTTATTGACCTCCTCACCCATTTGAACGATATTGTTCCCCTCGCGCATCTCCATAGAGAGGACCAAACATTTCGTTCCGTTGTTCGTAATGTAAGAATCCGGCTCGGAATATTCCCGCACGACACGCGCCACATCTTTTAGACGTATAGCATGCCCCTGCGGATCGCTAAAAATTATTTGATCAGCCACATCATTCACACAATCATATGCCTCGGATATGTGAACGGGGGCCACAAACTTGCTATTATCAACCGCCCCGCTCATCGTCGTAAAACCTTGCGCTAACAACTTTGTTGCCAATGTCGTGTTACCGATAGCATATCGGGCTAGTTTCGCAGGGTCGAGATAAACGCTTATCTGTTCTTTCTGCACACCGAATGTTCGTAAATTACTTACCGCATCGATGCTCCTTAATCGGTCTTTAAGTTCGTCGAGATAATTTTCCAGCTCCCGATAGGTCTTATCTTTCGATTCGATCGTTATCAACATAGCTGACGTATCGCCGAAGTCATCGTTAGTAACCAATGCCAATACCCCGGTCGGCAACTCGGATTTAAAAGCCGCAGCCCGATGTTTGAATTTAGCCCAAAATTCATCTTTATCGGTTATGTCGTCGTTCAACTCGACAAAAACGATCGCCATGCCATCTCGACTGAGTGAATGGGTCTTAGACTTTTTTACTTCTTTAAACTCAAAAATAAAATCTTCAAGCGGTTTAGTCACCTGCTCTTCCACCTCGTCGGAAGTGGCTCCCGAATAAACGGCTATCACTACCCCCTGACGAACTGTAAAAACAGGGAATTCCTGTTTGGGCATCTTTATCAAAGCATATATACCCAAGAAAAACATCAATGAAACAATCAGAATGACAATCTGACGATATTTCATCGCAGCTTCTATAATACCACCTTTTGTTTTCATTGTTCCGATACTTTCATATTTTCACTCACTTTCGACGCACCCTCGACAATCACCTTATCACCGACTGCCAAACCAGAAGAAATAATGACACCATTCCCCGACAAAGCGCCAATCGATACGGTCTGTTTCACCGCTACCCCGTCGCAGCAAAGCCAAACGAAGTGATCGCCATTATAATCTACCTGTACGACAGAATTGGGAATCACTATCTGCGAATTGTTCCGACTTCCCATGTTAACCACGCACACCATACCCGGCAACAACTCTCCCTGCCGGTTTTCTATCCTTGCAAGCGCCTTATAAGTGTGTGCCAGAGGATCGGCAGCAATTCCTTTTTCCGTAATCTTTCCAGAGAAAGATTTACCACCCAAAGCAGCTACTGTAACCGTTACATCGGCTCCCATCTTCACATCGGCAACTTCATTCTCAGGAACAGAAATATTCACATTCACCCAATCGATCTTCATCAGTTTAAATGCCGGTACACCCGGAAGCACAGTACTCCCCGTATCTATACTTTTCTGAGCTATTATCCCCGAATATGGAGCTCGCAACTCGACATCTTTCAAATTTTTCTTGGCTATTTGCTCCATACTACGAGCCTGTTGCAAAGAACTTTGAACCTCTACCCACTTAATTTCGGGTAAACTTCCGCTCTTATGCAGTTGCTCCATACGAGCATAAGCATCCTCGGCTTGTTTCAAAGTAGACAATGCCGCATCATAAGTGCTTTGTAACGTAGTCTCGTCCAATCGAGCCAACAGCTCGCCTCGCTCTACCCGTTGACCTTCTTTTACATATATACACTCTACATACCCCGGGACTTGAAAACTCAACGAGGAAGAAGATTCGCCCTCAATTTCTCCTATATAACTGCGAGTATAGACTCCTTCTCGAAGAGACACCGTCCATGTCTTCACCGGAATCTCCCTGACAGCTCGTTCTTCCTTACTCGAAGACGTACATCCTATACTCGTCATTGACCATACCGCCAAAAACAAATAAGCAAATGCTTTACCATTCCTTTTCATACTTTTCTCCATTAAATTTTGATACAAAGATGACGCAAAGCCCTCCATCGACAAAGTCCTCTTTTTCACAGTTGATGTTCTAAAAGTCGTATTTAAATAATATTCACAGCTAAAATTCTAAGTTATTTAGTTACATTTGGGCAAAATATCGTATTTATGGATAAAAAAGGCATCGAAAATTTCACTCTTGCCCAACTTTCGAAATTGATAAAAAGAAATAATCCCACGGGATTAGATGATGACTTCATCATTATCGGAGAAAATTTACCGAACACCGAATTGTTCAAATATCCTTGTCGAGTTGATGCTCTGGTAGCTGTAATATGTTTAGAAGGAGAACTAATATGCAATATTAATTTAAAGGAATATCGCATCACTACCAACATGATGATTATAAACACTCCTGAAAATATTATACAGGTAAAAGATATAGGTAATCGTAAATTTTATGGAATAGCCGTTTCAAGTGCTTTCTTCGAACAATCTTTCCTCGACGCACGAGACATGATTCCTCTATACATGCAAATACAAAAAGAACCTTGCTTTCATTTATCTAACGAAGATACTGATATTTTTTGTCAGTTTATCTCTCTCATGCAGCTCATTTGCCACACACAAGATACACCCAAGAAGACTGCAACGCTCCTAAGACTCGGTTCTGCTCTTATGTATAAAATTCATGACACAATACTTGCCCATGATTCACCCTCCAAAAATGAAATTAAAATGAGTCGGCAGGAAATCTTTTTCGGAAAATTCATCGCCCTACTCACCCAATATCACACACAAGAACGAAGCGTTACTTTTTATGCAGAAAAATTGTGTATCACACCCAAATATTTTTCGACTCTGATAAAGAAACAAACAGGAAAATCAGCGGCTCAATGGATCGATGATTATGTAATACTCGAAGCCAAAAATCTTCTGAAATTTTCGGGCATGAGTATACAGGAAATCGCCTATCATTTGAATTTTTCGACTCAATCGTTTTTCGGAAAATATTTTAAGCACCAAACCGGGCTCTCTCCTAGCGAATATAGATCGAGCGAATAAATTTTTTTCATACACCCATCGAGAAATTGCTTTGCTTTTTGGAAAGAATTACCTATCGATTTTATAATTTATCCCCGCACGTCGCGCCTGTGAATGCTGGAATTCCCGACGAATACGATATATCTTCCCTTCTTTACGCAATCGGGCTCCGGTTTGGTGAAAGCTAAACGGGATATCGGCAGCTATACATTGTCGGCGTATATCCAACACCCAATCATAATCGCAAACCCTCGCATCCATACCCGACTCTCCTCCGACCGATACTTCCTCTATATCGTCATCGAGATAGCCAGACAAATCCAACGCTCCTAACAAGGGAGCACAAAACAATAGTTTATGCCGTATAGGCAACGAACGAAAAAGAGGCAACCGATAATTCGCCCTGTCTTGATTTTCTACGGTACAAGCAATAGCGACATGGTCATAACCATCGCCCCAATCACTGGGCAAAGATACTCTGAAACGGTCTATACGTTTCGTCGGAATTAGAAACGATAGATCACAGCGTTCCCTAATTATAGCCCATGCTTCGGCTCTCCATTCATCGGCTTCTTCAAGAAAAAAATCGGAAGTAAAACACGTATATACCATTTCACCCGAGGGTACACGAAAATCACCGTTACGTTTACGACGCAAAGGTAAATCGAAAGCTGCCGTACGTGTCACGACGCTACTATCCTTATCATATCGGCTATCTTGCCTATATACATAACAATGCCTACACCCTTCACTTATTTTATGACAACCATGCCACAAATTCCACGAAACCGACATACTCACACTCCCTATTTTTTTTGCAAAGGCAGTCTCTGTCATACAGAAAATTACCACAAATATACCAAGACACAGCCCTGCATTTTATGCAAAGATAGCGAAAGGTGAGTGCAGAGGCAAACGGAAATCACATTTCCAATTCGACCATGCCGAGCCACATCTTATTTTCGTAGTTACAAAGACATAAAAAACGAAGAGGTATGTCATGATAACAGACATACCTCCTCCACTTTTTATTCAATCGTGTAATTACGATAAGAATCCAAGTAGAACACCGGCAGCCACGGCCGAGCCTATAACACCGGCTACATTGGGTCCCATAGCGTGCATCAACAGATAGTTTGTCGAATCGTATTCAAGACCAATATTGTTGGAAATACGCGCCGACATAGGTACAGCCGATACACCTGCATTACCGATAAGCGGATTAATCTTCTTGCTCTTGGGCAATACAAGGTTAAAGATCTTGACAAACAATACACCCGAAGCAGAAGCTATGATAAATGCCATGAAACCTAAGGCGAAAATACCGAGTGTACTGGGTGTTAAAAACTCTGATGCTTGCGTAGATGCTCCCACGGTCATACCCAACAGAATAGTCACAATGTCGCACAAAGGACCACTCGCCGTCTTAGCCAAACGAGAGGTAACACCGCTTTCACGAAGTAAATTACCGAAGAACAACATACCCAACAACGGTAGACCCGAAGGCACTAAGAAGCAGGTAAGTAGTAACCCGATAATGGGAAACATAATTTTCTCATTCTGAGAAACCGCACGCGCCGGTTTCATACGAATAACCCGTTCTTTCTTCGTTGTAAGCAACCTCATGATAGGAGGCTGTATAACCGGAACTAAGGCCATATAAGAATATGCCGAAACCGCAATGGCCCCCATAAGATTCGGCGCCAGTTTCGATGAAAGGAATATAGCCGTAGGACCATCGGCTCCACCGATAATGGCGATTGCACCAGCTTGATCGGGAGCAAAACCAATAGCCAAAGCAACCATATAAGCCCCGAAAATACCAAACTGGGCAGCCGCACCTACTAACATCAATTTAGGATTAGCGATAAGCGACGAGAAATCGGTCATTGCTCCAATACCTAAAAAGACCAACGGCGGATACCAACCGGCACTCACTCCCTGATAAAGGATATTAAGTACCGAGCCTTCTTCATAAATACCAACTTCGAGACCAGCATCGATTTTGAAAGGAATGTTCCCGATGAGAATACCGAAACCGATGGGCACAAGCAACATTGGCTCGAAATTTTTCTTTATTGCCAAATAGATAAAGAACAATCCGACCAATATCATGGCCAAATGAGGGAGTGTACAATTGGCAAAACCTGTATATTCCCAAAATTGAACCAAATTATCTCCTAAGAAATCTATAAATCCCATAGCCTTATTCTATTATAATAAGTTCGGTTCCTTCGAGTACCGAATCACCTTTATTTACTTTGATGGCTGTAACTTTACCACTCTTGATAGCATTGATATTATTTTCCATCTTCATAGCTTCAAGAATAAGCACAGTCTGTCCCACATTCACCGTATCGCCAATTTTTACTAAAATATCATTGACAACACCGGGCAGCGGCGATTTTACAGCATCTGCACCAGAACTTACAGACGTGGGTTTGGAAATAACAGGTTCTCCCGTAGCCGTACGAGGAGCCGAAGAAGGTTTAGGTGCACTCACTTTTACAGGTGCAGCTTCTTCCATCTCAACATTATAAACAGTACCGTTAACCTCGACATGGGCTATGTTTTTTTCTATCTCTCCAACGGAAACTTTGTAAAGATTTCCATTGATTTTATACTTATATTCTTTCATAAGATTTTAATCGTTATTTTGAGAATTACTTTTTATTGGGAACTTCCCTCAAAGAATAAATTTTAGAGTTCCACGGCGAATACGCTTTCTTCACTTTGTTTATGGTTAGTATAGTATCTTCCACATCATGTACTTCGAGATGTTGATATAAAGCCATAGCAATAGCGGCATACACTTCGCCCGATTCACGACCAAGACCTTTTTCCTTAGCCTCTTCCTTATCGGATATTCCGTGAACCCGCATAGCATTACGCTTTTTAACAAACACCGTTATTTGACCAATCAAGCGGAACATCAAATAAAGCAGTAACAATCCGGAAAATACAATAGCCATCGCCATAATAGCCATGCCTACACCAAAAGGATCATGTTCCGAAAACATTTCGATCTTTTCATTCGAATCGAGCGTAACGTTATTCGTACTTGGAGTCACATACCCCGATGTCTCATCACCGCCTTTGATGATCCACTGCCCTACACCATCTTCGATACGAGCATAGGAGTGATCGGCAGGAATACCGGCAGGAACTGTCACCGAGTCTATCAGATCTTTTCCATTAGCATCATAAAGCCCAATCCAATTATCCTTATCGGGATCCAATTTAAAATTCACATGAAAAGTCCCTCTATTGGGCATATCATCTGCCCAAAACAGCAAATGCTGACGAGGAGGCATTTCTGTAAGTACATCGCCTTTGGGAATAGGATACTTTTTGGGATTATTCCTATCGTTTGTCAAATAGCAACTGCGTACATCGACAGTACCGAAAGTCGTATTAAATATCTCTATCCAAGCCGATTGACAACCGTAATCGTCCTGATAATTCGTCTCGTTCGTAACCAAGACTTCATTAATACGCAATCCTTTGCGGCCCTGCGCCCACACCGAAGACATCGTAAAAACGGCGAACAGGAATACCCCTAAGATTTTTTTATTCATCGCTTATATACTTTAAATGTATTACAAAGGAATATTTCCGTGCTTTTTAGCCGGATTAGTTAACTTCTTAGTCTGTAATTGCTGTAATGCACGTATAATACGGAAACGGGTATTACGAGGCTCGATAACGTCGTCGATATATCCATACTTGGCCGCATTATAAGGATTAGCGAACAACTTGGTATACTCGGCTTCTTTCTCGGCCATAAATTTAGCTGGATCCTCAGCTTCTTTGGCTTCTTTGGCATAAAGAACTTCCACAGCTCCGGCCCCACCCATAACGGCGATTTCGGCAGTAGGCCATGCGTAGTTCATATCACCCCGTAATTGCTTACAGCTCATCACGATGTGCGAACCGCCATACGATTTACGCAACGTGATAGTCACCTTAGGCACAGTAGCTTCACCATAAGCATAAAGCAATTTGGCTCCATGCAGGATCACACCATTGTATTCTTGTCCGGTTCCCGGCAAGAAGCCCGGTACATCGACCAAACTTACAATAGGAATATTGAATGCATCGCAGAAACGCACGAAACGAGCAGCCTTGCGGGAAGCATTGCTGTCGAGAACACCTGCCAAATATTTAGGCTGGTTAGCGACAATACCGACTGACTGTCCGTTGAAGCGAGCGAAGCCGACGATGATATTCTTGGCATAATCACGTTGTATTTCCAAAAATTCACCATTATCGATAATAGCGCCGATTACCTCGTACATGTCGTACGGACGATTAGGGCTATCGGGAATAATTTCGTTGAGAGAATCCTCTAAACGATCGATAGGATCATTACAAGGAACCAAAGGAGCTTCCTCCAAGTTGTTCTGCGGTATATAGCTGATGAGTTTACGAATAATAGACAGAGCTTCTTCTCCGTTCTCGGCAGCGAAATGGGCTACACCCGATTTAGCAGAATGGACTTCGGCTCCACCCAAAGCCTCTTGTGTAACATCTTCGCCTGTAACGGTCTTTACCACTTTCGGCCCGGTCAAAAACATATATGAAATACCCTTCGCCATAATCGTGAAATCGGTCAAAGCAGGAGAATATACCGCACCACCGGCACACGGGCCCAATATAGCTGAAATCTGGGGTATAACTCCAGACGCCATGATATTACGTTGGAAAATCTCGGCATAACCAGCCAAAGCATTGATACCTTCTTGAATACGAGCTCCACCCGAGTCGTTCAAACCGATACAAGGCGCACCCATTTTCATGGCCATATCCATGACTTTGCAAATTTTCAAAGCCATTGTCTCGGACAAAGAACCACCGAACACAGTAAAATCCTGAGCGAAAACATAAACAAGGCGACCCTCTATCGTACCATAACCTGTAACGACACCGTCGCCTAAAAATGATTTTTTCTCTTGTCCGAAATTGGTACATCTGTGTTTCACAAACATATCCAATTCTTCAAAACTGCCTTCATCAAGGAGTTGCGCAATACGTTCACGAGCCGTATACTTGCCTTTCTCGTGTTGCTTATCGATAGCTTTCTGTCCACCGCCCAAGCGAGCCTGAGCGCGTAGTTCTATCAGCTCTTGTACCTTTTCAAGTTGATTGCTCATATTCTTATTTATTAGGATTTTCACAAAGTTCGGTTAATACGCTACAAGTGGATTTGGGGTGAAGGAATGCGATGTTCAACCCTTCGGCTCCTTTGCGGGGAGCTTTATCGATAAGGCGTACCCCTTTGGCTTCTACTTCGGCCAAAGCATTGGCGACACCGTCTTCGATAGCAAACGCCATGTGATGAATTCCCTCGCCGCGTTTTTCTATAAATTTGGCAATAGTGCTGTCCTCGCTTGTCGGCTCCAATAATTCGATTTTGGTCTGCCCCACTTTGAAAAAGGCCGTCTTCACTTTCTGGTCAGCAACCTCTTCAATAGAATAGCATTTAAGACCTAAAATGTTTTCATAATAAGGAATGGCTTCTTCGAGACTCTTCACAGCGATTCCCAAATGTTCAATGTGAGAAATGTTCATAATAATTAGTATTTAGTTAACTATACTTTCGATAAAAATTCCTGTTTGTAAGATTGGCAAATTTACATCATTTCGGTTTAATAACGAAATAAATCGGGGAAATAAGTACAAACAGAACCAACCCATACTCGCTTGTTTACGTTTTTTAGATAAACAGAAAGAGCAAAGTCAATATGACAAATCGACAGCATTACTGACACAGGACAACAAAGCGCTTTGGAAAAGTCTGACAAAAAAAAACATTTTCCTTGCTTTCGTTTTTTGGCATAACATTTGAACAAGATGCAGTGTCTATAAAAAAACAGACAGTAAACAAAATAACGAATTAACAATAAAAGATATAAAATTATGGGAAAGATTATTGGTATTGACTTAGGAACAACCAACTCGTGTGTCGCCGTTATGGAAGGAACCGAGCCGGTAGTAATTGCCAACAGTGAAGGCCGTCGTACGACTCCTTCGATCGTGGCTTTCGTAGATGGTGGTGAACGCAAGGTGGGAGAACCCGCTAAACGTCAGGCCATCACCAACCCTACAAGGACTATTTTCTCGATTAAACGTTTCATGGGTGAAACATTCGATCAGGTAGCTAACGAAATTTCTCGCGTACCTTACAAAGTAGTAAGAAGCGATAATAATACACCGCGTGTAGACATCGACGGTCGTCTCTATTCTCCACAAGAAATTTCGGCAATGATTCTTCAAAAAATGAAAAAAACAGCCGAAGATTTCTTAGGACAAGAAGTAACCGATGCCGTTATTACTGTACCGGCCTATTTTAACGATTCTCAACGGCAAGCTACGAAAGAAGCCGGTGAAATCGCAGGCTTGAATGTACGTCGTATTGTCAATGAGCCTACTGCTGCCGCATTGGCCTACGGTCTTGACAAGTCGAATAAAGACATGAAAATCGCCGTATTTGACTTGGGTGGTGGTACGTTCGATATTTCTATTCTTGAATTGGGAGACGGTGTATTCGAAGTGAAATCGACCAACGGTGATACTCACCTCGGCGGTGATGACTTCGACCACGTTATCATCGACTGGCTTGCCGATGAATTCAAAAAAGACGAAGGTGTCGATTTGAGAGAAGACCCGATGGCTTTGCAACGTTTGAAAGAAGCAGCCGAAAAAGCTAAAATAGAATTGTCGAGCTCGACATCGACCGAAATTAATTTGCCTTACATCATGCCGGTGAACGGTGTACCCAAACACTTGGTTAAAACATTGACTCGTGCTAAATTCGAGCAACTGAGCGACCGATTGATTCAGGCTACTATCGAACCGTGTCGCAAGGCTTTGCAAGATGCTGGTCTAAGTGCCTCTGACATAGACGAAGTAATTCTCGTGGGTGGTTCTACTCGTATCCCTGCTATACAAGCGATTGTAGAAAAATTCTTCGGAAAAACTCCTTCAAAGGGTGTTAACCCCGATGAGGTAGTTGCGGTAGGTGCTGCCATTCAAGGTGCGGTATTGACTGGCGATGTGAAAGATGTATTATTACTCGATGTAACTCCCCTTTCATTGGGTATCGAAACATTGGGTGGCGTAATGACCAAATTGATTGACGCCAACACGACTATTCCTACCCGTAAATCGGAAGTCTTCTCGACGGCTGTCGACAACCAGCCCTCAGTTGAAATCCATGTATTACAGGGTGAGCGCCCTATGGCAAAAGACAACAAAACTATCGGTAAATTCCACTTGGACGGAATTCCGGCAGCCATGCGGGGTGTGCCACAAATCGAAGTCACGTTCGATATAGATGCCAACGGAATCTTGAATGTATCGGCCAAAGACAAAGGTACAGGTAAAGAACAAAGCATACGTATCGAAGCATCGAGCGGTTTGACCGATGCCGAAATCAAACGAATGAAAGACGAGGCTGCTGCCAATGCTGAAAACGATGCGAAGGAAAAAGAGCGTATCGACAAACTGAATCATGCTGATGCTCTCATCTTCCAAACCGAAAAACAGCTTAATGAAATGGGAGACAAGATTCCGGCAGACAAGAAAAGCGCTATCGAGTCGGCTTTGGCTAAATTAAAAGAAGCTCACAAAGCCCAGGATATTGCCAGTATCGACGCCGCTTCGACCGAATTGAACAATGTATTGCAAGCTGCCGCCCAAGACTTGTACAATGCTCAGGCTCAACAACAAGCTGCCGGAGCACAACAAGCTCAACCGGGTGCAGATGCTTCACAAAGCGGAAATAATGGTAAAGATGTTACCGATGTCGATTTTGAGGAAGTCAAATGATTCCGATAAGGATACAGATA
>ULVW01047066.1_pt1 | contig 60193 bp, 40 predicted proteins | sample 1959801 | NCBI WGS metagenome assembly ULVW01 (sample SAMEA4835796, study PRJEB28245) | human gut metagenome | biome: gut microbiome; material: fecal sample | place: Denmark | collected 2008
TTAATTAAAAACAGCACCAAACAATATGCGTTCAGTGCTGTAAATACAATGAAATTAAATTTTTAAACCACCGCTCCGAGGCAGAGGATGCTTTGCAGGATTTTGTATTCTTCTTCAAAGTCGGAGAGGGGGAGGGGATTTTTGCCGAGTCCCATTTCTATGGTGAGGGCAGGTCGGCGGAATTTTTCGATGAACCAATCCTTAAAGCCGCCACCTGTGGCAATCTCCTCGGGAAAGGCTATGTTGTAGCCGCTTGCCTGTGAGAACATTGACGCAAGCCGAAAGCTCAGAACGGGTGTGTGTCTGCCGAATGAGCAGTAAATTTCCCGTCCCTGACTGTGCAGAGCGATTGCCCGTTCAAAGTCAATATTACGGCAGAGTGTTGTCAGCGCCTTTGTTTCGGGTTCGCTCTCGGGATGATTGCCGCCGAATCTTGTCGGCGCCGGACACTTGATGTTGTTCTTTAATTCAAGCTGTTTAAGCCTGCACCAACCCGCATTGAAGTTGTGATTTATGTCAACTCCACGGGCATTTGCCTGCCATTTGTATGTATCGGTGCAGACCTTTTCGACAAGCGGTTTGTATTTGAATGCGGCGTCACTACCATGCAAGGCAATTTCCGTGCCGTCGGGATTCACACAAGGCACAATCGTAAGACCACGAATGCTTAAAAAATTCCCGATTTTGTATTCGCCGACAGGATTATCGTTTTGCATAGCCTGACAACATTCTTCAAAGAATTTCAGCAAGGCAAGCACAGTGAGGTACTCCGAGCCGTGAAAACCGCCGCAGTAGAGTACACGATTCTTGGTGTTGCCGATGTGCAGAACATCAATACCTCTTCCGCACACGCTTTTTCCTGCAAAGCAGTGCTTGATAAATTTGTATTTCCCGCAAAGTCCGTTTATGATTTCCTTGCGCGTTTTGTAATCGGGAAAAACATTATAATCGGTCATAACAAAATCCTTTCCTTTCGATAATTCAATCTTTAAAACGGAGGCATAATTATGGAGCTTTTTGAAAAAACTCTTGACAGCAAGAAAATTTTTGACGGCAGAGTCCTGCATATAGTCCTTGACGAAGTGGAGCTTCCTGACGGAAAAAGGTCAAAGAGGGAGGTTGTCAATCATCCGGGCGGAGTATGCGTTGCCGCTCTTGACGAGGACAATAACCTTTCTTTTGTAAAGCAGTTTCGCTATCCGTACAAGGAGGTTGTGCTTGAGCTTCCTGCCGGCAAGCTTGAAAAGGGTTCTACTCCGCTTGAAAACGGAAAGCGTGAGCTTCTTGAAGAAACTGGACTTGAGGGTTACTCCTACATTTCTCTCGGTCAGGTGTATCCGTCTCCCGGATACACCTCGGAAATTATCCATCTTTATGCCTGTCGGGTAAAGTCACAGGGCGAGCAAAAGCTTGACGAGGGTGAGTTTTTGAATGTTGAAAAAATCTCCCTCAACAAAGCCGTTGAAATGGTGCTTAACAATATGATTCCCGACTCCAAAACACAGATTGCCGTTTTAAAGACTGCCGCACTTTTGAAAAGCGGTAAAATTTAATTTAATCATAGGAAATATATATGCAGAATTTTACTGTTTCAGAACACGAAAAATTGAATACTGCCGTTGCTCTCGGATTTTTTGACGGACTTCACAAGGGACACCGAAGGGTTATTCTCTCGGCTGTTGAGCAGAAGAAAAACGGACTTTTGCCTGTGTGCTTTACATTTGCTCAAAGCCCGAAGGAGGTTCTCGGAAAATCTCCGAGCGGTGCACTTATGACAACGGAAGATAAGCTGAAAACGCTTGAAAGCCTGGGTATTGAACATACCTTCAGTCCCGACTTTAAAAAGCTGATGGATATGTCTGCAAAGGACTTTGTCGAGAAAATTATTTTCGGCAACCTCAATGCAAAATTTGTTGTCTGCGGTTTTAACTATCATTTCGGAAAAAACGGCGAGGGCGATACCGATTTGCTCAAAAAGCTTTGTGACGAGAACGGTACAAAGCTTAATGTGATTGAGCCTGAGCGTGACGATGGCGATGTTGTTTCGTCAACACTTATCCGCTCGCTTGTGAGCGAGGGAAACATCCGCCGTGCAAACAAGCTTTTGTGTTCATATTTTGGCTTTTCTGCCGTGATCACTCACGGAAAAAGACTTGGCAGAGAACTCGGTACTCCGACAATCAATCAGAAACTTCCCGAAAATCTTGCCGTGCCGAAATACGGCGTTTATGCGTCTGCCGTTACGCTTGAAAACGGAAAGGTCTATTGCGGTGTGACTAATATCGGTGTAAAGCCGACGGTCGGCGGAACGAAGCTTTTGAGCGAAACATGGATGCCTGACTTTCACGGCGGTGAAATATACGGTCAGACAGCCGATGTACGTCTGCTTGATTTCATTCGTCCCGAAAAAAAGTTTGACAATATCACCGAATTAAAAAATGCCATAACCGACAATGCAGTTACGGCAAAAGAGATTTTTGGTGAGATGTATAGATACGGAGTCTGAAGTAAGCGTAGTATTTATCTGTGGTTGACATCGCAATTTCAGCTTGATACAATATGATACGAGAATACAAGGAAGTTTAAGGCGGTTAGCACTCCCGAAAGGGGGTGATATGCATGACTGAATCGGTTTTGCTGATAATTTTACTTATAGCACTCGCAGAAGTCATCAATAGCATAAAAAAATAATCGCCCGACAGCCTCAAATATCGGACGATTATTTTATATTCGTTTTAAAACTTTGGGACTAACCGCTTTTAACGGTTTTCCTTGTGTTCTTATTATATATTATGCAAAAAGCAATGTCAATATTCCATTTGAATTTTATATAGCTGAAAATATTGAGCGGTGACGGAACTTTCCGACACCGCTTTTTTTATTTGAATTCATCGTTAAGAATTTCATCAAGGTTATTGACCATTGCTGTGACGATTTCGTATGAACCGCCGTCTGAGATTGACTTCATAAGAGCGTTTATGTTTTCTTCAAAATTCTTCGGCAAGAGGGTACAATACTTTTTGCAGAGCTGAACCTGTCTTTTCTCACCGGGGTGTGTCTGACGGTTGAGTGCAAAGATAACATCAAAATAGCTTTCGAGGAATGCCGTGATTCTGTGATTGACGCTGACGATATCACCGCGCTCCTGCATTTTCTTAATCTGCCTGTCATATGACGGAAGCTTTCCGCTCAAAAGGCTGCGGTTGTTTTTGATAATAGCTCTGCGGAGATTTTCGGGATAGTCAATCTGCGCCATATCTCTGAATTTTGTAAAAGTCCCTGTCTTGTCAAAGAGAACCTTGCTGTTCCTGATGTTGTGCCAAAATGCGGTTGTATAGCCGTTAAAAGCCTTGCCGCCTTTGATTACCGTATCAATATATCCGCCGAACCTGTCAATTTCGCGGTAGATTATGTCAACAGGAGTACCGTTGTTCATAACCGTGTTGTCTTCGCTCTCCCAGTAGTGATTGCCAAATTCGGCAACGGAGCAGTATTTTCCCAGAAGATTTTCTCTTGTTTTGCCGGTCGGTATTTCTGAGCAGTAAACATAAATATCATAGTCTGAATTTTCATCGGCTTCGCCTGTTGAACGGGAGCCTCCGAGTGCGACAGCCTCAACCGCATCAAGCGACTTGAGTGCAAGCAAAATTTCTTCGAGGTTTTTATCATTAACATTGTATTCCGTAAAGTTCATAGTTTATTCCCTTTCGTTATATGGTATCATATCTTTTGTCGGATTATGCCGTAGCCTTTGCCGTTCCGTTTGAGTTTGTTTTTTCTTCAAGCACCACTCGTTTGCCTCTCCAACCGCCTTTTATCCAGCGGATAAGCACGACAACACCTCTGAAAATCTCATCTGCCGCCATAGCAATCCAAATTCCCGTAAGTCCCATTCCAAAGAAAATGCCGAGCAGCCAACCGAGTCCGACGCTCAAAATCCACATCGAAAAGATAGCAAGTGCAGTCGGAAACTTAACATCACCGGCGGCTTTCATACTGTTGATGATAACAAGGTTTGTTGTTCTGCCAAATTCTAAAATAATTGCAATGAACATAACCGTTGAACCGAGTGCGATAACCGCCTTGTCGCCTGTGAAAAGTCCGAGTGTAAATGGCGAAATCAACCAGTTTATAATTGCAACCGAGATTGAAATTATCATACCGAAACGCAAAGTTTTCAGCACCCTGCGGTATGCAAAATCGTAATCGTGAGCGCCTATGCTGTGACCCACAATAATCTGTGTTGCATTTGCAGCGGCAAGAGCAATCATATATGTGAACATTGAAAGCATATTTGCGTAGATTTTTGCGTTGATTGCAACGATACCCATTGTATTGATGAATGCCTGTAAAAACAGCTGTGAACAGTCGTAGGAAATGTTCTCGCCTGCTGTCGGAATGCCGAGTTTAAGAAGGCTTTTGAGAACATCATACGGAAACGGGCGAAGATATTTAAGGCTGAACTTGCCTTTGATAACCGTGTAGAAGTATATAACAGATGCAATTACCGCAATAACTCTGCTTCCGCATGTGGAAACAGCCGCACCCGACGCACCGAGTCCGAGAACCTGAAGCGGTCCGTAGAGCAAAAGAGCATTTCCGCAGATATTGATAATGTTCATTCCAAGACCGATAATCATACCGAAAACGGTTTTGCCGTTGCTTGCAAAAATTGAGTTAAAAGCGTTGATAAGTGCCTGAGTAAAGATTGTACCGCCGACTATTCGCATATACATATCGGATTCGTCAAGCATTGCCGCAGGCACCTGCATTGCCTCAAGCAGATTTCGGCTGAATATGAAAACAACAAGGCTGATTACAATACTCAGCACAAAGTTGAATGACAATGCAACCGTGTAAATCATATTCATCTTTTCTTTTTTGCCTGCACCAAGGTACTGGCTGACGATAATGCCGGTTGCACTTGATATAATGTTAAAGGCAAGGGTCAAAAAGCCGAGGACCTGATTGGCGTTGCCAATTGCCCCAACTGCGGTACTGTTGTAGTTTGAAAGCATAATCGTGTCAACATAGCCGAGTGAAACGCCGAGCAACAGCTGTAAAAATATCGGCCATGCAAGCTTTATTACTCTTTGATTCATAACAGAATCGTTCGGATTTTTGAGTTTTGAAGAAGTAGCAGACATAAATATACCCTCCGTTGAATAAAATGAATAGTAAATTATTTGTTAATAATGCTTGTGTTTACGATTGTTTTGGTAAAATAAAATCTGTGTAAATTGTGTATTGCCGCCGTTTTGACTGCTTGACCGCTGTGTATTTGAGATGTATAATCTAATTGCGGATGACTGTGAACTGTCGCAATATCCAAGCTAAGTTCAGATAACTGACGGTTGTTTCAGACAAAATCAGAAAAATACAACGCAGCTGCGAATGCGAAAGGATAAAAAGTATGAATATATGTGTTTTTGGCTCATCAAGTGAGCAAATTGACAAAATCTATCTTGAATCTGCCGAGCATCTCGGCAAGAGAATTGCCGAAAAGGGCTACAACCTTGTTTTCGGTGCGGGAAAATACGGGATTATGGGTGCATCCGTCCGCGGCGCATACAGCGCAGGCGGTTACACAATCGGAGTTACACCCGATTTTTTTATTGATGTGGGTGTTGTTTTTGACAAATGCTCCGAACTTATTGTAACAGATACAATGCGTGAACGCAAAGGTATTATGGAAGATAAAGCGGACGCTTTTGTAATCTGTGCCGGCGGTATGGGTACTTTTGAAGAATTTTTTGAGGTTCTCACACTAAAGCAGCTTAACAGACACACCAAGCCTATCATTATATACAATGTAAAAGGCTACTACAACTCAATGCTTGCGATGCTTGACAATGCCGTAAGTGAAAAGTTTATGACCAATGCCTGTAACAGACTCTACACGATTGCCGATACCGAAGATGATGTTTTCAATCAGCTCGAGAATTATGTTCCGTTCACCTACAATAAATATGGGTTTCTCAAAAAGGACGGTGAGCAGAATGGCTGACAAATGCGAATTTTGTGCAAACTTTGTGAGCGACGATGAATTTGGCGATTATTGCAGCATCAACCTTGATGAGGATGAAATGGCAAGGTTTCTTTCACAGAACACAGATTCATGTCACTATTTCCAGCTTTATGATGAATACAAAATAGTCAAAAAGCAAAATTAAATAATGCAACACAATCTTACAGTAATTTACAACAAGACAGGTTACAAACTTGTAATAACTATTCAAAATTTAATAAATGTCATTTGTTATTATTGTAAACCTAAAGTCCCTTTAAATAAAGGGACTTTTTTGTCTTCTTATATCATTTTAAAGGGAACAATATGAATAAAGGACAAAAACTCAGAAATTTATAAAATATTGATTAAGTAATGAAAAATTAGAATATTGCACAAATGAAATGTGAAAATCTTGTGAATTCATCCAAAAATGGTGACAGTCGAAGAATTAATATTGCAAATTGTGCGTTTAGGGTATAAAATACTATTATATTTTGGCGCAGATGTGTGCTTATGAGGAGAGTGTTTGCATGGGCCTTTTTAACAGGATTATTGATAAAATGGTCAGTGATAAAGTTCCATTTAAAAAGAGAAAAAGGCTGATTGTATTTGTGGCAATCATAACCCTTCTTTCTATGACGACAGCTACGGTTGCGTGGTTCTCAGTAAACACTTTCGCGGGCGTTGACAAGCTTGACCTCAATATCAGCCTAGCCGCACAACTTAAAGTCAGTATGGAAAACCACGGCAAAGACCTTGAAAAATACGGCAAGGTAATCACAAATGAAATGATTGACGATTACCTTAAAAAGCACGGTTCAAGCCTTGAAGATACGGTGCTTGACCCTGTTACAACAAGAGAGGGTACAGAGTTCACCAATCAGCGCGGCACGGTCAGAGAGCCTAACAAGCACAGCTACCTTGAGTTTGAATGTTACTTCATCGCAACCGAGGAAATGTGGGTTCACCTCACAACCGAAAGCACAAAAGCAGGTGCTGATGACGGTACAAAGGTATCGACAGAATCAACCGGCGCAAAGGCTGATGTAGTAAATTGTGCAAGAGTTGATTTCTCAGCCGAGGGAACAGGCAACGGCACAACAATTTATGAGCCGAACAGAAGTAATCCCGTAAACGGACAGACAACTTTTGATTTGCCGTCAGGTTCAATGGTTTACTCAAACAACACAAGGCTTTTTCATCTTAATCAGCTCGAACCGGTTAAGGTAACAGTTCGTCTTTGGATTGAGGGTAACGACCCCGAGTGTGATGACGATGTTCAGGATGCACAGCTTTCTGTACAGCTTGGCTTTATCGGATGCGATAAGGACAATAAACCAATCTCATAATTAAATTAAACAATGTCCCGTAGTGGCGGTCATCGGCCGCCCGCCCTGGAGGAGCTGTCATTCAACGCAGATTTCAGACAGGAGAAAATTATGGGTTAATGAAATACGCACAATCCGACAGTTAAACGGATACAACTTTGAGGGGAGAGAAAAACTTGTTCGGAAAAAAGAAACCAAAAATTGAACAACCGATTACTCCCGAGGAGTTAAGTCGCTTAAATGATAAGAAAATGGCAGATTCCGAGATTGAACATTTTCATGTAAAAAATGATTCAATCGAGATTGTAAAATACAAAAAGCGCAGACGGCTTTTGAGTATTATCCTTTCGGTCTGCATAATCATTCTTCTTATTCTGTTCATTGTTTCAACGCTTGTAACGCAATGGGGCGACTTGATTATCAGCATTGATTCTCCTGCCGTAAAAAAAGGTATCGTGCTTAGCGAAGACGCTGACTTCAAAACTCAGTGTGCTTCACTTACTGCGAAGCAGGTTAAGGATGTTACAAACATTACATATGCATGGCTTCCTGTTGACCTTGACACAAGCAAGGACGGTGCGCACAACGGCAAAAACTATGTTGCTTATACCTTCTATTGTAAAAATAACGGAGAGGTTGAGCTTGACTATGACGCAGTGCTTGAAATCACAGGTGCGGCTAAGTCGGCAGATGAAGCAACCCGAGTTATGATTTACAAAAACGGCAAGAGCTCAATTTACGGCAAAGGTCAGTACAAAGACAGAAGCAAAGCCGAAACCGATTGCACAAAGTTTGTAAGCGATAAGGAAGTTTATAAAACATCAACCGAAAAATTCAAGGTTGGCGATATTGATAAATACACAATCGTAATCTGGATTGAGGGTAACGACCCCGAATGTATCGACGATATCCGAAACGGTCATGTAAGAATGAGAATGCTGTTCTCGGTTCGTGACGATGAAGAATCCACAGCAAAACCGTAATTTTCGGTACAGTATTACATCAACTTGGTATTATGTGCCTCGGCACTGATATAGCAAAAAATCCCTATGGTGTTTTAGGGACAAAAATTAATTTTATTTAGGAGGAATTTCTCTATGAAAACAACATCAAGAAAGAGATTATTAATCTCTTCTGTAGCAATGCTCCTCGTGGCAATGCTCGCACTTGGTACAGCAACATTCGCTTGGTTCACAACTGACACAACAACTCAGGCAACAGGTATCTCTGTTCAGACATCTAAGAAGTCATTGCTCTTAGTATCAAGCAGAACTTCTGATTGGACAGACAACCTCAACTATAACTTTGGTACAGATGCAGCTAAAAAGCTTCTCCAGCCGGCATCATCATATGACGGTGCAAACTGGTACAAAGCTCAGGCTGTAAATGGTATGTCAGGTGCTGCTACAAACGGTGAGAAAATTACTGGTGTTGGTACAGCTACTGCTGAAGGCAATGTATTCTGCAATATGCTCAATGTTAAGAACACAGGTGCTGAGACTGCTACTAATGTTACGATTACAGCAAATATTTCTGAAACAGCTGTTACAAGTGGTAAAAACTACCTCCGTGTAGCTCTTGTTCCTTCTGATTGTACAGCAGACACCGGTCGTGGTACTGCAACGGTTGCAAGTGCTCAGGAATTTAGAGATAACATTTACAGTGCTGGTGCTGACGCTGCTAAGCCTGTTGAATATGTTGGTGCAGGCGTAGCAGACAGAGAAGGTGCAATCAAAGCAGCTGCTTCAGATGTTTCAACACAGGGTAGCTCAATCTCTGTTAATGCTGGTGATCTTAATCAGAATGATGCTAAGTACTATATGCTTATCGTATGGTTTGAAGGCCAGGATGTGGATTGCCAGGATGCATATGCTGGTAACGATATGCCAAACATCACTTTCACAATTACAGCTGACTAATTTATAAATTAACAGTTAGTAAAACATAATATTAAGCAAATTATTTGATCGGAGTCCCCTTGCATGAAAAAAGTGTTAAAAAAGATAATCAATGTTATTATAGATATTGTTGTTATACTGGTTTTGGTAGTATCAATACTTATTGTTACATTATCATTAACATCTAAATCATCAGGGGTCCCCAATATTTTCGGCATTGCACCCCTCAGCGTTCAGACTGATTCAATGGAGGACACAATTAATGTTGGTGATTTAATTTTCAGTGATGTTACAAATGACCCTTCATATGAATATCAGAAAGGTGACATTGTTACATTCCCAATCACAGTCAACGGTGAGTCCGTTCTTAACACCCACCGAATTGTTGAGGTTGTTAAGGATGACAACATTACCTACTACAGAACACAGGGTGACAATAAGAAAAAGCCCGATGAAGAACTTCAAACCTCTTCATCTATTGTCGCCAAATACACAGGTACGAAGATTGGCGGCGTGGGTAACTTTTTAAGCTTTATCAGAACTCAGCTTGGATTTTTCCTCTGCGTTCTGCTTCCGATGATTATTTTCTTTGTTTATGAAGCGGTTCGTGTTGTTCTCAACCTGCTTGCCTACAATAAAGAAAAAACTCTCGAAGAGGCAAAGCTTGCGGTTGATTCCGCAGAGCTTACCGAAGAACAGAAAAAGAGAGCTATTGAGGAATATCTTGCCTCCGTCGGAGAAAATCAGGACAAGGCGGAAAATGAGCCTGAGGTACAAACACCTGCTGACGGTAATAATTCCGCTGATGATTCCGATTAAGTTATGACAAATTTGTCCCTAACGCATTCATAGCGTTTATCGTAACGGTATATTTCTTTCTCAGTATCAAAGCTGAGAAAGAAATATAGTTACAGCTCACAGTAAAAACACAACAGAAATTATCAGTTAATTGCAGTGGCGAACCGAGTTCTCCCGTCTGAAATACAGATTTTCTGATAATACAAAAACAAATCATTAACACAAAACCGTTTCCGTCGGAAACGAGCGGCAGTCGCTGATTGCCGCAGTATAAGGCGATGTAATTTCGCCTAAAGAAGATGAGAGTAGATTTTTTTAAGGAGACGAAGTACCGTGGATACAGTATTTAAATTTCTTTTTGAATTTCTCGGTCAGTTTTTTGGCTCATTATGGTCAATAATCACCGGGTTATTTGGCGGAGTAGGCAATGCCTTTGATTTTTCCGCTTATGTAAACATTATTAATGCCTATACCACGGAGCTTGGCGGCCTCGCATGGGTAATTGCGATTATTGCCATTGTGCTTCTGGTAGCTGTGCTTGCACTTTGCGTATGGCTTATTGTCGTCGCTGTAAAAAAGTTTATTCGTTCGCACAGAAGAAGAAAAGATACAGATTCTCTTGTTAAAGAGGTTCAGGCACTCAACAAAGAGGTTATGAGACTTAACCTTGAAAAGGATAAGATTCTCTCTATGAAGGTTTCACAGATTGGTCTTAACCCCAACGAGATTTCAGAGCTTACAGGCGAAGAAATCGAGTCACTCAAGAACGGCGAAGAAGAGGACACAGGCGAAAGCCGTTTCTACAAGCTTACGGAAATCGACCATCTTTGGGCAGATTATGTTCCGCCGGTTTATGACAACGATATCACACTTCCCGAGTTCTGTGAGCGTTTCAGACTCTTTGCTTGTTCACAGCTTGGTCTTTACTACGATATTAAGCTTATCAGACTTTTTGTTGCTGCGTTTGCGTCTACCAGACTTATTATCCTTCAGGGTATTTCAGGTACAGGTAAAACTTCACTTGCTTACGCCTTTGGTAAGTTTGTAAACAATCCTTCAATCGTTGCTTCCGTTCAGCCGTCATGGCGCGACAGAACAGAGCTTTTCGGTTACTTCAACGAATTTACAAAGAAGTTCAACGAAACTGAGCTTCTACGTGCAATGTATGAGGCATCGTATAACGAAAACATCTATGCGGTAATCCTCGATGAGATGAATATCGCTCGAGTTGAGTATTACTTTGCCGAGATGCTTTCAATTCTTGAAATGCCGTCAAGAGATGAGTGGGTTGTTGATATCATCCCGAACTCTTGGCCGTCTGACCCGAAGCATATCGTGAACGGTCAGCTCAAAATTCCGCCGAATATGTGGTACATCGGTACTGCGAATAACGATGACTCGACATTTGCTATCACAGATAAGGTTTATGACCGTGCTATGCCGATTAACATCGACACAAAGGGTGTTCCTTTTGAAGCACCTCTCACAGACTCTGTATACATTTCATACAAACATTTTGAGTACATCCTCAATGCCGCTAAGGTTCAATTTGTTGTTTCGGAAGAGAACCTCAAAAAGATTGCCCTTCTGGATGATTATGTTATTGAGCATTTCCGCATAGCTTTTGGTAACCGTATTGTAAAACAGCTTCGTGACTTTGTTCCTGCTTATGTCGGAACAGGCGGTACAGAGCTTGACGGTCTTGACTATGTTCTTGCCCGCAAGGTATTTAGAAAATTTGAGTCACTCAATCTTTCATACATTCGTGATGAAATAGATGGCCTTTGTGCGTATATTGACGAGCTTTTCGGCGAAGAAAATATGACTGAGAGCAAGGATTATCTCCGTATGCTCAAGAAGCTTGTATAATTTTAGCAATTCAGGGCGAACTCTGTTCGCCCTTTGCTTGGTGAAAGGACTTTGCTCCTTTAGCGGTAAAACTATCTGATTGGAGAAAAATCAATGGCTGATTTTGGTAAATATTTCAGAGCATATATGTATATGCAGGACATTCTGAAAAATGATTTTACTTACAATTACATAACAGAAGGCCTTAAGGACGGCGATAAGGGCGAGGATAAGCTCGACGGTAAGACCAACGAAAAGGTAATTGATATGGAATGGGTTGTTGCCATTGAGGAAACACTTCCGTACATTCAGAAAGCAATAGACGAACAGCGCCGTTTTATTAAGCAGGTTGACAATGTTGTTAGAGTTGAGCTTGCAAAAAAGATTGGCCCCGAGTCTGTTAAGCACCTTTCGCAGCACACTAACTTTATCGCCAAAGTTGAGGGTGATATGGTAACGCCTAACAAAATCCTCACAATTGAGCGTGAAGAAAGCTTTGCTATTTATGAAAACCGTGTGCTTATGACACTGATTCGCAAAGCGCTTCATTTTGTTGACGATAAATATTCAAAAATGAAAGATGTGCCGAACGACAGCTATAATAAAATTTCTATGGTTCGCCACATTGATTTTAATGAGAAAAAAGTAGATTTTAATCTTAACTATATAAATGAATCTCACGAAACTCTTGCAGATGACCTTGATGTTCTTGATGTTTCTCAGCTTTCGGACTTTGACCGAATCAGAAGAATCAGAACAACCCTTAATGAGTTTTTAAACACTCAGTTGATTAAGGAAATCTCAAAAGAGCCTGAGGTTCGTCCTCCGCTCATGCAGACCAACCTTCTCAAAAAGAACCCCAACTTTAAAAGAGTGGTTGAGCTGTGGAACTTTCTCGACAGCTACAAGCGTAAAGGCTTTGAGGTTGTAAGCGAGGAATACAATGGCAAAATGACAGATACTGTTCAGCAGGATGTTTACTTTGCGATGGGATTCCAGCATTTTATGATGTCTATTGCTACAAACCCGGCACTTCGTTCAATCCTTAAGGAACAGTACGACGCTGAAAATGCACGAATTGCCGAGGAAGAATCAAAGCCGCAGAAGACCCGCGAGGCGGTTATGAAGGCACAGCTTGATGCTGTTCGTAAAGAGGAGATGGAAATCCGCCTTCGTGAAATCCGTGAACGCGAAAAGAAAATTCTTGACCTCACGAATGAAATCAAGAATTTAAAGGTTATAATTGATCAGAAAGAACAGCAGATTCTCACTCTTAGGGGCAGGGTTTCTGCTCTTGAAGACCAACTTGAAGAGGTTAAGAAAGAGCTCCAGCAGACAAAACTCAAGTTGATGGAGGCAGAAAAGAGAATTGCCGAGCTTGAGGAAGAAAATCAGCAGTTAAAAGATACTATTGAAGAGTTGAATAAAACGATTGATGAACTCAATCAGACTATTGACACACTCAATAAAAAAATAGTAGAATTAAATAACAGAATTCTCGTGCTTGTGCAGGAGAATGCTCGTTTGCAGACAAAGGTGAAAGAGCAGGAAGCTGTTATCGCCGAGCAAAAGGCTCATATTGCAGAGCTTGAAACTCAGGTTGCCGAGCAGCTTGCAAAGATTGCCGCTCTTACACAGAGCCTTGAAAAGTGCCATGCGCAGATTGAAGAGGATAACCGTAGGATTACCGACCTAACCGAGAAAAATGAAAATCTTACGGAAACACTTCAGAATGAGCGTGTTCAGCACAGGGACACAGTCAATAAAATGAATGCCGATTTTGCTAATGAAAAGCAGCAGATGAACGACGCTCATTCGGCAGAGGTTGAATCGCTCAATCATAAGATTGCGGATGCTGAGGTCGAACATAATGATTATGTTGCCAAGCTTAATGCGGATTTTGCCGCAAGGGCAAATGAAACCGAGCAAAAGCATCTTAAAGAGCTTGCAGATAAAGAAGAAACTCACAAGAAGGAACTTGTTGAAATTAAGGAAGCCAACCTTAAATCATCAGCCGCAAGCAATGCCGCTCACGCTTCTGAGCTTAAAAAGGCTTATAAGTCGGTTGACAAAAAGGTTGAGCTTGCTGAAAAAGCTTGTGAAAAGCGTATGAAAGCCAAGGTTGCCGAGGTTAAAAAAGAGGCTCAGGCTGAAATTCGCAAAGCCGAAAAGAAAGCAAGCGAAAAAATCAGCCTTGCTAAGGATGAAATTAAATCTGTCAAGGATACAGGCGATTTGTTCGTTCGTGACTACGGCTTCGGCAGTGTTGCAGTTGTTTCAAAATATGCCGATGAGCTTGTTAAGTTCGGCAAAGCTACTGTTGCAGACGAGCTTATAAACGCACAGAAAAGCGTAAGATCTCTTTGCATATGCAGAAGTAAAAAGGGTGTTGTGCTTGCAGGCTTTTCACAGAGCGGCGCAAGCGTATATAATGTTTATAAAAAGCAGGCAGATCTTACTGTTGCATTTAACGATTTGTGTTCAATGCTGAAAGGTATGAGCAATCTGCCGATTGTAATTACATTCTCCGGTGTTGACAGACCGTTTGTGATGAATTTTGAAAACATTGTAAGAGATGCAACCAAAAGAAAAACAACTGTTTTCCATAACAAAACTCTGAAAGCAAACGGATTTGTTTCAGTTTATTTTGGTAAAGAATAAGGGGCAAAAATGAAAAACTCTACTGCGCCCAACAGAAAAACGGGCAGAATGATTGCTAAAAATTTAATAGTTCTGTTCACTGTTGCACTTGCCGGCTTTTGCGGCATTCAGGCGTGGTTTACGGATAAGAGTTCAGTTGATGCCAACGGTATAAATGTTGAGTGTCAGGCACCTGACGGTATTGAAATTGCTGTTGTTGGGCACGGTGCCCCTGCTCCTACCGCATATAAAACGGGTAATATTACGCTTAGTAAAGCTAATTGCAATTTTCTTGATAAACTTCAGTTGACTGAAATAACCGGTGATGGCACATATTTTAGCAAACCGTCTTTGATTCAATCAGGCGGTCAAGCCCATGTTAATCCAGATGGAGAGTGGAGTAAGCCTACTGAAAATTTGCATTATTTGTCGTTTGACCTTTACATTCGTGCAAAATCGCAGTATAATATATCAATAGGCAAAAAATCAACAATAAAACCGGATGCTCCTCAACTCACAACTCAAGACGGTACGGGCATTAAAAATAAAAGCAAGTACGGTAATTTTTCAAGAGATTCCGTAGTTGGTGCAGTAAGATTCTCGGTTGTTGACTATAAGAAGGATCCTCCTTCAAAAAAGCTCCTGTGGTTGCCGGCTCCGAATATCTTGTTGAAGCAGACGACTGACGCGTACACTTTGTCAGACAATATGCCAAGCGGAGAATCGTACAGTCATGTATACTATGACACGAAAAAAGCACAACAAACAATCAGCGATTCTAAAACTGATAGTGCGTTTGTTGTGAATAAAGATGGTTTTGTTGATGGAAAATTTACCTATGAGCTTGGTAAAAACCAAACCATTGCACGACTTGAAAAGCCCTCAGGAACAGGTCAAGAAGATGATCAATTCTTCAGTGCTATGGTAACCTGTAATATGTGGATCGAGGGCGAAGACGCAGAGGCAAGACTTGCCCTTGTAAACGGAAAATTTAATGTTAATCTTGTATTGACAAAAGATACAAAAGAAAGTTGATTTTAAAGTAGGAAAGGGGAATTTTTGATGAAGTTGAAAGATAAGTTTTGTAACTTTCTCAACGGTTTAGTTGACTCAAGACTGAATAACACAAAAAAGGTCACAACTTCATATGTTGCTCTTTTTCTTGTTTTAAGTATTTTCGCAGTATCTACTTTTTCATGGTTCACAATAAGAGATACGGCAACTATTGATTCAGATCCCTTTTCTTTGGAATCTGCTGCCGGAATGAGAGTTAATAAGGGTGAAGAAATAAGAAATACAATCACCGTAAAACAGGCAAAGCTGAAAGAAGCATCAAGTGTTGACGGTCGTAATATGTTTTTCCCTGTAGATCGCGGATACGGCGATAAAGGACAAAGCGTTGACACAAACGAAATGAAATTTCGTGAAGGCACAGTAGGAGATAAAAATAACGGATACATATACAGCGATTTTACCCTTACCGGTCAAACAGGCGGTCAGGTTGAAGTATATGTAAAAAGTTACAAAGTTGAGGTAAAAAATAAAAATACAGGTAATACAGAAGTTTATGACGGTGCAACACATATTACTGTTGACAGCAACAACAAGCCATCGACATATCTGGCATATCAGAATCCTTGTCCAATAAGGATTGCATTCATCAGAAACAGTGCTGAGGCTTCGACCGTTATTGATCCCACTGCAATTATTGACAACTACGCTGACGAATGTCAGGCAGTAAGTTCTGTTAATTCGCTCGGCTCGGCAACAACCACTAAAGCAAAGGGCAGGTCATTTTCCGACTACTATTTCGGTACAGGTGCTCCTCTTTTTACTCTTGACGGTCTTAAATCCCAAAACATAACCATGGTTGCGTGGCTTGAGGCAACCGGAGAGAACTGTGACGCTTACGAGGGTCAGGATGTGTCAATTACAGTTGAACTTGAAAGTAACTGGAAAGATATGGAATATGTTACTTTCGTTGACAAAACAAAAGGTGATGCTGACAATGACGAAAATACGGAACTCAGGTGGGTTGGCAATGCCGGATGTTTCCTTGTTATGACCTATTATGACGAAAACTTTGCAAATCCAAAGTCAGTAGTAATGAGTGAGTCAAAGAGTGATGGAAATAAACCTATTGAATGGATAGCTTATCTGCCAAAGGATAAAATAACAAACATATCTTTTATGCGATATAGTAAAGTAAAAGAGAAAATTAAGCTTGACGGAACTAATGATGTTGAGGTAGGCAGAATATATAATGTATGGCATACAACAGCTGATGTAAACACATGGATTGCTGCAAATAAAAGTGGCAATGGTAAAAAAGCATATGATTGGTCACTTGACATAAATAAAAACGGTCTTCAGACATACCGCACAGATGACGGAACTGCAACCGGAAATAAAGAAAATACCTATTATGCCGTACACGGTAACGGTTACGGCGATACCCCTACTGTTGCTGAAAATGTTGCCCCGTGTATCGGATATTGGGGTACAAAGTATGCCAACAGTTCAGGCGGCAGTGTTGAACCGACTACAACCGAACAACTGCCGATAACCGGAGAAACCTACGCGAGAGCGGATATTCAAATTGATTACAATTTATGGTTAAATGAATATAATTCATATAACGGCGGAGGAGGTCTGAGAAATCTGCTTAGTCAGGATGTTTTGGTACTAAAAGCCGTATTCGATTCAAACGGTACAGAAACCGCTTATGAAATGAAACCGCAGGGTGGCGGAGATAAGTGCGTGCTGTCAAAGACAAGCGTCAAAAGCGGTTCTCGACTTGTAAGATTTGATTTGTATGATCCTGCAAAAGAAGTTCCAATAATAAGGAATTATATAGTGCCTACAAACATTCAGCATACATTTACTGAGAGTGCGGGTTCTAACGAATATATCATATCTTATAGTTTGGTAAATCAAGGATCAGGTATAGTTGAAAAAGCAGGCAATTGGTAAATTTAATTGATTAACACATTAAGGAGGTGTCACGATGAGAGAAAGACTTGCTCTTTTAAGGGAGTATTTGAAAAACAGACTTGCATTTGGCAAGAATAAAAAAACAAGAAAAGGTTTTATACTCACTATGGTGGCACTTGTCGAAGTACTCGCCATATCGGTTGTGTCCGTTTCGGCTTGGGTTGAAACTATTTCAACAATCACAATTAAAGCTGAGGGCGCAAAAATTGACAACTATGTTTATACTAATGCCGATATTGGCAGTCGTGATGGTTATTCAAACAAAATCATTGACTTGACTAAATATTTCCGTGCTGCGGGTGGAGTGCATCTTGCTTCGGCTTCAAGTGCTGACGGTGAAAATATATTTTTTCCAATAAAGAAATCAGGTGCTTCTGAGTTTGGTGTCGGCTCTTACAGATGTGCGGATGTAAACGATAAGAATGTTAATTATATTGACTTTTCATTTAATGTAAAGGTTGATGAAACCTTTAAAGCGGATCATGCAGAATTTTACCTTGATCAAGTACCTAAGATAACTATAGGTGGTGAAAATGTTTCAGGGAACCTTGTAAGAATGGCAATTACAGATACCGATACTCAAAATACGGTTGTATGCGGTTCTAATGCCGGTGACGGAAATGTTGTAAATAAAGCAGATGGCACTAACGCTCCTGAGAATGTTCAAGCTTTTAGCGATTTTGTTGTTAGTTCTGAACCTAGACCAACGGAGTTGTTTCGGGTTGATAGAGGAAGCAGTAAAACAATAAATATTAAAGTGTGGCTTCAGGATGATAAGGCGGCTACTGCATATGCCGGTAAAACTGTTTCAATAACTGATGTTAATATTGTAACTCAGAACAAAAAAGGCAATAAAGTGTATTTTGTTGACCGTACTGTAAATGATACCACAAAAAATTGGACAAAGAATGTAACATTTCAGCAGGGTAGCAAAACTTCTGTAGCGATGAAGTTTGATGCGAAGTCGCATACATATTACTGTGATTATACACCCGCCGCTGACGGTACAAAAGTTAAGTTCACCTCGGAAAGTGTTACTTGGACTACTGATATGAAGTCGCTCAATTCTGGCGACAGTATGTACTACACCGCCTATGGCGATCATAATAACAGTAATGCCGGATACGGTACATGGGGTGAAGTGATTGAAATCAGTGTTTCAAGCAAAACCGCCGATGTACTCCCTGATACAGGCAATGTTTCAAGTGTATATATGGTTCCGGATAAAAATGACTCTTACAGTAAAGTTAGAATGCCATTTACTGCTGACAAGAAAAACTGGGTCGGTTATATTGCAAAGGAAAAGGCAGACAACATGACTTTTTCTTTTACAAATAACGGTAATACATATAAAATTCCTGCTCCTAACAGAGGCAATTCAACGCTTTTTGTTGTTACTTCTGCTACAACAGGTTATTGGGATCCACCTGCTACTATTACTGTTACTGCAGGCAAGAAAGATGCAGGAGATCCTAAAGTTAGTTATGATGGTTTGACAAGTACTACAATTTCTGTAACCCCAGGTACAAAGGTTAAGCTAATAGCAAATCCTAAAAAAGGTTTCGTATTGAAAAACTGGGTAAACAGCGATACAAGTGCCGTGGCAGACGGCATTGACAGCAACGGTTATTTTACCCCGACAGCTTCAGGTAACTATAACTTTACAGCCGTTTATGTTGAGTCGTTGACATTTGAGGCTTATGTCAGAACATATGACGGTGCAAACCTTTCTGAAAGCACAAATGGCGGCTCAGTTGAAATTAAGTGTGGAAACCAAAACTCGACTGTAGATTCCAACGATGGAACACACATTACACTCAATGCTGTTAAGGGCAGCACAGTTACATATTACGCAAAAGCTAAAGACGGATATGTTTTTGAAGGCTGGTACACAGATGAAGCCTGTGAGAGTATTTCGGAGAGTTCGAGCGATAAATATGAATTGGCTAATGTTGAGGTTTCCAAGAAGTTGTATGCGAAATTCAAAGTTGATACTTATACTGTAGAAGCATACACTCAGCACGGTAATAACGCTCCCTTTGATAAAGCCGGTAAGGTGTCTTTTGACAATAATAAATATGCGTCGAAAGTAACAACAACGGTAAATCGTAACGGAGAAGTAACTTTTTATGCTAAGCCTGAAAGCGGCTATGCTTTTATCGGTTGGTATGAGAGTAAAGATGCAGCAGATCCGAAGGTAGCGGTTAAAGATTGTATCTTAGATAACGGCGTCTATTCTACAAAAATGACGATACAATATTCTGATGTAAAGACATATGCACTGTATGCAAGATTTAAGGCTTTGTATACGGTAGAAGCCAAAGCAATGTACAACAACGGAAATGTTGTTACAGCCGGTACTGTACAGGTTGGCAACGAAAAAGCCGATAAAATTTCGAAAGCTCCCATTATGGAGGGCGAAAATGTAACAGTTAAGGCAAGTGCCAATAACGGTTACAAGTTTGCCGGTTGGTATAAGGACGAGGCTTGTAATGAACCGTATTTCGATGAAAACAACAATGTTTCACCTATAACCTTAAATAAAGTTAGCAAGGGAATCACTCTGTATGCTAAGTTTGAGTTGGAGACTACTGAGTCAACAACAACAATCTATTTTGAACCCAGAGATGGATTCAGCACTTATAATGCATATGTATACAGCGATTCAGGGACTGAATACAAAGGTGGATGGCCGGGTAAGGTTGCTGATTATGATGATATTACAGGCTATTATAAATTAGAATTTACAACTTCTGATAAAGGTAAATTCAGAGTTATTGTAAACAATGGTAGTGGCACTCAGTATCCAAGCAATAGTGGACTTGAGGGTACAATCGGCAAGACATACCTCTTTGAGAGTGGCTCACCTGAAGCACTTGTAGAATATGTTCCGAAACCTAAACCTATTACTTCGATTGATATAACCCTGGTCGACAGTACTGATAACAGTGCTGGTAGTAAATGGATATCAAACTCAACCCCAAAAATGAGACTTGTATTACCTGACGGAAGTTATCGTGATCTTAGTTCGATTAAAGGTCAAACCAATTGGACATGGAAGGATATACCTGCTAATGTAACTTCGTTTACAATTCAGCGTATAAATCCTAATACTGATAATGAGGTTTGGAATAGTTGGAATACAGGTAACAGAGGCACAAAGACAATCTACACGGCAACCGGAGATGGGACGGGTAACTGGCAGTAAATCTGCAAAACAAGTAATTCAACGGAGGTGAAACCATGAAGAAATCTAAATTTACACTTGTTATTGTACTCGGACTTGTACTGTGTTTGTTGTGTGGAACAACTACGACTTTTTCGTGGTTTAATCGTCCTGATGTGCAAAAGGGCGACTCCCTTTCTTGGCGCGGAGATTACAATGTGACCAACGGAGAAAATATTACTGCTGTTACTTATGTTGCTACAAAAGATGACGGCAGTGAGTATAGTACTGATCCGTTTAATTTTAGTGGTTTGACAACTGTTTCCGCCCATGAAACAAAATATTTCTGTACAGAGGTAAAGAACACGGGAAATGCACCGCAGTCAATTTCTTTGTTCCTTAATAATTCGGAAACTAACAAACTTTCTGTCGGTGTGAACAGCCCCCTCAGAACCTACAAGAGATTTACCTCCGATTCACAAACATCCTATGTTTCCAAGACACAGTGTAATGTGAATAAGAAGAATGTGTATGTTGGTTTTGTTACTGCTGATTCTTTACCCGAAAATTTGAAAGCTGACCGTAATAGTTTAAATCCCGGTGATTATTTTCTGCATAGTTGGAATGGTCAGGGCGCCGTTGAAGCAGGCGTGAATAATAGCTTTTTAAAATCAGATGTGGAATATACTCTTGCTACACCAGGTTATTCAAATTTTAAAGCTAATTATGATATTTCTTATTGTACAATCCCATATAATTATAATAATGTAAAAATGTACAAAAAGAATACAGTTGGTGGTAAAGAATGGTGCGAAGGCAGTGATAATACTAATGTAGATACATATAATACTGTATTGTGGTTTCATTGGGACAATAAATTCCGAACCGTTTATGAACAGACCAAGGTGAATGGTGAGCTTGCTAAAGCTGCCGGAATTTCAAGTTTTTATTCTAATGCAGAAGCTGTAGTAGGTAAGACATTTGATTTAAGCGCAAAGGCACAGGGTACAGTGACGTACACATCGTCAAAAACCGATGTTGCAACAGTTGACGGTAAAGGTCAGGTTATTGCCAAAAAGGCAGGCAAGACTACTGTTACAGTTACATCTACGGGTGCGTACGGTGATAAAATAACTGCAAAATGTGAGCTTACCGTAAGTGATGAACCGGCTAAAAGCTCGTATATTCCGATTGTTACGAATATGAAGATTGAAGGCAAAGCCGACAGCGATCCTGTTGTTACAAAGGTGTATTGGTATATCAAAAACGATACAGCATCCAGCGCTGCATATTCACTTGGCGATGTACAAATTTCACTTTAAAATTTTAAAATTTTAAATTTCCAAAAGGGTTGTTTTTACAGCCCTTTTTTATTATAATTTATAATCGGCGGCAGAGAATAAAATCCGCCCGTTTTGACGAATATATACGCATTTTCGTTATATAAAATATGTTCATTAACGGATAGCTTGTGTTTGTACGAACGATTGCAATGTTACATTCGGGCGAAATGTGTTTTGAATTTAACAAACTGTCTTCACGAACTGGGAACGGTGGCACACCGATATGAATGAAAGCAAAGACCGATACAAAATAACGCTCGGGGGAAATATGTTTTGAATTTGACAAACTGTCTTCACGAACTGAGAACGGTGGCACACCGCTACGAATAATTACGCAAACCACAAAACAACGCTCGGGCGAAATATGTTTTGAATTTGACAAACTGTCTTCACGAACTGAGAACGGCAACTTGCCGTGGAGGAATTTATGGATAAAAATAACGATTTTGAAAATGCGGTTGAAGTGACATCTGTAACAACCGAACACCCCAAATCAAAAAATAGAATAAAGAAAAGGCATGAATCAAAGCTCCGCAAAACCCTGCGGATAATTAAAAATATAATTTGCTGGGGAGTGCTTGCAATACTTGTGCTGACCGTAATTGTGTTTATGGGTTCAAAGGTGAACGGAAAAACACCTTCGCTTTTCGGATATTCCGTGCTTCGAGTTTCAACGGGCAGTATGCAGCCCGAGCTTATGATCGGCGATGTTATTCTCGGAAAGTGCGTTGACAATCCGACCGCCCTCAAGGTCGGCGATATTATCACCTATCGTGGCAGTGGACAGACCGAGGGACTTCTCGTGACTCATAAGGTTGTAGTTGCACCGTATAAAACAGCTGACGGCACATATAAGCTACAGACAAAGGGCATTGCAAACGATACTCCCGACCCGGAAATTTCAACCGAAGATGTGCTTTATATTATGGTGTGTAAGCTTGGATTCATCGACACTCTGTATAACCTTTTCTTCTCACCGTGGGGACTGCTGATTTTTATTGCGGCGCTGCTGCTGATATTCATTGATGAGCTTGTCGTTATAATCCGCATACTTACGGGACATGACAAATCACCGAAGGACAGCGACATCAACGAAATTATAGACCGTTTGCAGAAGGAAAAATTACAGCAAAAGACTGAATCCGACAACGATACAAAATCGGAAGAATAAATAAAAACTGAATATATTTAATTTCGGACGAAAGGAAAATTCTCTTTTCGTCCGTTTTTTGTTGGCAAAAAAGACAAAGCGGAAAAATGTTGAAAATAGCTTTTATATGGGCTAAAAGCGGCTTTTTAGTTGCATTTTTGGGCGATTTGTGTTATATTTTATACGGTCAAATTTGACCGTAACATACTGATTGTGTTTAGAAATTGATATGTTAAGGGTGGTTTCATGGATTACAAATTAATAGCGCTTGACATTGACGGTACGCTGACAAACTCCCAAAAGGAGATTACTCCCCGTACAAGATATGCTCTTATGGAGGCGCAGAAACAGGGCAAGAAAATTATTCTTGCGTCAGGCAGACATCCCATAGGAATAATGCCGATTGCAAAGGACCTTGCGCTTGACCGCTTTGGCGGTTTTATTATGGCATTTAACGGCGGCAGGATTATCAACTGCGAAACAGGCGAAACTATGGTGAGTAAGCTGTTTCCGCTTGAATATCTTCCCGATATCGTAAATGTTCTTAAGGATTCAAACATTACAATCAACACCTATGATGACAGGAGAATTATCTCTGACAACAAGGTGAACGACTATACCTATGTTGAAAGGGACGTTATCAAGGCTGAAATGGTTGTTGTTGACGATTTTATCTCATCTGTAAGATTTGATATCAACAAAATTCTTCTTGCAGGCGAACCCGATGAGCTTGATAAGTATCAGAAAATTCTTGCAGACCGTTACGACGGCTTGCTTGATGTGTATAAGAGCGCGCCGTATTTTCTTGAAATTATGCCCTTTGGCGTTACTAAAGGCTCAATGCTTCCGCTGCTGCTTGATAAACTCAAAATGAAAAGGGACGAGCTTGTTGCATTCGGCGACAACTATAACGATATGACTATGATCGGCTACGCAGGCTTTGGTGTTGCAATGGGCAATGCTGAGCCTGATATTAAGAAAATTGCCGATTATATCTGCGAGTCAAATGATGAGGACGGAATTGCGAACACACTTGAAAAATATATTTTGAAGTAGTAACCGCAAGGCTTTCTGCTTTAAAAATAACTGAAAATCGAAAAGGGAAGGCTAAGGGAGTGTCGTTTTCGTCAGCAATTCCGTGTTGGAATGCGTGAAATGGAAATTGATACCCCTTTTTGTATATAATAGCCAAATTAGGGGACTAATCTTTGGCATATCAATTTTGTGATTATTCCATAAAAGAAAAATGAAATTTGCTCTCTAAATTATAATATGATTGTATGTTATGTTGTACGAAATATAACAAAAGGAGGAAAATCTATGGCAAAAATTAAAAAATTGCTAGCATTGATTTTGTCGATTTGCGTAATTTGTACGGTATCTGTTATGTCCGTTAGTGCGGCTAATACAGATGACGACAACGACACTTCGGCATCAAGCACAATCACAGTACATTACTACTGTGAGGAAGGCACGCCCACAATCTATTATTGGAACAGCCTTCCGAAAAACATCAGCACGGAGTACCCCGGCGTTAAGATGACTTCCGAGGGAAACAACTACTACAAGTACACTTTCAACGATGTAACAAAAATCAATATGATGTTTGTTACAAACGGAAAGCAGTCTGCCGAGCTCACAAGGAACACAGGCGAGTGGTGGTACAAAAATAAGAGATGGTCAAGTAAAAATCCTGAAGATATGCAGGAATTTGACCGTGTTGACATGCGTGAAGACACAATTTATTTTGTAATCACAACCCGTTTCTATGACGGTGACACAGGCAACGATGTTCATTGCTGGGACGACTCACAGGCAAACAATCCCGACAGCGATCCCGCATGGCGCGGTGACTTCAAGGGACTTATCGACAAGCTCGATTATATTAAGGCTCTTGGATTCAGTGCAATCTGGATTACTCCTGTTGTAACAAACGCATCGGGCTACGATTACCACGGCTACCACGCAATGGACTTCTCAACAGTTGATGTTCGTTATGAGAGCGACGGCGCTACATATCAGGATCTTATTGATGCCGCTCATGAAAAGGGCATCAAGATCGTTCAGGATATCGTAGTTAACCATTCAGGTAACTTCGGTGAGGCAACTCTTGCTCCTATGTTTACAAAGGAATACGACTCAATTCAGGATCTTGCTTCTGTAGATTGCATGAAGGTTATTGAGGGAAGCGACTTTGCTAAAACATTCCCGAACTACGATGACCTTGAGCCTAAGTATCAGTATGCCGCAAGACTTAATATCATGAAGGATACTAAGGAGCTTGACTCCGGTAATCACGACACGGAAAACAACTATCACCACTTCAAAGACCTCAGCTGGGAAAGCCCGACTGTACAGACAGGTCAGATTGCCGGTGACTGCGTTGATATCAACACAGAGAATCCTGCAGTTGCAGAATACCTTAACAATGTTTATAACAACTATATCAACATGGGTGTTGACGCTTTCAGACTTGATACTGAAAAGCACGTTTCAAGACTTACACTTAACCAGTATTACTTCCCGTCATGGCTCAAGACAGGCGGTAAAAACTTCTTCATCTTTGGTGAGGTTTGTACTCGTGTAAGTGAGTTCTGGAACCACAACATTCCTGCAATTTCAGCTCCGTTCTATACATGGGCTGAATCAGACAGCCAGTACATCAATTCGTTTACAAATGATCAGGCTTCAAATATTGATCTTACACTTAAGCACTATGACAGCAACGCAAGTACAGCAAATCAGCCAACATCTGATAATGTTTATCTTGACGGTCTTAAGTATCACACACCTGATTACAGCAAGGCAAACGGCACAAGCGTAATCGACTTCCCGATGCATTGGAACTTCTCAAATGCAAGCAACGCATTTACTCGTGCTTGTGAAGAAGATCCGTACTACAATGACTCATCATGGAATGTAACATATGTTGATTCTCACGACTACGGTCCTGATATGGACAGCCGTTACGATGGCGGTACACAGTCATGGGCAGAGAACCTTGATGTACTCTTTACTTTCCGTGGTATTCCGTGTCTTTACTACGGTTCTGAGCTTGAGTTCCAGAAGGGTGTTCCTATGGATGTTGGTCCTAACGCACCTCTTGCAACAACAGGTCGTGCATACTTCGGTGACTACCTCGAGGGCGACGTAACAGCTACAGACTTTGGTACATATACTAATGCAAGCGGTGCTGTTGCAAGCACACTTGAAGCACCTCTCGCTGTTCATATTCAGCAGCTCAACCAAATCAGAAGAGCAGTTCCTGCACTTCAGAAGGGTCAGTATACAAGAAGCAAGACTTATGTTGACGGTAATATGGCATTCATTCGCCGTTACACACAGGGCGCTACAGACAGCCTTGCTTGTGTAACTATCTCAGGCGGTGCTACATTCAAGAACCTTCCTAACGGTAAGTATATTGATGCAGTTACAGGCGATGTTAAGTATGTTACAGACGGCACACTTACAGTATCTTCTGTTGGTAGGGCTAATATGAGAGTTTATGTTTGCTGTGCAGACGGTTTCACCGGCATTGACGGTCAGATCGGTACTAACGGTACATATCTCAAGTAATAAAATAATGTTGTTTTTACGGAGCAGGTTTTCCTGCTCCGTTTTTTTGTCAAAATGAAGGATTGTCATTTTTTATCCGTCAAAATTCGGGACAATTATGGGTATATATTCGTAATACTGCGTTGCAATGAATAAGAAAACAGAAAATTATGCAAGTTCTACATATAAGAGTGAAAATAGATGTGACACTTCTGCAAGAATTGTACCTTTTCTTTTTTTAAAAAATGTGCTATAATACATAAAATATAGTTTCAATTTATTGTGAATTTTAAAAGGGAGTGTTTTTTATGACAAACAACGAGTATTCGGATGTTACACCGCAGATTCATGCGCTGGCTCAAAAAATGGCCCATAACTCCGTTATTGATACAGATTTATACAGTAAGTACAATGTAAAAAGAGGTCTCCGTGACCTTGACGGTAAGGGCGTTCTCACTGGTCTTACAGATATTTCTACAATCACACAGAATAAGCTTGTTGACGGAAAGCTTGTTCCTTGCGAGGGTGAACTTCGTTACAGAGGCTATAATGTAAAGGATATCGTTGACGGTATTCTTGAGGATGACCGTTTCGGTTTTGAAGAGGTTACATACCTTCTTCTCTTTGGCGATATGCCCAACGAAGAGCAGCTTAAAGACTTTAAGAAGCTTCTTGTTCAGTACAGAACCCTTCCTCAGCACTTTGTTCGTGATGTTATACTCAAAGCCACAAGTAACGATATGATGAACTCAATAGCAAGAAGTGTTCTCACACTTTTCTGCTATGATAAGAACGCTAACGATACATCTATAGATAATGTTTTAAGACAGTGCATACAGCTTATCTCTGTATTTCCGCTTTTGTCGGTTTACGGCTATCATGCATATAATCACTATCAGCGTGATAACAGCCTTTATATTCACCGTGCAGAGCCTACAATGTCAACAGCCGAGGTTATTCTGTCGCTTCTTCGTCCCGACAGACACTACACTCCGCTTGAAGCAAAGGTTCTTGATATGGCGCTCATTCTCCATATGGAACACGGCGGCGGTAACAACTCAACATTCACAACTCATGTTGTAACATCTTCAGGCACAGATACATACTCGGCAGTAGCTGCGGCACTTGCGTCACTTAAAGGTCCTAAGCACGGCGGTGCAAATGTTAAGGTTTACTATATGTTTGAGGATCTCAAAAAGCATGTTAAGGACTGGGAAGACGAGGACGCTCTTGAAGATTATCTTGAGAAGCTCCTTGACAAGCAGGTTTTTGATAAAAAGGGTCTTATCTACGGTATGGGTCACGCAGTTTATACAATTTCCGACCCCCGTCAGCAGATTCTTCACGGTGCTGTTAAAAAGCTTGCGCTTGCCGAAGGTCACAATGATGAATTTGACCTTTATGAGAGAGTTGAAAGACTGGCTCCGAAGGTTATCGGCAGAAAGCGTAAAATCTACAAGGGAGTTGCCGCAAATGTCGATTTCTACAGCGGACTTCTTTACAGTCTTCTTGATATTCCGTGTGAGCTTTATACTCCGCTTTTTGCAACAGCCCGTATCACCGGTTGGAGCGCACACAGACTCGAGGAGCTTATCAACTGCGGTAAGATTATCCGTCCTGCATATATGAGCATTTCAGAAAACAAGGAATATGTTGATTTGAAAGACAGGTAATACGGCGAGCCGCCGTTCCCCGTTCGAGAAGTTAGTTTTACAAGTGCGAGAGTTAAATTGCCCGAGCATATGGAAAATTGAAAGTTAAAAATTAAAGTCGGGCGACAGTTTGCAAAATGCAAATCATTGTCGCCCGACCGTTTTTTATATATGAAATTAACTGTTTAATCGAAGGGGTAGCCATGCGACCGCCATTTGTTTTGGTTGTAAAACCAAAACAAGCCGTAGGGGCGTTCATCGGACGCCCACAAGTAAATACACAATATTTATGTTAAACCAAAATATATAAATGTCGCAAAATAATTGTCATACTGTAGCGGCGAACCTCGTTCGCCATTCGAATCAATTGCAAAATTGATTCGATTTAGTACAAACTATTTTTTATTAACATAGCATTTTATATAACAAAAGCTGTGTATGTTCGTTTTGGCTTTACAACCAAAACGATTGGTAGCCTTGCGACCGCCGCCTGTGGCGGATAAAGGGAGCAGAGCGCTGTTTGAAATAACGAGCAAAAGGAAGCACATTTATGTGCAACGCATTGCGACTATATTTCAGACGGGAGAACACGGTTCGCCGCTACATCTACATTGGAATACACGATTTTCATCATATCAAAACATATGTGTTTAAACAAAGCCATTCATCAAGCGGGCGGATAATATCCGCCCCTACGGAATTGTGCGAACGGTTGCAATGTTACGCTCGGGCATAATATGTTTTTTTACATTACAAACTGTCTTCCCGACATTAATTTTCCATTTTCCATTTTCAATTTTACATTTAATTAAAACTGTCTGCACGAACTGGGTACGGCGGCTCGCCGTGCGGGCGTCCGATGAACGCCCCTACGGAATTGTGCGAACAATTACAACGCTACGCTCGGGCATAATATGTTTTTTTACATTACAAACTGTCTTCCCGACATTAATTTTCAATTTTCAATTTTACATTTAATTAAAACTATCTTCACGAATAGGGAACGGCGGCACGCCGTCACACCGTCACGCCGTGCAACAGCAGGTTGCTTGTGAAAAATCACGCTTTGCATTATAATATAAGCAAGAGGTGACGGCTATGGATACAAAAGAAATTTTATTGAAATTAAGAACAAAATCTGGCTTTTCTCAGGATGAGCTGGCTGAAAAACTGTTTGTAACAAGACAGGCGGTTTCTCGTTGGGAAAACGGCGACACGGTTCCGAATACGGAAACATTAAAACTGCTCTCAAAGCTTTATAATGTGTCAATCAATACCCTGCTCGGTTCACCCCGAAAATTGATATGTCAATGTTGCGGTATGCCGTTGGAAGATGAGATTATCAGTAGAGAAAAAGACGGCTTTATGAACGAAGACTACTGCAAGTGGTGCTATGCCGACGGAAATTATATGTACAGCGATATGGACGATTTGATTGATGTCTGCGTCAAAAATATGGCAAACGAGGAACATTCCGAAAAAGAGGTGCGCGAGTATCTGATGAGAACACTCCCGAAGCTCGACTATTGGAAAAGATATAAGGAACTCGGCGGAAACAAGGCTTTTGAGGAATTTAAAAATACTCTGATTGACGAGATAAATGCCTTGAATGTTGTGGGTATGTCAAAACTTACAAAGCTGAATGCGCTTGTCGGAAGTTATGTCAATCTTGGATACAGACTTCCGAATGGCAACAAGGTTAAGTTTTTGGATGACAACGCAACATATCTCGGAAATCAGCTTGAATGTGAGTTCGGCGGTGACAGATATTTCGGAATTGTCGCAAATACGGATTTCATCCTGATTTCAACTTATGAAGAAAATGTAAAAAATCCCGAACTTGTTTTGTACAAGAAAAGATAATAAAATAACAGACAAAGAGGTGTCGGCAATTTGCGGCACCTCTTTTTGCGGTTTAAATTATTGAAAAGTCAGAACAAGGTAATCCCGAACATATGCAGTACCCACAAAACAGCTCCGAAAACAGCCGATGCGGTAATTCCGTAAACTATGACAGGTCCTGCAATGATGAACAGCTTTGCGCCGAGTCCTGCAACATATCCCTCGGATTTAAACTCAATCGCAGGCGAAGAAACCGCATTTGCAAAGCCTGTAATCGGAACAAGCGTACCTGCGCCGCCGTGTTTTGCAATTTTGTCGTACACACCGATTGCCGTCAGCAAAATTCCTATGAAAATCAGCGTTACCGAAGTCAGCGTTTTTGCATCATCTTTGCCGATGTCAAGCAATGAATAGCTGTCGGTCAAAATCTGTCCGATAAGACAGATGAAACCGCCGATGAAAAATGCCTTAGTCCCGTTCACAAAACATTTACTTTTCGGTGAATTATTTTTCACAATCGTACTGTATTCTTTTTTTGAAATCATAAAATGCCGCCTTTGTACCAAAAATAAAGTTTGTATTTATTTTTACCGCATAAATTTCAATTATGTTTGAATTATCACTTTATTTTTTTTGACTGCTGTAGTATAATTATTAGTATGTACAGCTATGTAAAACGAAATGAGGGCAAAGTAATGGAGCATTATCTTGATAACAGTGCAACTACTAAGGTGTCGCAAGGCGCGGCAGAAAAAGCGTTTGAGATAATGACCGAAAATTACGGCAATCCCTCGTCACTTCATTTGCGTGGAATGTATGCCGAGCAGGAGCTTGTAAAGGCTCGAAAAGAGGTTGCCGGAAGGCTCGGTGCAACTGCCGATGAAATTTATTTCATAAGCGGCGGTACAGAGGCAAACAATCTTGCAGTTTTCGGCGTTGCCGAGGCTAAAAAACGCAGAGGCAGGCGGATTGTTGTGTCTGCCGTTGAACACAGCAGTATTATGGAATCTGCGAAAAAGCTTGAGGATAACGGCTTTGATGTTGTCCGTATTATGCCCCGTGAGGACGGCACAATTCACAAGGAAGATGTGCTTGAAAATGTTGACGAAAACACAATTCTTGTGTCTGTAATGTGCGTCAACAACGAAACGGGCGCAATTATGAATATTTCGGGTATTTTTTCCGCTGTTAAGGCGAAGAACAGCGATGTAATCTGCCACACGGACGCCGTTCAGGCTTTCGGTAAAATCTCGCTTTCCGCATCAAAACTTCATGCGGATTTAATCAGCGTGAGCGGTCACAAAATCCATGCCCCGAAGGGTGTGGGCGCAATCTTCGTGAAAAAGGGTGTACGGCTTGTTCCGCTTCACTACGGCGGAGAGCAGGAGAAAAAGCTCCGCCCCGGTACAGAGGCAATTCCGCTGATTGCCGCAATGGGAGTTGCGTGCAGTGAATTTAACATAGATAAAAATTACGATTATGTTTCAAAGCTTAACAGCTACGCAAAGGAAAAGCTGCTTAAAATTGACGGAGTGGTTCTCAACTCTCCCGAAAATGCGCTTCCGTATGTGCTGAATATCTCGGCAGGAAAAGTCAGGAGCGAAACGATGCTGCATTTTCTCGAAAATCTCGAAGTTTATGTATCATCGGGAAGTGCCTGTGCAAAGGGCAAACCGAGTTATGTGCTTGAGTCAATGAATATCGGTCGTGACCGTGCCGACAGCGCACTGAGAATCAGCTTTTCAAAGCTGAATACGGAGGAAGATATTGACGCACTTTGTGAAGGTATTGAAAAGGGACTGAAAACCCTTGCCCACAAATAGGAATAGTATGAATACATATTTAAAATAAAGGAATACATTTTATGAAGGAAATTTTACTTTTGAAAGACGGCGAAATCGTTCTTAAGGGACTTAACCGCCGTTCGTTTGAGGATGTTCTCAAAAAGAACCTTAAACACGCGTTGAGGAGTGCCGGTCGTTTTGAGATTACATCGGCACAGTCCACAATTTATGTAAAACCGCTTGATGATGATGCAGACCTTGAAAAGGCTTGCGAAATCGTTTCGAGGGTGTTCGGAATCATCGCTTTTTCAAGAGCCGCCGTTTGTGAAAAAACAATCGAATCCGTTCTTGAAACCGCCCCGAAATATCTTGAAAATCAGCTTAACAATATTAAAACCTTCAAGGTTGAGGCAAAGAGAAGCGACAAAAAATTTCCGCTCAAATCTCCCGAAATTTGCAGAGAGGTCGGCGGTGAAATTCTTTCAAAGTTTCCGCATCTCAAGGTTGATGTTCACAACCCCGACCTTGTTGTAAATGTTGAAATCCGTGACTTCGGCGCTTATGTTCACGGCGAACCGATAAGAGGAGCAGGCGGCATTCCTGTCGGCACAGGCGGCAGAGCCGCAATCCTCATCAGCGGAGGTCTTGACTCCCCCGTTGCCGCTTATATGATGGCAAAAAGAGGTATCAGGCTTACTGCAATTCACTTTGCAAGTCCGCCTTACACAAGCCCCAGAGCAGAAGATAAGGTTGTCAGACTTCTCCGCAGAGTCAGCAGATATGCAGGCGATATGGTTATGTACACCGTGCCGTTCACAAAGCTGCAGGAGAAAATCAAGGACGAATGTCCCGAGGAGCTTTTCACAATCATTATGCGCCGTCTGATGATGCAGATTTCCGAAAGAATTGCCGAAAAGTACGAATGTCAGGCACTTATCACAGGTGAAAGCCTCGGTCAGGTTGCAAGCCAGACAATCGGTGCGCTTTCGTGTACAGATGAGGCGACCGATATGCTCGTGTTCAGACCGCTCATAGGTATGGATAAGCAGGAGATTATCGACATTGCCTATAAGATTGACACCTACGATATTTCAATTGAACCGTATGAGGACTGCTGTACCGTGTTTACACCGAAGCACCCCCGTACAAGACCTGTTCTCAAATATGTAAAAGAGGCTCAGGAAAAGCCGAACTTCGGACCTCTTGTTGAGGAGGCTCTTCAGAACCTAAAAGTTACAAGAATTTCGGCTGATGATGAATAAAACTGATTGAAAGGGGAATTGACATGGATGTTGAGATTTTTTCCTTAACGGGCAAAAATTCCGCTGACCTTTCTCAAACAAGCGGTGAAATTGCAACAAAGCTTGAACAAAACGGCTTTTCCGTAACCAAAGTAAAAAGCGTTTCACCTTCATATTCTAAAATTATTTCTGCACTTAACGAGCTTGCGAAAAGCGAAAAAGCGCCTGATCAGGTTGTGATTGCAGAGGCTCTTACAACAAAGGACAGCACATCGTTTCGCAAAAAGTTTGCCGAGGTTGTTGCGGCATCCGAGAAGTATGAGAATACTCCCGTGCCGAAGGACTATTGGCGAAAGAGAAATCTTGATTTTCTCAATGCCAAAAAGCGTAAGGCAGACAAGGAAGAGATGGAACAGCTCGAGGACAAGTACAGAATGTTCCGCAAAAAGTCAAGAGTTTTCAGCCTTAAGGATATGGGCAGCGGTTATCGCGGCTACTGTTTTATATACCGTGGTATTCAGGTTGCAGTTCTTCCGAAATCATCGCTTGCAGGCGAAAATCCTGAGGATATGGTGTGCCTTGCTTGTATCCGCACGAGGTCTAATTTTGAAAATTCGCAGGAGGATTATCCGAACGGCTTCAGCAATCAGGAATTTGTACCTGCAAAAACAGGCTTTGTCAACAACTATATTCCTTTGCGCGGTGACGGAGCAAAGGAGGTTACACGAAAATGCGTTGTAATGGTTTCGTTCCTTGTGTTCCTTACGGCACTTTCGCTGTTGTTCTACAATATGATTTACCTCAGCCTGAGAAATGCCGAGCTTAACGGAGAAATTCAGCGAATTGCTCACAGTGTCGATGACTCCGACACAACCCCTGCAAAGAAAAAGGACGATACAATCAACTGGGATAAGCTTTTGAAAATCAACGATGAAATTGTCGGCTGGATTCAGATGAAGGATACCCACATTGACTATCCTGTTTTGTGGCATAAGGCAGACAGCACACCGCAGCAATATTACCTTAACCACAACTACAAGAATGAGTGGGACGGCTTCGGCAGTGTGTTTGTTGACTACCGTTCAACAAAGGGTACAGACGGCAAGAACCTTGTTCTTCACTCACACCACATTCAGGACGGTTCAATGTTCGGTGATCTTATGAAGTTCGGCGGAACAACAGGGGATCTCGATTTCTACAAAGAAGTTCCGACCTTCCGCTTTGACACCCCAAAGGGCAAGGGTACTTATAAGATTATCTCTGTGTTCAAGACAAACACTCTTACCGCACACGGCGAGTTCTTCAACTATATGATAAGCGACTTTGAAAATGACAAGGATTTTATGAACTATGTCTACAATGTTCGTATTCGTTCGCTGTTTAACTGTCCTGTTGATGTAAATGAGGATGATGAGCTTGTTACGCTTTCAACCTGTTCGTATGAGTTCACAAATTTCAGAACAGTAATTGTTGCAAGAAAGGTGAGAGCAGGTGAATCAACAAAGGTTGATGTAAAAAAGGCATCTCTCAACAAGAATGCTGTATGGCCGCAGGTTTATTATTCATCCTACGGCGGTACAAGACCGACTGTTACAGACTTTGACACAGCCTACAAAAAGGGTCAGATTACTTGGTATGACGGAGACTACGGCTTTAAAAATCAGAAAGTAACTCCGAAAACAACGGAGTCAACAACCGCAACCGACAAAAAGGGTCAGACTGTAACAAAGAAGCCGCAGCCTACAACTCAGGCAAAGGTTTATTGCAATGTAACCTTCATTAACTATGACGGTTCTGTATTGTCAAAGCAAAAGGTTGAGTACGGAAAGTCGGCGGTTGTGCCTAAGACCATACCGAAAAAACCGAGTGATGAGTATTACGATTATACTTTTGAGGGTTGGGATACTACCTATGACTATACAAAGGTAACGGCTAATTTGAGCATTGCACCGAAATTTAAGGCAACGCTGAAACCCGAATACGCAAACGCACAGTAGGAGGACGGAAAATGAATTGCAGGCTTGTTTTTTTCGCTGCTCGCAAAACCTCGTTTTGCGAAAGAGCTTTGCAAAAGTCCTTTTCGGAGCTTGATCTTGAGCTTGTCAAAACCTGTTTTGCAACCGATTCCGAACAACTCGGGGTCGAGCTTACAGACGCTTTTAAAAAGCTGAATGTCGTGTTTGTTGTCGGCGGACTCGGATTTGACGATGAAAAGGGGATAAAGAGCATAATCTCGCGTGCATTGTGCGAAACCCCTGTTAATGACTGCAAAAAGCTGAAAAATGAATACGGTGACGACGGTTATGTCATCAGAGCCGCAAACCAGCTGCTTGTTCTTCTGCCCGACGAACCCGCTCAGATTGAAGAGATTATGCACGGTCCGCTTAAGAAGTATATTATGGCAAACTCGGTAATGCAGCAGTATTAAGGCTGACAGTGAAAAGTGAACAGTTAAAAAGCTAAGTAAAACGATATAATCCCCTTAAAGCAGACGCTTGAAAAGATAAAATTTCAAGGACGCTTTAAGGGGATGTTTTTGTGTCAAAAAAGCTGTAAAATCTAAACTTGCGGCAGAAAAAGCTCAGGTTCAAATCGGGAAAAGGAGAAATTCATAATGAAGAAAAGCCGTACAAGAGAAACGGGCAAAAGACGGTGCGTATGATTTCAAACCGGAGAAAACGCCATTTGCAGCATTTATAAATCAATTAAAAAACTCCGCCGTTTTTTGCAGGCATACATTGAATCTCCTTAACTTATGTTTATTACTCCTATTTCAACTTGATTATTGATTCTGGGGATGAATACGTGGTTGCTCAGACCTGCGCAGACAATCATTTTTGTGCCGTCAAGGTCAAATTCGCCTTTGTCATATTTCGGAAAAAGTCCCTGATTCGGAGCGATTACTCCGCCGATGAACGGCAATTGAATCTGTCCGCCGTGGGTGTGACCGCAGACGATTAAATCTATGTCGGTCTTTTTTGCATCCTCGGCAATGTATTCGGGCTGGTGGTGCAGAAGAATTGTGAAATTGTTCTTTGCTTTTTCGGCAAATTCTTCCCAAAGTGTTCTTGAAGGAACATCGTCATCGGGAGTGTAGAACTCATAATAAGGGTAATCGCTCATTCCGCCTATTAGCACGCTTTTGCCGTTTTTTGTGAATTTTATATATTCATCGTCAAGCAATACAGCGCCTGTTGAGTCAATCTCACTTTTAAAGTCTGTGCCAAATTCGGCGGCATTGTCACGCTCATGGTTGCCGAGACAGCAGTATGTGGGCGCAATATCCGCAAGCTTTTCAAGCACATCCTTCATTTTCGTTGTGTCGGGATCGCTACGGTTGACCATATCTCCGCAAACCGCGATAAAATCGGGATTCTGTTCCTTTACAAGCTCTGCAAGGTCTGCGTTCTTTTCACCATACTCCTTGTTGTGCAAATCCGTGATGACAACAAATTTCAGCTTTGCGTCGTTCTTTGTGTTGTTTACGCTGTAATTTGTGATTGCAATTGTGTTGTCACAGTAAACGCCCCATATTACGAGAGTCACAAACAGCGCAAGTATTATTGCTCCGATAATTATAAAAAACTTTTTCATTCAATTCACCGTTCATATTTAGTATGGTATTATTTTAGGCTCGTTTTGTGCGGTTGTCAACAAATGTGTGTCGAACAAGTCTGATTATTACTGTTTCTTGTGCTTCGGTTGTCGGGATTTTAAATTGATTTAGGAATTGCTTTGTTTGACATTCCTTTTGCACTGTTGTATAATGAATCATAATTGTATTTATATGTTACTCGGGAAATTTACACAAAGTTAAACAGAAGAGGTATGGGTTATGAAGAAGATTAATTTGCGTAAGATGTTTCTGGCTCTCGCAGATGTGTTTATTATCGTTGTCAGCGGTATTCTTGCAAATTACATTCTCTCACTTGTCGGTTACATAGGCACTGCTGCAAGCAAAGGACTGTTGAGTTATATCGTTATCAACCTTGTAATGTGTCTGTTTACACTTTATATAAGCGGAACATATTCAAAATTGTGGCGATACTTTAACGCAAAGGACTATATTGTGTGCGGAACTGCCGTCTTTTCCGGGTTTACGCTCGGCTTTGTAATCTCGTTGTTTTTGCAGATTCCGCAGAGAAAGATTTTTTGTATAGTATATTTCGCAATAGCCCTTGTCGGAATTCTTGCATTCCGTTTTGTTTTCAGAAAGGCTTTTCTTGACCTTACCGAGGCAGGAAGGGCAGAGGGCGGAGAGCGCACCCTTATTGTGGGCGCAGGCAATGCCGGCAGAATGATTATCCGTGAAATTCACAATGCGAATGAGCAGAATGATGTTAATAACCCGTCAAAAAATATTATTCCGGTATGCTTTGTCGATGATGATTTGAAAAAGCTGAATCAGAAAATCGAGGGAATCCCCGTTGTCGGAACCTGTCCCGAAATTGTTAAAATATGTGATGAATACCGCATAGACAATATTATAGTTGCAATTCCGTCATGTGAGGAAGAAGAGAAGAGGAAGATTCTTGACTACTGTTCCGCAACAGAGTGCAAAATCAAGATTATCCCTTATCTCGGTGAGCTTTTGTTTGATGACGGGCATACACAGCTTATTTCACAGGCAAAGGAAATCAAGATTGAGGATCTTCTCGGCAGAAAACCGATTGAGTTTGACCGCAAGGAGATTCATGACCTTATCAACGGAAAGATTTGTCTTGTTACAGGCGGCGGCGGTTCAATCGGCAGTGAGCTTGTAAGACAGATTGCAAAGAATGATCCGAAACAAATCATCATTGTTGATATCTACGAAAACAACGCATATGACATTCAGCAGGAGCTTGTGCTTGAATACGGCACAAAGCTCAACCTTGTAACGCTTATTTCATCGGTTCGTGATTACGACAAAATGGAGCTTATCTTCAAGACATATCGCCCCGAACTCGTATTCCACGCTGCCGCTCACAAGCATGTTCCGCTTATGGAAACCGTTCCCGAGGAGGCTGTAAAAAACAACATCTTCGGCACATTCAATGTTGCAACCCTTGCAGAAAAGTACAAGGCAAAGAAGTTTGTTATGATTTCAACCGACAAGGCTGTTAATCCGACAAATGTTATGGGCGCAACAAAGCGTGCGTGTGAGATGATTATTCAGTACAAGGCGCAGCACAGCACCGATACCGAATTTGTAACAACAAGATTCGGTAATGTTCTCGGCTCAAACGGCTCGGTTATTCCGCTGTTTCGCCGTCAGATTGAAAACGGTGCGCCCGTTACCGTAACACATCCCGATATTATCAGATATTTTATGACTATTCCCGAGGCTGTTTCGCTTGTTCTTGAGGCAGGTGCAATGGCAAAGGGCGGTGAGATTTTTGTTCTTGATATGGGTGCTCCCGTCAAGATTACAACCCTTGCCGAGAACCTTATCAGAATGTACGGTAAGGTTCCGTACAAAGATGTTCCGATTATTTTCACGGGACTTCGTCCGGGTGAAAAGCTTTTTGAGGAGCTTCTTATGGACGAAGAAGGTCTTAAGTCAACACAGAACAAGAAAATTTTCATAGGAAATCAAATTAAAATAGACGAAACAGATATGCTGTCAAAGCTTGAGGTTCTTAAAAAGACCGCAGAAAACAATGACAGTGAAAAGACAGTTGAACTTTTGGCAGAACTTGTACCTACTTTTTGCCACAAGGTCAATGATTAACCGAAAAGGAGAAATTTTATGTGCGGTATTGTAGGTTATGTAGGACCTAAGGATTGCAGTGAGGTGCTTGTTAATGCTCTCACAAAGCTTGAATACAGAGGCTATGACTCGGCAGGTATTGCGGTTTTTGATAACGGAGAAATCAAGACCGTAAAGACCAAGGGTAAGCTTCAGGACTTAAAGGATAAGCTTGCAGAGGTCGGTACTCCGAAAGGTCATGTCGGCATAGGTCACACCCGTTGGGCAACCCACGGCGAGCCTTCGGATGTAAACTCACATCCACACAGCGGTGCAAGGGTTACAATCGTTCACAACGGTATTATTGAAAACTATATGGAGCTTAAAGACTTCCTCATCTCAAAGGGAAGAACTTTTTTAAGCGACACAGATACAGAGGTTGTTGCTCAGCTCCTCGACTATAAATACAACGGAAATCCGCTTGAAACAATCGACAGCGTAATGGCTGAGCTTAAGGGTTCGTTTGCACTCGGAATTATGTTCAAGGATTTCCCTGACAGAGTTTTTGCGGTTCGCCGTGAAAGTCCTCTTATCGTAGGCGTTGCAGAGGGCGAGTGCTTTATTGCATCCGATGTTCCCGCAATTCTTCAGTACACAAGGGATTATTATCTTCTTGACCATGATGAAATCGTAACACTTTCACCTGACGGTGTTTCGTTCGTTGACGAACACCTTGATCCGATTGAAAAGGAACTTCAGACAGCCGACTGGGATATGGAGGCTGCCGAAAAGGGCGGTTATCCGCACTTTATGATTAAGGAAATCAACGAACAGCCCGAGGCTATCAGAACAACGATTATGCCGAGAATCAAAGAGGGACTTCCGTTTCTTGAGGAATGCGGCATCACAACAGAAACAATCAAGGATTTCAAAAATATCACAATTGTTGCCTGCGGTACTGCCATGCACGCGGGTATGGTCGGCAAGTATGTTATTGAGGATCTCGCAAGAGTTTCCGTAAATGTTGACATTGCGTCCGAGTTCCGTTACAGAAATCCGATTGTAGGCGAGGGCGACCTTGTAATCATCATTTCACAGTCGGGCGAAACAGCCGACAGTCTTGCCGCAATGCGTCTTGCAAAGCAGAAGGGTGCAAAAACTCTTGCAATCGTAAACGCAAAGGGCAGTTCAATTGCCCGTGAGGCGGATATGCTCATCTACACACTCGCAGGTCCCGAAATTTCCGTTCCGTCAACAAAGGCATACATCACACAGCTTTCCGTTATGTATCTCTTTGCCTTTGAGCTTGCTCTTGCAAAGGAAACAATCAGCACAGCCGAGTGCAAGCGGCTTGTTTCGGCTCTCACAAAAATGCCCGAGGCAGTTCAGTATGTAATCGACAACTGCGAGGATACCTGCAAGTTCGTTGCCACAAAGCTTGTTGCAACCGACAGCCTGCTTTACATAGGCAGAGGTCTTGACTATGCCCTTTCAATGGAGGGTTCGCTCAAGCTCAAAGAGGTTTCATACATTCACTCAGAAAGCTATGCCGCAGGCGAGTTAAAGCACGGCACAATTTCGCTTATTGACGAGGATGTTCCCGTTATTGCCGTTGCAACTCAGACAGGTATTATCCCCAAGACAATCAGCAATGTTGTTGAGGTTAAGTCAAGAGGCGCAAAGGTTATTCTTGTCTGCACAGACGCCTGTGCAAGAGAACTCAAGGACGGTGTTGCGGATTATGTTATCGAAATTCCGCATACAGACGAGCTTCTTATGCCGATTACAGCGGTTGTTCCGCTCCAGATTCTTGCTTATTACACATCAATCAACAGAGGTATTGATCCCGATAAGCCAAAGAACCTTGCAAAATCCGTTACCGTAGAATAAAATGGTGCTTTATGTTCGGGAAGAGAGTCCGAAAAATGCGAGGGCTGAGCTGCCCGAGCGGCAGTCTTGTTTTTAATTGAAAATTGAAAATTGCGGTCGGCGGTGTGCCGCCGCAGTTCTTTTGAGATTATAGTTAGATAAAAAAATTGCATTGATGCCCGATATGGCATTGATGCAATTTTTGCTTTATATGAAAGTTAATGCCTGACTGTAGGGTCTTTGCCGGATAACAGTATTTTATTTTTCAAACAACTCAGGGTGCATTCTGCTGTAGTGAAAAATATACTGTTGGGCGATGCCTGCGTACTGACCGAAACTGTCACCGCTCATATTCGGGAACAGCTTTTCCATTGCCCGCTTCATCCACACATCAATCGGGAAAGCCTCAATCCTGTGCATACCGAAAAGAAGCGTGCAGTCGGCTACCTTTTTGCCGACTCCCGTAATTTTCATAAGCTCTGTTCTTGCGTCCTCATAATCAAGTGTGAAACAGCTGTTAAGGTTCACATCACCGCTTGAAACCTTTTGTGCCGCATCAATAATGTAGCGGTTGCGAAATCCTGCCCTGAGCGGTGCAAGGTCATCGGGCGAGAGCGTGGCAAGTGTTTCCGCTGTCGGAAACGCATATTCCCCGTCGGCAAGCCGTGTGCCGAAGTTTTCGCACAAACGCTCAACTATGCCCTTGATTCGCTTGATGTTGTTGTTCTGCGAAATAATGAATGTGCAGAGCGTTTCAAACGGTTCTTGCCTCAAAATTCTTATGCCGGGGGCATACTTTGCCGCCTCGTTCAGAACGGGGTGAATTGTGCTGATTTCTTCACGGATTTTTCTGTAATCAAGTGCAAAATCAAAGTAGCTGTACCAAATATTCTTGAAATCGTCAGCCGTTGCATTTTCAATGTACATATCGGTTTTGTCAAGTTTGACGCTCACGCTTTTGCCGTAAGCAACACCGTGGAATGAACCGTCAGCCTGCGGCTTCCAACGAAAGCTCTGACCGCAGTCGAGAGTCTGCGCAAGGTCAAGGTCATGCACATCGGTTACTTTGATTTTGTTGTTAAGTTCAATACATTCCATAATTTTCACCGCCGAAATTTTCTTAATAAAGTATATCACATTCGGTAGATTTATGATATACTAAATTTTAAATTACAGCCTCATCGGGGAGCCGATGCCGGACGGTTAAGGATAAAACATTGCATTTTGATATTGAAATGAAATTGTATTTGCAAAATTTCCGATATAATGTGTTTATAAAAAATTTGCAGGGCGTTAAGCTTTTGAGCTTCACGGTACTGCAAATCGAAGGAGTGACAATATGAAAACCGATAAAGTAATAACCGCAACGGTTGAATATTTTGGAAGTGACAGGAAAAGAATTCACCATTTTCTCAAGGTTTATTCATTCGCAAAGACAATCGGCGAAAGCGAAAATCTCTCCGCCGACGAACAGGAGCTTCTTGAAATCTCCGCAATCGTTCACGACATCGGCATAAAGGTCAGCGAAGAAAAGTATAATTCTTCCGCAGGAAAATATCAGGAGCTTGAAGGACCCCGTGAAGCTGAAAAGTTGCTTGTCGCTCTCGGCTACGAAAAAACATTTATTGACAAAGTTTGTTACCTTGTGGGACACCACCACACCTATGAAAATATTGATTCTCTGCCATACAGAATTTTGGTTGAAGCCGACTTTCTGGTAAACCTTTATGAGGACAATTCAAGCCGCCGTGCCGCAGAGCAGGCATATGAGAAAATTTTCCGTACAAAATCGGGAAAAAATCTGCTGAAAATAATGTTTTTAACCCCCTAAAACTGTACTCATTCACCATAGTGTTTTAAGCGTGAAAAAGTGGTGTAAAAAGTGGGTTAAAACGCTTGACAATGCCCTTAAAAAGTGTTATTTTAATGGTGTTGGTTATATGATTATAAAAGTGAATAAATGACAGTATACAAGGATGTATGACGATTTTTTCAAGGAGCTGACCTTACCGGGCGTCTGCTTGGAATTGAGTCGGCATTTTTTTGTGTCATATACAAAATTCAGTATTAATTATCATTATCGGAGGTTTTACAGTAATGAGAGAAGAATGGACAAATTTTGCAGGTGGCAAATGGGAGTCCGACATTGATGTCAGAGACTTCATTCAGAGAAACTACACACCTTATGACGGCGACCAGTCTTTCCTTGAAGGTCCTACAGAAGCAACAGACAAGCTTTGGGGCGAGCTTAAGGAACTCCAGAAGGAAGAAAGAGCCAAGGGCGGCGTTCTTGATATGGAAACTGAGGTTGTAAGCGGCATCACAGCTTACGGCGCTGCATATCTTGATAAAGACCTTGAAAAGGTTGTAGGTCTTCAGACAGACAAGCCTCTCAAGCGTGCATTTATGCCTTACGGCGGTATTAAAATGGCTGAGCAGTCATGCCAGATGTATGGCTACACTCCAAGCCCTAAACTCCACGAAATCTTTACAAAATATCACAAGACTCACAACCAGGGTGTATTTGATATCTACACTCCCGAGATGAAGCTTGCCCGTCACAACAAGATTCTTACAGGTCTTCCCGATACATACGGCAGAGGCAGAATCGTCGGTGACTACAGAAGAGTTGCTCTTTACGGTATTGACCGTCTTATCGAAGGCAAGAAAGAGGACTTTGCAGAAACAAACCGTCAGGGTATGAGAAGAGGCGACTTCCAGCTTCGTGAAGAAATCGCCGATCAGATTCGTGCTCTTAACGATATGAAGGAAATGGCACTTTCTTACGGCTTTGATATTTCACAGCCTGCTAAGAATGCCGCAGAAGCAGTTCAGTGGCTCTACTTCGGCTACCTTGCTGCTATCAAGACTCAGAACGGCGCTGCAATGAGCGTTGGCCGTGTATCAACATTCCTCGACATCTATATCGAGCGTGACCTTGAGAACGGTACACTTACAGAATCACAGGCTCAGGAACTTGTTGACCACTTTGTTATGAAGTGCCGTATGGTTAAGTTCGCAAGAATCGAGTCTTACAACCAGCTCTTCTCAGGCGACCCTGTATGGGCTACACTCGAAGTTGCAGGTCTTGGCATTGACGGCCGTTCAATGGTTACAAAGAACGACTACCGTTTCCTCCACACACTTGAGAATATGGGACCTTCACCTGAGCCAAACCTCACAGTTCTTTATTCTTCAAGACTTCCGGAGAACTTCAAGAAGTATGCTGCTCATATTTCAGTTACAACAAGCTCAATTCAGTACGAGAACGATGATGTAATGCGTCCTGTATGGGGCGATGATTACTCAATCTGCTGCTGCGTATCCGCAACACAGACAGGTAAGGAAATCCAGTTCTTCGGCGCAAGAGCTAACCTTGCTAAGTGCCTTCTTTACGCTATCAACGGCGGTGTTGATGAAAAGACAAAGATGCAGGTTGGTCCTGAATATACACCTATCACATCAGAGTACCTTGATTATGACGAAGTTATCAAGAAGTATGACACAATGATGGATTGGCTTGCTCACCTCTATGTAGGCACACTTAATATGATTCACTATATGCATGATAAGTACTACTATGAGGCAGCAGAAATGGCTCTTATTGATACAGATGTAAGAAGAACATTTGCAACAGGTATTGCAGGCTTCTCACATGTTGTTGACTCACTCAGCGCTATTAAGTACGCTAAGGTTAAGGTTATCCGTGACGAGGACGGCATCGCTGTTGACTTTGAAACAGAGGGCGACTTCCCAAGATACGGTAACAATGACGAGAGAGCAGATAAGATTGCCGTTGATCTTCTTAAGACATTTATGGCTAAGCTTAAGTACTGCCACACATACAGAGATTCAGAGCCTACAACTTCTATCCTTACAATCACATCAAATGTTGTTTACGGTAAGGCTACAGGTTCACTTCCTGACGGCAGAAAAGCAGGCGAGCCGCTTTCACCGGGTGCTAACCCATGCTACGGTGCAGAGAAGAACGGTCTTCTTGCTTCACTTAACTCTGTTGCTAAGCTTCCTTATGAGTACGCTCTTGACGGTATTTCAAATACTCAGACAATCAACCCGGGTGCTCTCGGACACAACGATGACGAGCGTGTTGACAACCTCGTAAATGTTATGGACGGCTACTTTGATCAGGGCGCACACCACCTCAATGTAAATGTATTCGGTACAGAAAAGCTCATTGACGCTATGGAGCATCCTGAGAAGGAAGAGTACGCTAACTTCACAATCCGTGTATCGGGTTATGCTGTTAAGTTCATCGACCTTACAAGAGAGCAGCAGCTGGATGTTATTGCCAGAACCTGCCACGACAGAATGTAATGTCGGACAACGCTGTTAAAGGCTTTGTACACTCAATAGAAACTTTTGGTTCAGTTGACGGTCCGGGTGTGAGATTTGTGATTTTTCTGAGCGGCTGCGCAATGCGTTGCCAGTTCTGCCACAATCCAGACACCTGGAAACACGATGAAAACACTGTGGAATACACCGCTGACGAACTGCTTAATAAAGCGCTTGCATACCGCCCATATTGGAAAAATAAGGGCGGTATCACAGTAAGCGGAGGTGAGCCGCTTTTACAGATTGACTTTTTGCTTGATTTGTTCAAGAAGGCTAAAAAGCAGGGCGTTAATACCTGTATTGACACAAGCGCCAACCCGTTTACAACAAAAGAGCCGTTCTATTCAAAGTGGAAAGAGCTAATGGAATATACGGATTTGCTGTTGCTTGATATAAAGCATATCGACAACGAACAGCACAAAATCCTTACAGGACAGCCAAACACCAATATTCTTGAAATGGCAAGACAGCTTTCCGATATGGGCAAGCCCGTATGGATAAGGCATGTTCTTGTGCCTGAAAGAAATGATAAGGACGAGTATCTTTTCAGACTTGCCGACTTTATCCGTTCGCTCAAGAATGTTGAAAGAGTTGAAGTTCTTCCGTATCACACACTCGGTGTGTACAAGTGGAAGGCTCTCGGTTATGACTATCCTTTGGAGGGCATTGACCCACCGTCAAAAGAGCGTGTTAAGAATGCGGAAATGATTCTTAACGGTGAAAAAACAAGAGAATAATTTTGTTTATAATATAAGGAACGGCAGTATCGCTTTTGATACTGCCGTTTTTGTTTTGATTTTTATTTGTTATTCTGCTTTTGTTGTTTCTTCTTCAGCCAAAATTGATGAATCAAAGGTGTATTCAAAGATTTTTGAGCCGTCCTTGTTGAGAAATCGTCACCGTCGGAAGAACCGACTACTACTCAGAAACAGACTGTTCAGACTGCTCCGACGGGTGAGCCTGCAACTGTCGGTACAACCTCTGCAAATCCGACTTCGGCAACAGGCGGTGCCTCAACATTGGACAGCACTCCTTCACAGCCTGATAAAAACGGCAGTGTTCAGACAGGAGTGACAGCAACGGCTGTTATGATGCTTGTTGTAATTTCGGGCGGAGTGCTTTTTGCCCTTGCAGAGCGTAAAAAGAGAATATAACACACTGACAGCCATTTGTGCAAAGATTATCAGTTGCCTATTGCAAAATTTGTAAAAAAGATATAAAATAGAACCAAACAAAAAAATATGGCTTTTTCGCTACATTATATCAATTATGAAAGAGGTGCCAGAAATGGATAAAAACAAAAAAATATTCTACACAATTATCGGTGCAGTTTCTGCACTTGCGGCTGCCGTGGCAGCACTTCTCGCTTTAAAAAAGCACAGATGTGCAGAACAGAAGCTTATTGAGGAAATTGACGATATTGTTTCCGAAAAAGAGCCCGAAGAGGCTGCAAATGAAGAACCGCAGGCAGAAGTTACAGCCGATGAGCTTGCCGAGGAAGAATAAGCAACAAGTTGTTGCACCCAATTCGGGTAGCAGTATTTGCATGTGCGAAAGTTAAATACCCGAGCGGTGCTTTCAATTAAGAATTGAAAGTTGAAAACAGAAAATGAAGTCGGCGGTGTGCCACCGCAGTCTATTCGAGAAAATAGTTTGAAAAAGGAAATGCATCAGATGCCCCAAAAGGTTCTGATGCATTTTTGCTTATATCAAATTGTATAAATGCTGCAAATCCGTTCCAATAATGTAGGGGAGAACCTTGTTCTCCCGTTCGTGTGTGACGCACACGATTGAACGCAATGCGTTCAAATTTGAATACACAGTTTCCACTATATCAAAACGCATTTCTGCGAACATAATATTTCATCAAGGCGGACGAACACGGTTCGCCCCTACAATGAATTGTACAAATGGCGGCTATACTACGCTCGGGCATAAATATTTTTTTCGCTTTGCAAACTGTCTTCACGAAAAGGGAACGGTGGCTCACCGTATTCATATGCAATATAAATTTGTGTCCCATGCCGGAATGTAGGGGTGGTGGCGAAGATAAATTTTGTAGCTTGGGTTCACGCTGTGAATATACAACGCAAGTCGGAAAATGTCTTCAAACCTGTGATATGCCGAAAAATTCAGCTTCGGTTTGCAGTTCCTCATAGTTTTCTGCATACCGACAAGAGTTTCCATATCCGCCCCCTCAACATCGGCTTTAATATAGCCTGCCGCCATTCCGCAGAGAATCGTATCGACTGTCGCAACCTTTGTTGCAACGCCCTTGTCGGCAATTGCGCTGTTGCGACCGGCCTTGTTGTTGAATATAAGCTCCGTGTTTTTGCTGTATGAGCCGAGCTGCCAAAGCGACACATTCGCCATACCCTTGCAATGAAGCTTCAGCTTTTCAAAATTTTTTGCGTTTGGTTCAAAGGCAATTATACGCTTGTACTTGCCGTTTGTGTAGTGCAGAAATTCGTCAATCGTGTCGCCGTTGTATGCGCCGAGGTCAACATAGCTTTCGTTTTCACCAAGATTCAGAATGTTGGCGAAAGCCTCGTCCTTGTCGGTTGTGACAGGGGGGAGAAGGTCAATTCTGCCGGTGAAGTAGAATTTCAGAATGTTTTCGTAAACCTTTTTTGAAAGGTCGTCGGCAAGCAGACTGTATGCACTTTCAATTTGCTCCTTGTTTTCGTTGATAAAATCACCGTCAAAAAGACTGTCGCCAAAAACAGGAACAGAGGGGACAAGCGTTTCGTGCTTTTCGGAAATTTTCGTAATGTGTGCCATAACATCAGGGAGCTGGCTTGCAAAGCAGAGGGCGATAATAACATCACCTAATTCTGCCTCAACATCGGAAAGCTTTTTAACCGTAAAACCGTGGAATTTTTGACCGCGCACGAAATCGTCGCTTGCAATAACGGCAGACGCTTTAATTCCGTAACGGTCAAATGCGGCAAGAACCTTATCAGCACCGTCACCCATTCCGTAAAGCACAACAGGCTTTGCGGAATTTTTTAGTTGTTCCCATACAGATATTTCGTTTTTTAAAAGTTCGGCTATATTAAACATAATGATACTCCAATTAGTGTATATGGCATTGTAATTGTTTTCGCAATGAACGCCCCTACGGGTTTGCAAAGCAAAAAAAGTATAAAAAAACGCCCACCCTATTGGGTGGACACTTTATATGTCGGCATCTCCCTATTTTTCCGGGCCGTCACCAGCCAAGTATCTTCGGCACCACTGAGCTTAACTTCTGTGTTCGGTATGGGAACAGGTGGACCCTCAGCGTCATCAACACCAACTTATTAACTTTTGTTTCTCTCTTGAGAACAGTATTGATTATACTACTGGCTGCACCAAATGTCAACACTTTTTTTAAAAAAATTTAAAAATTCTTTTAAAACCTTGAAAAGCCCGTATTTATCCCGATTTATCGCCGTTTTAACCGTCATTGAACCCAATGTATACTTGATGCGGTGAAAAATTATACATATTTTGTCACAATAAAGTGTAAAAAATAGGTTGCCGCAGTTTTTCGTAAATTATTGACTAAACGGATAAAAATGTGTACAATTAAATAGATTAGAATAGATTGGGATGTTTAGAATGAATAATGTAAATAAGTGTAAAATGCTTTTGTCATCACTCTCTGTATTCAGAGGTATAATGAACAGAAGCGTTCCGAAAGCCTTTTATGAACTTTTGCTTTCGCTTGACAAAAAGCCTGAGGAATTTCTCGGTGCATACGGCAAGCTTTGCTCAATGCTTTGCGAAAGAGGCTGTGCGGATAAGTTCGCATTTGCAATCAGCGAAACGGCTCTTTTTGACGATAACTGTTTTGCCCGTGCCGCAACAGCCGGCAAGCAGGACGAGCTGCCCGAAAATGTTATCTCTGCTGTAAAGACAGACTGTGACGCTATTTTAACAGCCGCAGAGCTTACTTCGGACGAGGTGCTTGAAGCATATGCCTATGCCGACAAAATCAAAGAGCTTATTCCGATTCTCCCAAAGTGGCAGACGGGCAAGTGCGCTCCGTGTTTTGACGGATTTGACGGTTCACTTGACAAGCTTTCCGCTTATTATAAGGAAAACGGCTGCGGTATGTTTGCCCGTTACAAGGCATTCATCTGGCGTGACGGAGACATTCAGCCCGTTGAGCATCCTGACAAGATTGATATGGATACATTTACGGGATATGAGCGTCAGAGAAGTCAGGTTGTCAACAATACGATTTCGTTTATTCAGGGCAAGAGCTGCAACAACTGCCTGCTTTACGGTGATAAGGGTACAGGTAAAAGCTCAACGGTTAAGGCTATTGCAAACGAGTTCCGCAAAGACGGACTCCGCATTGTTGAAATGCCCAAGGACAGACTTATTGACTTTCCGCTCCTTGTTGACAAGATTGCCGCTCTTCCGCTTAAATTTATTATATTCATTGACGATCTTTCGTTCCAGCATCAGGATCAGAGCTATACAACCCTTAAAGCAGTTCTTGAGGGCGGACTTGCGGCTCGTCCCGATAATGCGTTAATCTATGCAACATCAAACCGCAGGCATCTTGTTAAGGAAAGCATTTCCGACAGAACCCACACAGTTGACGATATAAATGTTCGTGATAATATGCAGGAAAGCCTTTCGCTTTCAGACAGATTCGGTCTTGCGGTTTGTTACACAGTTCCCTCAAAGAACGATTTTCTTGAAATTGTATATTCTCTCGCAGAGCAAAGAGGCGTTAAGATGACTCATGAAGAGCTTGCCCTCGGTGCGGAGCAGTTTGCACTTTCAAGAGGCGGTCGTTCACCAAGATGCGCAAGACAGTATGTTGAATCACTGTTTTGCTGATAAAACGGAGGTAGTTTATGAAAACAAAAATAATTTCAATTGCTCTTGCAGTTGCTGTAATGCTTTCGGCAGTTGCTCTTTTGAGCGGCTGTTCTGACGGAGAGTACCCCGTTGAGGTGGCAAATCTTAAAATTGAAAGTAAGCCGGAGAACATTGTTGTTCTTGACGCACCCACAGCCGATATTCTTATTGCCACAGGCTATGACAGATACATTGTCGGCAGGAGCGACGAGGTTGACCAGAAGTCCGTTGAAGTTGCTCCGAGTATGGGTTCAAGCGAAAAGCCTGACGCCGACAAGATTATAGAGACAGGGGCAGACCTTGTTTTTGCAGGTCCGACAATTGATGAGAGCGTAAAGAACAAGCTTAGCGACAAGGGTATTCAGGTCATAAAAATGTCACACGGTGATACTCCAAAGCAGGTTGAAACAAACTATATAACGATCAGCAAGATTTGCGGCGGCACAAAAACAGGTGCAAAGAACGGTGAGGATACTTACAATGACTTGCTTGACAAGATGAACAACTACAAACAGCAGGTCAACAGCAGAAATTCAGGTATCCTTGATACTGTATGCTATTTATATACAGAAGATGATCAGCTCAGAATTATGTCAAACGGAACATACGGCGATATGCTTCTCGGCTATACGGGTGCGGTTAATGTTGCAGTAAACATTACAGACAACGCTGTTGATGTTGCAACTCTTAGGGTTGCAAATCCGAATTTTATATTTTACGCAGATGACGCAACTCTTAAAAAGATTAAGAGTGACGCAACGCTTGCAGGTCTTGGAGCGGTAAAGAACGGAAAAATTCTTGAGGTTCCCATTGAAGAAATGTCACGCCCCGGCAATACATCTCTTGAGGCACTTGAAAAAATGGTTTACTTTATGTATCCGGATCTCAAGCCGAAATCGGCAACAGCCGAAACAACCCAACCTGCAAAGGATTCATCTGCATCGAAAACTACCGCAACAACAGCCACAACCGCAACTCAGGCGGCAACGGCTGCAAACAGCTCAAAGTCGGTTGCGGATAAATACAAGCTTACCATTACATCTGACCTTTCACTTAAGCAGGAGGATGAAAACGATACGGTTAAAGCTATGCAGCTTCGCCTTTATAACATCGGCTACATCACCGACAAGGACAATGTAACAGGCTATTACGGCGAGGTTACAGCCGAGGCGGTCAAGAAATTCCAAAAGCGGAATGGCTTGAAGGAAACAGGCACAGCTGATAACGCAACGCTTGTACTGCTGTTTGACAGCAGTGCCAAGAAGGCTAAATAATACGGCAAATAGCTTTACAAATTGAAGGTGGAAAACGAATGCGGGCGATGTGCCGCAGCTTTCCGCATTAAAAGCGGTCGCAGGGTTATTATTTGACAAGACATTAGATGAAGGATTGCACCAATGCGCGGCAAGGCGTTGGTGCAATTTTTGTGTTCACACGGCAAGACTGTCCGCACAGGCATTGAGCGGCAGTCTGCAATAATCGTAAGGTTTTTACCTGTCAGACCTTGTATTTTTTTGACAGATTATGTATAATAAATTAGATATACATTCTGAAAGGCAGTATTATTGATTCTAATTTTAGTTTCGGGGGAATATACAAATATGATGAAAACTGTTTCAAAGCGAGTTGTGACACTTGCAGTTTGTGTTGTGACGGTGTTGTGCGGTATTTTTGCGTGTGCAGGTGCAACAAATGATTATGAAATTCCGCAGATTGACGATATGACGCTTTCAATGCCTGAAGGTATGAGTGCCATTACAAGGGACAGCAAAAGTACTGACAAATATTTTTCGGTTTTCGGCATTGATTACGAAACTACAATAAAAAGCTTTGAAAACGGAAATATATATCTGCAGGGCATGGACAGTATGTCATCGGTTATTTTGACCGTGACTATGACTAAAAATGAAAGCAGCGAAAATGTTTCCAATTATGCTCAGCTTTCTTCAAGTGAGCTTGTTAATATTCGCAACAACTTTTTAAACTCCGGAGAATACAAAAGCTGTACTCCGGATCAGCAGGAAAAGGTTGTATGGCTTGTGTTTGACGCAACTGCTCAGGGCGGCAGCGGCAATGTTAAGACCTTTGTGGCAAACACGGTGTACGACGGTATGAATATCAATATTACAATGCAGAGAACAGAGGGCAATGTTACTTCTGTTGATTATGATACATTTTCTAAGATTGTGTCATCGGTGAAATTCAGCGATTTGCCGTTTTCAAAGGGAATCATTCCATATATAATTATCGGCGGCGGTATTCTCATTGTTATTCTGATTATCATTATCATTATCTTTGCCGTCAGAATCAGAAAACATAAAAGAGCAAAGAGAAACAATGCTGTTCTTGAAGAACTTGCGTCAAAGTATAAGCTTGGCGACAAGGGCGGCGATTATGATATTGATAACTTTGACGATCAGCCAAAGCCCGAAAAGCGTTCAAAGAAAAAGCAAAGATATGTTGAAGAGGCTGAAGAAGAACACGCACCGGAGGGAAGAAGATATGCTCCCGAGGTGATAGCCGATTATGACGAGCATGACGGTTCGGAGTATGATCGTTCAACCTCAGATACGGGCTATGCAAGCGACAGCGAGATTGATGAGATTATCAATTCGGCAAGAGCTTATAAAAACGAGCTTGAGCGTGAAGTATACAAAAACAATTACGGTTACGAGGAAAACAGTACTGAGGACGAAAAAAAAAAGGAGCCTACCGAAGCAGACACCTCAGAGATTGAAACCGAAAAGAATAACAAAATCGAAGAGGATAACGCGGAAACACCTGAAGAATACGAAGACATAAGTTCTTCATCGGGTCCGACGCTCGTTATCCCGGAACCCGAGCACGACCTCTTTGAAACAAGCGAGCCTGACGATATTGACCGTGAGGATGATGCCGATGTTGTGGATGCCGAGGAAGTTCCCGAACAAAAGCACCCGCTTGAGAAAAAGGTTGACGAGTACGCAAACATCATTTTCGGAAGCGATGAGCCTGAGGAAGAGATTGACGATGAGGAGCTTGTGAGAGCTAAGGCTAAGAAAAACAAGTTTGACAGCGGTTATGATTTCTTTGAAGAAGCTCCCAAAAAGTCAATGGGAGTTATCAAAAGCTCCGACCTCAGAGATGCCGAGGATGTCGATGTTATCGGCGAGGTTGAAAAAAAGGCGGAAACCGTCAGGAAAAATGCACTTGAAGAAGAGCATAATAAAGAAAACGAGAGTGAACCGACCGATAAACGGTCAACGGAAGAGGTTCTTGCCAATGTAGGCAAAAACATCGGTAACGCTCTCAGGGGCTTTGCAGGCGGAGTTAAGAATTTTGGCATTCATTTCGGATACTTCTGCAAGAATGTTTCGAGAATGATAAAGCGTAAGCGTGCAATTGCCAAACGCAAAAAGGCAGAGGAAGAGAGAAGAGAGAGAGAAAGGCAAAAAGCGGAGCGTGCAAGAAGGCGTGCCGAAAGAGACGAAAACGACGGACTTGTTCAGGTCCACAGCAGAACCGACCGCCGCCCCCAACAGAATCACCGCCCCTCAAACAGAAACAATAGAAGATAATTCTTTTCTTAACGGAGAAAAAACACAATGGAAATGCTAATTAAAAACGCAGTGGTTGTTTCCCCTGCCGACAATCTTAACAAAAAAGCAGATATTCTCATCAAGGACGGTGTGATTGCCAAAATCGGCAGCGGCATCACATCGGACGGAGAGGTTATTGACGCAGACGGTCTTTGTGCCGTGCCGGGCTTTGTTGATATGCATGTGCATCTTCGTGATCCCGGTCAGACTCACAAGGAGGATATTATCACCGGCTGCAAGGCGGCTGCCGCAGGCGGTGTTACAAGCCTGCTTGCAATGCCGAACACCAACCCCACAACCGACAGTCCCGAGGTTGTAAGGTATATTCTTGACAAGGCTAAGGGTGCAGACAGCCGTGTTTATGTTGCGGCAAGCGTTACAAAGGGACTCAAAAGCGAAGCACCCACAGACATTGAAGCCGTGAAGAACGCAGGTGCAATCGCACTTACCGATGACGGCAGACCTGTTGAAAACACAAAGTATTTAAGTGACGCAATTAAAAAAGCACCAAAGCTCGGTATGACAGTTGTTGCACATTGCGAGGACTTGTTCCTTGCCGACGGAGGCAAAATTAACGAGGGCGAGGTTTCGGAAAAGCTCGGTGTCAAGGGAATCCCTGCCGGTGCCGAGGACTGCGGAACTGCAAGAGAAATTGCACTTGCCGCCGCTCTTAACGAGCCTATTCATATATGCCATGTCAGTACCAAAACAAGCGTTGCGCTTATTCGTGATGCAAAAAAGAGAGGTGTTAAGGTGACCGCCGAAACCGCTCCGCATTATGTTTCGCTCACGGACAGAGAGCTTTTAAGAGGCGACGCTGATTACAGAATGAATCCGCCTCTCAGAACTCAGGCTGATGTTGACGAGATTATCAACGGACTTTGTGACGGCACGCTTGATGCCGTTGCAACAGACCACGCACCGCATACCCCTGAGGAAAAGGCTGATTTTGTAAAAGCCCCCAACGGTTCAATCGGTATGGAAACCTCATTTGCGGTCTGCAACACATACCTTGTTAAGACAGGAAAAATGACGCTTTCACAGCTTGTTGAGAAGATGAGTGTTAATCCTGCAAGAATTTTGAAAATCAATGCAGGCACACTTTCAGTCGGGGCAAATGCCGATGTTGTTCTTGTAAATCCCGATGAAGAATGGACAGTTGATGCTGGTAAACTTCACGGCAAAAGCAAAAACACCCCGTTTAAAGGCAGAACCCTCACTGGTAAAGTCAAAAAGACAATTCTCGGCGGTAAGGTAGTTTTTGAGGATTGAGCAAATAAAACCCGTAGGGGCGGATATTATCCGCCCGCACGGCGAGCCGCCGTGCCCCGTTCGTGCAGACAGTTTTTGATAACAAAAACATATTATGCCCGAGCGTAGCATTGCAACCGTTTGTGCAAATAAATGTAGCGGCGAACCGTGTTCGCCAATCGGTTAAAATGGCAGTCAATGACTGTCGGTAAATAAACAGAAAATTTATTTAACATAAAGGAGTTAAATTATGGCACAGAAAGGCGACCTCCTGTCGGTAAGACAGGACATCAGAGTAGTAGACGCAACAATCCGTGACGGCGGTCTTTGCAACGATTTTAGATTTGACGACAAATTTATCAAGGCTCTTTACAATGCAAATGTTAAAGCCGGCGTTGATTATATGGAATTCGGCTACAAGGCATCAAAGGAAATCTTTAACGAAGAGGATTTCGGCAAGTGGAAATTCTGTAACGATGCAGATATCAGAAAAATTGTAGGCGACAACAAGACTCCTCTTAAAATCGCTGTTATGGCTGATGTCGGCAGAACAGATTTTAAGAAAGACATTATTGCAAGAAAAGACAGCCCGATTGACCTCATCAGAATTGCAACATATATCAACGCAATTCCTGCGGCTGTTGAAATGATTGAAGACGCCGCTAAAAAGGGCTACGAAACAACAATCAATATTATGGCTGTTTCAAAGGCAAGAACCGAGGATATTACAGCCGCTCTTGAAACTCTCGGCAAAACTCCCGTAAACGCTTTCTACATTGTTGACAGCTACGGCGCACTCTATCCCGAGGAGTCAAGAAGACTTGCAGACCTTTACTGCTCAATTGCCGATAAGTACGGCAAGTCGGTCGGTATCCACGCTCACAACAACCAGCAGCTTGCTTTTGCCAACACAATCGAGGCTATGACGCAGGGCGTAAGCTACCTTGACGCAACCGTTGACGGCATGGGCAGAGGCGCAGGCAACTGTGCGCTTGAGCTTCTCCTCGGTTTCCTCAAAAACCCGAAGTATCAGGTTGCACCTATCCTCAGAATTATCGAAGAGTACACCCACAAGTTTAAGGCTGAGGGCGTTAAGTGGGGCTACGATATTCCGTATCTCCTCACAGGTCAGTACAACACGCACCCCCGTCCAGCAATTCAGTTTGTAAAAGAGGACAGACAGGATTACTACAAGTTCTCAAACGAACTTTATGATATTATCAACAGCTAAGGTAAACAGCCTTGCGACTGCCGTCGGCAGATAAGGAAAGCAAAATTTAATATTCTGTATTCACTAAAGCCAATTTCGAAAGAGATTGGCTTTTTTAACGGCTTTTTGCGTTTTTTTCTATTCCCTCCGAAAACTCACATCAAATTTCCTGCCGTGTTTATTTTAATGTTCTTTCTGTATTCCTACACCGTTACTAACAGCTGTAGTTTTTAAAATCAAGTCAAAAGAATAATACTTTATATTGACAACCAAAAGAGATAAAGTTATAATTTAGTTGTAACGGTATAGAAATATACTTCGGTAAAAATTACTGTTTGAAAGGAGAAAAAGTATGAAACTCAAAAGAATCTTGTCATCATTTCTGGCTGTTGTAATGGCTTTCGGAGTTGTTTCATTGGCAACGGTTGATGAAAACGGCAACATTTTCGGAAACACACTCACCGCAGAGGCTGCGACAGAAAAGACGGCAACAAAAATGCCCGACAATGCAATCACATTCAGCAGTACCTATAGCGACGAGCTTGAAATCATTCCTGCTGCAAGCAAAAACGGTATGTATTACTATAACAACAAGGTCATTTATTTTTACAGCGTTGCAAACAACACTTTCAGAAAAATTTATGATTACAACGATAAAGGCAGAAACAAAGACACTGTTATCTGCGTTTATGCCGATGCCGAAAAAGGCAAGTTTTATATAGTATGGCTTGACTCATCAAATCGAAATAAAAAATACTATTATCTTGATGAATTCGATGTTAAGTCTGAAAAGTTTGTTTCAACCAAGGATATATCATCGCTTGTCGGAAGCAACAACCTTTCACATCCGGAATCTATTGGTGTTGACAGTCAAAACAGATATTACCTTGCCGTGTATGACAGCAATCAGGATAAGTATGTTATCAATCTGATTTCAGCCGATATGAAATTGTTGTCATCTGCTGTTGCCGGTGACGCAGTTTATAAATTCAGCGGTTTTGACAAAACAAACGGCAATTTCTATTTTGAAGGCTATACAGACTGGATTTATTGGGGATACAGCCACGATACGCAGTCGCTTAAATGCGGTAATGTAAAAAACAACAAAATAAGTATAAGCAATTATTATGTAGATATTTTATATCAGCAGTATTATACTCCGCATTATGACAATGCAGTAATGCTTACAAACGGAGATTTCGTGTGGACTTCTACCATGTCAGGTGCTGTCAGAGTGCTTGATTCGGCTAAGTTTGACATTGCCGACAAAGATTCTTCACTGCCACTCAAATTAAGCGTTTCAAGAAGCGGTTACGAAATTGATGACAGATATGCAGACAGTATCGGCACAAGAACGGTGTATAATGCAGCTACAGGCGATTACCTTATGTATGTAAACGATAATACTATTGCTGAGCTTGATTCAGAAGGCAATAAAAAATCGACCTTCAAAACAGCTTATCCTGTTTTTGCAATGTATAACTACGGCGACAGCGTACTTGTTATTGAAAAGGATACAGACGAAAATTTTTATGTTGAAAATCTGAAATGGGCATATCCTACTAAAATCACATTGTCAAAAACTTCTGCCACAATCAAAGTCGGCGAGAGCCTTTCGCTCAAGGCAACAAGTGATTCGGTTCTTGATATTTCATTTACATGGTCAAGCAACAATAACTCCGTTGCGTCTGTTACAAAGGACGGCAAGGTTTACGGCAACAAGGCAGGCTCTGCAACGATTACAGTAAAAAGTAAAAACGGAATTACGGCAGCCTGTAAGGTTACGGTTCAGAATAAAGCAAACAATCCCGACAGCGGCGAGGTTAAGCAGAACGGTGCGTCGTCGAATAATATTTCCGCAAATGATTATTATACATGGTCATCGGTTGTAAAATCAAATCTTACCGAAAACAGCGACAAAACGCTTACAAGGGTTGAAAGCACGTCAAAAGGCGTTCTTGTTGAAAAGTATTCCGCAAACGGCAAAACCTTGATTTCAAAATCAACAATCAAAAACGAACTTCCTATTTACGGCGGTTATTTCTCGGGCAAGAATAACAACTATATTGTTTTCGGTCAGAACAACAAGGGCGAAAAGGATTCCGCAGAAATCGTAAGAATTGTAAAATATTCAAAAAGCTGGTCAAGAGTCAGCGACTGCAAAATTTACGGTTCAAATACCTTTGAGCCTTTTGAAGCAGGTTCACTTCGTATGATTGAACTTGACGGAAAGCTTTATGTTTATACCTGCCACACAATGTATGCAGATTCAAACAAATTGAATCATCAGGCAAATATGCTGTTTACCGTTGATGAAAGTACAATGAAAACCACCGATTCAATGTATGAGGTGTCAAATCTTCAGGACGGATATGTCAGCCACTCGTTTAATCAGTTCATCAAAACTGACGGAACTTATATTTACAGGGTAGATCACTCCGAGTCAAACAATATGATTATGAGCGGGCAGTATCTTACTGTTAACGGAATTACACTTTCAAGATACAACAAAAACAGTTCCTCAACAAATGTTGCGGTTACAATTCCGCTGAAATTTGATATTCACTCCGGAAACTACACGGGTGCGTCAATCGGTGGATTTGAAGTTGGCAGCGGAAATTGTCTTATTGCATATACAAAGGATATTTCATCTTCTTGCAAAAGCAGAAACGCTTACATCAGCGTGACCGATGAGTACTTTAACAAAACAAATAACATTGCGCTTACAAGCTATAAATCGGGTACGAAAGTAAGCTGTCGCACTCCGCAGCTTGTTAAGATTAATGAAAATCTTTTCCTCGTTATGTGGGAGGAGTATAATTCCTCAACAAAAAAGGTTACAACAAAAGCAAAGACAATTGATTCGAGTGCAAATACAGTTGCATCTGCAACATTGTCTGTCAGACTTTCGGATTGTCAGCCTGTTATGTGTAGTGACGGCACGGTTAAATGGTATGTTTCCGACAATTCTTCACCGAAATTGTACAGTATCAATCCGTATGATTTGACAAAGCGTCACGAACATACTTACACATCTGTTGTTACAAAACAGCCGACTTGTACAGCAACAGGCGTCAGAACATATACATGTACAACCTGCGGTGCAAAAAAAACAGAAACAATCAACAAGCTTGCACATTCATACAAGCAGTATGTAACACCTGCTACAACAAGTGCAGACGGTTCAATTACTAAAAAATGCACAGCTTGCGGCTATTCGTCTTCAAAAAGCAAAATATACAAAATAACGAGCGTAAGCCTTTCTTCAACGGTGTTTACATACAGCGGAAATAACATTACACCGAGTGTAACCGTCAAGAACAGTAAGAACAATAAGCTTGTTAAAGGCAAGGATTACAAAGTTATTTACCCGACAAACAGCGTAAATGTCGGAAGATATTCCGTGAAGATTCAGTTCATCGGCAACTATTCGGGTACGGTTAATAAATATTTTGATATTGTGCCGATAATCACAAGCCTTACCAACACAACAGGCGGTATCAAGCTTTCGTGGAAGAAGGTTGACGGCGCTTACGGCTACAGACTTTATTACAAGCCTGCGTCGGGTGGTTGGAAACGCTTTAAAGACACAACCGCCACATCATTTACTGATTCGGGAGTAGTACCGAATAAAACCGAAACATATACAATCCGTTGTATTGACAAAAACGGCAAAACCGTCAGCGGTTTTTATTCAAAGGGCTGGTCGAAAAAATATACACCTGTTGCTCCGACAATCAGCAAGCTTGACAACACATCGGGCGGTATTAAACTGACTTGGAACAAAATCACAGGAGTTTACGGCTATCGACTTTATCAGAAAACTTCAAACGGTTGGAAACGAATTAAGGACACAACCGCAACAAGCTTTACGGATTCAGCGGTAAGTGCAAATCAGACAAAGACCTACACAATCCGCTGTATTGATAAGAACGGCAAAACCGTCAGTGGTTTTAACTCAAACGGTTGGTCGAAGAAATACACAGCCGCTCCGACAATTTCAAAGCTTGAAAACACAACAGGCGGCATTAAGCTTAGCTGGAATAAAGTCACAGGTGTTTACGGTTACAGAGTTTATCAGAAAACTTCAAACGGTTGGAAACGAATAAAAGACACAACCGCAACAAGCTTTACGGATTCAGCGGTAAGTGC